>Ga0196962_10000163_pt1 | contig 37936 bp, 44 predicted proteins | sample S3v_20metaG_FD_183186 | JGI IMG/M metagenome (GOLD analysis project Ga0196962, IMG submission 183186) | Soil microbial communities from Anza Borrego desert, Southern California, United States - S3+v_20 | ecosystem: Environmental > Terrestrial > Soil > Desert | place: USA: California | collected...
ACCTGCCTCCTGATGTGCAACGAAAACAGGGTTTAAGGCGTCCCTGGAAGATAAATCCGCCGGCGCCGTACTCATGCCTCACCGTCGGGGAGTACCGCGACAGGAGCCTGTGGCGGTAGAGCCTCAAGAAACCCACGAACGCGCCGACCGCGGCTGCGGCGTTGAAGCCCATCCTCGACCTCCAGTGCCACGTCTCGAACTCCCGGGCCACCTGCTTCAGGTACTCGGCGGAGTGCATCTCGATACCCTCCACAAACATGATCTCGTTGCGCGGCCAGAAGTAGAGGATGGAGGCGAGCCCCTCGCACACGATCATCGCCAGGCTGAAGGCGATCCACCAGCGCGCAGACTTTACGGGCCAGCAGAGGAGTAGGGCGCCGGCGCCGAAGACCCACGTGGCGAACCCCAGGGGCGGGAAGAAGTCGCTGGGCCCGCTGACGGAGAGGAAGTCCATCGCGAGTTCGAGTGATTCGGGCGGGTCGGCGAAGACGTTGGGGTAGACCATGAACGTCTCCAGGACTATCGCGCCGAACAGGACCATCATGACCCACAGGTAGGCGGTGACGGCCGGGAACGCCAGCCTCTGTATGTTTTTCACGGGGTACTCCTCTCCACTAGATGCTTCGCTCCGGTGCGGCGTGTCAGGTCCGCCGCAGGCGCCCGATCACCCAGGCCACCGCACCGGCCACGGCGCCCAGGACGGTGCCGGTCACGATGCTGCTTGGGATGGAGGCGACGCGCGGGATCAGGGCCTCCATGCCTGGGGCGAGCACACCCTCCAGGTTGCCTCCGAGGCTCGGCGGGTCGCCGAACGCCGCGCCCCAGAACACCTGGTGGATGGCTGCGAGCATGATTCCGTAGACGAGGCCGACGACCGTCAGGGTGAGGAACGGGTTAGGGACTCGACTCCACAGTGCCACGGCTACCCAGGCGGCGAGCGGCACGAAGACCAGCAGCCAGGCGACGGCACTGCCCTCGTTCACGATGCCAAGGTCGTGCAGCGGCACGCGTATCGCCGCGATCGCCGCAAGCAGGACGATGGCAGGCAGGGACAGCCCGAGCCCGCGGCGCGGGGCCGCCCCCTCTGCGCTAGTGTGTCTGGCATGGATCATCTGTATTCGCCTCCTTGATTCGCCGACTGCTTTTGAAGCAAAGGTAAGGTCCGAGGGGTTGCAGCGTCATCGGCCGAACGGACGATCTCGGTGGTTCAGTGGTGGTTCATTCGCTTCTCTGTAGCGAAGGAGGACGGCTTTGGGGAAGGTTGCCAAGGTCTTCGGCGGGTCTGCTGAAATCCATGCTCGGCGCGAGCGGCTGAACGCCGGTCAGGGCAGCAGGTTCAGCTCGCGCGCGCGGGCGGCGGCCTCGGCGCGGTTGGCGGCCCTGAGCTTGCGGTAGATGTTGTTGACGTGGGACTTGACCGTGCCCAAAGCGACGAAGAGGTCGCCGGCGATCTCCGCGTTGGTCCTACCTGAGGCCAGGAGCGCGAGGACCTCGAGCTCCCGCTCGCTCAACGGTTCGTCGAGTCGACCCGTGGGAGCCGTGCCGGGCCTCTCCCAGTCGCCGGGTTCGGGGAGCGCGGTCGATCCGGGGTAACGGTCGTGTCCCGGGAGCACATACGATGCGGCTCCGTCCTGTGTTGAGAGCTCGAGGTTGCCCCCGGAAACCAGCCCGTCTAGCATCTTCGAGGCCTGCTCGACCGTGAGGGAGGTGCGCATGGCGGCCGTCGTGGGTGTCAGGGAGCCCCGTTCGGCCAGCGCCAGGAGCTCCTCCTCCGACTCTCTCCCGAATCCTGGCTTTTCAACCCTCGTGGTGCCACCGCTTAGCACCGCGAGCGCAATCGGCGCCGCGACCCCCAAGAGGAGCACGACCCACCAGAACTTCGTCAGGGGAACCAAGAATACGCAGCCCAGGAGAAGCACGAACGCGTACAGGGCCGATTGCCAGTCCACCAAAGCGGCCGGGCCCCGCCGACCGGCGAGCTTCGCGTGCGTCCGCGTTTGACCGGCGCTCATGCCCGAACCCTCTCGTCTTTGCGCGACGAACTACCAATCAGACGCTCCTGGTAACCGACGACCCGGGCCAAACGGGCGAGACTACCTAAAACGAGCCTCTGGAGGAGCGCCGGTACGCCGGCCAGGTAGCCGTCCTGCAGCTCCCACAACAAGCCCAGCGCCAGAGGGTCCTTCGGTACGCCTTGCCGGTTGGTCTTGCCCGCGAGATCCAACCTGTCCCACAGTTCGAACATCTCCCGATGATGCCCCGGTGGTCGCACCTCGTGGATGGCCGTCAGACGTCCCTCACCCTCGTTCCAGAACCGGTGCACCTCCCCGGGGCGCACGGTGACGCGCTCCCCCGGCCCCAGCTCGAACTCCCTCTCGTCCACCCGGAAGCGCATCCTGCCCTCTCGCACGCTAAACGTCTCCTGGAGCACCGGGTGCCAGTGCGGACCGGCCATCATCCCGGGCCGCGTCCACACGTGCTCGATCATCAGGTACGCGCCGCGTCCATCCATGCCCTCTTCCAGGAACACCACCCGGTGCCCGTCCCGGTGCACCAGCTCGCCATCCCCGCCGGATACCATCCCCGGCGACTGCGCGCCCGAGTGCGAGTACCCCGCCTCTTCCATCATCAATCTCCTACTAGTCAGGTTGCCTTCCTATATACGGTAAGGTATCCTGTCTTTCGTGTCAAGGCGGGGTGGAAAGAACGGTGCTTCGACGGCGGACCAGGGGCGGCGCAGCCTCTTGAGATTACTGGTGGAGGGCTCCCGCGCGCTGGAGGTACGACTCTACGAGGGGTTGCGAGCGGCGGGCTACGGCGACGTGAGGCCGGCCCACTACGCCGTGTTCCGTTACTTGGAAAAGGGGGGGTCGCGGGTGACCGAACTCGCCGAGGCGGCGGGGATGACGAAGCAATCCATGGGGGAGCTAGTCTCCTACCTCGAGGGGCGCGGGTATGTCACGAGGCGCCCCGACCCCAGAGACGGGCGGGCCAGGATCGTGTCCCTGACCGAAGCTGGCCGTCGGGGCATCGAGGCCGCCGCCGGGTGCCTGGCCGAGATAGAGGCCGACCTGGCGGAGCGTATGGGCGAGGAGGAGCTGGAGCGGCTCTCCGGCTTGCTCGGGGACCTCGCCGCTTTCCTGGACGAACCCGGTACGACGCGCTGACACGCCCGACCACACGCCACCTTTGGCAGCGCAAGAACCCAGGCCAAAGGTGTACGACCCCGCGGGCCGTTTGGGGCGAAGAAGTAGCTGGCCTTCAAATTGGCAGTAGTGTTTCGGTCATATGTGGGGTAAGTTTGATATGAGAGATCCTGGTCAAGGAGTTGTTGTGGGCATGAACCTCACAACAGACATTCGACAGGGATAGGAGCGTCCAGGTTTGGCCGTGACCAAACATTTTCGAACGCGACGCGCACCACGAGATGGGCAGAGTCGATGGATCGCCAGCGGGCCTCTGGGGCCGCTTCGTGAACCTCGTCGACGAGGACCCGAAGGAGGAAGGAGCAAAGTGAGAACACCCCCCGTCGTCTCCCCCGAGGAGTGGAAGACCGCCCGCGAGGAACTGCTCGTCAAGGAGAAGGAGCATACCCGAGCCCGTGACGCGCTCGCGGCCGAGCGCCGCCGGATGCCGTGGATGGCGGTCGAGAAGGAGTACAGCTTCGAGGGCCCGAACGGACCGGCCACACTTGCCGACCTGTTCGATGGCCGCCGTCAGCTGATCGTCTACCGTGCCTTCTACGGCCCGGAGGTCACCACCTACGCGAACCCGGAGCGTGGCGACGCATACCCCGAGCGGGCGTGCGCGGGCTGCTCCTTCCTAGCGGACCAGATCGCCCACCCCGCCCACCTGAACGCGCGGGATGTGACGCTCGCGTTCGCCTCGCGCGCACCGCAAGCCGATCTCCGGAAGTTGAAGGAGCGCCACGGGTGGGAGCACATCCCCTGGTACACGATCACCGACGACTGGGACAAAGACTTCGGCGTCGACGAGTGGCACGGGCACAACGCGTTCATCCGCGAGGGTAACCAGATCTACCGCACCTATTTCATTGACAGCCGCGGCGACGAAGCCATGGGCACCACTTGGAGCTACCTGGACATGGCCCCGCTCGGCCGCCAGGAGAACTGGGAAGACTCGCCCGAGGACTACCCGCAGACAGCGCCCTACGGGTGGTGGGACTACAACGATGCCTACGGCACATGAGCGCGGAGCGCTCAACAGGGAGATGTTGTTCGACACGAAGCGCGATACGTGATTCCGCGTGATCGCGCTTCGTGTCCTGTCAAGCTAGATCAGCAGGTCGAGTGGATCAGCGCTCCCACCTGCTCTGTCTCCCGCAACTCTTCGTAGAGGCGGGCGGCCTCTTCGGTCTGTAGGACGTGCGCGGGTATCTCCCTTTCTTCCAGCATCTCGAGTGTCTCGGGCGCGACGCCGAGACGTTCGTGGAAGCCTCTGGAGAGGATAACGACGGTCGAGCCCCGTTGCAGAAGTCTCTCCACGTCGGCCGGCTGTATGCCGGGATCGTGGCTTGTACCCGTCTCGTTCCAGTCCCACTCTTCCACCCCTCCGGGGTAGAGCTTTACGTCCTTGAAGACACCGCTCTCGGTCTCCAGGCGGCCCCAGGAGAGCTGGGTTATCCGCGGTGAGTAGGTTGTCTGATCCATTCTGCTCGCCCTCCAATAGATTCGCTTCGATCCCACTAACTGCGAAGTTGCTAGCTGTCTTCGGTGCGCCGCCTCGCTCGCTCCTCAGCGCGGCGCCTTCTCCTAGCCTCGGCCCTCGTTTCCTGCGGCCCGGGAGTTTCGGTCTCCGCACGCGTCTGGGCCTCTTCAGGCGTCTCGACCGTCGACGGTTCCTCTGTCCCCGCGTCGCCAGAACGCAGCTCTGAGGTCACTTCTGGACGATCCTCCGCGCCTGCGTCTGTCTCTGGGGTGGTAACGCTCTCGGGCTGCCTGCGGGTCTCTACCCGCGTCGTATCGTGCTCGCTGGCAGCGGGCTCCGGCTCGCTGTCAGGTGTGGCCGGCGATGTGGGGGCGATTGCGCTCTCGTCCGCGGAGGCGTCGGGCTCCGTCGTTTCGCTCCGCGACCCGATGCGGCGACGCTCTTCCTTCTCGGGGAAGGTGATGTCCGTTATTGTGGCGTTGAGCTCCTTGATCCTGAGCCCCGTCATGCTTTGGACGCGGTCTGTGATCCTGCGCCGCACCTCCTCGACGGTCTGGAGGATGTTCTTGTTGTATTCGATCCCCATCTTGAGGTCTATTGCTGCCTCTGTCCTTCCGACCTCGACGGAGATCCCGCTGGTGCTGCTCTCCGAACCCGTAAGGCTCCCCAGTACTCCGCTGGCGGTTCTCGAGGCTCCCCCGCCCATGTGGACGCCGTCTACCTCCTGCGCCGCCATGCCGGCTATGGTGGAGACTACTGTGCCGCTTATGGTCGTGGCCCCGCGATCGCTCAGTAGCGGGCTTTCGTAGCGCTGCTGCCCTGACTCGCTCATCTCTCACTCTCCTCATTCGACCAGGTTCTCTAGAGTGTTCCCCGAACGGCCCCGGCGCAACCAGAATACCAGCATTCGTGCGGCGAAGGTCTCCGACGGATGGCAAGAGATCGATTGCAACGCTCCCCCGGCGCTTCTATACTTCCTGCGGGGTATATGATGGTCAGGGTCCCTACGAGCCGGCCATCTGTCTTCGTGTGGAGAGTGGATCGGAGATGCGTGTGAGAGAGCGGGTTACCCTGATCGGGCTCCTCTTTGTGGTTCTGCTGCTCGTAGGCTGCGGCAGACCTTCGGCGGAGTCTGGTCCCACGGATAAGTGCGAACTGGCCAACCCGCCGCTCTTCGAGAAAGGCCAGCTGACGGTCGCGACGGACAAGCCGGCCTACCCGCCGTGGTTCACGGGAAACCCCAAAGATTACTCGGGGTACGAGGGCGACGTAGCGAGTGAGATCGCGAATCGCATGGACCTCCCCATCAAGTGGACCGTCGAGCCTTTCAACAAGTCCTACGCCCCTGGTTCCAAAGACTTCGACTTCGACATCAACCAGATCACCATAACCAAAGAGCGCGAGCAGGCCGTCGACTTCTCGGAAGGCTACTTCGACAACGCCCAGGGCATACTCGTGATGAAGGATTCCCCCGCCGCCAGCGCGCAGAGCGTCTCCGCACTAAAGGACCTGACCATAGGCGCCCAGGTCGGCACGACGGCTCTCGACTTCGTCAACGAGACGGTAAAGCCGACCGAAGAACCCAAGGTCTACGACTCCACCAACGACGCGAAGTCGGCCCTGGAGAGCGGCCAGATCGACGTCTTCGTCACCGATCTGGTGACGACGGTCTACCTGCGCGATTTCGAGATAGACGGCTCAACCGTAATCGGGAAGTACCCGCGCAACGAGCAGTTCGGGATGCTCTTCGAGCAGGGCAACCCGCTCGTCGGCTGCGTAAACGAGGTCCTCGGCGAGATGAAGAGCGACGGCACCCTCGAGAAGCTCCAGAAGAAGCACCTGCAGCAGTACCTGGACGTTCCCACCCTGAAGAAGTAGCGTGACGCAGGGAGGTCCCTCCGCCCCAGGACCGTCCGCGCCACGGAACCCGGGTAGGGGCTCGCGGGCCCTGGGGAACCGGGGGGTCCTGGTATCGAGCGCGAGCACCGTGCTGTTCTTCGCGATCATCGCGGTAGTCGTGGTGCTCGCTCCGGGGAGCGGGGTCGTGGCCGAGCGGTTTTTCAGCCCGCAACACCTCTGGCAATCGCTAGTCGGCTCTGAGGGCCTGCCTTCGGTCCTCAGGGCTTTCTGGCTCAACGTGCAGATCTTCATGGTCTCCGAAGTCTTTATCCTGATCCTGGCCCTCGTTATTGCCGTGGTTAGGGGAATACCGGGGCCCGTGTTCTTCCCTTTCCGGCTGGTCGCCGTCGCGTACACGGACCTCTTCAGGGGGGTGCCTCTGATCCTGGTCCTGTACATGATCGGGTTCGGCGTGCCAGGCCTCGACCTCGGCTTCATCTCCTACCTCCCCGACGTGGCCTACGGTATTATCTCATTGGTCCTCGTCTACTCGGCCTACGTCGCCGAGGTCTACCGGGCCGGCATCGAGTCCGTGCACGAGAGCCAGAACGCGGCGGCCCGCTCTCTGGGTCTCACGCGCTGGCAGTCCCTGAGGTTCGTGGTGTTGCCGCAGGCCATAAGGCGGGTGATCCCACCGCTCCTCAATGACTTTATAGGGTTGCAGAAAGACACGGCGCTCGTCTCGGTGCTCGGCTCTATCGAGGCGGCGCGTGCGGCCCAGATCTACGGCGCCTCGGAGTTCAACTACTCGAGCTACGTGGTCGCCGCCTTCCTTTTCGTCCTGATCACCATCCCCCTCGCCCGCTTTACGGACCGCCTGATCGCCCGCGACAAACGCCGCCGCGAGGCTGGAGCCCTGGCATGAACGAACGCCCCACCCTCCTCCTGGAAGATGTCTACAAGTCCTTCGGGGAGGACGAGGTTCTGAAGGGTATAGACCTGACGGTAGAGCCGCACGAGGTGGTATGCCTGATCGGGGCTTCGGGCTCGGGCAAGTCCACGCTACTCAGGTGCGTCAACCTGGTCGAGCCGATAGATTCCGGCAGGGTCGTCGTAGACGGGGAGGAGATCACCGCCCCCGGCGTCGACACCAACCGTATCCGGCGCGGCATAGGCATCGTCTACCAGTCCCTCAACCTTTTTCCACACATGACGGTCCTGCGCAACATCACCCTCGCCCCTCGCGAGGCCCTAAAGACGGGCCGCGCCGAGGCCGAGAAGAACGCCCGCACGCTCCTGGAACGTTTCGGGCTCCTAGACAAGCAAGACGAGTATCCCGACAGGCTCTCCGGCGGCCAGCAGCAGCGGGTCGCCATAGTGAGGGCGCTCGCGATGCACCCTCACCTCATGCTCCTAGACGAGGTCACGAGCGCCCTCGACCCCGAACTGGTCGCCGAGGTCCTCGCCGTCATCAAGGAGCTGGCCCGTGAAGGGATGACCATGCTAATCGCGACCCACGAGATGAGTTTCGCCCGCGACATAGCAGACCGCGTCTGCTTTCTCGAAGCCGGCCGAATCCTCGAACAGGGTAAGCCCGAGAGGATCTTCACAGCTCCCGAACACCCCCGCACCCGCCAGTTCCTCGGACGGATAATCGAGGCCGGCCGGCTTTAAGGTTTCAGGCATCAGGTTTCAGGCATCAGGTTTCAGGCATCAGGTTTCTTCTGTGGATCCCGATGGAGTCCGGGGCGCGAAGTGTATTACCTTCCTGGGCCAACCGATGCGAAAGGTGTCGCGGGCCCAAAGGCATGTGGTAGTGCTTTCGTATGGGGTGCACGAAATGGTCCGAAAGTAGTAGCGCGGGGCTCGCGAGAGATGGTACCATGGCCCTGGTTGTTGCACCTCGACTAGGAGGAAAGGGTCCAGTGGACTAGCTAGTCAACAACCATCTGCGGGCCCCTACAGGTCCGCGGACCGGGTCGGTGGTCGTTCGCCAAAAGAGCGGCTCTCCGGCCCGGATATTTTTGGGAGCGGTCAGCTTTCAGCCATCAGCTTTCAGCTTATCTTTCTTGCATGAAGCAAAGGCTTCTGCGAAACACTTGTTACCTGCGCGAGTCTTCCGGGATCGTTTTTGAGAGTACGCCAGGCCACAAATCAAAGGGCTGACGGCTGACCGCTGATAGCTGACAGCTATTTAAATCGATACTGGCGGTACATATTTGCGCTCTCGTCCACATCGGCTTCGGTGACGTGGGTACGGCCCCTCGAAGCCACCCTATCCTCGATGCGCTTGCGGATAAAACGGCGCATCAGGAACGGGCTGCGCTTTATCCTGCGATCTGCCTCGGGGTCCCAGGTGATCTCTTTAGTCTCAGGCATGCACATTCTCCTCTGAGGTTGCGGAGGGATTATATTCCCACGCTCCTGGCTCTGTCAGCCGCGGTCTGATCTTGCGGCCCTGTAGACGGCCGCCATGTCTTCTTCGTCGTATCCTGCCTGTATTGCCTCGTCGAAGCGGGCCATAACGGACTCGGTGATCTGCATTCGCAGCTCGTGGGCTTCTGCGGCGTCGAGGACGAGGGCCGCGTCCTTGCGGGCGAGGTTGGCCGAGAAGCTGGTCGGGAAGTCGTCTTCGACCATCATGCTGCCTTTCAGCCGGGCGTATGGTAGGCCCAGCGGTCCGCCCTCGATGGTCTCGAGAAACTTCACGGGGTCCACTCCGATTGCTTGTGCGAAAGCGACGGTCTCGGCGAGCACACCGAGTAGACCCACGATCCAGTTGTTGACGACGAGCTTGAGGCGACTTCCTTCACCAGCCTCGCCGAGCCACACGGTCTTGCTTCCCACGGCACCGAAGATCTCCTCGCTCCGCTCCCTGACCTCCTCGGGCCCCGAGGCGAGCACTATGAGCTGGCCCTGCTCCGCGGGCTGTTTTGTCCCAAGAACCGGGGCGTCTACGTAATGGATACCGTGCTCGCTGGCTATCTCCGCGAGCCGCCCGCTTCCCTCTTCCCCCACCGTGCTCATCTGCAACCATACCCCGTCTTCGGCCAGCGCGAAGAGCACATCTCCTCCGACCACTTCCTCTGCGGCGTCTGCGTCAGCGAGCATGGTCAGGACGAAGTGCGCGCCTCTTGCGGCATCCCTGGGATCGTCGACTACTTCCGCGCCATCCCTCTCCAACGGCTCAGCCTTCTCGCGCGAGCGGTTCCACGCCCGAACCTTTATGCCGGCAGCGAGGAGATTACGAGCCATCGCGGCGCCCATGATTCCCGTCCCCAGAACCGCCACCGTCGTATCGTCGGCCATTCGTCCTCCTGTCTGCGAGTCGTCCGTACTTACCATACCCTACGGCGGCGCAAACACGGGGTGATGCGTCTGACAACCGTCCTGCTGGGAGGGCGATACAATTCTCGTGCCATGAGCTCGGAATCAGAGAACTCCCCACCGGCCCTGGAGGCGAAGAGCTTAAGCCGCCTCTACAAGAGCAGCGGGCGCGGAGTCTCTGACGTAAGTTTGCGCGTGGAGCGCGGTGAGGTCTTCGGTCTCATGGGGCCGAATGGCTCGGGTAAGAGCACCCTTTTGCGGGTTCTGTCTACCGCCATCGCGCCTGACTCGGGCAGCTTCTTGGTAGGCGGGGTAGACGGTCTGAAAGAGAAGCGGGAGGTCCGGACCCGCATGGGTCTTATGGTGGACCGTCCGACGCACTACGACGACCTCACGGGCCGGGCGAACGCGTACTTTTTTGCCCGCGCCTACGGGATGGAGGAGGCCAAGGCCGAGGGCGCGCTCGCTGAGCTCTTCGAGTACTTTGATCTTGCGGAGTATGCGGATGACAGGGTAAAGACGTATTCGTACGGGATGGGCAAGAAGCTCGCCCTGATCGAGGCGTTGGCGCACGGGCCTGAGTTGCTACTGCTCGATGAGCCTTCGCTCGGGCTCGACTACACCTCGCAGCTCGCCTACCAGCGCAGGATCAGGGACCTCGCCGGCTCGGGTGTGGCGGTCCTGCTCGCGAGCAACCAGGTCGACGAGGTCGAGGCTCTGTGCGACAGGGCGGCCTTTCTGCACCGCGGAGAGGTCGTCGCCCAGGGATCGCCGGAAGATCTCATCTCCCGCGTCGAAGGTGTCAGTCGTATCGTGGCTACGTTGCGTAATCCCGTGGAGTACGGCTCCATAGCCGAGGTCGTCGGTGTACAGCGCGTCGTTCCGGAGGGAAGGGATCTCATCTTCCACTGTGAGGAACGTCCGGGCATGGTCGCCGAAGTCGTGTCCGGCATCGTCCGCTCTGGCGGGGACATCGTGAACCTCTCTGTGCAGAGGCCAAACCTGGAGGACGTGTTCGTAGAGCTCACCGGGGAGGCGCTCAGGGATGAGGTTTGATCTCCCCGACGCATACTGGAAGAAGGACGTCGCGCTGTTCTTCGGGCGGAGGTTCGCCCTGGTCCTGAAGTTCCTCTACCCGCTCGCCCTGATCGTCCCCGTTGCGGCGAGCGGAATACCGGCGCAGTACGCCGCGGCCGTCATAGGTATCGTGGCGATAATGGCCGGCACGTTCGGCGCCGGAGAGACCCTCACAAGCGACCTGAACGACGGCATCCTGGAGCGCGTGGCCCTCACCCCCCTGTCGCCACGAAAACTGGTCTTCCAGATACTGGCCGTGAACGCGGTCCTGGACTTCATCCAGCTCTCGCCCGCGCTCTTGATAGTCTACGTTCTCAACCCCGCGCCGCCCGCGTGGGTGCTTGCGGCCACCTTCTCCGTGTTCGCGACGCTCGTCGCGGCGAACAGCATCGGGGTGTTTATAGCGAACTTCACATCTTCGCCTGCGGACGTGCTGCTCTACGCGACGGCGATCCTCTTCCCCCTGATCTACGTCTCGGGATTCTTCCGCAACCAGGACCCTGACGGTGTCCCCGCCTTTCTGCGGGACTTCGTTCCTTTCGCCTACATGAACGACGCCCTGAAGACGGTATTCGGTCTGGCTACGGAGACCACTATACTCGCAGTTGTCGTATTTCCCACGATCATCTGCGCCCTCCTGGTGTTAGCGGTGTGCCTGACGGCACCGCGGCTCCTCTCCGCGCGTCCGTGACGCGGTCACGATGTAATATTAAGCGATGTTCTCTACTCGGACCATAGACCCCCGCATTCGATACGGTTTTCCGCTATGATGAAATGAATATGCGTCGGGAAAGTCGGAGGGAATCATGAATAATAGTCTTCGTCGGTACGGGATCTGGGTCGTCGTCGCTCTCGTCGGGGCGGTCTGCTGGGGAATGCTGGCCCTCTCCCGCGGTGAGACCATAAACGCCGGGTGGCTGCTGTTCGCAGCACTGGCATCTTATGCCATTGCCTACCGCTTCTACGCGCGATTTATCAGGGACAGGGTACTGGGAGCGGACGACTCTAGGGCCACCCCTGCGGAGAGGCTCAACAACGGCCGGGACTTCGAGCCGATGGACCGGCGGGTGCTCTGGGGTCACCACTTCGCGGCGATAGCCGGGGCGGGACCGCTCGTCGGTCCGGTTCTGGCGGCCCAGATGGGCTACTTGCCCGGAACGATCTGGATCATCGTCGGCGTCATCCTCGCCGGCGCCGTGCAGGACATGACGACGCTCTTCTTCTCCATGCGCAGGGATGGCAAGAGCCTCGGCCAGATGGCAAGGGAGGAGATCGGACCCGTAGGAGGAGCAGCGGCGCTCATAGCTGTGCTCTCGATCATGGTGATACTACTCGCCGTTCTCGCCCTGGTCGTGGTCAACGCGCTCGCGGCATCCCCGTGGGGCGCTTTCTCGCTCGCTATGACAATCCCCATAGCCCTGCTGATGGGTGTTTACCTGCGTTTCCTGCGCCCCGGACGGGTGCTCGAAGTCTCGATCATCGGCGTCGGTCTCCTGATACTCGCCATAATCGGGGGAGGTTGGATCTCCGAGAGTTCTCCCTATGCTGCGGCGTGGACGTTCACCCCGAACCAGCTCACTTTCGCCCTCATAGTCTACGGTTTCGTGGCCTCGGTCCTGCCTGTGTGGGTCCTTCTGGCACCACGTGATTACCTCTCGACGTTCATGAAGATCGGGACGATAGCCTTGCTCGCCGTGGGCATAGCCATAACCTTGCCCCCGATGCAGATGCCCCGCTTCACGGAGTTCGCCTTCAACGGACAGGGGCCGGTCTTCGCCGGTTCGCTCTTCCCATTCGTGTTCATCATTATCGCCTGCGGGGCGCTATCGGGGTTCCACTCGCTCGTCGCGTCGGGCACCACGCCCAAGCTGATCCAGAAAGAGTCGCAGGTGCGACCGATCGGCTACGGCGCGATGCTCACGGAGTCGTTCGTCGCCGTAATGGCCATGATAGCTGCGGTCACGCTAGACCCAGGCGTGTACTTCGCCATGAACGCCAACCCGGCGCTCCTCGGGGATACCGTCCAGTCGGCCTCCCAGGCCGTCAACGGCTTCGGGTTCTCCGTAAGTCCCGAGACGCTCCAGGGTACGGCAGACGCCGTCGGCGAGGACTCCATCGTCGGAAGGACCGGCGGCGCGCCGACGCTCGCGGTCGGCATATCCGCGATCTTCGCCGGGGTCACCGGAATCTTCGGCGCGGCCCTGCAGGCGTTCTGGTACCACTTCGCCATCATGTTCGAAGCCCTGTTCATCTTGACTACGGTTGATGCGGGAACCCGCGTCGGACGGTTCATGATCCAGGACCTCATCGGCAACGTCTGGAGGCCCTTCGCCCGCCCCTCCTGGCTGCCCGGTAACATCATAGCCAGCGCCCTCATAGTCGCCGGCTGGGGCTACTTCCTCTGGGCCGGCGTAAACGATCCTCTGGGCGGCATCAACCAGCTCTTCCCCCTCTTCGGCATCGCAAACCAGCTCCTGGCGGCCGTCGCCCTGACGGTCGGGACGACCATCCTCATAAAGATGGGCAAGCTGAGGTACGCCTGGGTAACGGCATTGCCTCTGGCGTGGGACGCGGCGGTGACGCTCACGGCGAGCTGGCAGAAGATCTTCTCCACCGACCCAGCCATCGGCTTCTTCGCCCAGCGGGCCGCAGCCGCCCAGTCCATACAGGCCGGCGAACTGAATGACACAATGGCCGCGCTGGGCGCCGCGAGCGTAGAAGACGCGCGTCAGATCCTCGTGAACACAACGGTGGACGGAGTGCTCTCGATCGTCTTCGCGCTCGCCATCATCATCGTGATAGCGGATGCTTCCCGCGTATGGTTCGGTATCATCCGCGGGAGCAAGGAGCCAGATTTGAGCGAAGCGCCCTACGAGGAGTCACGCCTCGACTCGGAAGGCAACGAGATCGAACGCGAACCAGTTGGAGCCGGCCGCTAGGAGAATATGCCAGACAGCCCACTCGTGAGACCCTTTCGCTACGCCTGGGAGTACCTGAGGGAGATCTCCGGCGAGAACGCCTACGACCGTTATCTGTCGGTCCACGCCGCGACCCATCCCGGCAAGCCGGCCATGAGCCGCGGCGAGTTCTACCGCTGGCGCCAGGAGGAGAAGTACGCCAATCCAGGCAGCCGATGTCCCTGATGAAGCCCTGCCGGCCGGTCGGCCGGCAAGGCGATTGAATAGGGCCTTACATGAAACCTCTTTACCCGCTCCTCTTGAGCTTTCCGGTCCGCTTGGCGTAGCTCTCGCCGAGGTGGAAGACGAAGAGCCCCATCGGTACGAAGACTACGCCCATGACGAGGAGCGGCCAGATGCTACCCCACAGTTGTGAGAGGCCGACTCCGTCCTGGAGCGCCGCGCGGGATCCTTCGAGCGCGTACGTGACCGGTGAGTACTGCGCTATCGCCTGCATCCAATCGGGGAGCACCTTGACGGGGTAGTAGACGCCCGAGACGAGGAGCAGGAGGGCCGAGACTATATACGTCACCTGCTGGCCTTTCTCCGGCGAGAGCAGCGGCATCACTGCGGCCACCACCCCGAAGCCGACGAGCGAGATGCTGCACACGGCGAGGACGACCAGGGCGGCCCAGTAGTTGGCCTGCGAGAGGTCGAGGTCGAAGGCGAGCATGGCGACGCCGAGGACCACCGCGGTGCGGGCGATGCCGTAGACGACGGCGTAAACACCCATGCCGAGCAGGTGGGTGACACGGCTCGTCGGGCTCATGAACGTGTACTCTATCGTTCCCTCCCACCGCTCCCACTGCACCGTCTCGGAGAGCACGTCGAAGATCATGGAGAGGTAACTCCAGATCAGCGCGCCGACGAGCAGGAAGGTCATCAGACGCTCGGTATCCGTCCCTTGACCGCCGCCGACCATCTCGACACCGGCCCCTATAAAGGTGATGGACATGGCGTTGACGGTGGTGAACGTCAGCCACACCAGCTCCCACATAAAGTAGCGCTTGGTGAGGAAGTAGTTGCGTTGTACGTAGCCCCAGACGGCGATTACCTCGACCAGCCATCGGGGCTTGAGCGTGTTGTGCATACTAGTCTCCTTCTGCACTGGCCTCTTCGACGGAGTAACCTGTCGCAGCCATAAACGTCTCCTCCATGGTGGGCAAGTGCCCGTTGGCTTCGCCGGCGTAGCGGCGTTTGAGCTCTTCTGACTCATCGAGGGCCAGTATCTTCCCGTCCATCATGATGCCGACGCGGTCGCAGAGCTCCTCGGCCTCGCCCATGTCGTGGGTGCAGAGCAGGATCGAGGAGTCGTGGGCGTCGCGTATCTTGCGGATGAACTCCTGCACGTCCTTCTTGCTCCTGGGGTCGAGACCCGTAGTCGGCTCGTCGAGGAGCATCACGACGGGGCTGGTGAGCAACGCCCTGGCTAGAGCGATCTTCTGCTGCATCCCTCGGCTCAGGTGCTCCATCGGCTCGGTGGCCCGCTTGCTGGCGAAGCCGATGTTGTCGAGGATCTCCTTTATCCTGGGATGCGCCTCGGCGCTGGTGACGCCGTAGAGCTTCGCCCCGTAGAGCAGATTCTCCATGGCCGAGAGCTTCTTGAAGAAGCTTGCCTCGACGCTGACCCGGTTCATGCTGCGCTGCACCTGCTTGGGATGGCGCGTGGCGTCGACCCCGAAGACCTCGACCTCACCCCTGTCGGGGAGGACGAGCGTGGAGATAACCCGCACCAGCGTACTCTTCCCGCTCCCGTTGGGCCCGAGAATTCCGACGACCTCCCCTTTGCCAACCGAGAGCGAGACCGAGTCGAGGGCGCGTACCACCTCCCCACGCCGCTTCTTGAAACTCTTCTCTACTCCTCTTAACTCCAATGCCTTCATAACCGCACCTCCTATAGGAACCTTGCCGGGAGGGGCGCCCAACTCTACAGACGCCCCCTGGCCTCCAACCTCTCCCAGACGATGCGCCAGGTCTCCTCGCTCTCGGCGGCTACCGCCAACGCGAAGAGCCTGCGCGCCACCCTGGCCCTCAGGGAGGGCTTTCCTGGAGACCGCGCGTATCTCCCGCGCTCGGCCATCTTTTCGGCGAGGTCTTGCTCACGGGCTGCCCGGTCCTGTACCAACACGTACTGCCAGTCGCTGTACATCACTTTCTCCTTCTCTCGTCTCCTCGTCGCGCCTTGGAAGGGCTGATACCGTCCGTGTTGGGATAGGAGCCTGCGACCGCCGCCAGCTCTCTCGGAGCAAAGCTTTAGGCCCCCGGTCCACTCGGTCCGGGGGCCTCTCCTGAGAAGTGTGGTTGAGCTAGACGCTCACGTTCTCATCGCGACCTCGCGGACCTCGGGACGCACCTCTCCCCCGAACACCGGATTACCTATGTTCGTGCGACGGATGTGCATCAATCCTTCAGTCCTTTTCGCGACAACAACATCGTTAGAACTCTACTCTGCCACCCAGAACTTGTCAACGTTTTTACAGCTAGTCAGCTTTTTGTGGGTGCCGATTGTTTGATCGACGCCAACGGGACCTGAGAGAATAGGGTACTGATGCGAATGGTGAATATCGAGAAGGATCTCTTGTGACCGAGCTCAAACAAACGCCAGGGGAACCGATCGCGTGCCTCACGATCTCCGCAGACGCCGGGTTCTTGCCGCCCGTGATCGAGTTCGTGAAGCAGATGACCCGGCGGCTCGGCCTGGGGGACGTAGAGCCTGTAGACCGGGCCGTCGAACTGGTCTGCCTGAACGTCATCGAGAACGCCTTCGGGTCCGAAGAAAAAGGGTTCTTGGACTTGGAGATCCTGCGCCGACCGGGGCACGTGGTCGTGGCCGTCGAGGACCAGGGGCTGCCTTTCGACTACAAACGCCTGCAGGACGGGGAGGATCGGACCGTGCTCGAGACACTCCACAGATCCTTCGACGAGACCCGCTTCGTAAACCTCGGCCGAAGCGGCAACAGGGTCGAGCTCCTCAAGCACCTCCCTCACACAGACGTGAGGGATCACCTACCAGAAGAAGAGCACCACAGAACCGTGGAAGCGACCGCCGCGCACGAGGATATCCCTCTGGAGATTCGCATGATGCATCCTGAGGAATCCTTCGAGCTCTCGCGCTGCGTCTACCGCTCCTACGGGTACAGCTACGACTGGGACTACATCTACTTTCCCGACAGGATCAGGGAGCTTCAGGAGCAGGGCCTCATGGTCTCCTGCGTCGCGGTAACGCCCGAAGACGAGTTCGTGGGGCATCTGGCCATTACCGTGGAACGTCCCGGCTCGCCAGTTGGTGAATCCGGGCAGGCGGTCGTGGACCCGCGGTTTCGCGGTCACCACCTGTTCCCGAAGATGAAGACCTTTATGGCACGGTGGGCCGCTGACGCCGGCATGTACGGGCTCTACAGCGAGGCGACCACCGTGCATCCGTACAGCCAGAGGGGCAACCTGCATCTCGGAGCGAGGGAGACAGGCTTCTTGCTCGGCTACATCCCAGCCTCCGTCTCGTACAAGCAGATCGGTGATGAGAGGGCGGATCGTCGCGGGTCCGTCGCCCTGATCTACATGCGCGTCAGTGACGAACCGGAGCGGGAGATCTACCCTCCCGTGCCTTATCTGGAAGGGGTCAGGCGCGTCGTCGAACACAACGGGCTGCGACGGGTGATCGGCGAGGTACCCGGCCCGACGCTACGGCCCTCCCGTCTGAGCGTCGAGGTACGTCAGGACCACAACCTCGCCTTCCTGCGGGTCGAGGAGCCAGGGGCCGACCTCGAGGAGCTCGTCTACAAACACCTGCGAGATCTCAGCCTGCACCGCGTGGATTGCGTCTATGTGGACCTTCCGCTCTCCGATCCCGTGACGCGGGGCTCCGCGGCCGGGCTGGAGAAGCTAGGGGTATTCTTCGGCGGGGTCATCCCCGAAGCCCACCCCGTAGGAGGAGACGTGCTCCGTCTCCAGTACCTGAACAACGTCGAGATCGAAGCCGGCGACGTCAGCACGGCCTCGGACTTCGGAGAAGAGCTCCTCGGTTTGATCTTCCGCCAGCACGCTTCCGTGAGCTAGCAGGCACCTCAGGCGGCCGTGAAGTCCAACTCGCTGGAGATCTCGATGCTCCCCTTTACGGAAGCCGCCACCGGACAGCTATCCGCGTAGACTTCGAGCACCCTTTCTATGGTCTCGCGGTCGCTTTCGGCGGCGGTAAGGTGGAAGGTCTGTTTGATGCGCTTGATGACGAGCACTTTCCGTTCGACCTCGATCTCTCCGACCGTCTGGGCGTGGAGGTTATCGAACGACACCTGACGCGCTGCCAGCGCGCCCGAAAAGGTGCCGAGCAGTCAGCCGCCCGCGGCGGCGACCACGTAGTCGAGCGTGGTGTCGTACGGTTCGACCTCCTCAGGGGGGACGCCGTAGTGTTCGGCGACCTCGCTGTGGACGCCGAACACCACAGGATCGTCCTGGACGGGGAGATACGCGCGGCGGATCTTACCCTCCACCGGCTCCACCTTGACCTCCGAGACGTACTTTACTCCTGACACACCCTTCTCCTCTCTAGCGCTCCAGGCACCAGTATACAGACCATGACTTCCCGGTCGGGAGCTAGTTTGTGTCGCCGGATCTGCCGCCGCGTAGTACCGAGACGATCCCCCACGCGCTGACCAAGGCCCACACCCCTTCCAGGAGGATAAAGCCGATCTGCACCTCGATCACGGCTACAACGGTCAGAATCGTGGAGCCGGCGAAGTTGGCGATCTGGTAGCGTAAGCTCGAGGTGTCGGTCCAGCCGAACTGGTTGGCCGCATAAGCCAACAGTATGAGCAGCGCCCCGACTACCGATACCGCCTGCAACATCGTCGTCCTCCCTACCGGACGCGGCGGGACTCGTCTCCGCGCAATATCCTGACTATCCCTATCAGGCTCACCAGGGTCCACGTGCCCTGGAGCAGTATGAACCCGACCTGCTGGTCCACTATGGCGACCACCGTCAGGATCACCGCCCCGACGAAGTTGGCGGCCGCATAAGAAAGCTGGGATGGGGAGATCCACCCTCGCTGGTTGGCAACGAAGGCAGCCAGTATAGACAGCGAACCGAACACCGAGATCACCTGCAGCACGGGCACCTCCACGGACGGCCCGCTAGCGGGCCAGGGCGTGGTACTCCTCGTTGGGGATCATGCCGCACGCCAGCGACATGCGGTTGGTGAAGTTATACATGCTTGCGATCTCGATCACGTCCCAGACTTCCTCCTCGGTCAGCCCGTAGCCCCTGAGGCGTTCGAGGTCTTTCGGATCACAATCCAGCGGACGCTCGGTAATCTTGACGGCGAAATCCAGAATGGCCGTGCGGCGCTCGTCGAGGCCGGCCCTCCTGTGATCCAGGGTGATCCGGTCGGCGAGTATGGGGTCGCCCAGGGCCTGGCGAAGGGCGGCGCCGTGGGCGACCAGGCAGTAGAGGCAGCCGTTCGCCATGGAGACGGCCACGGCTATCATCTCCCTCTCCGCCGCGTCCAGGTTCGGGGTCGGCTCGTGTAGCTGGCGGTAGTGGGCGAACCAGGCGGAGAGCCTCTCTGGACGGTAGCTGTAAGCCCTGAAGACGTTGGGGACGAACCCGACCATCTCCCTGGCCTTCCTGAAAAGCCCCTGCAGCTCATCGGGAAGCTCGGACTCTTCGGGGATGGGGAACCAGCTTACGGGCACACCCGTCCCCTTGCGCGAGATATGCTCGACATCGGTCATCGGCTCCTCCTAGCGGCCTACGGCCCTCATCTGCTCTTCGGCGTAGCGCTCGCCGGCGGCTGATCCGCGAGGCATGGCCTCCTCGATGCCGGCGAGGTCGTCCTCGGTGAGCGTTACACCGGCTCCGGCAGCGTTCTCTTCGAGGTACTCGCGGCGCTTGGTCCCCGGGATAGGGACGATGTCATCTCCCTGGGCGAGCAGCCACGCGAGGGCCAGTTGCCCCGGGGTGATCCCCTTGCCTTCGGCGACCTCGCGCACCCTATCCGCCAGCTCCAGATTCTTCTTGAAGTTCTCCTCGGCGAATCGTGGGAAGCGGGCGCTGCGGGTGTCGTCTTCGGGCATGTCCTCGATGCTCCTCCAGCGTCCGGTGAGGAAGCCTCGCCCGAGAGGGCTGTAGGGGACGAACCCGATGCCCAGTTCTCGGACGGTGGGTAGGATCTCGTCCTCCACGTCGCGGGTAAAGAGCGAATACTCCGACTGGAGGGCGCTGATGGGGTGCACGGCGTGGGCCTTCCTGATGGTCTCCGCCCCCGCCTCGGAGAGCCCGAGGTACCTGATCTTGCCGGCCTCCACGAGCTCCTTCATCGCGCCGACCGTCTCGTCGATGGGTGTCTCCGGGTCCACGCGATGCTGGTAGTAGAGGTCTATGTGGTCGACCCCGAGGCGCGAAAGCGAAGCGTCGCAGGCCTCTCTCACGTAGTCGGGTTTCCCGCTTACGCCGTGGAAGCTCCCGTCTTCGCCGCGCACGTTGCCGAACTTGGTGGCGAGCACGACCTCGTCCCTGCGGCCGGCTATGGCTTTGCCGACGAGCCTCTCGTTGGTGAACGGGCCGTACATGTCCGCCGTGTCCAGGAAGGTGATGCCCAGTTCTATCGCGCGGTGGATGGTCGCCGTGGACTCCTCTTCGTCCCCCGCGCCGTAGAACTCGCTCATCCCCATGCACCCAAGTCCGAGCTCCGATACGACGAGCCCTTCGCCACCCAGATTGCGCTGATCCACGGATCCCTCCTCTATCGTGGAGTTCTCTGATACCACCGCCCGAGTTTATTACACAATCGCCCTTGCCAGCATTTCAGTCTGTCAGCACTTCAGCTAGTCAGGTTTTGTGTGAGAATCCGAGTTTCGGAAGTCCATGCGAAAATACACGGTCAGGAAAGGAGGAGAGTCGGCATGCGTGACCTGGTCATCCGGCGCTGCGAACCGGAAGATTACAAAGCCGTGCACCTCGTCTACTCCTCCCCGCGGGCGATGGCCGAAACGCTCGGAGTTCCGTACTCTTCGGAGCAAGCATGGCGCGAAGAGCTGGTCAGGGAACGAGACGATAGCTTCGCCCTGGTAGCCTGCGTAAACGGTGAGGTCGTCGGCCATCTGGCACTCAGCGCCTACACGAACCCAAGGACCCGACACTCGGGACACTTCGGTATAGCAGTGCGGGATGACTGGCAGGGTAGGGGCATCGGCACGGCATTGATGGAGGCTTGCCTCGACCTCGCAGACAACTGGTTGAAGCTTACGAGGTTGGACCTTCGCGTGTACACGGATAATGAGCCCGCCATAGCCCTCTACGAGAAGTTCGGGTTCGAGATAGAGGGAACCCACAGACGGTTCGCCTATCGCAACGGCGAATACGTGGACGCCCACATAATGGCCCGTCTGCGGTAGGGGCGGTGTACTCTTCAGGCAACTCCCACAGGGTTTGGCTCAGCGGCGGTATGGAATAGTCGTCGTAGAGGACGGCTCATAACTGACAGCAGAGGTGCCGCGGCTCGAGGATCTGCTCCACTTCCAGGCTACCGCCTCAAGACGACCAGCGTGGCAAGGGTGAGCCCCGCGTACAGCGCCCACACCCCAACCAGCGTTAGCAGCCCGTTTCTTAGGGGTTTGGGCTCAGGCACGGCCGGGGGCACTCGGGCCTCCTCCCAGACGACGGCCGAGAGGTTCTTGCCGACCGCATCAGAGAGGCGTTCGGACGCGACCCTGGCGAAGGTGTTGACCGTCTGGGCGGCCATCTTTCGGTCGGCACCCCGGTATGTTAGGTCCATGAAGGTCGTGTCCGGGACCCGACGTATTTCCAGGTTATCCAGTAGCTCAGCGGAACTCGCTTGCAGCCCGAGGCTTTGCCTGGTCTCATTGGCCACGGGGCGACTGGCCGCCAGGCGGACCATCGCCGGGGTAGTCTCGCTTAGCCTCGTGTCCGGCCCTGGAGCGGGTGGCCCAACCCTCAGGTCTCTTTCCACCCACACCCGGGCGGTCGGCTCATAGATCGGCTCTCGGAGGAACATGGCAAGGCTAACAAGGGTAACGATAACGGCCGCGACAATGGCGATGAGCAGCGCACCACCCACCGCCCTCACGACCATCGCCGCCTCCACGTTCATGATCCTCCTACCGTTCACCTCCACCTCTCGGACGCCTCATGATAGCGGAAGCGTCAAGGCCCTAGGGACAAAGGACGGGTCCCCGGATCTCCAATGCTTGGCTAGAGCCCAAAACTGGCGGGATAGTATCATTCACCACCTTCGCCTGTACATTTTAGGGTGGGGCTAAGCCCTTCCCCATTTGAGGTTCGCGTGGGGCTTGCGGTGGCATTATGCTTACAGTGGTATGGGATCGTCCGACAGGCCCTGTAGGCGGGAGAAAGGAGGTATGCGACCTTGCACGCGAGGATGAGTACATTGGAGGGATCCCCACACGAAATAGATGAAGTACTGCGGGAGATCAGGGAGCACGTCCTGCCCCTGTTGCAGCAACAGGACGGTTTCAAAGGGTTCATCACCCTCGAGGACCGCCAGAGCGGCAAGCTGATCGGCATCACCTTTTGGGAGAGTGAGCAAGCCATGCAGGCCAGCGAGGAAGTCGGAGTTCGTACGCGCAGCGAGACAGCGGAGGTCACCGGCGACGCGATAGAGGATGTAGAGCGGTACGAAGTCGGCCTCTTTGAGATGTTGGGCCAACTGTAAGTGCCGGGGCAAGAATAATGGCCGGGGTATCCTTCAGGGTATCCCGGCCCTCTATTCATGAGGAGAGAGATGGACAAGAGCTCCGTTCGGAACGAGTTGTTCGCCATGGCGAAGGAGGTTGGTGAGTTCGAAGTCTTCCCCACGCCGAGCGAGGCCGAGGAGGATCCGGACAGTGCCTTCCTGATCTCCACCGGGATCCTCCTGGGGGTCCCTAAGCTGTACATCGTCAGGGTCGAGGAGTTTCACCACAGCGAAGAGGAGGCAGACAAAGAGACAGACACGATACTCCAAGAACAGGAGGGTCACATAAAGAGGGTGCTATCCGAACGCGGAATCGCGCTTAGCGAAGCGGCCTGGAACACGGTGTTCTCCTACGCCGTGTGGGATGAACATCCCTCCAGGACAAGCGGGCGGCTCTCGGAGGATGAGGTGCGCTCGGTAGAGGAGGCGTTCGACGCACTAGGGTTAGATCCTTAGCCCCGAGCGGTTGCGCAGTGTGCGGGGCTGGGGGCCACTACGGAGTCCCGGACTTTCCTCTTTGCCCTCACTCACAAAATGGAACGTGTTTTCCAGGAAGTATGGTCGCCCGTTCCGTCGTCAGGATCGTCCCAACTGTAACCGATTTGCTTATGTTTCCGGATCGTACTGAAGAGGTATAGAGATCCGGGAGGTCCGCCTCTGAATTCGGGGCTCGGCGATTGTCCCAACAATCTTATACTTCCTTTCCCGAGCCCCGAATAGGCGCCTCCCGTATATACGAGGGCATTCCTCGAGTGGACTATCAGATGTCTGACAGCGCCGTGCATAAGGGTTGAACCCTTATGCACGACGAGCTATCAGCTATAAGCTTTCAGCCAAGAACAAAAAGCTGAAAGCTTAGTGCTGACGGCGCGGGTAGCAGAAGGTTGAACCTTCTGCTACCCGCTGTGAGTCAGTCTCCGACCCGCTTGGCCGTCCCCCGCGGTTCGAACCCCGACCCCACAAGCTTGGAGGGCTTGGTCTGGACGAACGCAAACTGACTGCCATCGGGGGCGATGAACATGTCGATCTGCGAACCATCCCCAAAGGTGACGGTGCCTGTGCAATCCGCCTTGACGGTGTACGTGGCGGAGACGCGCTCGTTACGAGTAACCTCTCCGTTAGAGTTAGAGGAAGCGACGCCTTTCTCCTTACCGTTGCCGTCAAACACAGCATACCCTGCAATGGCGAACGGTCTCTGATCATTCCCCTTGATTTCAACCCCATCAAAGGCGAACAGATACGTCCCGTGAAGCGTGGCCACGGAGCACTTCTTCGCCCCAGCGTCCTCGTTGTTTGCATATACCACCCCAGCCGCCAGGACACCCAACATGAGGGCGGCTATGGTCGACAACGTGATAATACGCTTCATGCGCAACCTCCTCTTCCCGGAGCAGGGCGGGCGACCCGCTCCATTAGCGTATGAGGCCACCCTACATCTCTGAACGGGTGCAGCACAACCCTCAAGTGAGTGATTTTGCGGTTACTCTAGTCGCTTCGAGCACACCACCTAACGCATGAGGGGCCTATTCACCCGAGTGCGTGGATGTTAGGGGCGTTTGTCCCGGTTCGGTCCCGGGTAACTGTTCTCAGGACAGGGAATCGTTCTGCTCCGAGAAGGGGAGATAGATATGGCCCAGTGCGAGGTCTGCGGAAACGAGTACGATAAGGCCTTTCAGGTGAGCGTGGCCGATGGAGACTCGCACACCTTCGACAGCTTCGAGTGTGCCATCCACGCCCTCGCCCCGGTCTGCGAGTACTGCAACGTCAAGGTGATCGGGCACGGCACCGAGGAGGGCGGCTCTTTCTACTGCTGCGCCCACTGCGCGCGTATGGCCGGCGCGGAAGGCGTCTCGGACCGGGCCTGAGCTAGCTTCTCTCCGGCAGGTAGCCCATAACAGCGCGCAGTCCGAAGTCCGTGGCGACGATCTCTTTAGAGGTCTTCTCGTCGGCCTCCTGACCGAACGTCATGCACCTCAGGCAAAGCTCGGAGACCATCAGCCCCGTGTTCCCAAGACGTGCGTACTCCATACGCTGCTCCTCTCGGATCTCTGCCACCGAAAGGCCGTACTCTAGCATACGAGCCTCGGCCGACCTCACTGGCCACGCAAGGCGCGAGGGTGGTACGATGGGTGCGTTCGAGTTCTGGAGGGCTGAGAGTTGCAAGGTTCGGATGCGGGTAAGTTGCGCGATCCGCGCGTTCCACTCATTCCTCCGACGGCCGTTCTGGCCTGCTGGGCTCTGGGCGCGCTCGTCTTCGCGTTTCTGCCCCAGGGCTCGGAGGCAAAATCCGTAATCGCCACGGCTTTCTCCCTTTCTACAGCCGCCTTCGCCGCCGGGATCCTGCTGCGCGCCGCACCGCGCGCGGATGGCCACGAGCAGGCCTTCCTGCGGCTCATGGGACTTGGCATGGTCTGCCGGCTCGCCGGGAACTCCCTCTGGAGCGCGTCGCACCATTTGGGACTTGGGTTCGTCACGCCGGTGGCACCGCAGGACGTTGCCTACGCCATCTCATACGCGTTGCTGGTAGGAGCGATGCTCCATCTCGTGGCGCTGACCACGCCCAGGATCACGCTGGTCAGCGCCCTGGACGCGGGAGCCGTCATGCTCTCGGTCGGGACGCTGGTCTGGTACTTCGTCCTCGGTCCCGCAGCGACCGAGGCCGGGCTAGGGAGTGTGCGCGAAGCCGCGGCCGCCCTCTCCCAGCCTGTCTGCGACGCGGCCCTGCTCTTCCTCGGGCTCGTGGTCGCCTCGGCCTCGATCAGGCTCCGTTTCTCTACGTTTCTGAACGGGGGTTTCGTGGTGCTGCTCCTCGCTGATGCCGCTTACCTGGACCTTCGCTCCGTCGGGCCGTATCAGAGCGGCAACTGGCCGGAGATGTTGTGGGCTCTGGGCATGATCCTGCTCGGTCTCATGTCGACGACCTCCCCTGAGGTTCCTGCCGACTCGAACGTCGGGCGGATACAGCCGTGGCGGATAGCCTTGTACTGGCTCGGTCCGCTCTCCCCGCCCATGCACTTCATTATCCTACTCGTCTGGGGCGCCATGAACCCGCCGCTGCCGGCTTACGTGCTCGCGGGATGTGCCGTGCTCCTGCTGTACTTGGCTTTGAGGATCGGACTGGTCTCGTCGGTCAGCAAACACCTCGGCCAGGAGCGGGAGGAATCGGCCCGTATAAAGGAGCAGGGCCGCCTTCTCTACGAGTTACACGACACGGCGAAGCAGGAAGTGCACGGCATCTCGCTGACGCTGCAGGCCGCCCTCGACACCGAGCGCCGTGGAGACCGTGAGGAGGCGCTGGAGATGTTCGGGAGGGTCTTGGCGGCGTCGAGGGAGGCCGAGTTCAGGATCTCACGTCCCTACGACGAGCTATCTGCCCTGCGCGGCGAGAGTCCGCCCGGGGCCGCAGACTTCCTCCGCCAACGCCTGCGGAAGTTCGAGGAGTACTTCGGGGTGAAGACCCACGACGACATCCAGGCCTCTCTGGAGGTATTGAACCCGGCCGAGACCGCCGCCCTTATCAGGGTATTCGTGGAGGCATTCTGGAACGTCGCCAAGCACTCGGGCGCGGGCAACATGTACCTGGAGTCCCGTCGGGTTGGCCCAGTGCTGATCGTCCGCGTTCGGGACGACGGCCGCGGCTTCGACAGGAGAGAACCCCCACCGGGCCTCGGCCTGGAGTACATGCGCCGGCGTGCCGGAGAGGTCGGCGCCGATCTCGATGTAATCTCCACCCCGGGACGCGGTACTGCGGTGCAGGTAAGGTTCCTCAAGCGCCGGTACACCGCCGACTCGTAGCCGGGTTCTCCCGCGGTCTGCAAGGAGTGGGCGCGCCGGCCGAATCCCCGGCGTTCTCGCCTTACCTCTACGGCTATTCTTTGTGGTTGCGTTCGAAGTAGCGGTTGGTGATGGGCATACGCCTGTCACGGCCGAAGGCCCTTTCTGTGACCTTTATGCCCGTCGGGGCCTGGCGACGCTTGTACTCGGCCCTGTCCACGAGTTGCACGATGCGACGCACATCGTCCTCGTCGAATCCCGAGGCCACGATCTCTGCCACACCCCTGTCATCCTCTATGTAGGCTTCGAGGATGGGATCCAGAACCTCGTAGGGCGGCAGGGAGTCCGTGTCGCGCTGGTTCTCGCGCAGCTCGGCTGTGGGCTCCTTGGTGAGGACCGAATCGGGGATGATCTCGCGGTTCTTCCTCTCGTTGAAGTGCCGCGCCACCCTGTAGACGAGGTTCTTCGGCACATCCTTTATGACCGCGAAACCACCAGCGGAGTCGCCGTAGAGGGTGGAGTAGCCCACGCTCATCTCACTCTTGTTGCCCGTAGAGAGGACGATCCAACCGAACTTGTTGGAGAGGGCCATCAGGATGTTGCCCCTGATGCGGCTCTGCAGGTTCTCCTCCGTCACGTCCTCGGGGAGCCCCTTGAAGGCACCCTCCATCATCTCCCTGTAGGCGTCGAAGGCCGGACCTATAGGTATGGTCTGGGTGTCTATGCCGAGGTTCTTGGCGAGCGCCGCGGCGTCGGTATTGCTCCCTTCCGAGGTGTAGCGGCTCGGCATGAGGACACCCGTTATGTTCCGGGGACCCAGGGCCTCGACGGCGAGGGCGGCGGCCAGAGACGAGTCTATACCGCCCGAGAGACCGAGCACGGCCCGAGAGAACCCGTTCTTGCGGAAGTAGTCCGCGAGGCCCAGCACGAGGGCTTCGAGTACCTCGCCCTCCTCCGGTAGGGAAGGTTCGATCCTGGGTTCGACCGGTTGCACGGCGGGCGTCTCGTGTCGGGGAACTCGTACGACCTCGGGTTTATGCTCGGCGTTCTCCTTGCGCGGCCTGGGATCGTGGAGGCGTTGCATGAGCGAGTGATCCGGGTACAGGTCGACGAGCAGCAGGTCTTCCCTGAACTGGCCGGCCCGCGCAACGAGCCTACCCTCGGGGTCGAAGACGACCGAGTGGCCGTCGAAGACGAGCTCGTCCTGGCCGCCCGTGAGGTTGCAGAAGAGCACGTAGCAGCCGTAATCCGAAGCCCGCACGCTCAACATCCGCTCCCTGGCGGCGCCTTTCCGCCTGTGGTAGGGGGAGGCCGAGATGTTGAGGAGGACGCTAGCCCCGCCGAGGGCCTGCTCGCGGGCCGGTCCGCCAGGGTACCAGATGTCCTCGCACACGCTCACCCCGACGAGGGCTTCGCCCAGACCGAGGATCGGAGCTCCCGATCCCTCCCTGAAGTAGCGATTCTCGTCGAAGACGCTGTAGTTCGGCAGGTAGCGCTTGTGGTAGCGGTACAGTACCCCGCCCCCGGATAGAAGGGCGCAGGCGTTGTACAGGTCGGCGTCCAGGTCGACGAAGCCCGCGGCGGCGACCACGTTCTCGGGTACCCGTCCGGCGAACTCGTGGAGCGCCCTCACGTTCTCCTCGATAAAGCTCTGGCGCATGAGAAGGTCCTCGGGCGGATAGCCGGGGATGGTCAGCTCGGGGTATGCAACGAGCTCAGCGCCCGAATCCGTCGCCCGCTCCAGGGTGTCGGCCATCTTCTCGACGTTCCCCCAGATATCCCCTACGGTGGTGTTGATCTGGGCCAGCGCAACCCTCATGCACTAAATATATCGCGCCTGATGCGTTCGTGCCTGCCGGAGTTCGTGCTTGAAGAGTGTACATCGGCCAGGCCACCTGCGGCTTGTCAGCATGTTGCTCTCTCCCGTAACCTAACTCGTGATTCGTAGCAGGTCGATGCTTTGCGAATCGCCCTAGAAGATAGGGTCTGGCGGTGTGTCCGACAGGAGCTGACGTGCCGCCCCGGCCACCCTCCGCAGGTAACCTTCTTCTTTCGGGACGAACTCGCTGAGGTGTATCCGCGTTGCAGAGGTCCTGCCTTCAGCATACTCGCGGGCGGGCGCCGAACCCATCTCGTAGAGTGCTTGCACTTCATCGAGGTCGAGCCGAAACACGGCCTCGACCTCCTCCTTCTGGAGACGAAGGTCCCCTGGAGATGTGGCGTCGCACACGAGGAAGACCTCATGAAGCTCCCTGTCGCAGCCGTCGGGTATCTCCTGCTCCACCCTGCGGGTTCCGAGCGGGATTAGCCTCTCGGGTTCTATCCGCAAGCCGAGTTCTTCCTCGACCTCCCGCAGACCGTCTACCGTCTCCTCCCCTGAGGCAAGATGCCCCGCGGCGGTAACGTCGAGGTAGCCGGGCCAGGTATCTTTCGTGGCGGCGCGCCGCTGGAGGAGCAGGTAGGACCCTTCGGGGTCGGAACCGCAGATCCAACAGTGAAAACAACGGTGCCACAGACCAAGCCGGTGCGCCTCGCCTTTTGGAACGACCTCCCCTGTAGGCAACCCTGACTCGTCCAGGATGTCGAGCAACTCGTCCACACCGAAAAGAGTAGCACTTCAGCTAGTCAGCACGGCGCCATGCAGGCGCCTTGTCAGCAACTCAGCCAGGACTTGCGCATGTGAAGGCTGAAATGCTGAAATGCTGAGAGCGCCCGCCAGGGCGCGTGCTGACATGCTGCCGACGAAGGAGGCACCGTGACCACCGTCCACATAACCAGTTTCTTCGAGGAAGAGTACGTCCGTCGCATACGGGAAGTGGACGAGCGGTTGCAGGTCCTCTACAGGGAGGATCTGGTCCCGCCTCCGCGGTGGCCCGGAGACCATGCTGGACCTGAAGAATGGGAGAGAACGCCCGAGGGCGATGAGGAATTTCTGGCGATGCTCGGGGAGGCCGAAGTCCTCTACGACTTCCCCCGCGGCCACGTCGAGGATCTCGTCGAGGTCGCCCCCAGACTCAGGTGGGTGCAGGGAAGCATGGCGGGAGCGGGAGAAGTGGCGCAGAAGGCCGGCCTTGGTGAGACGGATATCGTGGTGACGACGGCCGGCGGCGTCTACTCGGGGCCGCTCGCCGAGTTCGTGCTCATGGCGATGCTCCAGTACGCCAAGGAGCTCGACCATTTGAGACGCGACAAGACAGAGAAGATCTGGCGGCAGGGGGCGGTGGGGAGCCTGGAGAACAAGACGCTCTGCGTGCTCGGAATGGGGAGTATCGGTCGTGCCATAGCAACTCGGGCTCGACCCTTCGGTATGCGCATAATCGGGGTCAAGCGCACGGTGCGCGAGGACGACGAAGCCTGGGACTACGCCGACGATCTCTACCCGACGGCCGAATTGCATGCCGCGCTCGGCGAGGCTGATTACGTCGCCGTCACGCTTCCAGGCACCCCCGAGACGCGGCGGTTGCTCGACGCCGGGGCGATAGCCGAGATCAAGCAGGGGGCGTACTTCGCCAACGTGGGAAGGGGCTCCGTGGTCGATGAGGCTGCGCTCGTCGAGGCGCTTCAGGGGGGCCACCTCTCGGGGGCGGCGCTCGACGTGTTCGAGGTCGAGCCTCTGCCCGAGGAGAGCCCCCTGTGGGAGCTCGACAACGTGATCGTCAGCGCCCACACGACGGATGTCGTGCCGGCCCTGATCAACGCCGCCCAGACTGATCTGTTCTGCGAGAACCTACGCCGTTACCTCGCCGGCGAGGAGCTGCTCAACGTGCTTGACAAACGCCTGCTCTACTAGTGCGGATCGAGGAAGTGGGCTTCCTCGATCCGAGCTGTCAGCAGTCAGCCGTCAGCTTTCAGCTTGTTCTTGCGGAAGGCCGACCTTTATGCGAAACGTCTCGTAGCATCTTCTGCCTCCAAAGTCTCTTACGGTAGACTACAGGGAGAGTTTGACCAGGAGGAAGTTGGGCGAAGGGTCTCCGGCCGCGGATGCACCGCAGAGGGCTTTACCCCCAATCCATGAGTGGCAAGGCGACCAATCCCAAGCGGCGCCTCATATTAGCCGCTACGCGAAAGAGATGTAGATCGCGACCGCCACGGCCGTCAGGACCACGCTGAGGATCAGCAACTCTCTCAATGGTTCACCCCCTCTACGGCTGCACGGGATCGCGCTCTTGCAGGGAGTAGAGCCTCGCGTACAGACCGTCCGAGGAGACGAGGTCTTCGTGGGTACCCGCCTCGGCGACGCTGCCGTCTTCGATCACGAAGATCGAATCTACGCTCCTGACCAGCCTGAGCTCGTGGGCGATGACGAAGGTGGTGCGGCCTTCTGTCAGGGCCCTCCAGCTCTCCTCGACGGCGGCGGCGGCCTCGGCGTCGAGGCCGGCCTGGGGCTCGTCCAGGATCAGGATAGGTGTGTCCCTGAGCATGGCCCGGGCGATGGAGATGCGCTGCCTCTGCCCACCGCTAAGACTCTCGCCGCGCTCGGAGAGAACGGTGTCGTAGCCTTCCGGCAGCTCCCGGATAAAGCCGTCGGCCCCGGCGAGCTCGGCTATGGCCTCGATCTCCTCCCTGCTCGCCCCCGGCCGGCCGTAGGCTATGTTCTCGGCGACCGTCGCCCTGAAGAGCAGGGGGTCCTGCGGCACGAAGGTCACGGAGTCGCGCAAGGACTTGAGGGTGAACTCCTTTACGTCTTCACCATCGACGAGGACCCTTCCTGCCTGCGGGTCGTAGAGGCGTGCGATGAGGCTGGTGACCGTGGTCTTGCCCGCGCCGCTCACCCCGACCAGCGCGACCCGGCTCCCCGCTTCGACGTCGAAGTCCATGCCGCGCAGGACCTCTCCGGCCTCGTTCTCATAGGCGAAGCGTACGCCCTCGAAGGTAACCCGGCCGTCGAAGGCGGGCGCGGGGCGAGCCCCGGGAAGGTCCTTGACGGTGGGCTCCGCGTTCAGTAGCTCTATGATCCGCTCTCCCGAGACGAGTGATGTGCCGATCTGGTTCACCTGCCGGCTCAGGGCCCACAAAGGGGAGAGAAACAGGGCAAGGTAGGCCACGAAGACGGTAAGGTCGCCCAAAGAGAGGGCGCCGGACAGTACCTGCCTCGCCCCGAAGTAGACCACAAGCGCCGTGCCGAGACCTCCGACGATCCCGAGCACGGTGCTGAACTTGGCTTCTATCACCGCGCTGTCCACGCTGGCCTTGAGAGACTCCCTGCTCTCCTTCCTGAAGCGCCCCATCTCGTCTTCCTCGCGGGCGAAGAGCTTGACGGCCCTTATACCGATTATGGCCTCCTGCATGACGCTGGCGATCGCCCCTTCCCTCGTCCTGACTATTCGCATCCGCTGCACGAGCGCCTGCCTGTAGCGTTTGACGGCGAGGAACAGGAAGGGTACGGTGACGAGGGCCAGCAAAGTCAGCTGCCAGTCGAGCCAGAGCATTACGACCAGCATACCGAGCAGGATCATGACCGAGGAGAACACCTCGACCACCGAGTCGACAAGCATGGTACGTACCTCTTTCACGTCGCTGGTGACGCGGGTTATGGTGTCCCCCGTGCGCTTCTTGCCGTGGTAGTCGAGCCCGAGGGCGTGAACCTTCGCGTAGAGGGCCTCACGCATGTCGAAGACGGTCTCCTGCCCGAGCTTCTGGAGCAGGTAGCGCCGGAACGAGGCGACGCTCCTGGTTACAGTGAAGATCAAAACGATGAGGAATGCTATCCCGGCGAGCAGAACTGCCTTGTCCTCCAGGTAAGCGGGCACCGCCTCAGGGAGCGACTTGTTGTCGGTCAGCACGTAGTCGATGGTCAGCGCGAGCGGCCATGGCTGCGCAAGACTCGTCAGCGTCTCCAGTAGCAACACGCCGAGCGCCAGTACAAGCCCGCCCCGGCGAGGCCTCAAGAAAGGCGTAAAGTTGGAGAGCGTCTCAGCTGTGCGCCTTAGCCCGGCGCGAAGCTCCTTCAATCTATTCACCCGTATAGGATACCGCACCGCCCGCGGGTAGAATGTGCGAGCTTACCCAACCCTAGAGCACGGAGGACAATGTGACCAGAAGGATCCTCGCGGCCGTAGAAGACCTTATGTTCAGAAGCAAGATCTCCGAGACGGCATCCCAACTCGGCATCGAGGCGACTTTCCCCCGCAACCCCAGGCGACTGCTCGAGGCCATGCACGAGTCCCCACCGGACCTGCTCGTCCTCGACCTCAACTCCGCCCGATTCGAGCCGCTTACGCTCCTCGAGGACGTGAGGTCCGACGAGGCGACGCGTGATGTCCCTACGGTCGGCTTCCTCTCCCACGTCCAGAAAGATCTGGCCGTCGCCGCTCGGGAGGCCGGCTGTGACCGCGTCGTAGCCCGCAGCGCTTTCACCAAAGACCTTCCGCAAATTCTAGCCGGCCGCACCCCGGGCACCATCGACGAGGCCGGCGTTGGCTGAGGGCGGAGGGTGGAAGCGGCTCCGCAGCGAGAGGCTCATGGAGACCCCGTACTTCTCGTTACGCTCGGACAGGCTGCAACTCCCTGATGGTGGGATCAAAGACCCCTACTTTGTCATCGAACGCCCCGACGCCGCGATAATCTTCCCGCTCACCGCGGGCGGCGAGGTCGTCCTCGTCAACCAGTACCGACCGCCGCTCGAAACGATGGAGCTCGGCCTGCCCGCAGGGCTCGTCGAAGAGGGCGAGAGACCGGAGGAAGCGGCCCGCCGCGAGCTCTCGGAGGAGACGGGCTATACGGGCGGCGAGTGGGAACAGTTGGGCTCCGTGGCCTCATCCCCCAGCCTCAAGGACAACCGGGCCTATCTCTTCCTGGCCCGCGGCGTCGGGGAGAGCACGGCGCCCGATCCCGACGAGCACGAGCTCGTGGAGGTGGTTCGCGTGCCCGTGGAAGACCTCTTGAACCTCGTCCGCTCGGGCAAGATAGTCAGTTCGAGTGGGGTTGCGGCCATCATGCTCGCCCTGGAGCGGCTGCGGGAAGACTCGTGAGCGTGGAGCCGCCGAGGAACTCCATAATCGGCGTGATGCCGGACGCCAACGGATGGGGCAAACCCGATATCTACATGGCCAAGCGTTGCCGTTGAAGTCAGGCATCATACGTAATCCAGTAGATCCTGCTGAAAGGATAAGCGGAGCGCTCGCCGCGATGGATTCCCGCGCAAGCGGGAATCCACGTCCTTTGGAGTCTTTATCGGATACGAAGCGATCTCGTGGCGACCTGACATGCCTCTCTTCTTCCGGACTTGGTATCAGGATCAGAGATGTTCTGCAGGCAAGGAAAGAGCCCGGAACTGTATGCTCCGGGCTCATTGCTGATCGTTTGAGTCGGTGGTCTAGCAGGTAAAAGAGCTGCCGCAGCCGCAGCCGCCCTGGACGTTGGGGTTGTTGACGGCGAAACCGGCGCCCATGAGACCGTCCACGTAGTCGAACTCAGAGCCCGTGATGTAGGGTACGCTCATGGCGTCCACGAGCACCCTGACGCCTTTGGTCTCGAAGACCTCGTCGTCGTCGGCGACCTCGTCGTCGAAGTAGATGCTGTACTGGAAACCGGAGCAGCCTCCTGGCCGCACGCCGATACGCAGCGCGAGGTCTTCCTCACCTTCCTGGGCCATGAGGGTCTTGACCTTCTCGGCGGCGTTGTCAGTGATGTTGATGATGGTTGCTTCCTTCTGTTCCATCAGCACCTCCCGTGCTGTAGTCTGCTATCTAGTAAGGAAATTATTACACCGCCAACCGCATACTTCAACGCCGCTTTCGCGAAGTACGGCCAGCCCTTCCACGCAGCATCTTGCCGAGTCTGGCCTTCTGGGCCGTCACGTACTTCCTCGACCTGGCCAACAGCGAGGCCGGGTTCACGGCTCCGAGCGCCCTTCTCCAACGCGGCAAGCGCTCGTAGGCTCGCATAGCGTCCCGGTAGGCGGAGACTATGTGATCTCTTCCACCGTCCGCGGAGTAGAGGTGATCCGAGTAGGCCAGGGCGAACCGGCGCATCGGCGCCTCCTCCACGCCTGCGGCCCCGGAGAGGAGAAGTACCCGCTCGGTGGGGGTCAGCGCGGGCGAATCGGCCACGATGCTCCTGTTCGGCGGCAGCACGTCGCGCAGCCGGCCCGTCAGGTCCCTGTAGAGGTCCTCGGGCCTGCCGCGGGAGAGGAGTGCCCTCTTGGAGGCCGGTACGGCCGCCACGATCAGAGGGGGCACGAGCACGAAAAGAGGCCACACAGGAAGAGTGATCTGCCCGGAGCGGTCCGTGGTGGTACCTTGATCCGCCTGGTTCTGGTTCTGCTCCCTGGCCCGTTGCTGTGCCCTGTTTTGCGCGAGCTGGCTCCTGTCCTGGCTGTTCTCGGCGGCCTGTATCCCGCTGGCAACAGGAAGCTCGGGCCGCGGGGCGTTGGCCTCCATCGCGTCCGGCATGGAGAAGCCCGGCGTCGGGTTGAAGGGGTACCAGCCGACACCGGGGAAATAGGCCTCTACCCAGGTGTGCATGTTGCTACCCCTTACCAGGTACTCTCCCTGGCTCACCTCTTCACCCGAGGTGGACCCGTAGACGACCCGCGAGGGCACGTTCATGTCGCGCAAGAGGAGCGCCATAGAGGTCGAGAACTGGGTACAGAAACCTTCCTTGCCCTCACCCAGGAACTCCTCTACCGCCTTGTCCGCCCTGCGGTAGCTCACATCGAGGTTGTAGGTAAAGCCGCCGTCGTAGATCAGGTATCGCTCGATCGCGCGGGCCCTGTCGTAAGGCGTCGCGGGATCGTATCGGCGTTGGATCTTCTGCGCCGTCTCGCTGACCACGGGCGGGGTGTCTTCGGGAAGTTGGAGGAACTTCTCCTCCACCGAGGACGGGTAGACGCTGCCCGCGCCCCTGAGCTGTGCCCCGGTTGGCTGCGGGATCTCCGAGAACACCTCGTAGAAGTCACCCTCTTCGAAGGGTTCGGCCGTCGACCAGGAGCCGTCGGAGTTCGGGCTCGCCCGATACTCGGAGGTACGCACTATCTTGTACCCGCCGAAGATGAGGTCCGTCTGGGCGTTGAGAACCTGCACCCTCTGCAGCACGGGACGGGTCTCGACATCCGGCGCTATCTCCTCCCCGTCGTCGGCCGCCGGCTGCGTGGTGTCCGACCACCGGACGCCGTCGAAGTAATCCATCGTTCCGCCGCGCCACAGGAGCGGTTCGGAACTTCGGATGCGCAGGAGCTCGGCCTCCCTCCCGGCCGTAAGGTAGTCTCCCACATCGGCCTGTACTCCGAGCCTTGAGGTGCCGCCCGTCCCTATGCGCGTCCAATCTATAAGTCCGGCGCTGACCGTCTGGTCGGATAAGGGCATCCTCGGCACGAGGAGCACCAGCGCGACCACGATAGCCCCGGCCACGACAGCCGGGCGGCCAGGACCATCCGGTCCGGCCACACCCGTGGAGAGAAAGAGTCCCACGGCGCAGACCAGGAAAACGGCGAAGAAAGGCCCCGCCCCATCCTCGAAGCTGATGGTCGAGAGTGCGCCTATGGTCAGCCCCAGAACGGCCACGGAGATAACGGGGCTCTCCTCGTATAGGGTGGCGGAGGTCGCGAAGGCCACCAGGATCATGACCAGGGGAATGAGCACGACGAAGAGCCCCGGGGCGAGATCGTAGGGTACGGGCTGGACGTACATGGTGTTCGCCGCGCCGTAGACATCGCCCCCTACGATCCTGAAGGACTCCTGCCAGCCCGAGACCGAGAAGAGATCCGTGCCGTACACCGCGACCACCGTATATGCAGCTATGGCGGGGAGGAGAAGCACGAACCGCCACCTGCCCGCCGAGCCGACGAGCGCCGCCACGACCGCCGCGAAGAACATGGGCAACAAGGCCTTGTGCCCGGCTATGACCGTGACCACGGAGAGCGCCCCGAAACCCCCATCGGCACCGTCGTAAGTCTCGCCCGTGAACAGGATGCTGAAGGCGCTGCCCGTCGCGAGCACCGCTCCGTAGAGCCACAATCTCGTCGCCAATCCGTTCATCGCACGGCCCCGACCCCCCTGGCGCCCGAGAGTCCCGCCGCTCCCGCAGGGTGGCTAACGATGCGTACCGTGGCCCCGGCCGCTTCCATGGTGCCCACGCTCCTGAGAAACTCCGCCTCGCGGCCCTGTGCGGCGCTCCCCGGCACAGGGGGCGTCCTGTAGGTGTGGGTGGCGAGGGCGACCACGATCACAGAGAGACCGGCCTCCCTGAGCTTGCGGACGCAGTGCGGCAACTCGCCGTCGCGGGTGCGCGAGACGAGGACTACGCCTTCCCCGAGTCCCCCCCGCTCCCCGAGCACGGTCTCCGCCAGGTGACGGCTCCCGTCGGCGCGCGCCGTCGCGAGGTGCCTCATCGCCTCCCAGTAGGAATCTTCGTCGGATCCGAAACCAGTGTCTGTGCCGCTACTGCCCGTATCGAGCAGCCTGAAAGGCAGACCCTCCTCGGCAAGGTGCGTGAGAACCGAGGCCGCCACCGAGACGGCGTCCTCGATCTCGTTCTCCTGGGTCCTCAGCCCCTCCCTGCGCAGATCCAGGACCACGGTGTGGCGCCTCGGGGCCTGCAGGGAGAACTCCTTGACGAAAAGCTCCCCCGTGCGTGCCAGGCTCTTCCAGTGGATGTGACGCCTGTCGTCGCCCCTGCGGTACTCCCTCAGGTTCGCGAACTCCTCGCCCCGCCGGCCGCGGGACCCCGTGGTGCCGGCCTCCACGTTTCCGCCCCGCAAGGGAAAGCCCCGAAGTTCGTAGACCTGCGGGTAGACGACCACCTCGGTCGTCTCCCTGTCCCTCCTGGAGAACCGGAGCAACCCGAATGGGTCTGCCACCCTGACCTCCGCGGGGCCAAGGGTGTAGACGCCCCTGCGCGCGAAGGTCAGGGGGACCTCGATCCTGCTCCTCTCCCTCGTCGCCGAAAAATCGAAGCTGCGCGGTCCGGGGAGACGGTCGACCACGCTCGCCTTCGCCGCGCCGAACCGCGAGCGCTCTAGTAGGAGCCGTAACCGCGCGGGGCTGCCGGCCGTGATACGGATACCGGGAGGCAGGACGCGCGAGTAAAGAAGGCCCCTGGTGCCAACCACCCCGAGGACGAGGGATGCGAGCGGCAGGGCAAGGAGCGCGTAAGCAAGCTGGTGGAACTGGGTGGTACCGATAAGACGCGCCACGACCAACGTGACGACGCCGGCAACGAGCGCCTGCCAGCCGCGGGCCGTCGGCCTGATGGAGAGCCGCGAGGCGCCCCTCCCGGGCAAGTGCCCTTACACCGCCTCGGTAACAGGGACGGAGCGCAGGATGTCCTGAACGATCTCACGGGTGGCGTTGTCGGGCCCGATGCCGTCCTCGGAGCTGGTGGCCGAGGGTATGATCCTGTGCGAGAGTACGCTGGAGGCCATCGCCTTGACGTCGTCGGGCGCGCAGTACGAACGCCCGTTCGCCGCCGCCCGCGCCTGCGAGGCGGCCAGTAACATCCTGCTCGCCCGTGGGGAGGCGCCGAGATAGACGTCATCGCGTCCCCGGGTCGCCGAGGTCACGGAGACGACGTACCTGAGTACGGCCTCACTCGTATAGACGTCCTCGACGAGATTGCGCATCTCCAAAAACTACTTGACCCCGACCA
>Ga0196962_10000164_pt1 | contig 37813 bp, 28 predicted proteins | sample S3v_20metaG_FD_183186 | JGI IMG/M metagenome (GOLD analysis project Ga0196962, IMG submission 183186) | Soil microbial communities from Anza Borrego desert, Southern California, United States - S3+v_20 | ecosystem: Environmental > Terrestrial > Soil > Desert | place: USA: California | collected...
CGAGCCGGCCGAAGCCGCCCCGGCGGCGCCTGAACCGGCCCTCATCGCGCCCGAACCCGCGCCCGAAGCGCCCGTCCGGCCGCAGCGCCAGCCCGGCAGCATCGACGATCTTCTGGCCCGGCTCGAGCAGGGCCTGGCGCGCCGCCGGGCGCCCGGTCCGGCGTCGGCTGCGGCCGAAGCGGCCGTGCCCGCTCTGGTGCCCGCTCCCGACGCAGGCCACGCCTCGGCGCCGGCCGATCCGGAGCCGGCCGACGATCGGCTGCAGAGCGCGATCGACAGCCTCCAGCGCCTGGCTTCCCGACGCGACTAGCCCGCCACGGTCAGCGCCTCGAGGTGGAGGCTGACCACGGCGCCGTCGCCGGCCCGTTCGTCGGACAGCAAGGCGATGTCGGCGAGAAATTGATCGCCGAGCGCGACCTCGCGCTCGGCCAGTCCCTCGAGAAAAGCGTCCGCGGCCGCCGCCGCCGCCGGTCCGGCGAGGCTGAGGCGGAGGACATGGTACTCGCCGGACAAAGCGAGGCTCGCCCACCCGCGGCTGACTATCTCCAGCTCAACGACTCCGTCGAAACCGGCGAAGTTGGCTTTCGCCATCCGCTTCAGCGCGTCGGCGGCGCTGTCCCTCATCGGCGGCACCTGCGCCTCCTCTCGTGACCGTCGAGCCACGCCGCGGCACGGTTGAGGGTGGTCGGGTTGGGGCGGCGGCCCCTGCGCAGGTCGAAGACGAAGCGCGGATCGCGCATGACCTCGCGGCCGAAGCGGGTCGGCGTCGTCTTGGAAAGCGCCAGATAGCGTTCGATGCGCCGGAGCAGCAACATCGTCATGCTCCCGAATCAGTGTTCCGTTTCTGTTCGATTTTCTGAGGAAGTCTCCTACTTGTCTAGGAATAATCCTATCTAAAATGGAGGAAATTGGGACCGAACCGGGAGCTGTCCGAACCTGCTACCGGCGGTCGAGCAGCCAGAGGGCGAGGATCATCAGGATCCCGGCGGCGAGCCCGGCGAGGAAACCGAGGCTCGGCTCGCCCGCAAGCGCGCCGCCGAGGACTCCGATCAGGATGGCGGCGGCGAGCAGCGCGCCGCCGGCGCGGGGGAAACGGCGTCCGTCCATCGCTGCCTCATGGCAGCGACGGGCCCAGCCTGCCAGCCGCATTCTTCTGGTTTACGGGCCGTTGAGCATCGCCCTGCGCCATTTGGCAAGGTGGCGATGCTACGCCGCTGACCAGGCCAGTCGAGTGGGGAAAGCCTTGCAGGTTCACGTCCATCTGCCCGATCGGGCGGCGGCGGCCGACGCCGCCGAGTTGATCGCCCGCTTCGGCGACTATGCCGCCAGCGAAGCGGCGGCGCGCGCCGACCGCAGCCGGGACATAGGCAACGTCCATCATTTCTGCCGGTGGCGGCAGGTGGAGCGGATCATCCTCCTGCTTGCCGCGGGGCCGGCGGGACATAGCCTCCATTGATCGCGGCCTACTGAGAAGAAAGGGAAATCCGTTCTGGCGCCGTACACTTGCGGCCGCTAGGATTCCCTTATGTTGCAAGTCGTTGCGGGGCGGCGTGCAGCGGCCCGCGCGGCTGCCCTTGCCCTCATCCTTTCCAGCGCCGCTGCCCTCGCGCAGCCGGCCGACCCGTTGGATGAGGTAGACGTTCCGCTCGATCCCTCGGCGCCGCTCGATCCCTGGCCCGACCTCGGCCTCGAATGGCCCGACGTCGAGGCCCCGGAGGGCGAGATCTCGAACCTGCCGGACGCGGCCGCCGCCGATTCCGGCGCGGCTCGGACCTACAGCTACGTTATAGCCGGCCTCGACGAGGCGGACGCCGCGGCGTTGCTCGCCCAGTTCCGCGAGCTCTCCGCGCTCGAGGAATATCGCGGCGATCCGGCCAATGCCGCCCAGGTCGACCGCCGCGCCCGGGCCGACGCCGAGCTTCTCGCCGAGCTGCTTCGGGCCCACGGCTATTATGCGGCGCTGGTCACCACCCAGGTCGATTCGGCGGCGGACGGCGGCTATGCGGTGACCCTCAACGCCGCGCCGGGCCTCGTCTACACCTTCGCCGAGGTCCGGCTGCCCGGGCTCGACGAGACGACGGGCGCCGACGCGCCGGGATTGCGCGAGGCCTTCGCCATTTCGGAGGAGGATCCCGTCGATGCCGCCGCGGTCAACGCCGCCCAGGCGGCGCTGCGGGCCGAGCTCGGCCGGCGCGGCTATGCCTTCGCCGAGGTCGCGGAGCCCGAGATCGTCGTCGACCACGACACCGGCACCGCCACCCTCGTGCTTCCGGTCCGGCCCCAGGGCGCCCGGCGCTTCGGCGGAGTGGTCGTCGAAGGCCGCCCCCTGTTCGGCGCCGGCCATATCGAGACCATCGCCCGCTTCGCCGAGGGCGATCCCTACCGGACGCCGCTGGTCGAGGACCTGCGCCAGGCGCTGGTCGCGACCGGGCTCGTCTCGACCGTCACCATCCGCCCGGTGGCGCGGGCCGGCAGCGATCTGGTCGATCTCGCCGTCGCGCTCGAGCCGGCGCCGATGCGCACCGTCGCCGGCGAGGCCGGCTACGGCACCGGCGAGGGCTTCCGGGCCGAGCTGAGCTGGCAGCATCGCAACCTGCTCCCTCCGGAGGGTGCGGTCACCTTTCGCGGAGTCCTCGGCACGCGCGAGCAGCTCGTCTCCGCCATCCTTCGCCGCAACAATTTCGGCCGCCGCGACCAGGTGCTGAACGCCCAGGTGGCGATCGCTCACGTCGACCGGCCCGCCTTCGACGCACGGACCTCGATCCTCGCCGCCGGGATCGAGCGGCAGAGCAACATCATCTGGCAGAAGGCCTGGACCTGGTCGGTCGGCGCCGAGCTCGCCGCCACCGACGAGCGCGACGTCGACCTCGCCAGCGGCACGACCCGGCGGCGGACCTTCTTCATCGGCGCGCTGCCCGCCTATCTCGGCTATGACGGGTCCAACGACCTGCTCGACCCGACCTCGGGCTTCCGCCTTTCGGGGCGGTTCTCGCCCGAGGCGTCGCTCCAGTCGGGCAGCTTCTTCTATGCCCGGGCCCAGCTCGACGCGAGCTTCTACCAGCCGGTCTCGCCGACGGTGACGATCGCCGGCCGCACCCGGCTCGGCACGATCTTCGGCGCCGGCCGCGACCGGATCGCCCCGTCGCGGCGATTCTATGCCGGTGGCGGCGGCTCGGTGCGCGGCTACGGCTTCCAGGCGCTCGGGCCGCGCGATCCGGTGTTCGACGACCCGATCGGCGGCCGCAGCCTGGCGGAGTTCGCGCTCGAGGCGAGGGTGCGCTGGCGCGACTTCGGGATCGTTCCCTTTTTCGACGGCGGCAACATCTCGACCTCGCCCTGGCCGCGCTTCGATAATCTGCGCTTCGGCGCCGGCATCGGCCTGCGTTATCACACCCGCTTCGGGCCGATCCGGGTCGACGTCGCGACGCCGGTCAATCCGCAGAGCGGCGACCCTCGAATCGCCGTCTACGTCTCGCTCGGGCAGGCTTTCTAGGTGGTCGAGATCGTCAGCGAGCCGGAGACGGCGCCGGCCGCGGCTCCGCCCGAGCCAAGGCGGCGGCGCGGGCTCGGCGGCCTGGTCAGCGGCCTCGCCAAGACCGCCGTCGTCGCCGCGATCGGCCTGATGCTCGTCGCCGGAGCGCTGGTGGTCCTGCTCGACACCGCCCCGGGACACCGCTTCATCGTCGACCGGATCGCCGCCATGACGCCCGGCTCCGGCCTGCGCATCCGGATCGGACGAATCGAGGGCTCGATCTGGGGCCGGACCTCGCTCAAGGACGTGCGGCTCTACGATCCCCAGGGGCTGTTCGCCGAATCGCCCGAAATCGAGATGGACTGGCGGCCGGTCTCCTTCCTGTTCAACCGGCTGCTGATCCACGAGCTGGAATCCGATCTCGTCATCCTTCACCGCTCGCCCGATCTCGTCGAGGCCGACGAGCCGGGGCCGGTGCTTCCCGAATATGATATTCACCTCGGCCGGCTCGACGTCCGGCAGCTGCGCATCGGCGAGCGGGTCGCCGGGCGCGAGCGGATCGGCAGCCTTCGCGGCGAAGCGGAGATCCGGAGCGGCCGAGCGCTGATCGGGCTCGAGGCGCAGGTCCGCGACGGCGGCGACCGGCTCCGGGTCCGGATCGACGCCGAGCCCGAGCGCGACCGGTTCGACGTCGAGGCCCGAATTCGCGCGCCGGCCGGGAGCGTCCTGGGGGCGATGCTCGGCACCCGCCGGCCGGTCAGCCTCGACCTCAGCGGCGACGGCAGCTGGGCCCGCTGGACCGGAGCGGCGAGGCTCGACGTCTCGGGGCGGCGGACCGCCGATCTGGCGCTGGCGATGAATTCCGGGCGCTTCCGGGTCACCGGCTGGGCGGCGCCTTCGCCGTTCCTCGGCGGGATGGGCCGGCGGCTGACCGAGCCGCGCCTGGCGGTCAACGCCGGCGGCACCTTCGACGACGGCCGGATCGACGGCCGGCTGTCGCTCCGTTCGGTGTCGCTTAGGCTGGAGGGGAGGGGGATCGTCGATCTCGGCCGCGGCCGTTACGACGGGGTCCAGGTCGCCGCCGAGCTGCTCCGGCCCGCCGCCATGTTCCGCAACATGACCGGCCGGCAGATCCGGATGACGGCCCTGCTCGACGGCCGCTTCGGGCGCGCCGACTTCGTCTATCGTCTCGCCGCGCCGCGGATCGCTCTCGACCAGACCGGCTTCGAGGAGGTTCGGGCGACCGGGCGGGGGCGGCTGTCGCGCGAGCCGGTCGCGGTGCCGCTGCTGGTGACGGCGCGGCGGGTCACCGGCGTCGGCGACGTCGCCGGCGCGATCCTCGCCAATCTCCGGCTCGAGGGGATGTTGCGGGTGACCGGGCGGCAGCTGACCGGAGAGCGGCTGACGCTGACCAGCGCCCGGCTGCGCGGCCTCGCCAGCCTGTCGGTGGTGCTCCGGACGGGAGATTACGTCTTCCTCGCCACCCCCGGAATGCAGGCCTATCCGATCCCCGGTTTCGGCGTGATCGACATGCAGAGCCAGCTTCGCGCCGTTCCCGGGCCGGGGCGGAAGGGCACGATGGTGACGGGCCGGGTGCGCGCCCAGGTGCGCCGGTTCGACAACGGCTTCCTCGCCTGGGTCGCGGGCGGGCTGCCGAGGCTCGACACGGCGCTGACCCGCGGGCCGCATGGAATCGTCCGCTTCGCCGACCTGCGCATCGCCGCCCCCAAGCTCGCTCTCGCCGCCCAGGGCTTCCGGCGGCGGGACAACACCTATTCCTTCGAGGCGGCGGGCCGGCACGGCGATTACGGGCCGCTTCGGCTGACCCTGGACGGCAGGCTGGAGCGGCCGCGCCTTGCCCTGCGGCTGGAGCGCCCCGTGCCGGCGCTTGGGCTTGCCAACGTGCTCCTCAACCTCGAGCCCGGCGCCGCCGGCTTCGCGTGGCGCGCGGAAGGGGGCTCGACCCTGGGGCCGTTCAACGGCACCGGCGCGATCCTCCTCACGCCGGGCCAGCGCGCGATCATCCAGGTAGCCGCCCTCAACGTCTCCGGCACCCGCGCGGCCGGGTCGCTGCGCTCCGATCCGGGAGGCTTCACCGGACGGCTCGACGTCGCCGGCGGCGGGCTGACCGGGCGGCTGCTGTTCAACCCGCTCGGAACGAACCAGCGCATCGCGGTCAGCCTTGCCGCCAACGAGGCGAATTTCGTCGGCCCGCCGGCGATCGTCGTCCGCCGAGGCACGATCGAAGGGGTGGTCCTGCTCGATCCGGCGGGCAAGTCGGTCGAGGGCCGGGTGGTGGCGCGCGGGGTCAGCCGAGGCCCGCTTTCGATCGCCGGCCTCGACGCCAGCGCCTCGCTTCGCGGCGGAGTCGGCCAGGTGCGGGCGCGGATCGCCGGATCGCGCGGCCGCGACTTCGCCTTCAACGCCGTCGCCGAGGTCGCCCCCGGCAGCTACCGGATCACCGGCAGCGGAACGCTCGACCGGCGTCCGATCGAGCTCGTCAGCCCCGCGGTCCTGACCAGTACTCCGGAGGGGTGGCGGCTCGGTCCGACCCGCTTCCGCTTCGCCGGGGGAAGCGCCAGCATCGCCGGCCTGTTCGGCGAGCGCACCGAGATCGACGCGCGGCTCGAGGCGATGCCGCTCACCGTGCTCGACATCGCCTATCCGCGCCTCGGCCTCGGCGGCATCGCCTCGGGGGTGCTGCGCTACCGCTCGGCCGTCGGTTCGGCGCCGCCCACCGGCGAGGCGAATTTGCGAGTCCGCCGGCTGACCCGGGCGGGGCTGGTCCTCTCCTCCCGGCCGATGGATATCGGCCTCAACGCGAGGCTCGACGGGGTCAATGCCGCGCTCCGGGCTGTGGCGGTCAGCGAGGGGCGCACGATCGGCCGCGCCCAAGCCCGGATCTCGCCGCTGGGCGCGTCGGGCAGCCTGCTCGACCGGCTGGCGCGGGCGCCGATGCGGGCGCAGGTCCGCTATAATGGCGCGGCCGACACGCTCTGGCGGCTGACCGGCATCGAACTGATCGATCTGAGCGGCCCGGCGGCGATCGGGGCCGACCTTCGCGGCACTCTCGAAAACCCGGTCATCAACGGCTCGGTCCGCACCGCCAATGCGCGGCTGGAAAGCGCCGTCACCGGCACCGTGATCGAGAATCTGCAGTCGGTCGGCCGCTTCGGCGGGTCGCGGCTTCGGATCGAGCAATTTCGCGGCACCACGCCGGGGGGCGGGACGGTGACCGGCTCCGGCGCGCTCGACTTCGCCGCCGCTCGGGGCGTCGGCATGCATTTCGACCTTCAAAACCAAAATGCCCAGCTGCTCGACCGCGACGACATCCAGGCCTCGGTGACCGGCGGCATCGCCGTCCGGTCGGACGGGCGCGGCGGAACCATCTCGGGCGACGTGAGGGTCACCCAGGGGCGCTTCCGGCTCGGCAGCGCCACCGCGGCAGCCCAGGTGCCGCGCCTCAACGTCCGCGAAGTGAACCGGCTCGAGTCCGATTTCGCTCCGGCCGTGCGCCGAATCGAGCCGTGGCGGCTGGCCCTCGACGTCGCCGCCCCGGAGCGGCTGATGGTGACCGGGCTCGGCATGACCAGCGAGTGGAGCGCCGACCTGCGGGTCGCGGGAACCGTCACCGAGCCGAGGATCACGGGCGACGCCGAGCTGATCCGCGGCACCTACGACTTTGCCGGCCGTCGCTTCGACCTCATCCGCGGCAACATCCGGTTCCAGGGCGAAAGCCCGGTCAACCCGCAGCTCGACATCGCCGCCGAGGCGCGCGTCCGCGGCCTCAATGCCCTGATCCGGGTGACCGGCCGAAGCCAGCGGCCCGAGATCGCCTTCACCTCGACCCCGGCCCTGCCGCAGGACGAATTGCTGTCGCGAATCCTGTTCGGCACGTCGATCACCAACCTGTCGGCGCCCGAAGCGGTTCAGCTCGCCGCGGCGGTGGCCTCGCTCAACGATCCCGGCGGCGGCCTCGACCCGATCAACGCTTTGCGTCGCTCGGTCGGGCTCGACCGGCTGCGCATCCTGCCGGCCGACGTGACCCAGGGTATCGGCACCCAGCTCGCGGCGGGCAAATATCTCGGACGGCGGGTCTATGTGGAGGTGGTGACCGACGGCCGCGGCTATTCGGCGACGGTCGTCGAATATCAGATCACGCGCTGGCTCAGCCTGCTGTCGAGCATCTCGACGATCGGCCGCGAGAGCGTCAACCTGCGCGTCTCGCGGGACTATTAGCAGCTCCCCTCCCTGCAAGGGAGGGGCTGGGGGTGGGTTGCGCGCAGCGCATTTCTGCTATCGTGCCAGCATGACAGCGCGCCGCGTGCCCCTGAAAGCGACAAGAAGAGCGCGCGCTCTTCGCACTCGCGCTACCGACCAGGAACGCACGCTCTGGCGGCTCCTCTCCCGCTATCGCCCAAAATTCACACGCCAGCTCCCGGTCGGGCCCTACACAGCCGATCTCGCCTGTCGGCAGGCTCGTCTTATCGTCGAGGTCGACGGCAGCCAGCATCTCGACTGCGCACAAGACACCGAGCGCACCCGGTTCCTCGAAGCAGAAGGCTGGACCGTCATCCGCTTCTGGAACAGTGAGGTCACCGGGAATTCCGAGGGTGTGGCGCAGGCCATCCTCATGAAAGCCGCCGAGTGCCTCGGCGGCACCCACCCCCAGCCCCTCCCTTCCAGGGAGGGGAGGTCGAGACGGCGATGCTTCGAGCCTCCATCATGAATCGCCCACCGGCCCACGAACGGCATCGCCACCGCATCCGCAATATCATCGGCGGCTCGGCCGGCAACCTGGTCGAATGGTATGACTGGTACGTCTACGCCGCCTTCGGCCTTTATTTCGCGCCGGTCTTCTTTCCGCAGGGCGATCGGACCTCGCAGCTTCTGAACACCGCCGCGGTCTTTGCGGTCGGCTTCGTGATGCGGCCGATCGGGGCCTGGATCATGGGCATCTACGCCGACCGCAGGGGCCGCAAGGCGGGCCTGTCGCTCAGCGTCAGCCTGATGTGCCTGGGCTCGCTGATCATCGCCCTGATGCCGACCTACGCCACGATCGGGGCGGCGGCGCCGGTCCTGCTCGTCCTCGCCCGGATGATGCAGGGGCTCAGCCTCGGCGGTGAATATGGCGCCAGCGCCACTTACCTCTCCGAGATGGCCGGCCGCGAGAGGCGAGGCTTCTTCTCCAGCTTCCAATATGTCAGCCTGATCGCTGGGCAGCTGATCGCTCTCGCCGTGCTGCTGGTTCTGCAGCAGCTGATGAGCGAGGCGGCGCTGGAGGCGTGGGGATGGCGGATCCCGTTCGCGATCGGGGCGGTGCTCGCGGTCGTCGTCTTCTATATCCGCCGCCGCCTCGCCGAGACCGAGAGCTTCCACAACGCCCGGGCCTCGGACGCGCCCCGGTCGAGCAGCGCCAACCTGTTCCGCGACCATCCCCGCGAGGCCTTGCTGGTCATGGCGCTGACCGCGGGCGGGACCTTATCCTTCTACGCCTACACCACGTACATGCAGAAGTTCCTGGTCAACACCTCGGGCTTCGGCCGGGAGACGGCGAGCCAGGTGATGACCGCCGCCTTGTTCCTGTTCATGTGCCTTCAGCCGCTGTCGGGCGCCTTGTCGGACCGGATCGGCCGAAAGCCGGTGATGGCGGCGTTCGGCGCCCTCGGCCTCGTCTTCACCGTTCCGCTCTTCACCGCGCTCGAGACCGTCCAGAGCCCCTATGCCGCCTTCGCCCTCGTCATGGCTGCGCTCGTCATCGTCACCGGCTACACCTCGATCAACGCCGTCGTGAAGGCGGAGCTGTTCCCCGCCCACATCCGCGCCCTCGGCGTGGCTCTGCCTTACGCGATCGCCAACACGATGTTCGGCGGCACCGCCGAATATGTCGCCTTGTGGTTCAAGGACCAGGGGATGGAGCGCGGCTTCTACTGGTACGTGACGGCGATGATCGGGCTGTCCCTGATCGTCTACCTGACGATGCGCGACACCAAGACGCACAGCCTGATCCGCGAGGATTAGGGAGGGAGGCAGGGGACAGTCACTTTCCCCGAGGCGGCGGCGAGTTCGCGGAGCGTCTCTAAAAAGTGACTGTCCCCGGTGGGATCAGCTCGAATAATACATGTCGTATTCGACCGGGCTGGGCGTCGTCTCCCAGCGCATCACTTCCTCCCACTTCAGCTCCATATAGGCGTCGATCTGGTCGTCGCTGAACACATCGCCCTTGGTCAGGAAAGCCCGGTCGGCGTGGAGGGCGAGCAGGGCCTCGCGAAGCGAGCCGCAGACGGTCGGCACGTCGACCAGCTCCTGCGGCGGCAGGTCGTAGAGATTCTTGTCGATCGGGTCGCCCGGATGGAGGCGGTTCTGGATGCCGTCGAGGCCGGCCATCAGCAGCGCCGAATAAGCGAGATAGGGATTGGCCATGGCGTCGGGGAATCGAAACTCGACCCGCTTCGCCTTCTCGCCGGAGCCGTAGGGGATCCGGCAGGAGGCGGAGCGGTTGCGGCTCGAATAAGCGAGCAGCACCGGCGCCTCGAAGCCGGGCACCAGCCTCTTGTAGCTGTTCGTCGTCGGGTTGGTGAAGGCGTTCAGCGCCCGCGCGTGCCTGATCACTCCGCCGATGAAGTAGAGCGCCGTCTCGGAGAGGCCGGCATAGCCGTTGCCCGCGAACAGCGGCTTGCCGCCGCGCCAGATCGACATGTGGGTGTGCATGCCCGAGCCGTTGTCCGACTTGATCGGCTTGGGCATGAAGGTCGCGGTCTTGCCGTAGGCGTTGGCGACCATGTGGACGACATATTTGTAGACCTGCATCCGGTCCGCGGTCTCGGTGAGGCCGCCATAGGTCAGACCGAGCTCGTGCTGGGCCGCCGCGACCTCGTGATGGTGCTTGTCCATCGGCAGGCCCATTTCGAGCATCGTCGAGACCATCTCGCCCCTTATGTCCATGGCGCTGTCGACCGGGGCGACCGGGAAGTAGCCGCCCTTCGCCCGCGGCCGGTGGCCGAGATTGCCGGTGTCGTATTTCTGGCCGGTATTGGTCGGCAGCTCGATGTCGTCGATGGCGAATCCGGAGCTGTTATAGCCGTCCTCGAAGCGGACGTCGTCGAACATGAAGAATTCGGCCTCGGGCCCGACATAGACGGTATCGCCGACCCCGGTCGCCTTGAGATAGGCCTCCGCCCGCTTCGCCGTGGAGCGAGGGTCGCGCGCATAGAGCTCGCCGGTGCCGGGGTCGACGATGTCGCAGAACAGGATCGCCATCGGAGTCGCGCTGAACGGATCGACATACCAGGCGTCGAGGTCGGGCTTGAGGATCATGTCCGATTCGTTGATCGCCTTCCAGCCCGCGATCGAGGATCCGTCGAACATGAAGCCGTCGGTGAGATTGTCCTCGTCGACCACGTTCGCGCACATCGACAGATGCTGCCATTTGCCCTTGGGGTCGGTGAAGCGCAGGTCGACCCATTCGATCTCCTGCTCCTTGATGTTCTTGAGGATCTTGCCCGCGTCGTTCGCCATCTGAATCTAGCCCCCTGATCGTCGGCCGCGCCGAACGCGCCCCGGCGAATCTCCGAGCCGCTCCGGTCATCCTCGCCAGCCCCGCTTCGCCCGTCCAGACGGCGCGGCGCGGCCGTGAATATTTCACGTGGGAAACCCGCCGGAGCCTCAGAACTGGCGGCGCTGGGCGGCAACCAGCATGCGCAGGAGCATCGCCACCGGGCGGGGCACGCCGACCTTGCCCTCGAGCCACAGGCTCACCGCCGAGCGGCTGACCCCGATCGCGTTGGCGACGTCGTTCTGGGTACGGTAGCCGAGCGTTCGCATCGCCCTGCGCAGCTCCTCGGGCGACATCGAAGCGAGGCGGGGGTCGTCGACGGGCATGTATGTCCTGACGCGTCAGCCTCCCTTCGGCGCGGATCAGATCGCGTCGGCGCCGCGCTCGCCGGTGCGGATTCGAAGCGCCTCCTCGATCGTCGAGACGAAGATCTTGCCGTCGCCGATGCGCCCGGTATGGGCCGCCGCCGCGATCGCCTCGACCACTCTTTCCGCCAGGCCGTCGTCGACCACCACCTCGAGCTTCACCTTGGGCAGGAAGTCGACGACATATTCGGCCCCGCGATAGAGTTCGGTATGGCCCTTCTGACGGCCGAATCCCTTGGCCTCGATGACGGTGATCCCGGAGACGCCGACCTCGTGGAGCGCTTCCTTGACCTCGTCCAGCTTGAACGGCTTGATGACCGCCTCGATCTTCTTCACGCGAACCTCCGCTGTTGCGCTGCAGCATAGGCGCATCGCCGTCGAATCGCAAAGCGCCGTCGCCCGCTCAGGTCAGCCTGCGTTCAGCACGGTTGCGCGATAATGGCTCTCAAGAGCCATTTCACGAAAGGACCGCCATGCGCCAGCTCCTCCCCCTCTTGGCCGCGACCCTGCTGTTGGGCACCGCCTCCGCCCAGGCCGCTCGTCCGGTCGACCGCGAAGCCGAACTGGCCCGCGCCATCGAAGGCCGGGTCGCCGGTGAGCCGGTCGATTGCATCGATCTCCACCGCGTGCGCAGCACACGAGTCATCGCCGACACCGCCATCATCTACGACGCGGGCGGCACCGTCTACGTCAATCGCCCGCGCGCCGGCGCCGACTCGCTCAACCGCTGGGACGCGCTCCTGACCCGTCTCCATTCCACCCGTCTGTGCAGCATCGATTCGGTGCAGATGATCGATCCGCAGACCAGGATGATGACCGGTCTCGTCTTCCTCGGCGAGTTCGTCCCTTACCGGCGCGTAAGATCGGGCTCGTCCGACTAACGCCTTGGCCCTGGACGGCGGTCGCCGTCGGCCGGGCAAGGCGACGGCCCCGCGTCCCGGCGCGGCGATTCCCGGCTTGACGCTCACCCGGTCGGCGCACATCGAAGCCGAAGGAAGGGTGTTCATCGGCCGATGCAGGCGTCCGACATCATGCTGGCCCGGGTCCAGTCGCTGCTCGCCTCCGGGCGCAAGGCGGAGGCGATCCTCTCGGTCAACCAGCTCGCCGCCCGCGGCGATCCCGACGCCCTGTTCACCCTCGCCCTATGGAAATGGCGCGGCGACCTCGTGCCCCCCGACCTCGCCCAGGCGCGGGACCTCTACCGCCGCGCCGGCGAGGCAGGCCATGAGAAATCGGCGGCGATCTTCACCAACCTTCTCGCCAACGGCATCGCCGGCAAGGCGGCCTGGCTGAGCGCTCTCAAAAGGCTGCGCGGCGAAGCCCGCCGCGATCCCGCCCGCAGGCAGGTCCTCGCTCTGGTCGACAAGATGAAGCTCACTCCTGAAGGACGTCCGGAATCGCTCCCCCCGGCGGAGAGGCTGAGCGATTCCCCCGAGGTGACGCTGTTCCGGCAGCTCTTCTCGGCCGCCGAATGCGACCATCTCGTCCAGGTCGCCCAGTCCGACTTCCGGCCATCCTTCGTCGTCGACCTCCAGACCGGCGAGGAGCAGCGCGATCCGGTGCGGACGTCGGACGGGTCGGTGATCCACTGGCTTATCGAGGATCCCGCGATCCACGCGCTCCACCTTCGCCTCGCCGCAGCGAGCGGCACCACGGTCGAGCAGGGTGAGCCGCTCCAGATCCTGCGTTATCGGCCGGGCCAGGAATATCGCAACCACCGCGACGCCGTCCCCGGCTTCGACAATCAGCGCGTGCTGACCATGCTCGTCTATCTCAACGAGGGCTATGACGGCGGCGAGACGCGCTTCGTGCGCACCGGTCTCGAGGTAAAGGGCAGGAAGGGGGACGCCCTCCTGTTCCGCAACACGCTTGCCGACGGCCGCGCAGATCCGATGTCCGAGCATGCCGGCCTGCCCGTGACCCGCGGCACCAAGCTTCTCGCCAGCCGCTGGATCCGCGAGCGCCCGCACACGCCCGGCGCCGCCGCCGACTGATCAGCCGCCGGGCCACAGGCGCCCGGCCCGACCACTTGATCACGGCGTGACGCGCATCACGCGCGGATCGCCATCCCATCGAGCACAACGGGCGATCCCGATGGGCTCGCCGACTCGCGGATGGCGCGAGGTCGCCGCATCGGGCCAAGCGGTGGAGAATCGAGATGCAGCTGGAATCGGTGCGCGCCCTGAAGGCGGAATTGAGCGAATCCGTGATCCGGCCGCTCGTCGAGCAAACCCAGGGGCTGGTCACCCTGGGCGTGGCGGCGCGGTCGCTCGACCGAACGACCCGCGTCAGGCCGGGAGTGGCCCTCGGCGTCGCGCGCGGCGAATCGGGCAGCGACTACAAGCTCGCGGTTCGCGTCCAGCAGCGCCTGCTCGACAACGGCGCCGGCCTGCGCGAGCAGCTCGCGGAAGCCGCCGGCGGCGAGATCGACTATCGTTATGTCGGGCGCATCGCCAAGCGGCAGATCCCCTGGACCCAGCAGCGCCAGCGGCCGCTGCTGATCGGCTGCTCGGTCGGTCACGTCGCTATCACGGCGGGGACGCTGGGCGCCTTTGCGACCAGCCATGCCGACGGGCGCTTGCTCATGCTCAGCAACAATCACGTTCTGGCCAACGAGGATTTGGCGTCGATCGGCGATCCGATCATCCAGCAGGGGTATTTCGACGGCGGCTCCGCGCCGGGGGACACGGTCGCCACCCTTGCCGGCTTCGTCCCGCTCCAGACCGGCGGCAACCTGGTCGATGCCGCGGTGGCGGCCCTGGTCGAGGACATCGGCTACGATCGATCGACCCTGACCGGCCTCGGACGGTTGCGCGGCGTCCGCGCGGCTCCGATCCAGGCGGAGGATCGCGTCGCCAAGGTCGGGCGGACCACCGTGGTGACCCATGGGAGGGTGACCGCGATCGAGCTCGACAATGTCGTGGTCGAATATGAGCAAGGCCTGCTCTCCTTCGACAACCAGATCGAGATCGAGGGCGCGGGCCAGGACGCGTTCAGCGCGGGCGGCGACAGCGGCTCCGTCATCGTCGACGAGAATGGCGAGGCCTGCGCTCTGCTCTTCGCCGGCGGCGACGTCGGGGGCTCCAACGGCAAGGGTCTCACTTATGCGAACGAGATCGGCAATGTGCTCGACGCGCTCGACATTGATCTGGCCGTCTGACGCCTCATCGCTTAACGGCAGGCAATGAGCGTCACTCTCGAACAGGCACGAGCCGTCAAGAAGAAAGCCGGTGCCTTGGCAGGGCAGATCGCGGAGGTGGTCGGCGTGGGCCTGACCAGCCGGGGCGGATCCTTTGCGGTCAAGGTCAATCTGAGGACCGCCGCCGGCGAGGCACTTCCCGACGAGGTCGACGGCGTGCCGATCGTCTACGAGGTGGTCGGCACGATCCGCCCCCGCTTGCCCTGAACGCCGCTTGCGCCCGCTAATAGGGCGGCTTGTCCAGGCCCTTGGGGCTCCGGGTGAAGATCTCGCAGCCCTCCTCGGTGATCCCGACGCTGTGCTCGAATTGGGCCGACAGGCTGCGGTCGCGGGTGACGGCGGTCCAGCCGTCGTCGAGCAATTTGCAGTCCGCCTTGCCGATGTTGATCATCGGCTCGATGGTGAAGAACATCCCGGGCCGGAGCTCCGGTCCGGTCCCGGGGCGGCCGGCATGGACCACCTCGGGCGCGTCGTGGAAGACCCGGCCGAGGCCGTGGCCGCAGAAATCGCGCACCACGCTGTAGCGGTGCTTCTCGGCGTGGCTCTGGATGGCGTGGGCGACGTCGCCGAGCCGGTTGCCGGGCCGCGCCGCCTCGATTCCGAGCATCAGGCATTCGTAGGTGACGTCGACCAGCCGGCGCGCCTTCAGCGGGACGTCGCCGACAAGGTACATTCGGCTGGTGTCGCCGTGCCAGCCGTCGAGGATCGGAGTGACGTCGATGTTGACGATGTCGCCGTCCCTCAGGGTGCGCTCGCCGGGGATTCCGTGGCAGACGACGTGGTTGATCGACGTGCAGCAGCTCTTGGTATAGCCGCGATAGCCGAGCGTCGCCGGAAAGGCGCCGCGCGAGCGCATCTCGGCGAAGACGATGTCGTCCAGCTCCTGAGTCGTCACTCCCGCAACGACGTGGGGGACGAGCGAGTCGAGGATCTCGGCGGCGCAACGGCCGGCCGCCCGCATCCCGGCGAAGCCCTCCGGTCCGTGCAGCTTGATGGACCCGTGGCGACCGACGACGGGGTCGGTGCGGTCGAGGAGGCGAGTGTCGGACATGGCGGGAATATAGCGGGACGATCGTTGAGCGGCAATGAACCGTTCGGCCGAGCTTGTCCTTCGCTACGCCGTTTCCTGAAGCCCGACGGCTACTCAGGAGGCGCGGTTGGGGTTAGACCTTTTCGGTCCCCGCTCATCGGAGCCGGGACCGAGCTTGTCGAAGGCCCGTATCGAAGGACGGGGGAGAGACCCGAGTGACATCCGAGCGGATCTGGACGGCCGGCCTGCTCGTCATCGGCGACGAGATCCTGTCCGGCCGGACCCAGGAGCGCAACCTCGCTCCCATCGCCACCTGGCTCAACCTTCAGGGCATCCGCCTCGCCGAAGTGCGGGTCGTCCCGGATCAGGTGGAAAGGATCGCGGCGGCGGTCAACGCGCTTCGTGCCGAGCACGATTATCTGTTCACCACCGGCGGCATCGGCCCAACCCACGACGACATCACCGTCGACGCCATCGCCGCCGCGCTGGGGGTGCCGGTGGTGGTCCACCCGAGGGCGCGGGCGGCGCTCGAGGCCTATTATGCCGACCGCGGCGGAGTTACCGACTCGCGCCTGAGGATGGCGCGGGTCCCGCAAGGCGCGGAGCTGATCGAGAATGCGGCTTCCGGCGCCCCCGGAATCCGGCTCGGCAACATCTTCATCCTCGCCGGAATTCCCCATGTCGCCTCGATGATGCTGGAGGCGCTGTCGGGCCGGCTGGAGGGGGGCCGGCCGATGCTGTCGCGGACGATCGGCTGCTGGGTCGCGGAGAGCGAGGTCGCCGAGATACTGGGCGAGACGGAACGGGCGCACCCGGGCTGCCAGATCGGCTCCTATCCCTTCTTCAGGGAAGGCCGCGGCGGCGCCAATTTCGTCATCCGGAGTCCGGACGAAACGGCGCTGGAGGCGTGCCGGGCGGACCTCATCGCCCGCCTGGAAGCAGCAGGCCGGGCCGTCGTCGCCGAAGGCATCTAGCCGCCGGGGACTGTCTCCTCCTCCGCCCGAGGCGGCGAAAGCCGAGCGACCCGGACGTCTCCGCCGATCGATCCGAAGCCGGAACAATTTCGGCGCTGGATGCTTAACCCAGATCAAGATCGATGGATCGTGTCTTCACCTGGTTTGCGGCTCGCGTCGCTTCGGTCGTCGGCCAGCCGGCCGCCTTCGCCATCGCCTTGGTGGTCGTGCTGGTCTGGGCGGCATCGGGGCCGCTGTTCGGCTTTTCCGACACCTGGCAGCTGGTCATCAACACCGGCACGACGATCGTCACCTTCCTGATCGTCTTCCTGATCCAGAACAGCCAGAATCGCGACGCCGCGGCGATGCAGGCCAAGCTCGACGAACTGCTTCGGGCGGTCGACAAGGCGCGCGGCGCGTTCATCGGGATCGAGCATCTCACCGATACCCAGATCGAGGAGATCAGGGCCGCGCTCGAGCGCGAGGAGGGCAGCCGTCGCGGCGGTCGGGTCGACAAGGAACATGCCGACGACACCGTGGAGCGGCTGCTCGACCGCTACTGATCGGCGCCCAGCGCGACGATGATGCCTTCGTGGGGCCTGAGCTCGGCCAGTCGGCCGACGGTCTCTTCCTCGCGGTCCAGCGCCGTCGAGAGAAGGATTCGGCCCTCCGACGCCGCGCCCGGCAGCGCCAGCGCCCGCGCTTCGTCGCCGAAATTGAGCCCGACCAGGAGCCGCGCCTCGCCGTCGCGGCGCTCGAAGGCGAAGATGTCGCCTTCGACATGGGCCTCGGCATAGGCGCCGCCGCGTAGAGCGGGCGTCGCGCGGCGAAGCGCGATCAGCCGCCGGTACAGGGCCAGGATCGAGCGCGGGTCGGCGGCAAGAGACTCGACGTTGCGGCTCGCATGGTCCGGGTTGAGCGGAAGCCAGGGCGTGCCGGCGCTGAATCCGGCCGTCGCGGTCGAATCCCAGGGCATCGGCGTTCGCGCCGGGTCGCGGCCGAAGCCCAGCCCCGGCTCGCGCCTCTCCCACGGATCCTGAACCCGATCCGCCGGGATCGCGACATTCTCCAGCCCGAGCTCATCGCCATAATAAAGGGTCGGCGTGCCGCGCAAGGTCAGCAGCAGCATCGCCGCCAGGCGCGCGCCCGCCTCGCCGACCCGGGTGGCGATCCGTTTCTGGTCGTGGTTGGAAAGCACCCAATTGGGCCAGCCCCCCTCCGGCAGCGCCTGCTCATATTCGCGGATGATGCGCGCGACCTCCGAGGCGTTCCAGGCCGCGAAGATGAGCTGGAAATTGAAGGGCAGATGAGCGCCCTCCATGTCCTGGCCGTAATAAGCGACCAGCCGCTTCAGCGGCAGGTATATTTCGCCGATCAGCACGCGCTCCGGATATTCGTCGACCGCCGCGCGCAGCTGGGCGACGACCTGATGGATGTCGGGCTGGTCGCAGGAACGGCTCTGCAGCAGCCGATCGATTCCCGGCATCCCCGGCCGCCACGCCGGATTGGGCGGATTGTCGCGGAACTGCTCGTCCTTCATCAGGTGCCAGATCACGTCGACCCGAAAGCCGTCGACTCCCCGATCGAGCCAGAAGCGAAGCACGTCGACCATCGCGCCGCGAACCTCGGGGTTCCGCCAGTTGAGGTCGGGCTGCTCGGGCAGGAAGGCGTGATAATAATATTGGCGGGTGGCTTCGTCCCAGGTCCAGGCCGGCCCGCCGAAATTGGCCAGCCAGTTGTTGGGCGGGCCGCCGTCGGGCGCCGGGTCGCGCCAGATGTACCAGTCGCGCCTGGGATTGTCGCGCGACGCTCGGCTCTCCTCGAACCAGGGATGCCGATCCGAGCTGTGGTTCGGGACGAAGTCGAGGATGACCTTGAGGCCCCTGGCGTGCGCCTCGGCGACGAGCCGGTCGAAGTCGTCGAGCGTTCCGAACATGGGATCGACGCCGCGATAGTCGGCGATGTCATAGCCGAAGTCGGCCATCGGCGAGGGATAGATGGGCGAAATCCAGATCGCGTCGACGCCGAGCCAGGTCAGGTAGTCGAGCCGGCGGCCTATGCCTTCGAGGTCGCCGACGCCGTCGCCGTCGCTGTCCTGAAACGAGCGCGGATAGATCTGGTAGACGATGCCCTGCTGCCACCACGGGGTGTCGGCCATGATCCTTAGCGCTCCGCTCTTCGTCCCCCGACGTCGGCGGCCTAACGCCCGCGCTCGGCCGCGGCTCCCCCGGAACCGCGCCGCCGGGGATCGGTTTGTCGGCGAGCAGCGAAGGACCGCCAGTGCCGCCAGCCTCCTCCCCGCCGCCTCGCCGACTGCCGGTCGGGGCCGAGATTTTCGGCGCTCGAACGCATTTGCGCGTTTGGGCGCCCGATCGCCGCGAGGTCGCGGCGCTGCTCGGCGACGGCTCCCGGCATCGTCTCGAGGCCGAGGAGAGCGGCCATTACTCCGGCTGGATCCCGGGCGGGGCCGGAACCCTCTATCGCTTCCTGCTCGACGAAGGCGACGGGCCGTTTCCCGACCCCGCCTCGCGTTATCAGCCGGAGGGGCCGCACGGTCCGTCGCAGGTCGTCGATCCCCGGGCATTCGCCTGGGGGGACGGGGACTGGGCCGGAGTCACGGTCGATCAAGCGGTCGTCTACGAGATGCATATCGGCACCTTCACCCGGGAAGGCAGCTGGGCCGCCGCCTCGGCCCGGCTGGCGGACCTTGCCGAGCTCGGCATCACGGTCCTCGAGGTGATGCCGGTCGCCGATTTCCCCGGCGAGTTCGGCTGGGGCTATGACGGCGTCGACCTGTTCGCCCCGACCCGGCTCTACGGCGCGCCCGACGACATGCGCCGGTTCGTGGACGCTGCCCACGGGCTCGGCCTCGCCGTGGTTCTCGACGTTGTTTACAACCATCTCGGGCCGTCGGGAAATTACCTCCCCCAGTTCGCGCGCGACTTCTTCACCGACCGGCACGTCTGCGAATGGGGCGACGCCATCAACTTCGACGGCCCGGGGAGCGGAGGCGTTCGAGAATTCTTTACCGCCAATGCCCGCTACTGGATCGAGGAATTCCACCTCGACGGGCTGAGGCTCGACGCGACCCAGCAGATTTTCGACGATTCGGACCCGCACATCCTGATCGCCGTCGGCGATTCGGTCCGGGACTCGTCGGGGGCGCGTCCGACGCTGCTCGTCACGGAGAACGAACCGCAGCAGTCGCTCATGGTCCGGCCTCGATCGGAAGGGGGCTTCGGCCTCGACGCGATCTGGAACGACGATTTCCACCACAGCGCGGTGGTCGCGCTGACCGGCCACGCCGAAGCTTATTACAGCGACCATCTCGGCACTCCGCAGGAATTGCTGTCCTGCGCCAAATGGGGGTTTCTCTTCCAGGGTCAGCGTTCGAGCTGGCAGAAGCAAAGGCGCGGCACGGCGGCGCTCGATCTTCCGCCCGCCGCCTTCGTCAACTTCCTCCAGAACCACGACCAGATCGCCAATTCCCCGCAATGCCTGCGCGGCCATCTGCTCACCAGCCCCGGCCGGTGGCGGGCGATCACCGCGATGTTCCTGCTCATGCCGGGCACTCCGATGCTGTTCCAGGGCCAGGAATTCGCCGCCTCCGCCCCTTTCCTCTATTTCGCCGACCACGAACCCGAACTGGCCAGGCTGGTCGAGCGGGGAAGGGCCGAGTTCATGCGCCAGTTCCCTTCGGTGGCGGAGGCCAGGCTCCCGGCGCCGAACGATCGGACGAGCTTCGAGCGCTGCCGTCTCGACCATGACGAGCGAGGCAGTGGCCGCCATGCCGAGGCCTGGGAAATGCACCGCGACCTCCTCGCGCTCAGACGCGGGGATGGCGTCCTCCGGGTCGGCGAGCGCCGCCAGCTGGACGGCGCCGTCATCGGCCCGGAAGCCTTGCTTCTGCGCTGGTTCGGCGGCGACGGCGACGATCGCCTGCTGCTCGTCAATCTCGGGCGCGACCTCAGGCTGGACCCCGCGCCCGAGCCGCTGCTGGCGCCGCCAGAGGGCCGGTCATGGGCGCCCCTTTGGTCGAGCGAGGATAAGCGCTACGGCGGCCGCGGAACGGTGGAGCCCGAGTCGCCCGAGGGCGTCTGGAACATCACCGGCCATGCCGCCACGCTGCTCCGGGCCGACGGAACGAGGCAAAGCAGGCGGAGTTAGTCAGGCGTCGAAACGTCCAGGGGAGGCCAAGATCGCGCTCCGACTCCTGTCGGTCACTCAAGACACGGCCTTCGACGGCAAGGCGGCCGGCGCGCTCGGCTTCGACGCGGCGCTGCTGCGCGAGCCTCCTCCCGGCGATCTCGGGATGCCCTGGTATCTCGACGTCGATCTCGCCGCCTTCCCGCTCGATCATCCGCTGGTCAAGGCCCAGCCTTCCGCCTTCACCCTGCGTCGCGAGCGGCCGGGGCGGGGACCCGTCGATCCGCGCCGTCCCGGCCCGGCGGCCGGCGAGGCGCGGGCGCGACTGCGCTCGCCGGACTCCGCGGCGGTCCTCGTCCCGGCCGTCGTCGAGCGCTTGCGGATCGCGATCGAGGCCGGTGCCGCCGGTTTCCGAATCCTCCGCCCGGACTCCGCCGATCCCGCGATTCTCGAGGAGATTGCCGGCGCCGCCCGGCGCGCCAGACCCGACCTCGTCCTGATCGCCCAGGCTCCCGGCGTGCCGCGCGAGGCGGCTCTGGCCCTGCGCGGCTTCGACGCTTTGGTCTCGTCCTTCGCCTTCTGGGACCTGCGCGCGCCCTGGCTCGCCGAGGAATTCGAGAGCTTGCGGATGGTTGCGCCGCTCCTCGCCGAGCTCACCGCCGACGCGGTGCGGCGGGCGGGCACGGAGGGCCGGGTCGAGCGCCTCGTCCGCCTGGCCGCTCTCGCCGGCCACGGCATGATTGTCCCCGCCGAGCTTCTCGCCCGGTCGCCGCGCGCGGTGACGGACGCGCTCCAGCTGGCCGGCTCGGCGGCGCGCTTCGGCGGCGAGATGCGCCTGTTCGCCGCCGGCCCCGCGGCGACCGCGATCGTCAGGGCCGACGCTCCCGACTTGCGCGACGCCGGCGAGGCGATGCTGGTGCTCGTCAACCGCGGCGATGCCGAGGCGGCCCTGCCTCACGAAAGCGAGGTCCTCGCCGCGTCGGGGGCCGACTTCGAGCCTTTCCGCCGCCGACTAGGCAGCCTACCCGCCTTCGCGCCGCTGGCGCCCGGCGAGGTGCGGACGCTGCTCGCCCGCCGGGCCAAGCCGATCGCCGGCGGCCGGCCGGGCAAGGCGAAGGGCGCCCGCGAGGCGGCCGGGCGGCCGCGGCTCGTCATCGAAACGATCCGGCCCGACGTCGATAATGGTCGCTTTCCGGTCAAGCGGACCGTCGGCAACGTGCTCGCCGTCGAGGCGGTCTTCTTCGGCGACGGCCACGAGCAGCTCGCCGCGGAGCTGCGCTGGCGTCCGCTCGACCGGCCCGATTGGCAGACGGCGAGGATGGCGGAGCGCGGCAACGACCGCTGGACCGCCTCCTTCCCGCTCGAGCGGCTCGGCCGCTACGAATTCGTCGTCGAGGGCTGGCTGGACCGGTTCGGCGGCTTTCGCCGGGACTTCAGGAAGAAGCTCGACGCCGGTGTCGTCCAGCATGTCGATCGTCTGGAGGGGCGGGCCCTGATCGAGTCCGCCGCGGCGGGCGAGCCGCGCTTGCGCCCCTTCCTCGACTCGCTCGACGCGGCCCGGGACGAGGGGGCCGCGGCCGCGATCCTGCTCGATGCCGAGCTTCAGCTCCTCATGGACGAGGCCGGCGAGCGAGCCTTCGCGGTGACGTGCGAGCCGCGGCGGGTGGATGCCGAGCGGATCGCCGCCCGCTTTGCCAGCTGGTACGAGCTGTTCCCCCGCTCGCAGACCGACGATCCGAAGCGCCACGGCACCTTCGACGACGTCGTCCGACGCCTTCCCCAGATCCGCGCGATGGGCTTCGACACGCTCTATTTCCCGCCGATCCACCCGATCGGCCGCAAGCACCGCAAGGGGCGCAACAACAGCCTGACGCCCGGGCCCGACGATCCCGGCAGCCCCTATGCGATCGGCAGCGACGAAGGCGGCCACGACGCCGTCCATCCCGAGCTCGGATCGCTCGCCGACTTCCGCAAGCTGGTCGCCGCCGCCCGGGCGCACGGGCTCGAGCTGGCGCTCGATTTCGCGATCCAATGCTCGCCCGATCATCCCTGGCTCAAGGAGCATCCGGGCTGGTTCGACTGGCGGCCCGACGGCACCATCAAATATGCCGAGAATCCGCCGAAGAAATATCAGGACATCGTCAACGTCGACTTCTGGAAGGAGGAGGCGATCCCCGACCTCTGGATCGCGCTTCGCGACGTCGTGCTGTTCTGGATCGGACAGGGCGTGAAGGTGTTCCGGGTCGATAATCCGCACACCAAGCCTTTCCCCTTCTGGGAGTGGATGATCGCCGACGTCCGCGGCGCGCATCCCGACGTCATCTTCCTCTCCGAGGCGTTCACCCGCCCGGCGGTGATGTACCGGCTGGCGAAGATCGGCTTCTCGCAGAGCTACACCTACTTCACCTGGCGCAACGGCAAGCGCGAGCTGACCGACTATCTGGTCGAGCTCGTCAGCACCGAGGCGGCGGAGTTCTTCCGTCCGCATTTCTTCGTCAACACGCCCGACATCAACCCGACCTTCCTTCAGACTTCCGGGCGCGCCGGCTTCAGGATCCGGGCGGTCCTGGCGGCGACCCTCTCCGGCCTTTTCGGGGTCTATTCCGGCTTCGAGCTGTGCGAGGCCCAGGCGGTCCCGGGGAAGGAGGAATATTGGGAGAGCGAGAAATATGAGGTGAAGCCGCGCGACTGGGAGGCTCCGGGCAACATCATCGCCGACATCGCGCTGCTCAATCGCCTTCGCCGAGCTTATCCGGCGCTCCAGACGCATCTCAACGTCAGCTTCTACAATGCGTGGAACGACAGCATCATCTATTATGGCAAGCGAGCCCCGGACGGCTCGGAGATGATCCTCGTCGCGGTCAGCCTCGATCCCCACAACCCGCAGGAGTGCGATTTCGAGATCCCGCTCTGGGAGTTCGGCCTGGCGGACCATGGCAGCCTCGACGTCGAGGACCTCGTCGCCGGATCGAGCTTCCGCTGGACCGGCAAGGTCCAGCACCTGCGGCTGGACCCCGACCGGCCCTATGCCATCTGGCGGGTCGAGCCGCCCGGAGCCGGCGCATGAGGCACGGCCTCTCGACGGACCCGCTCTGGTACAAGGACGCGGTCATCTACCAGCTCCACGTCAAGAGCTTCTTCGATTCCACCAATGACGGGATCGGCGACTTCGCAGGCCTGATGTCCCGGCTCGACTACATCGCCGATCTCGGAGTGAACACCGTCTGGCTGCTGCCTTTCTATCCGAGCCCCCGCCGCGACGACGGCTACGACATCGCCGAATATCGCGACGTCAGCCCCGATTACGGGACTTTGGACGATTTCCGCCGCTTCGTCGACGAGGCGCATGCGCGCGGCCTCAGGGTGATCACCGAGCTGGTCATCAACCATACTTCGGCCGACCATCCCTGGTTCCAGGCGGCTCGGCGAGCGGCGCCGGGGAGCCCCGAGCGGGACTTCTACGTCTGGTCGGACAGCGACTCAGCTTATGCGGGCACCCGGATCATCTTCTGCGATACCGAGCGGTCCAACTGGACCTGGGACGAGGTGGCTGGCGCCTATTACTGGCACCGTTTCTATTCCCACCAGCCCGACCTCAATTTCGACAATCCGCGCGTGCTCGAGGAAGTGCTGTCGGTGATGCGCTTCTGGCTCGATCTCGGCGTCGACGGCCTCCGCCTGGATGCCATCCCCTATCTGATCGAGCGGGAGGGGACCTCGAACGAGAACCTGCCCGAGACCCACGAGGTGCTCAGGAAGATCCGCGCCGACCTCGACGCCCATTATCCCGATCGGATGCTGCTCGCCGAGGCGAACATGTGGCCCGAGGACACGCAGCAATATTTCGGCGCGTCGGGCGACGAGTGCCACATGGCCTTCCACTTCCCGCTCATGCCCCGGATGTACATGGCGGTGGCCCAAGAGGACCGGTTCCCGATCACCGACATCATGCGGCAGACGCCGGCCATCCCGGACAATTGCCAATGGGCGATCTTCCTCAGGAACCATGACGAGCTGACCTTGGAGATGGTCACCGACGCGGAGCGGGATTATCTGTGGAACACCTACGCCTCGGACCGCAAGGCGAGGATAAACCTCGGCATCCGCCGCCGCCTGGCGCCGCTGATGGAGCGCGACCGCCGCCGGATCGAGCTGATGAACGCGCTCCTGCTCTCGATGCCGGGCACGCCCGTCCTCTATTATGGCGACGAGATCGGCATGGGCGACAATATCCATCTCGGCGACCGCGACGGTGTGCGCACGCCGATGCAATGGTCGCCCGACCGCAACGGCGGCTTCTCGCGCGCCGACCCGGCGCTGCTGGCGCTGCCGGCAATCATGGATCCGCTCTACGGCTACCAGGCGGTGAACGTCGAGGCGCAGCAGCGCGACAGCCATTCGCTGCTCAACTGGACCAAGCGGATGCTCGCGGTGCGGAGCGAGCATCGCGCTTTCGGGCGGGGCACTCAGCGCTTCCTTCGCCCGGCCAACCGCAAGGTGCTCGCCTATCTGCGCGAGCATGACGGCGACACCATATTGTGCGTCGCCAACCTGTCGCGCACCGCTCAGGCGGTCGAGCTCGACCTCGGCGACTATGCCGGGCGCACGCCGGTGGAAATGACCGGCCGCGCCGCTTTCCCGCCGGTCGGCCAGCTGCCCTATTTGCTGACCATGCCGCCTTACGGCTTCTACTGGTTCATGCTGAGCCAGGAGGCGGCGGGGCCGGAGTGGAGCAGCAAGGCGCCGCCGAGCGCCGTCGAGCAGCATACCTTCGTCCTTCGCAAGCGGCTGACCGAGGTCATGGCGGGCGCCAACCGCGAGGTGCTCGAACGCGAGGTGCTCGCCGGCTACGTCGCCCAGCGCCGCTGGTTCGCGGGCAAGGACTCGGCCGTGACCGGCGCGCGGCTGATAAGCGCGGTCGATCTGCCCGGCGCCGAGGACCTCGTCCTCGCCGAGATCGAGGTGGCGACGGAACGGGGGACCGGGACCTACGCCCTGCCGCTCGGCATCGTCTGGGAAGGCGAAGCGGCCGGGCCCTACGCGCCCAATTTGGCGCTGGCTCGGGTTCGGCGGGGACGCACCCTCGGGCTGCTCACCGACGGCTTCGCATTGCCGGCCTTCGCCCGATCGGTCGTCGAGGCCCTGCGCGCGCGCCAGCGGATCGAGGCCGCCAATGGAACCATCGCCTTCCTCCCCGGGGACCCGCTCGACCTCCCCGATGCGCCGGCCGCCGAGTGGATCGCCGCCGAGCAGTCGAACAGCACCCTGATCCTCGGCCGCCGGGCGGTCATGAAGCTGCTCCGCCGGATCCTGCCGGGCATCCACCCCGAGGCGGAGATGACCCGGCATCTTCGGGCGAACGGCTTCGCCAGCGTTCCGCCGCTGCTCGGCGAGGTCGTCCGCACGGATTCCGGCGGCGATCCTCATACGCTGATGATCGTCCAGGGCTTCGTCTACAACCAGGGGGACGGTTGGCAGTGGACGCTCGAGATGCTCGCTCGACAGGCCGCGGAAGCCGGCCGCGAGGCCTGTGATTTCGAGAATTACGAGAGCTTCGCCGAGACTCTCGGACTCCGCCTCGCCGAGATGCACGCGCTGCTCGCCCAGCCGAGCGACGATCCGGCCTTCGCCCCGGAAAATGTCGGCGAGGCGGAAGCTCGCGCTCTGGCCGAACGCGTCCGCGAGCAGGTCGAAGGGCTCGAGGGCTTCGCGAACCTCGCCGCGGCCGTCGACGGCCTCGCCCGGCACGCGGTCGGCAAGTCGCGCACCCGCATCCATGGCGACCTTCATCTCGGCCAGGTGCTGGTCGCCGGCGGCGAGGTGATGTTCATCGATTTCGAAGGCGAGCCGGCCCGGCCGCTGGACCAGAGGCGCGCCAAGGATCTGCCGCTGCGCGACGTCGCCGGCCTGCTGCGCTCGTTCGATTATGCCGCGGCGGCGGCGCTTCGCGCCCTGCCGGAAGCCGGCGAGGCCCTTCACCACAGCCCAGCCGAGATTTTCGATCGCTTTCGCGACAGCGCCGTCGCCGCCTTCCTGCGCGGCTATGCGCGTGTCGCCGGCGACCCGACCGGGCCCCTGCTCGACCTCTACCTGCTCGAAAAGGCGGCCTATGAGATTCGCTACGAAGCGGCCAACCGCCCTGACTGGATCGACATCCCGCAGGCCGGCCTCGCCCGGATCGCCGCCCGCATAGCCGGAGACGGGCGGTGAGCGACGAGGGCCTCGACCGCGCCGCCGCCGAAGCGGTGGCGGGCCGCCTCACCGACCCCTTCTCGCTGCTCGGACCTCATGGCGGCATCGTGCGCAGCTTCCAGCCGGGAGCGTCGAGCGTCGAGCTCCTGGCGAGGGACGACAGGCGCCTCCTCGGCCGGCTCGAGCATTTTCGCGACGGCCTGTGGACAGGCTCGCTCGCCGAGGAGGCCCCTTATCTGCTTCGCATCGGCTGGCCCGACGGCAGCGAGCAGGAGACCGAAGATCCCTATGCGTTCGGCCTCGTGCTCGGCGAGCTGGACCTTCACCTGCTCAGCGAGGGACGCCATTTCGAGCTCGCCCGCATCTTCGGGGCGCAGCCCCGGGAGCTCGAGGGGGTAGCCGGGACCGCCTTCTCGGTATGGGCTCCCAATGCCCGCCGGGTGTCGGTGGTCGGCGACTTCAACCATTGGGACGGGCGCCGGCACCCGATGCGGCTGCGCCTTGAAGCGGGCATATGGGAGCTGTTCGTGCCTCGGCTCGCCGCCGGCGAGCGCTACAAGTTCGAATTGATCGGCGCCGACGGGGCGTTGCGCGTCAAGGCCGATCCGATCGCTCGCGCCACCGAATGTCCGCCTCGAACCGGCTCCGTCGTCGCGCCGAGCCCGGACTTCCGCTGGAGCGACGGGGAGTGGATGCAGGGACGGGCGGCGCGTCACGCCGCCGAGGCCCCGATCTCGATCTACGAGGTCCATGCCGGCTCATGGCTGCGCCCGGCCGGCCCCGGCAGCCATCTCGACTGGGCCGGGCTCTCCGAACGGCTGGTCCCCTACGTTGCGCAGCTCGGCTTTACCCACGTCGAGCTGCTGCCGATCATGGAGCATCCGTTCGGCGGCTCCTGGGGCTATCAGCCGCTCTCGCAATTCGCCCCGTCGGCGCGCTTCGGCACCCCGGAGGATTTCGCCGCCTTCGTCGATTCCTGTCACCGCGAGGGGATCGGCGTGATCCTCGACTGGGTGCCGGCGCATTTCCCGACCGACGAGCATGGCCTCGCCGGCTTCGACGGCACCCACCTCTACGAGCATTCCGACCCCAGGGAGGGTTTCCACCAGGACTGGAGCACGCTCATCTACAATCTGGGCCGGCGCGAGGTTTCGGGCTTCCTGCTCGCCTCGGCGCTGTGGTGGTTGGAGACCTTCCACGTCGACGGGCTGCGCGTCGATGCCGTCGCCTCGATGCTCTATCGCGACTATAGCCGCAAGCCCGGCGAATGGGTTCCCAACGTCCATGGCGGCCGCGAGAATCTCGAGAGCGTCGACTTCCTGAGGGAGCTCAACCGCGCCGTCGCCGAGCGCTGCCCCGGCGCCGTCACCATCGCCGAGGAATCGACCGCCTGGCCCGGCGTCTCGGCGCCGCTCGAACGCGGCGGCCTCGGCTTCGCCTACAAGTGGAACATGGGCTGGATGCACGACACCCTGCAATATGTGCAGCGCGACCCCGTCCACCGCTCATGGCACCATAACGAGATGACCTTCTCGCTTGTCTACGCCTGGACTGAGAAGTTCGTGCTGCCGCTGAGCCACGACGAGGTCGTCCACGGCAAGGGATCGCTGCTGTCGAGGATTCCGGGCGACCGCTGGCGGCAGCTCGCCACCTTGCGCGCCTATCTCGCCTTCATGTGGGCCCATCCCGGCAAGAAGCTGCTCTTCATGGGGGGCGAGCTCGGGCAGGAGAGCGAGTGGGATCACGACGACGCCTTGGCCTGGCACCTGCTCGAACGGCCGGAACATGCCGGGCTTCAACAGCTCGTCGGCGACCTCAACCGGCTCTATCGCGAGGAGCCCGCCCTCCACCGCGGCGACGCCGATCCGGCCGGATTCGAATGGCTGGTCGGAGGCGATTCCGCGAACAGCCTGTTCGCCTTCGCCCGCCACGGCGGCGCTGGTGACGCGCCGCTCGCCTTCATCCTGAACATGACCCCCCAGCCGCATCTCGACTATCGCCTGAAGCTTCCTCGGCCGGGGCGGTGGCGCGAGGTGCTGAACAGCGATTCGGCGCTCTACGGCGGCAGCGACCGGGGCAATGCCGGCCTCGTCGAGGCACAAGGCGACCCGGCGTCAGCGACGCTCGTCGTCCCGCCGCTCGGCGCGTTGCTGCTCCGCCACGAAGGGCCGGCCGGCTGATGCCGCGCTCGCTCAGGCTCGAGCCCGGCTCGGCTTATCCGCTCGGCGCCACCTTCGACGGCATGGGGATCAATTTCGCTGTCTTCTCCGCCCATGCCGAGAGGATCGAATTGTGCCTGTTCGATGCGGCCGGCCGCCGCGAGCTCGCCCGTTACGAGCTTCCCGAATGGACCGACGAAGTCTGGCACGGCTATCTTCCCGACGCTCTGCCCGGGCTGGTCTATGGCTACCGCGCCCACGGCCCCTACGCCCCCGACCAGGGGCATCGCTTCAATCCCAACAAGCTGTTGCTCGATCCCTATGCCAGGCGGCTCGCCGGCTCGCTCAAATGGACCGACGCCCTGTTCGGCCACCGGCTGCGCTCCCGCCGCGAGGATCTGAGCTTCGACCGCCGCGACAGCGCCCCCGCCATGCCCAAGGCGGTGGTGACCCACGATCCGTTCGTCTGGCCGGAGGAGACCAGGCCGCACACGCCCTGGTCGGAGACGGTGATCTACGAGGCGCACGTGCGGGGGCTGACGAAATTGTTCGATGAGGTGCGCCCGCGCGATCGAGGCACCTTCGCCGGCCTCGCCAGCGGTGCCGTCATCGACCACCTCAAGCGGCTCGGAGTCACCGCGGTCCAGCTGTTGCCGATCCATGCCTTCGTTTCCGAACGCTTTTTGCAGGAGAAGGGGCTGACCAATTATTGGGGCTATAACAGCCTCGCTTTCTTCACGCCCGAGCCGCGCTATTTCGCCGGCGACAGCCATGACGAGCTGCGGCTGATGGTGCGTCGGCTTCACTCGGCGGGAATCGAGGTCTTCCTCGACGTCGTCTACAACCACAGCGCCGAAGGCTCCGAGCGCGGGCCGACCCTGTCATGGCGAGGGCTCGACAACGCCACTTACTACCGCCTGGAGCAGGGCGATCCCCGCCGCGCCGTCAACGATACGGGCACCGGCAACACGTTCAATTTCTCCAAGGCGCGGGTCATCCAGATGGTCGCGGATTCGCTTCGCTACTGGGTCACCTCGTTCGGAATCGACGGCTTCCGCTTCGATCTCGGCACCGTCCTCGGCCGCACCGAGCGCGGCTTCGAGCCGAGCCACGCCTTCTTCAAGGTGCTGAGGCAGGATCCGGTCCTGCAGCGCACCAAGCTGATCTCCGAGCCCTGGGACGTCGGCCCCGGCGGCTATCAGCTCGGTAACCATCCGCCCGGCTTCGCCGAGTGGAACGACCGCTATCGCGACGCGGCCCGCCGCTACTGGCGCGGCGATCCCGATCTTCGCGGCGAGCTGGCGGCGCGTCTCGCCGGCTCGGGCGACCTCTTCGACCGCCGCGCCCGGCGGCCCTGGGCCAGCGTCAACTACGTCGCCAGCCACGACGGCTTCACCCTCGCCGACCTGACCAGCTACGAGGATCGCCACAACGAGGCCAATCTCGAGGACAATCGCGACGGCCACCCGGAGAATCTGTCGCGCAACTGGGGGCATGAGGGCCCGACCGACGACGCCGGCGTCAACGAGCTTCGCGACCGCCTGCGCCGCTCGCTGCTGGTCACCCTGCTCGCCTCGCACGGCACTCCGATGCTGCTCGCCGGCGACGAGTTCGCCCGCAGCCAGCGCGGCAACAACAACGCTTATTGCCAGGACAATGAGATCAGCTGGCTGGACTGGAAGCAGGCGGCGACCGGGGCGGGCAAGGCCCTCGCCGACTTCGTCGGGCGCCTGACCGATATCCGCCGCCGTTATCCGCTGCTGCGCGGCCACCGCTACCTTTACGGCGACGAGATCGCGGCCGACCTCCCGGACATCGACTGGTGGGACGAGCGCGGCCTCCGCCTCGCCCAGGAGGATTGGGACAATGCGCAGGGCCGGGCGCTGGTCATGCGCCTCGCGCGAACGCTCGATCAGGGCGCGATCGAGATCGTCTGCGTCCTGCTCAACAGCTCGGAGGAGGCGCTGACCTTCATTCTGCCGCCGCCGGCGGGGCGGCGCCGGCTGCTGGTCGACAGCGCCCATCCAAGCCGCGAGGAGGAGGAAGTCGGCGACACCTATTTCCTGCTCCCTCACGCGGCCGCGGTCATCGCCGGGGAGAGCCCGGCGGCATGACCGGGCGGGTCCGCGCTAACGTGGCGTTAACCCAAAAAGTGAGAAGATGGCCGCGACACTGGGAGAAGATCCATGTGTGAGCCCCGGGTATTGCGCCTGATCGCCCTGATCGCGCCGGCTTATGCGGCGATGGTCTGGGTCGGGATCCTCGTCGCCGCCTGACCCGCGGTCGATTCGCTCCGGCGCGCAATCGATTCGTGTCGCCGCGCCGACCGGAACGATGGATTCCGCCGCCCTTTGACCCTCGATTCTCTCTTGCGGAGGATCGCGATGCGAGCGGCGAACCTGTCTTCGAGCCTGATCTCCCGCATCGCTTACGAGGATGAGGCTCGAATACTTCGAATCACCTTCCGCGACGGCCGGCTCTACCTCTACTTCGACGTTCCCCGCGCCGAATTCGACGCGCTCAAGTCGGCGCCCTCGGCCGGCCGTTACTACAATGCCTGCGTCAAGGGCCGCTACCGCTGCGCCTTCGATCCGGAACGCCGCCGCTTCCGTCCGGCGGTCGAGGCGGTGGGCTGAAGGCGGACTCGCGGCCGGCGCGCTGGCGAAGCCGGGCCGCCATGCTATGCAAGCGACAGGCGGATCGCGGGGAGCAAGGCTTGGCGGAGGCGAGGGGAGGAGCGCGCGGCGCCGACCATTTCGCCATCGCCTGGCGGCTCACCGCCGCCGGATGGCTCGGCTGCGCGCTGCTCCAGCTCATCCTCTATTTGCGGCCGTCGCCTTATGGCGGGCCGTTCCTGGCGCAGTGGAAGGCGTTCATTATCCGGCCGCTCGTCTACGAGCTGCTCGCGATTTGGCTGATCGCTCTGCCTTTCCTCCTGCTGTGGCTTTGTCTCTACCGCCGCCTGCTGCCGGGACGCTGGTGGCCGCTCGGCCATTGGGCGCTGGTCGCGCTCATGGCTGTGAACCTGTTGATCACCGCCTTCGACCATGAGCTGTACCGCTTCGTCGGCTTGCGGCTCGGCCCCAATTTCCTCGCCGTCTACGCCGATCCCGCGACGATGGGAGACAGCCTGTTCCTCAATATCCTGCGCAGCGACCGGGGCGGCCCCTTCCTCGCCCCTTTCCTCTGTATCGCGGCGCCGGCCGTCTACCTGGCCTGGTCGATCCCGATGGTCCGGCGCCGCGGCCGTCTCCTGCCGCCGCTGCGCTTCGCTTTCCGACCGGCCCTGGCGATCCTCGCCGTTCCGCTCGCCACCGGGCTGATCGGCTATTCGCTGGCCCACGCCAAATGGCGGCTCTCGCGCCTCGAGCCGGCCCTGTTCGCGCTGATCCGCGACTTTTACTGGAGCTACGAGGACGATCGCCCGCCCGGCGACGTGGACGCGCTCGCCCGGGCCTGGCAGGCCGAATGGCTGGCCGGGAGCACCGACCGCGCCTGGCGCTTCCCGGACCGAGAACGGCCTTTCCTGCGCCGTCCGCTCGAGCCGTCGCGGCCGGCGCCGCCGGATCGCTGGAACGTCGTCATCATCCAGCTGGAGGCGGTGAGGGGAGTCGATACCGGCCATCTGCGTCCCGACCGGCAGCCCTCGCCGACGCCCTATCTCGATCGCCTCGCCCGCGGCCCGCATTCCGCCGTCTATACCCGGGCGCTGAGCTTCGGACCGCCGAGCGTCAACGGCCGCTTCGCGACGCAATGCTCGATCACGCCCTCGTCGCGCCGCTTCATCACCAGCCAGACCCACATCGCCCTCTATTGTCTGCCCGATGCGCTGCGCCGCCTCGGCTATCGGGCCGAGATGTTCGCGGCCGGCGACATCGACATGGACAACAGCACGATCTGGGTGCAGCGCATGTACGACCGGCTGTGGCGCTACCCGGAGGTCGGCCAGGTCGACCGCATCGTCTTCCGCCGAGCGGCGGAGAGGATCAGGCGGCTCGGTCGGCAGGGCCCGTTCATCGCCACCCTCATCTCGGCCAGCAACCATCACCCGTTCCGCTCGATCGAGCCGGCGCTCGACATTGCCGGCCAGGGCAGCGTCCAGGAGCGCATCCTCAACACCACCCGCTATACCGACGACGTCGTGCGCGAGCTGATCGAATCCCTTCGCTCGGAGCCCTGGTTCGAGCGCACGCTGTTCGTCATCAACAGCGACCACGGCTACAATCTCGGCGAGCATGGCGGCCTCGTCGGCGCCTACAGCCTGTACCGGGAGTCGACCTGGATCCCGTTCCTGATCGTCGGCCCGCACCCGCGGCTGCCGGCGGGACGTCATGACGAGATCGTCACCCTGCTCGACATCGCCCCGACCATTGCCGACCTGATCGGGCTCAGGGAGGACAATCCCTGGCACGGCCACAGCCTGCTCGCCGTCTCTCCGGGGCGGCGAGTCCTGTTCGGCTTTCGCGATTCGATGCTGGCCGAGGCCGGCGGCTGGAGCGCGGTCAGCGACCCGCAGCAGGGCCGCCCGCGGCTCTATCGTTCGGGCGACGACTGGCTGCAGAGCCGCGATCTGGCCGCTCGGCGGCCCGAACTGGCGCGGCGCCTGCTCGATGAGGCGGACCGCAGCCGGCGCTTCAACGATTATCTGATCCGGCACGGCCGAGTCTGGCCGCGGCCCAACCCCTGAGCCCTCCGTCGCCGCCGGCGGGGGATCGGGACGGAGCGCGGTCGAAGCGTTCGCGGAGCATGGATGCAGGGAACGCCCTTGGCCGCCTGGCGCTATACGCCCGACGCATTTTTGCGTCGCGACGAGGAGGATTTTCACGGATGGCGCAAGAGCGCAGCGCAACCCTGTACCGGATGGTGTTGCCGGACCACATATGTCCCTACGGCGTCCGCGCCCTGAAAATGCTCGAGCAGCACGGCTTCGCCGTCGACGATCGGGTGCTGAGCTCGCGGCCCGAGGTCGACGCGTTCAAGGCCGAGCAGGGCGTGGCAACGACCCCCCAGGTCTTCGTCGGCGGCGAGCGGATCGGCGGCAGTGACGATCTCGCGCGCTACCTCGCCGAAGCCTGAGCGCCGATGAGCCGGCAACCGTGTTCGGACTTGGGCAGGAGAGTTCCGGACGGGATCTGCCTTGACCGGTGAAAGCGCGCTTCACCGCCGCGCGCGCGAGGCGGGCGTAGTCCGGGACTGGACCGACGCGTCCGGCGCCCGGCAGCGCGTGAGCGACGATTCCCTGGCCGCCGTGCTGGCGGCGCTTGGCGAGCCCGAGGAAGGTGAGGGAGAAAAACCGCTCGTGACGGCGGAGGTGGGCGAGCCCGTCCGGCTGCCCTCGGGACGTATTCTGCCGCCCTTCCTGGAGCCCGGCTATCACGAGGCCGAGGGAGTCACGGTCGCGGTCGCTCCGGTCCATGCCTGGACGGTCGCCGACGCCGCGCCTGGGCGGCGGATCTGGGGCGCGGCCGTGCAGGTGCCGTCGCTGCGCGACTCGCGCGGCGAAGCCTTTGGCGATTTCGGCGCCCTTGCCCGCTTTGCCGAGGCGGCCGGCGGAGCCGGTGCCGACGCGCTCGCGATCAGCCCTGTCCACGCCCTGTTTCCGTCCGATCCCGGTCGCTACGGGCCCTACGGCCCCTCGACTCGCCTGTTCTTGAACGTGCTCCTCGCCGATCCGGGCGACGGGGAAGCGCCTGACGAACCCGCGGGCGACCTCATCGACTGGCGCCGCGCCATCCCCGCCCGGATGGCGCGGCTGCGGCGGCTGTTCGACGAGGGCCTGGCGGACGACGCTCGGGCCGCGATCGGCGCGTTCCGGCGGGAGCAGGGGGAGGCGCTCGAGCTCCACGCCCGCTTCGACGCCCTCGATGCCCATTTCGGCGGTGGCTGGCGGCAGTGGCCCGCCGCCTATCGGGACCCACTGGGCGAGGCGGCCAATTCCTTCGCGCTCGAGCATCGCGAGGAGGTCGACTTCTACGTCTTCCTGCAGTGGCTCGCCGACCGCGGCCTCGCCGGCGCTCAGAGCGCCGCGAAGGGCGCCGGCATGGCCATCGGCCTGATCGCCGATCTGGCCGTCGGCATGGATCCGGGCGGAAGCCATGCCTGGAGTCGGCGCGCCGCTCTGCTTTCCGGCCTGTCGATCGGCGCTCCGCCCGACCCGCTCGGGCCGGACGGCCAGGATTGGGGGATCACCACTTTCTCGCCGTCGGCGCTCCGCCGCACCGGCTTCGAGGATTTCATCGCCACCATCCGCGCCGCCTTGCGGCATTCCGGCGGCATACGGATCGATCACGCCATGGGGCTGAAGCGGCTGTGGGTCGTTCCGCACGGCCTTCCCTCGACCCAGGGCGCCTATCTGCTCTACCCCGAGCGCGACCTGATGCGCCTGCTCGCGCTCGAATCGTGGCGCGCTCGGGCGATCGTCGTCGGCGAGGATCTCGGCACCGTCCCCGCGGGCTTTCGCGAGGACATGGCGCGCCGCGGCTTCCTCGGCACGCGGGTCCTGTGGTTCGAGCGCAATTCGCGCGGCGGCTTCAAGCGGCCGTCGACCTGGGACCGGCAGGCGGCGGCGATGACCTCCACCCACGATTTGCCTACCCTTGCCGGCTGGTGGTCCGAGCAGGATATCGACTGGGCCTGGGCGCTGGGCCGGACCAGCGCCTTCGCTTCGCCGGCCGCCGAGCGGGCGGCGCGGGCGAAGGACCGGCGAAGGCTGTGGCGAGCGATCGGCAAAGCCGAGCGGCAGCCGGCGCCGGGATTGCCGAAACGGGCGGTGACCGCCGCGATCGAGCATGTCGCTGGCAGCGCCTGCGAGCTGGCCCTGATCCCGGCCGAGGACCTGATCGGGGTCGCCGAGCAGCCCAACCTCCCGGGCACGACCGAAGAGCATCCGAACTGGCGCCGCCGGCTTCCGGGAGTCGTCGAGGAGATGCTCGACGCGCCTGAAGTCGCCGAACGTATCTCCCGGCTGAACCGGGCGCGGGGGCGGTGAAGGTCCGGGCCACCTACCGTCTCCAGTTCAACTGCGGCTTCACCTTCGCCGATGCCGAGAGGATCGTCCCTTATCTCGACGATCTCGGCGTCAGCCATGTCTACGCCTCGCCGGTGACCGCGGCCCAGCCCGGCTCGAGCCACGGCTACGACGTCGTCGATCCGACCCGCGTCAATCCGGAGCTCGGCGGCGAAGCCGGCTTGCGCCGGTTCGCTGGCGCGTTGCGGTCGCGCGGCATGGGGATCGTGCTCGACATCGTCCCCAATCATATGAGCGTCGCCGGCGGCGCCAATCGCTGGTGGAACGACGTCCTCGCCAAGGGCCGGGACAGTGCCTTCGCCCGCTTCTTCGACATCGACTGGACCGGCAGGATCCTGCTGCCGTTCCTCGGCGAGCCCCTCGCCGAAGCGATCGCTCAGGGCGCGCTTCGCGCCGGGAGAGACGCCGACGGGCGATTGTGGATCGTCGCTTACGGCCACGACCGCTACCCCGTTCGCGACGAGGACCAGGAGGCGGGCGAGGCCGGCGACCTCGCCAGCCTCCTCGACCGCCAGCATTATCGGCTCGCCTGCTGGCGAAGCGCCGCCGGGGAGCTCAACTGGCGCCGCTTCTTCACCATCAGCGGCCTCGCCGGGATCCGGGTCGAGGACGAGCAAGTGTTCGAGGCGACCCACGCTCTCTATTTCCGGCTCGCCGACGAAGGGCTGATCGACGGTCTTCGGATCGACCATGTCGACGGCCTCGCCGATCCCGGCGCTTATTGCCGCCGCCTGCGGGCGCGGCTGCCTGATGCCTGGATCGTCATCGAGAAGATCCTCGCCGCCGGCGAGCGGCTGCCGCCCGACTGGGGTGTCGACGGCACCAGCGGCTACGACTTCATGGAGCAGGTGGCGCTCCTTCTCCACCACCCGCTCGGCGAGGGACCGCTTGCCCGCTATTGGGCGAGGCTGAGCGGCCGCTCGCCGGATTTCGCCGAGGAGGAGCTCTGCGCTCGGCGCGAGATTCTCGCCGCCGAGTTTCCAGGCCAGCTTCGCGCCTGCGCCCAGGCCTTCCAGGCGCTTCGCGACGGCCCCGCGCCGAGCGAGGCCGACATCGACAGCGCCGTCGAGCATCTGCTGCGGGCCTTTCCGGCCTACCGCACCTACGGCGCCGCGACCGACGCCCCGATCCTCGAAGCGGCGCGGCGGCGGGCGCTCGCCCTTGCTCCCCCCGACCTGGCCGGGGCCGTCGGGTGGCTGGTCTCGTGGTTGGCGGAGGAGGGGGAGGGCGCCCGGGGGAGCGAGGCGCTGCGCCGCTTCCGCCAACTGTCCGCGCCGCTCGCCGCCAAGGCGGTCGAGGACACCGCTTTCTATCGCTACGGCCGGCTGCTCTCGCGCAACGACGTCGGCTCCGATCCCTCGCGTTTCTCGATGGCCGCTCAGGATTTCCACGCGGCGATGGCTGAGCGAAGCGCCGGCTGGCCGCGCTCCATGCTCGCCACCGCGACCCACGACCACAAGCGCGGAGAGGATGTGCGGGCGCGCTTGGCCGTGCTCAGCGAGCTTCCGGAATTGTGGATCGGGACCGTCGAGCGCTGGCGGGCGATCAATCGCGGCGTCGCGGCCGGGGTGGATCCGGGCGACGAATATCAGTTCTACCAGATGCTGGTCGGCGCCTGGCCGCCCGGCATTGCGCTCGACGAGTCCGGCTCGAGTGCCCGCGCCGACTTGCGCGACCGGCTCTCGGCGTGGCTGGAAAAGGCGTTGCGCGAGGCC
>Ga0196962_10000165_pt1 | contig 37757 bp, 41 predicted proteins | sample S3v_20metaG_FD_183186 | JGI IMG/M metagenome (GOLD analysis project Ga0196962, IMG submission 183186) | Soil microbial communities from Anza Borrego desert, Southern California, United States - S3+v_20 | ecosystem: Environmental > Terrestrial > Soil > Desert | place: USA: California | collected...
AGGCTGCTTTGCCAGGTCGGTTAGCTCTGTCCTTTTTTGGCACTGTGTCCGGTTCTCTGCTACTCGTGGGCATCAGAAGAGGCGATTTCAGCGTGTAAAGGCTTCGGGGTTTTTGCGGGTCGCCTACACCGAGGCGCAAAAAGTCTTAGGGGCATCCAAGGAACCTAAAGCCATGCGGCTTGCTGTGCAGCCCAGTGGCTAAAGTCGAGATTCTGGAAGCCCAGGTAATCTTCTACTCCGGCCCCGTTCCGGATCAGGCTGCGCTTCAGTTGTTCACGGTACGACTGATTCATTAGTCACGTCCGTATATCTCGACGCGAAACGTATATAGGGAGCAGCGGGTGACGATACGTGAGCGTCGGGTACCCATCTACTTTCGGTTGCGAGAGGTCATAAATGCGTCAAGGTCCTTAACGTGATACCTGACAGCCCGACCATAACCGCTAGCTTGGAGCTTCCCCTGCCGGCAAGCCCGCCAGAGGGTGACGCGGTGGAGAGTGGTGTACTCCTCAGCCTGCTTGACGGTCAGGTATGGACTCCGGTATGGACTCTCTGAAGTTGTCGCCTGCATGATCTAGCTCCTTCTTTCTCTGGTGTGCTGACGCTTTCACCGTAGAACAGAGGAGGACATTTCTCACGGTTAATGACCAGTTGAGTGATCCTAAGGCACGGCCATAATGTGAAGAGATCAGATAGATACGCGGGATTAAGCGAAGGAAGTTGCCCGAGTTGCCGCTGTCGGAGTTGAACCTGTTGCGTAACTTCTCGACCGCATTTTTCAGTAAGGGTGATCTGGCCGGAGAGAGGCTTCATGCCCGGGAGACGGTCCATGACCCCATCACAGCTCGGATGCAGGGCTATCGCCGCAACTCCTGACACCACCTTGACACCACTGAGGGCGCAATATCCTGCAATAGCGGGCAATCACGAGTTAGAACAATCTCCTAAGTAAGCGCATTTGCTATACGTCGCAACAACCAGTAATCTTCATGGTCTAATATACAGTTCACCGTGTAGGTAGCTTGCCAGAACACTACAGAGGGGCTTGAAGGTAGACAGTGCAGCAGCGTGTAAATCCCGGCAACAAAGCGCTCGCCGACTATCGCAGCATAGTCCGCAGGGAACTCTACGATGAGGTAGTGGCCCTCGGGGAACGTCTGAGGGGGAAACGGGTCCTGCACGTCAGCGCGACGAGCTTCGGCGGCGGGGTCGCCGAGATCCTGTACACGCTCGTACCGCTGATGCGGGATGCCGGCATCGAGACCGAGTGGGATATCATGTTCGGGTCGGAGCCTTTCTTCAACGTCACCAAGAGCTTTCACAACGCCCTGCAGGGCGCCGAGTACGATCTCACCGTCGAGGACCGGGCGATCTACGAAGAGTACAACCGCATGTCTGCCGAGGCGCTCCAGAAGTCCGGCGAGGACTGGGACATCATGTTCGTCCACGATCCGCAGCCGGCCCTGCTCAAGCACTTCTCGGGGGGCCTTTCGCCCGAGACGAAGTGGATCTGGCGCTGCCATCCGGATCTCTCCACCCCCAACCGGCACGTGCTCGACTACCTCCTTCCGCACATAGCGGACTACGACGCGCAGATCTACACCATGGAGGAGTACACCCCCCCCGACGTGCACCTTCCCGGGCTCACCCTGATCCCCCCGGCGATAGATCCGCTCTCGCCCAAGAACATGGCCCTGAGCGCCGACGACGCCCGCTACATCGTCAGCCAGTTCGGCGTGGACGCGGAGAAGCCTTTTCTGGTGCAGGTGTCGCGCTTCGACCCGTGGAAGGACCCTCTCGGCGTCATAGACGCCTACAGGCTCGTAAAAGAGGAGGTCCCCGAGATACAGCTCGTCCTGATCGGCTCGATGGCCCACGACGATCCCGAGGGTTGGGACTACTGGTACAAGACGGTCAACTACGCCGACGGTGACCGCGACATCTTCCTGTTCTCCAACCTCACGAACGTCGGAGCCATCGAGGTCAACGCCTTCCAATCCATAGCAGACGTGGTGATTCAGAAGTCCATCCGCGAGGGCTTCGGGCTCGTCGTGACGGAGGCGCTCTGGAAGGCAAGGCCGCTGGTCGCGGCCAGGGTCGGCGGCATCCCGATGCAGGTAGACGGGGGGGGCGGTATCCTGATCGACACCATCCCCGAGGCTGCCTCCGCGTGCATCAAGCTCCTCAAGGACCGCGATTTCGCCCGCCAGATGGGCCGTCACGGAAAGGAACACGTAAGGACGCACTACCTCACGCCGCGTCTCCTGCGCGACGATCTCCTGCTTTTCGCTAAACTGCTCGGGGTGTAGCAGCCGCGAACGAGAGGGGGACCATGGCGCGAGGCGAAGGCCAAAGAATCATCGTGGTCTCGAACAGGGGACCCGTAACGTTCGCCCGCGGCGAGTCGGGCGAGCGCGAGCACTCCAGGGGAGCGGGTGGCCTCGTAACCGCCCTGAACGCGGTCCTAAGGCGCGCCGAGAACGCGGTCTGGATCGCCTCCGCCCAGAGCGAGGAAGACGTTGCGGTCTCCAGGGAACCCGCCCCCTACGAGGTCGAGGATTTGCGTATCAGGTTCGTAGAGCACGATCCCGGGGCCTACGACCTTATGTACAACGAGCTCGCCAACCCGCTCCTGTGGTTCGTCCAGCACGGGCTCTACGATCTGCCTTACTCGCCCGCGCTAGGGGATGGGACGAGGCGGGCCTGGGAGGAGGGCTACGTCCCCGTCAACCGCAATTTCGCCGACGCCGTAATCGAGACCACATCAGACGAGGATTCGTCCACCATCCTCCTCCATGACTACCAGCTCTATATGACCCCGCTCTTCATCCGCGAGCGTCTCGGAGCTTCGGCCTTTCTCTCCCTGTTCGTCCACATCCCCTGGCCGGAGCCGGATCTCTGGCGGGTTCTGCCGCGCTACGTGAGGGAGGGTGTGCTCGAGAGCCTCCTCTCGGCCGACGTCGTGGCCTTCCACACAGAGCGCTACGCCCGCGCCTTCGTCCAGACCGCCGCCGATGTACTCGGCGCCGAGACCGAGGACGGCGTGATCTTCTACAGAGGACGCGAGATTTGGGTGCGGGCTTACCCTATCTCTATAGATCCAGGGGAGTTCGAGCAACTGGCACAGGGTGAGGACGTGCTCGAGGAAGAGAGGTTCGTCAAGAACCTTCCCGGAAAGCTCCTCCTGCGCGTCGACCGTACCGACCTCTCCAAGAACGTCGTCCGCGGCTTTCGGGCCTACGGCAGGATGCTAGAGCGCCACCCCGAGATGAGGGGCGAGGTCACCTTCCTCGCCCAGCTCCAGCCCTCGCGCACTGACATTCGCGAGTATGCCGCCTACATGGAAGCCGTAGGCAGGACGGCGGAAGAGGTCAACGAGGCGTACGGCACGCCATCGTGGAGGCCCGTAGAGCTCTTTATGGAGGACAACTTTCCCCGCTCCGTCGCCGCCTACAAGAACTACGACGTCCTGCTCGTCAACGCCGTTCGCGACGGCATGAACCTCGTCGCCAAGGAGGCGGCCGTCATCAACGAGAAGAACGGAGTCCTCGTCCTTTCGGAGAACGCGGGGGCCCACGAGGAGCTCGGCGAACACGCACTGACCGTCAACCCCTACGACATAGACGAACAGGCCGATTCCATCTACGCCGCGCTCTCCATGCCAGAAGAAGAACGTGGGCGTAGGGCGAGTGCGCTGCGCGAAACGGTCGAATCCAACACCATAGAAGACTGGGTCGAGGCGCAGATGCAAGACATCGAGGCGTACCGGGGGCGGCGATAAGCGCGTCAATGCGCATCTTCTTGATGGCGGCGGCCGTGCTGATCGCGCTGGCCAACGCCATACTCTACAGTTTGATCGGCAACAACACCTTCTCCAACCTCTTCGACTTCCACCTCGACCCGTGGTACCTCTGCGCGATGTACGTGCTCTGTGGTGTCTTCGCGGGGCTCCTGGTCGCGGGCGGACTCATCGCGTTCGCGGAGAAAATACTCAGGGAGACGTTCTTCGCGCGCTACGGTTTGATGGTGCTGGCGATCTGCATCGGGGGAGCTGCGTTGGCCATCCTCCTGACCACCGTCACGTTCCTCTTCGACGACGCGGCCTACGTGCCGAGCGGAGCCGCCGAAACCTCTTACACGCTCGTTCTGGTCACCATAGCAGGGACGACGTTAGGGGCTATAGAAGGGGTGATCCTCGCCTTCCCGCTGGCCTGGCTCCTCGGCCTGATCGGCGAGAGGGACTAGCCCTGGCCGAGAAGCGCCCTTAGCACCCTTCCCACCCCGTCGACGCCGTCGACGACGATGTCGGCCTCGCTACGGATCTCCTGCGGTCCCTCTTCGCTCGCCACGCCGACGCGCAGTATCTCCATTAGGCTTCCTTCCTCGCGCAGCCGATCCAGCTCGCGAAAGGCGTCGAGATCCGTGGTGTCGTCGCCCACGAAAATGGCCTTCTTTGGGCGATACTCCTCGACCAGGGTGCGGACGGCGGTGCCTTTGTCCGCCCTGATGGGCGGACGCGCCTCGACGACGCCGCGGCCTACCGTGATCCTGAGCCCCAGGCGTTCCCCTTCGCTCTTCACGAACGCTACACAGCGCTCGCCGACCTCCCGCCCCACGTTGCGGTAGTGCACCGAGGCCGTTATGCCCTTCTCCTCGACGAAGGCGCCCGCCGGGGCGAGTTCCTCCCTCGCAAGCCGTTCCAACTCCTCGACACTCCTTAGGTAGGGTAGGGCCTCGGGGATCACCTCGACCTCGCCGTCGCGCAGGATCTCGAAGCCGTGGTTGCCGAAATAGACGACATCTTCGAGCCTCAGGAGCCCGAGCGCGTCCTCCGTCTTCCTCCCGCTGATGGCCGCGACCAGGAGACTCTCCCTGCTCAGTCGCTCGAGCGAGTCCCTGATCCCATCAGGGATCTCGGACATGTCGGGCGTCGGCACGATGGGGGCGAGCGTCCCGTCTATGTCCGTGAGCAAGGCTACCGAGCCTAGCTCCTCGCCCCATCTCCTCAGACGCTCGTAGGCCTCTCTACCGTCCACCTTGAGACCGCTAGAGGGATCCGTTCGGGAGCGGCTCATTCCATTTACGTGCCTCTCTGGCGGCCCTGGGCGCGGGCGCGGATCTCATCGGTGTCGATCTCTCCGTCGAGATACTTACCTATGAAATACCCGATTATGCCGAATAGTACGACGACGAGGGTCTCCTCGAAACCGATCAAGAACATCGAGAACAGCACCAGTGCCCCGATCACGGCGCCCCACTGTTTGTTGGTCCAGGTGGCCATCTCCTACCTTCCTTTCACTAAAGTGCGGTTCCTCTTACCGTGACTTCGACGTCCTTTAGGGGCACACCCTGGTCCCCCAGCACCCTCTGGATGTTCCCCCTGGCGCGCGCCGCGAGTTCGGTGTAGTTCTCGGACAGAGGGACCTCTATCCCCGTGAACACGATGTAGGAGTCGCCGTCGGAGGCGAGCGAGACCGAAGGGGATTCGGCGCCGACCTCCCTGGCTGCGCTCTCGGCGAGGGTCTTGACGGCGTTGGCCGTTATGATGGTCTCCCTGCCCGGCGTGTCCTCCATAACGGTGCTCCTGGAGACCCTGCGCCCGAGCGTGAGTTCCCTGAGCAGCAGCAGCAGCGCTATCAGGGCCACGAGGGCGCCGACGACGGCGATCACGACCCTCGCCGCCGTAGTGAGAGCGGAGGCCTGGAAGCCGCCAAGGGCCTGGACCGCACTCCTGTACCTTGTGTACTGATCTACCACGTCGGCCTGGATGAGCCCCCAGTTCATGAGCAGTAGCAGTACGGGGACGGCGACGAGCAGCAGGGCCACTACGAGAAGGATGAGGCGATTCAGGGCGTTCACTGTACCCTCGTCTTCGTCTGCCTGGGGTCCGCTTCGACGAGCTTGACGTTGAGCCTGCTCACCGGTAACCCCTTCTCCGAGAGGTGTTCCTGGACCGTGGTGCGCAGGCCAGACCTGATCGTCTCGAGGTCTTCGCCCCGCCTCACCCTGGCTTCGAGGTCTACCCGGGCGCCCGGACTTCGCCTGGCCTTCACGCCGACCGAGGAGCCGAGAACATCAGGAACCTGCTCGGCGGCCGTGGAGACCTCCTCCCCGACCACGCCGCGGGTCACGTAAGTGCCATCTCCCACGCGCACGTTACTCGGAGTAGATGGCCTGAGCTCGGCGATAAACCAGATCAGGCCGAGTATCGCTATGAGAACCAGGGTGATTATCGTGAGAACGGAGAGGTTGCCGTCTTCCACACGCCCGACGAAGTCCTGCAGGCCGCTGGAGAAGTCGGAGATAGGCAGCGAGGTCAGGCTGCGACCGAACAGGTCGAAGCTGTAGACTACCGTGTATACGCCGAGCACGAAGAGGCCGGCGAACAACAGTGTCATTACTATCCTGTTAAAGACGCTCATCTTCGCCCACCTCGAGGTCCTCGACTACCACCATGGTCCTGCGCCCACCAGCCTGTGGCGCCACGCGCTCCCTTATGTTCTCGGCGATCTCTGGTATCGGCCTTGGCAACGGGTAGGCGGCGACGATGTGGATCTCCAGATCCTCTGGACCGACCACCACTCCCAGGATTTTCTCGTTTCCCTCGTAGGTCGCGGCCTCGGCGTAGCGCCCACGCCCCATGGAGTAAACACCTTCGGTCGCGAGGGCTGCTTCGGTCGCGGCCCTCGCGAGTTGGATTCCGTCTGACAAGATAAGCCCTGCTCTCGGATGAACCGCTCTTTACTGGACCCGCTGCTGTTCCTGGGCCTCCTGCTCGCGGCGCTCCTGCTCGATCTGCCTTTGGCGCTCCTGCTCCGCCTCCTGCTGGGGGAAGAAGATGTTGGAGACCGTTATGTTGACCTCGGTCACGCGAAGGCCGACCAGGCTCTCCACCCTGTTGGCCACGTTGCGCCGCACGGCCTCGGCGAGCTGGGGTATCGATTTTCCGTACTCGGCCGTCAGCGTCAGGTCGAGGGCGGCCTCCTCCTGGCCCACCTCCACCGAGACCCCCTGGGTCTGGCTCCCGCCGCTACCGCCCGTGATGCTACCGAGGAGGCCGCTCACGGCCTGCGAGCCGCCGCTGCCCATCCTGATGCCGTCGACCTCCTGGGAGGCGATCCCGGCGATCTTCGAGACGACGCTGTCCGAGATGCTGGTGGAGCCGCGCTCCGTCTGTAGCGGGCTGCCCTTCTGGGACCTATTCTCGCTCATGCTTCTCCTTTCTTGGATGTACCCGGTCCTCTTTGTGTGGTGTTCGCTATACCGCCCGGCGTGTTATCAGCCGGTAGATCGCAAGCAGGATTATGGCGCCCAGGGTCGCTATGAGAATCGACCAGAGGCTTATCTGCGTTATCCCTGGACCCCCGAAGAGGCTCTGGACTACGAAACCGCCTACGAATGCTCCCGCTATGCCGATCAAGATCGTGATTATGATCCCACCGGGGTCCGGCCCTGGCATAACCCACTTGGCCAGTACGCCGGCTATGAGCCCGATCACTATCAACGCTACAATGCCTATGCGCTTTCACCTCCCCCGCATACACTACTCTCTCCCACCGGACGGCACCCGCAAGCGCAATATAACAGATGCCGTACCTGGAACTACTATTGCCCGTCTTACCCCCCACCCTGCACGCATAAACCCCTTTGGGCCCGGCTGTGTTCTGGACAGCAGACCCTGCAACGCGGGCCACACGAAAGCCGGCGCGAATGGCAGGGCGGTGCCGTAGAGCAGCGGGCGGACCACGCCGGCCTTACCGCGGGAAGCGTGCTGAAATGCTACAAACCCAACATCGGTTTGTTCCTCTTCCAGGCCAGCCAGGCTATGGAGAGGAGCCAGAGGCCGATTATGGCCGAGTAGGCCGGGAAGATCTTGCGCAGGTACTCTGGCGTCTCGCCGGTGTTGACGACCGGTATGCTCTCGTCGCGGGGAAGGCCGGCAATCTTTAGTCCTCTCTGGGTAGTATCGTGGAAGATGACGGTCCCCACGGTCTCGAGCTTGCCCCTCCAGACGCGCTCGCCCGAACTCTGAAGGTCTTTGGGGAGGCCCTGCGTGGTCTGGATGAGGAGGTTGTCGCCGGTCTCTTCCAGGCGGAAGTAGAAGTATGCGGTCTCATAGCGGGAGACGACCGCTATCTTGGATTCCGGGACGCCCACGCGCGTCAGGTTCTCCCCGACATCGGGCGTGCCGCTCACCAGGACGTAGTCTCCTAGCTCCGTGCCTGCGGGCAGTCTCCCCGAGTTCAGCTGATCTATGCTCAGTTCGGTCGGCTTGCCTTCCAGGCCGTAGGAGAAGTTGGCCGCGACCGTCGAGGCCGCAAAGGAGAAGACGATAACCGTAAACAGCCGCATGAGCAGCCAGGGGTTGCGCCTGATCCAGGGCCCCAGTCCCCGCTCTTCGTAGGGCTGGTCCTCTATTCCGCCCGGGGTTGGTCTCTTGTCCCTGGTGTCCATGGGCCAAGTTTACCCGAGCGTGCGGCAAGGTTTGGGGTACGGCTTCACATCCTGCGGATTGTGAAAGAGATTCCCGCGGGGCGTGGGGAGCGGTCTAGTATGCAGGGGCTCGACGATGTATGCTGTTGGGCAGCTGTCAGCGCCGTGCATAGTGGTCTAGATTCCTTTTTGGAGGTCAGGGTTTTGGTGGAAGGGCGGGAGGTACAGGGGCCGGGCTCCTGGTACACCGTGGTTGGGGCAATAGACGACGGTACAGGGCTCAACCAGGCCGTCCAGGAGGTCAGGGAACTCGGCGTGGACAGGGATGACCTCACGGTTGTCCTCAAGCGCGTGGATTCCAGCGAGCCCGAGCCTTTCCCCGACGGCACGCGCTACATCGTGGTCCCTGCCGACAGACGCGGGCTCGAGGTGCCCCTCGGCTTCGCCGTCGCTTTCATAGTCTTCGGTATCTTCTTCGCCCTGACGACGCCTGCGATCGGGATACCCACCCTCATGGTCTTCCTCTCGCTGGCGATCATACTCTTCGCCGCCTCGCTCACGAGGGTCGGGGTCAATCCGATACTGATGGAGATGGAGGCGCCCCAGGAGGAGGCCGACTCGTGGAACGAGCAGTTCGAGTTCGGTAAAGTACTCATCTTCGCCTCTACGCGCGAGCGCCGGCTGCTGCGTCCCATAAGGGAGGCCCTGCAGCGCGGCGGCGCGATCTACTACATAGTGGACCGGCGGCTGGAGCCCCGGGCCGTCCACCAGGCCACCCTGCACCGAACCGGCGGACCTCAGGCGGGAGAGTCGGTCTTGGAGAGAACCGGGGAAGCGTAGATAGGAGTTTTATCGTGGGCGTAGCAACCACATCGGGCCTGCACCTCCTGGCCCAGTTGAACCTATCGGACGCCTTCTCTAACGTGGGCGGCGCCCGCTTTATTACGGGTTTCACGATGCTGGTGCACATGTTCTGGGCCGAGCTGTTCGTAGGGTTCGCCATCGCTGCGCCAGTGTTACAAGCCTGGGGAGCGCGCACGGGTAGCCCACGGATGGACCATCTCGCCCACTCTATGGCCCGCTTCAACGTGCTCACCTTCAGCGTCGGGGCGACGTTCGCGGTCCTCTTCGTGGTGCTGCTCGTCGGCCTCTACCCGCGGGTGACGACCTCGCTCTTCACCCACTTCTTCTACGCCATCGCCATCGCCATGCTCTCCATGGGCCTCGCGCTCTGGGGGATGTACTCTTACTATTACAAGTGGGACCGCTACAGCGTGCTCAACAAGAAGCGGCACATCGCGCTCGGGTTCACGATGGGCTTCTTTATCTGGATCTGGATGGTCATCATGACCGGCATAGATACGTACATGGTGACGGGCGGACCCGGCGTCAGGCCGCTATCCGTCTCGACGATCGAGAGCTTCGGCACGGCGGTGCGGGGCGTCTTCAACCCCATGTTCACGGAGTTGGTTCTGCACAGGACTTTCGCCAACCTCTCCTGGCCTGCCTTCGCCCTCGCCGCGTGGGCTTCCTTTATGTACATCCGCTCGAAGACATCGGAGGACAGGGCCTTCTACGACTGGAGCAGCTCCGTCGGCCTTACCTGGGGCGTGGGATTCTTGATGCTGCAGCCCCTCGTAGGCTTTACCATAGTCTACGCGCTGAAGTTCTCCCGGCCCGAGAACCCCGTTTCGGGGGCGGACGCCGGGGGCGCCTACGAGCGGCTCACCTCGGGGGCCACCTCGAACCTGCTCCTCATAAACCTCATATTGGTCGTCGTGTTGATCGTGCTCTCCAACGCGGCCATGTACTTCGGGGCGGAGAGGCATCCCGACCGGGCCGGTCGGGTGCCCATCCGGTTCTTCGGCCTCGTTGCCGCGGTGGCAGGCCTCTACGCGGTCTCGCCACTGGCCGAGTTCCCGTTCCTGTACATGCGCTACATAGCGCTGCTCGTCATGGTCCTCGCCACGTTCGGGGCGTTCGTAACCTACCTGCGCGGCAGGCTGCGTTTCAGGTACGGCAGCCCGGGGAGGAACTACAGGGTCGTGCTGATGGCTACGGGGGTCGTCGCGGCCGTGATCGCGCTTAATATGGGGTTCATGAAATCCAATTCGAGGGTGCCCTTCACGGTATATAATCAGCCTGGATACACGGTGCAACCGAGTCCCCCGCCGACCGGGTTCGGCCAGTGAGGCTCGGGCGGCCCTAGAAGGGACCAAGCGTGGCGGAGCTACAGAGAGATCCCATGACCCGCGGCGACTTCCTCGGCTTCGGCGTGATGGGAGCGGTTGTCGGGGCCATACTGACCATACCCCCCGCCGCATTCATCCTCAGCCCGGTCATCAAGACCGACTTGCTGGGCGAATCCGACGTGGGGTCCGGCTGGCAGGAGGTCGCCTCGGTCTCCGAGGTCTCGGCAGAAGAGCCGTCTCACTTCAAGGTCGAGTTCCCCCTGGAACAGACCTACGGGGAGAGGGCCATACAGAAAAAGCATCCTGGCTCCCAGAAGTCGGACATGAACTACAAGCTGGATAACGCCATCTGGCTCTCGTGGAAGGCCCCTATCGAGCAGCAGGGCAGGCAGGGGTCGACCGGCGACATTTTGGGGAAACCGGAGCGCCCGGCGATTCTGGACCAGAAGAGCGAGGGTTTCACGGAATCCGAGCGCAAAGAGATCATGAGCCGGCTCAACGTCCTCAGCAACTCCTGCGCGCACCTCGGATGTCCCGTGCGGTGGTTCACCCACGAGCAACTCTTCCTTTGCCCGTGCCACGGCGGACTCTACGACATCAATGGCGGGTGGGTCGGGGGCCCACCGCCGCGCGGGATGTACCGTTACACCGAAGCCGAGGTCAGGGAGAACGGCAAGCTCTACGTCAGGCACAAGTACGACATCGAGCCAGGCCTGGACAAGCAACAACCCTACGTGGTCTAGAGAGGGAGCACCGAGCATGATCGGCAGGATAAGGACCCAGACGTCGGAGGCGAGCCAGTTCCTGGTCGACTGGATGGAGCACCGGACCGGGATAGTCACCATGCTCGAGCACTTTCTCTACGAGCCCGTCCCCAAACGCGGCGCCTGGCTCTACACTTTGGGCAGCGCGGTGCTGTTCACCATAACGTTGCAGTTTTTGACGGGCATCCTGCTCCTGTTCTACTACGCGCCGACCACGGACGACGCGTGGAACTCCGTCGACTACATTATGACCGAGGCGTACTTCGGACAGCTCATCCGCGGCATCCACTACTGGTCGGCGAACTTCCTAATGGCGTTTATCGGGTTGCACATGGGCCAGGTGTTCTTCTCGGGTGGCTATAAGGCGCCCCGGGAGCTCAACTGGATAGTAGGCGTTATCCTGCTCCTCCTCGTGATCGGGCTTTCCTTCACCGGGTACCTCCTCAGGTGGGACCAGGACGGTTTCTGGGCCTCTGTGGTCGGGATGAAGATCGGTTCGTACTCGCCTTTCGTTGGCGGGTACGTGATCCACTTCCTCCTTGGCGGGGACGTTGTGGGGCCCGCGACGCTCTCCCGCTTTTTCGCCATCCACGTCTGGCTGCTTCCTGCCCTGATAGCCCCACTGATCGGTGCGCACCTCTATCTGCTCAGGCGTCACGGGGTGTTCGGCAGCGAGTTCGAGTACACCGACAGGCTGGCCAAGCTGCACGAACGACAGCGCCTCGAAGAGTACGCCCGCTACGAGACGGACGAGGACGAAGGGGAGCCCTACGTCGGCCGCCGCGACCGCGCGGACAGGGAAGGCTACGAAAGAGACGGTGAGTAACAGCTTTTACCGAGAAGGCTGGCGTACCACTGTTACGATTGTGGTACGGAACTTGAGAAAGAGAGAAGAGGTGTAGAAGGTGTACGCTCCGGCGACAGGCAAGGCCAAACCGGTTGAAGATGAGGTAATTACCGAAGAGAACGTCTTCGAGCGACCTGACGAGACCATAGCGTTCTTCCCCGGGCAGGTGCTCAAGGACGGCTACGTCAGCACCTTCATACTGCTCGCCTGCGTCGTGCTTTCCTACGCCGCACCCGCGCCGCTCACCGAGCCGGCGAACACGGCGACCGTGGAGTACGTGCCGAGGCCCGAGTGGTTTTTCTTCTTCTACGAGCAGATGCTCATGTTCTTCCCCGGATACGCGCTGATATCCTTCGGGGCCGTCGTGGTGCCGACGATCTTCATCGGGCTCCTCTTCGCCGTCCCGTGGCTCGACCGAAGCCCGCAGCACTACAACTCTATCAGCAGGCCCTTCGCTTCGGTCATAGGTGTCCTAGTGGTCATAATCGTCGTCCTCAACATGCTTCTGGCCGTAAGCCGGATCATAAACTTCCCCACGGGCTAGAGGAGGCCGAGCGGTGCCTATTGGCAACCTTGACGTACCGATAATCGGCAAGAACGTCGTTATCGCCGTTCTGGTCCAGACGCACATCCTCTTTGCGACCTTCATCATCGGGGCCGTCCTGATAGCGGCTACGAGCGAGTACCTCGGGATGGTGACCAAGCAAAACAACTACGAGCGCTTCGCGAGGACCCTGGCGCGCTTTGTGGTTCTGCTTTTCGCTTCGGGTGCGGCCCTGGCGATCACGTTCGTGCTCGCCCTGGTTACGCTTTTCCCCGTCTTTTTCTCCATCCTGCAGAATATCTTTTTCTGGGTGTTCCTGGTGGAAGCGTTCATGTTCTTGGGCCAGATCATCATCGTCTACGCCTGGTACAACGTGTGGGACAAGCTCGCCTACCGCAAGAGTCTGCACGTCGTCTTCGGTTTTATCGCAGGCTTCTTCGGGCTTATGGCGATGACCATGATCGACGCGGTCGCCTCCTTTATGCTCACGCCCGCCGAGGTTACCTCCGAGGCTAGCCTCGTGGCCCGCAGCTTCCTCAACCAGACGATGGTACCCCTCAACATGCACCGCTTCGTAGGGAACTTCTCCTACGCCGGGTTCTTGATCGCCGGCTGGGCCGGCTGGAGGTACCTGAGGACCACCCGGGAGGACGACAGGGAGTACTACGACTGGATGGGACACTTCGGCCTCCTCTGGGGCTTCGGGTTCTTGATCATGCAGCCGATCATCGGCTACGGTTACCTCAAAGGCATCCGCGAGAGCTCGCCCGACGCGTTCAACACCATCATGCTCGGCAGCAAGGCGTGGGTCTTCAACCTGCTCGTCCTCTGGATCGCCGTCCTCAGCATCGCCTCGACGGCTTACTTCGTCCACAAGTTGCGCTTCGCCATAAGACCCATGGAGACGTTGCGTAAGCTCTCCGTGGGCGCCCTCGGCTTCACCGCGTTGTTCACCGTGCTCAACATAATCCCGGCCGACGCTGACCTGATACCCCAGATAGGGTTGGTCTTCGGGCAGGGTGAAGGGACACAGATTCCGCTGGGCAGCATGTACCCCTGGAAGTACATCGGCCTGATCGGGCTGATGCTCGTCGGCTTCTTCATCGTTGCCCTGTACCTGAGGGCTTCTGCAACAGGGTTCCATTGGGGAAGGGCGAGCCGGTGGAGCCAGTACGCGCTGATGGCGTGCGCCTTCTTCGTCGTTCTGACCATGATAACGATGGGTTACACGCGCGAGACCGCGCGCCGCGTCGACAACAACCCAGCCTACCTCATCAACGACTGCGTGACGCTGGACCAGACCATCGTCAAGGAAGGCTGTCCGGCAACGCCCATTACGGAAGGTGCGGGGGGATGATGGAGCTGGCGCTTCTCCTCCTCCAGCAAGGAACCACGGCCAACCCGGCGCCCATCGGGATCTTCCGGTTTTTCGTCGGCTTCGTTCTCGTGGTCGCGGTCTACACTTCCTTCCTGGGATTCACGTACTGGATCAGCAAGGACGAGTAGAGAAGAAGGTATTAGGTTACAGGTTTCAGGTAGGGCTGCGGCGAACGCTGCGGCCCTCGCTTCTTGCGAGGATCCTGAAAGGGCTTCGTACGCGGCCTGCTCGATGCCGCTCGAGGCCCTTTTACGACCGCCGTCTTGCCGGCCAGAGTCAAGGCTGCTCCTTGAGAGATTCGAGCTGTTCGAGGCGGATGATGTGGCCGCTGAGGCGCCAGGCGGCGGGAGTGCAGAGGTAGCTTATGAGCTCTGCCGGCTCCTCGGGAGGACGGAGCATCCCGAAATCCCTGTAGCCCTGGAACATGCGGTGTAACTGTTTGCCGATGAGCTCCTGGCCGAAGCCTCGCGTCTCCTCCTGCATTCTGGTGTCCACGACGCCCGGATAGACGCCCGTTACGGCGATGCCGTAAGGTCCACCCTCCAGGGCCAGAACGCGGGTGAGCTGGTCGAGGGCCGCTTTCGAGGCGCCGTAGGCGGCCATCCCCGCGACCGGATGCCTGGCGGCGGCGCTGGAGACGTTCACGATTCGTCCCCAGTTCGCCGAGACCATGCTAGGGAGCGCCTCTCTGGCGCACAGGAAGGCCCCGGTCACGTTGACGTCGAAGGCGCGTCGCCAGGCATCCGGCCGGGTGGCCGCGACGGGGAGCGGGATGCCTGGTGTGCCCGCGTTGTTTATGAGGATGGTGACGTTGCCGAGTTCGCCCTGCACCCTCTCGAAACAGGCCGAGACCGAGCCCTCGTCGGCCACGTCCAGGCTCACGGGTAGGGCTGTCGAGCCGCGCGAGGAGATCTCGTGCGCCACGGAGGAGATCTCCTCCTCCGTGCGGGCGGCGAGGGCGACGGTTGCGCCCTCGCGGGCGAGAAGTCGGGCCGTGGCCGCCCCGATGCCGCGTCCCGCGCCGGTTACGAGCGCGACGCGACCGGCGTGTAACCCGCCTTGTGTCATCCCCTGTTTTCGGCGGAGACGTACGTTCTTACGGCCATGGATCCCGCCTTCCACACTCTGACCCTATCTTCTCTCCCACTAGCTTACCCTAGGCACCGATCGGCAGCAGGCGCCGTCGCTGTGGGGTGTCGAGCATGGCCGGTGCCAGGTGAGATAGAATTCGGTCAAAGAGCAAAGGAGCGTACGCTTGTCCGACATACCCCTCTTTCCGCTCAACGTGGTGCTGATGCCCGGGGCGCCTCTGCCGCTGCACATCTTCGAGGAGCGCTACAAGCAGATGGTGAACGAGTGCCTGGAGCAGGAGGTCGAGTTCGGGATGGTCTTCGCCGATGAGTCAGGGACGCGGCAGGTAGGTTGCACGGCGAAGATCGTGGAGCTAGTCGAGCGCTACGAGGACGGTCGGATGTTGATCCTGGTCGAAGGTTCGCGCCGCTTCAAGCTAAACAACGTCCTCACGGGCAAACCTTACTACGTGGGTGAGATCGAGTACTTCCAGGACGAGCCCGACGAAGACATCGACACGCTGGCCGAGGAGTGTATAGCATTGCTCGAGCGGGTAGTCGAGGCCGCGACCGAAGGTTCCGTCGGGATCGAGATAGAGCCACCTTACAGGAACCTCTCATTCGCCATCGCGGGCCGGGTGGAGTTCGAGCCGGAGATCCGCCAGCAAATCCTGGAGCTCACCTCCGAGCAACAGCGCCTGCAGAAGGTCAAGGAACTTCTGGGCGCGGCGGCCGAGAGACTGGAGCGCGAGCGGCAGACGCGCGAGAAGGCCCAGACCAACGGGTACCTGCGTGGCGACTGGCAGCCAGGGAGTTAGCCGTCAGCTTTCGGCGGTCAGCTATCAGCTACTGATCCTGTAGAGAGGATCGGACGCGCCAGGGTAACGACCGGCGGGCATCTGCTGAAGGCTGAAAGCTTATCGCTGACTGCCCTAAAGCTTTCTATCCGCCTGGCGGGGGAGGTTTCGCTCCGCTTCCTGGGGGAGGAGGGATCTTATCCTGCGCAAGTTCGCCTGGTCCACCTTGTAGATCAGGGGTTCCGCGGCCAGGGAGTCTTCCCCGGCTGCGGCCTTTATGCGCTGCGTCAGGTTCTCCTCGACGAGCCAGGCCATCGAGGGCAGGACCCCGGCGACGATTCGCATCCTGACGCGGCCGTCGGCCTCACTTCGCTCGATGAGGCGGGGAGGACTCAGGTACAGTTCCGAGGCCTCGCCTAGTGCGTGCTCCACCCTCGTGGCCGCCTCCGGGTCCGAGACCTGCACTTCCACATTGAACCGCTGCCGGCCCGAGACGTAGTTGATAACGCCTTGCATGGCGCCGTTGGGGACGTAACTCACCTCACCCGAGAGGGAACGGATCTTGGTCATCCTGAGTCCCAGCTCCTCGACGATCCCGGAGACGTCCTGCGGCTTTATGTGGACGAAGTCCCCGACGCTGTACTGCCCCTCGAAGACGATCGAGAAACCGGCTATCACGTCGCGCAAGAAGCTCTGAGCCCCGAAACCTATAACGGCGGCGATGATTGTGGTTCCCGCCACGGCGGGCAACGGGTTATTGAAGAAGATGCTCAGGATCACGAGTACCACGATGATAAAGACGACGTAACGGAGCGCGTTGCGTATCAAGGTGATCGCGGTGTCCTGGCGCTTGACGCGGGCCACGGCCTCCTCGTCAAGGAGCGACTCCCTGCTGCTCCGCCGCCACTGCAGAACCCGTGGCACGCCACGGGTCAGAATGCGGAAGACAAGGACCCCGAGGACGACGACTAGCACAGAAGCGAGTACTTTGCCTACGAACTGAGTACTATAGATATAGTCGTAGACGCCCTGCAGAAACTCCTTTAGCTCCGTGAAGATGGATAGGGGTTCTTCCACGACCCCTTTGCCGACCTTCGTGGCATCATCGGCGAGGTTGGCCGTCGTTTCCTGGAGCAGGGCGAAGGGCATACCTAGCCGTGGCGCTGGAGGGCCAATTGTATGAGGCGGTCGAGCAGTTCTTCGTAAGGGAGCCCGCTCGCGGCCCAGAGTTCCGCGTAGACGCTCGTAGGGGTGAAGCCGGGGATGGTGTTGATCTCGTTGAGTAGCAACCGGTCCGTGCCGCGTTCGAGAAAGAAGTCGACGCGGGCCATGCCCGCTGCGTCTATGGCCCCGTAGGCTGTGCCGGCGATGCGCGTTATCTCCTGTGTGATCTCGTCCCGGATCGGAGCAGGGACGACGAGCTCCATCCCGCCCTCGACGTACTTCGCCTCGTAATCGTAGAAGTCCGCTTTCTTGATTAGGATCTCACCTGGGACGGAGACGTCAGGGTCTTCGTTGCCGAGCACGGAGACCTCGATCTCGCGGGCATCCACACCCTCCTCGACGATGATGCGCCGGTCGAAGTTCGAAGCGGTGTCGAGGGCCTCACCCAACTCTTCAGCGTTCACGGCCTTGCCGATGCCGACGCTCGAGCCGAGGTTCGCAGGCTTCACGAAGCAGGGGTATCCAATGGAGGTTTCGATCTCCTCTATCCGGGTCTCCCGGTCTCTCTCCCACTGCCCTCTGGTCAGGGCGACCCACCTGACCTGCGGGAGATCGTGGTGGGCGAAGATCTTCTTCATCGTGGGCTTGTCCATGCCGGCGGCGCTCCCTAGCACCCCGCTGCCGACGTAGGGGACACCAGCGAGCTCGAGCATGCCCTGTATGGTGCCGTCCTCCCCGTACGGACCGTGCAGGACGGGGAAGACCACGTCCACGGAAGCGAGGCCCGCCGGTAGTTTCTCAGTTGTGGAGGCCGGCGGGCCCGAGACGTCGAGGTCGGAGCCGTCGGGCAGGTAGCCGCTCTGCGACTCCAGCTGGCGCATAGGCTCTCCAGAGGAGATCCAACGCCCCTCCCTGGTTATGCCGACGGGTACGACTTGGTAGCGGCCGCTCTTCCTCAGCGCCCGCGTTATGGCGCGCGCTGAGGCCAGGGACACCTCGTGCTCTCCGCTGCGGCCTCCGAAGACGACCATCACCCTGACCAAACGCCGCTCCTCTCTTCTCCAGCCCGCCTATCCTAGCAAAGGGCTTGCCAGGCGTACGCCTGACGTACTCTTCAGGCCTCTCGCGGCGTGAAACCGAGCTCGCCCGACCGCTCCTTGAGCGCATGGGCCACGAACTCTATGTGTTCATTGAGATCCACGCCGAGTTCCTCGGCGCCCCTTACGATGTCGTCCCTGTTCACGGCCGCAGCGAAGGACTTCTGCTTCATCTTCTTGCGGACGCTCTTTGCCTTCATGTTTTCGAGACCTTCGGGACGCATGAGGGCGCAGGCCACGATAAAGCCGGAGAGCTCATCTACGGCGTAGAGCGTTTTGGACATGAGGGTGTCGCGGGGTACGTCCAGGTAGTCGGCGTGCCCCTTTATGGCGTGGATGACGTCTTCGGGATAGCCCCTGCTCTCCAGCTCCCTGACACCGACCATAGGATGCTCGTCCGGCGTGGGGTGTTTCTCGTAATCCATATCGTGCAGGAGGCCGGTTATGCCCCACTTCTCCTCCTCCTCGCCGAAACGGCGGGCGTAGGCCCGCATGGCGGCCTCGACGGCGAGCATGTGCTTGCGCAGGGAGTCACTCTCTGTCCACGTGCACATGAGCTCCCATGACTGTTCGCGGTTCAATTAATTGTCTCCCTTCGGTCGACAGGCTACAGCTTTCAGGCGTCAGGTCTCAGGTTGGTGCCAGCGGGACTTCCTGCTGCGTCTGAGATTCTGTCTCGCTTTGCTACTGTATACCGTCCACTTCGAAACGAGGCGGCCCAAAACATTCCCTGATGCCTGTAGCCTGAAACCTGATGCCTAACTATCTTCATACGAGACTTTTATGACGCCGCCCGGCGCGTTCGTCTGCTGGACGGATCTGGTGGAATCGCCGGCGACCAGGATGACCTCGAGATCGCCGGTGCCCCCGTCCCGTTTCTCGATGCGGCAGGAGAGCTGCCTTCCCTTCAATTGGTACGCGAAGCGCTTGGGCACCCGGCCGCTCAGCACGCTACGCTCCTCTCCCACCGAGCAGAGGCCGGAGAACGTGGTCCCGGGGTCCCCCTCCAGCCGGATGATGACGTCAGGCTTACCGTCGGGGTCGCCGAGGGTGATCTCGGGAGGCGAATCCTCTGTTGTCTCCAGTCTGGTGGTTGAAGCGGACGTCGGCTCCTTCGTGACCTCCGTATTCTCCCTAGTAGGGGTGCTTCTCTCATCGGGCTTTCTGGTCTCACCGGAGCAGGCCCAGGCCAAGAGCAGCACAGCGAGGAGCAATATTGCCACCGGCACGATCGCACGAACTCTTACGGTCTCAAAGAAATCCACGAGCATCCATTCTATCTAACGAGACCCTCGTCTTCTCTCGCTCCGGACAACTCCAGGGAGCGGGATCTCGCCCTCGACAGGACGGCGTCGAGCATCCCGGGGGTGAGCACCCCGGTGAAGGTGTTCTGCTGCGACGGGTGGTAGCAACCGATAAGAACGAGCGAGCCGGCCTCACACTCCGCGCCATGCGCGAACTTCGGCTTCGGCCTCTTCCCTAGCAGTCGCAAGGCGGCGTCCCAGGCGAACGCGCCGAGGCAGACGATGACCTTGGCGTCGAGCGCCTCCAGTTCGCGGGCGGCGTAAGGGAGGCAGGCGTCGCGCTCTTCCGGGGTCGGTCTGTTCCGGGGCGGGGCGCACCGGACGGCGGCCGAGATCCAGAGTCCCGAAAGACGCAGCCCGTCGTCCTTGTTCCGTGAGACCGGCTTGTTGGCAAATCCCGTGCGATGGAGCGATGAGAAGAGAAAGTCGCCGGAACGGTCGCCAGTAAAGAAGCGTCCTGTTCTGTTCGCCCCGTGGGCGGCCGGGGCGAGACCGAAGGCGACGACGCTGGCCTCAGGATCTCCGAAGCCGGGGACTGGACGTCCCCAGTAGGTCTCATGCTTGAAGGAAGCCCTCTTCTCCCTGGCCACCTCCTCGCGCCAGGCAACGAGGCGCGGGCAGCGACGACAGGAGATGATCTCCCGCTCTAGAACAGCGAGTTCCTCGCTGTTCAGCACGCTCCGGCTTCGCCTTCGCTTGTCAGCATTTCAGCACGCTTCGGGCCTATAAGGCCCTCGCTCGTCAGCAAGTCAGCATCTCCCGTTCCGGCCTCACTCTGCCGCGCATGAGGATCTCAGAGGACTTGCTGAAGTGCTGAGAGCCGCCGACCGGTGGGAGGCGGCGTGCTGACAAGCTGCCGAAGGCAGCGTGCGCTCAAGCGCCATAGCGGTTGAGCTTTAAGGCGTGGCCCATGAGGTAGCCCATAATCTCTTCGGCCTGGAAGACGCCGAGCGAGCCTCCAGCACACGTCCGCTCCCCGAAGCTATCCGCGGTCGGGAGGGTGTATGGTGAGGCGAGCAAGAACGGCACGCCGTGCCAGGAGTGGCTCTTCAACTTCGCCGGCGTCGCGTGGTCGCCTGTGATGGCGAGGGCGTCGGGGCCGAGGTCTAGCAGCGCGGGTATCCGGGCGTCTACCTCCTCGATCACGGAGGCCTTCCTGTCGAAGTCCCCGTCTTCGCCCGCGGCGTCTGTCGGTTTGATGTGGACGAAGAAGAAGTCGTGGTCTCCCCAGTTCGTCTTCAGGGTCTCGAATTCTCCGGAGATGCCTTCGCCCTCCTTCAGGAGATGCATGCCGGCGAGGCGGGCCAGTCCCTTGTACATCGGGTAGCTCGCGATGGCGGCCGCGTCGAGCCTGTAGGTCTCCTCGAAAGAGGGGAGGACTGGGTGCATCCCGAATCCGCGCACGAGGACGGTGTTCGCCGGGTGCTGGTCGGCCAGGATCTCGTTCGCCTGCTCGACGAAGGAGTTTGCGATCTGCGCGCTCTTCTTGGCCTCTGGTGACCCGTCCGTCGGCTCGACGGGGAGCGGTTCGAGACCCGTGCGCTGGGGGTCGGAGTCGGCCAGGGCGTCGGAGAGCCCCTCGCCCCTGAAGACGGCGACGGCCCTGTATTCCTTCTCGGGCACGACGTAGATCTCGACGCCGTCGAGGTTCAGCTTCTCGTTCAGGAGCGCGACTAGCTCCTCGCCCTTCTCGGAGGGGATTCGGCCCGCCCTCCGGTCAGAGATCCTGCCCGATTCGTCTTTGGTGGCGAAGTTCACGCGGGTCGCCAGATCGCTCTCGCCGAGGTCGAAGCCGACGCCGAGCGCACTGAGGACGCCGCGTCCGACCTGGAAGCGGACGGGATCGTATCCGAAGAGGCCGAGATGGCCCGGGCCACTCCCTGGGCTCACCCCCGCTGCGACGGGTTGCGAGAGCCCGAGGTCGGACCGGGCTGCGAGGGCGTCGAGGTTCGGGGTCTCTGCGGCCTCGAGCTCCGTGTGGCCTGATGGGTCCATGGGCAACCCGCCAAGGCCGTCCAGGATGAGCAGGACGATCTTCGTTTCGGTCTTGACGGATAGCTCTCGCATGAGGTTGAGATCCAAGTCAGAGTCCTTTCCTTTTTCGAGGCGCGCCGGAAGTCTAACAAAGAGGGTCTGTATAATCTCCGCTTGGAGCCACAGCAAAGAGGGTCGTAGATGAAGATAGAGACGATAGACCTTGAATTCATGGATACCGGGCAGGTAATAGCCTCGTTCTTATTGCTCGGCGAGGACGGGGCTTCCGCCGCCCTCGTGGAGACCGGTCCGACGAATTGCCTCGACCGGCTCACCGCGGGTCTGAAGGACCGCGGCGTCTCCCACGAAGACGTGCGGCAGGTCTTCCTTACGCACATACACCTCGACCACGCAGGCGCCTCGGGGCATCTCTCCGGGATGCTACCCAACGCGACTTTCTACGTGCACGAGGTCGGCTACCCGCACCATGTCGACCCTTCGAAGCTAGTGAAGAGCGCCACCCGCATCTACGGCGAGAGGATGGACGAGCTCTGGGGCGAGGCACGCCCCGTGCCCGAAGATAGGATCAGAGTCCTGAAAGACGGGGTGGAGACGGAGGCCGCGGGAGGCGTTCTCGTAGCCCACGACACGCCGGGTCACGCCTACCATCACCTCGCCTACCTGGAGCCTGACTCAGGGGCGCTCTTTACCGGTGATGTGGCCGGTATCCGGCTGCCTGGCCAGTCCTACATCCGTCCGCCGACGCCTCCGCCCGAGATCGATGTAGAGGCGTGGATACAGAGCATCAACTACATGAGGCAGATAGATCCTGCATGCCTCTGGCTCACACACTTCGGTAGCTACGAGGATGTGGGGCGGCATCTGGGCGAGCTCGAGCAGCGCCTCCAGGACTGGTTGCTGTTCGTAGAAGGGCAGATGGATGAAGGCTCAGGCCGCGAGGAGATCTCCGACCAGCTAAGGGCCAAAGGGGATGCCGAGATGCTCGCCGAAGGCTCCGACATTACCGAGTCGGAGCGCTATGGCCTGGCCGGCTCCTACAGTATGCTGACCGACGGCCTTATGAGGTACGCGACCAGACAGCGCGAGAAACGTTGACGGTGCCCTCTACTACAGTCGAGCCGGGATAGTGACGAGAACTAGATCTCACGGAGGATAGAGGGACGTTGGCCAGAAGCATGATCCTGATCGCGGTGATCATAGTGATCCTGGGCGGGCTCTTCTTCCTGCTGCGTCCCGACACCCCTGCCGGTGTGCCGCGCGAGAGGACTATCGCCGTCTCCATCGAGGGCGGAGAGATGAGCCCGGCCGAGATCTCAGTCAACGAGGATGATAGCGTGACGCTCCGGGTTAGCTCCGATAGGCCGATGGAGTTACACCTGCATGGCTACGACGTAGAAGGGGAGGTCGGGCCAGGACAGAAGGCAAGCCTTCGCTTCGAGGCGGATCTCACGGGACGCTTCGAGATCGAAGACCACGGATCCGAGAGGGAACTCGGCGTCCTACAGGTGCGCCCGCGGTAGCGAAGGGATGATGCGTCGCGTCGCAGTTGCCGCGCTCGCGTTCTCACTTATACTCTCCGGCGCCCGTCCCGCGCTGGCCCACGGCTTCGGGCCGACCTATGACATCCCGATCCCGCTCTGGCTCTACCTCTACGGCGCCGCCGCCGCCGTGGTGCTCTCCTTCTTACCGCTGATCTTGTTCTCCCGAAAGGAGCGGTACTCCGCATACGATTATCCCCGTTTTGACTTGTTTCGCGTTCGGCTACTGAGGACGCTCCTGACTTCGAACTTGCTCATAGGCGGCCTGCGCTTGTTCTCTGTCGCCCTCTTCCTGGTCGTCCTGATCACCGGCCTGGTTGGTCTGCAGAGCGGCTTCAACTTCGCCCCGACTTTCGTGTGGATTATTTGGTGGGTCGGCCTCAGCCTCTTTACCGCTTTCGTCGGTAACCTGTGGCCGCTCGTAAACCCCTGGAGGGTAGTCTTCGACTGGGCCGAAAGGCTGGTCCGCAGGCTCGGCTACAGGGACGGGCTCGAGCTGGGCGAGCCCTACCCCGAAGCTCTCGGCATCTGGCCAGCTGTAGGGCTCTACCTCGTATTCGTCTGGATCGAGAACGTCTTCTCGGGTTCGTACGTGCCGCGCTACATCGCCCTCTTCGCCCTGGCTTACTCCCTGATCACACTCTACGGCATGGCCTTCTTCGGCAAGGAGATCTGGTTGCGTCGGGGAGATGCGTTCTCGGTGTTCTTCGGCCTGCTCGGCCGGTTCGCGCCCACAGAAGTCAGGGTGAAGGACGCCGAAGTTTGCCTGGGCTGCGACGGCTGTGGCGACGACGCAAGGGGAGGGTGCGTGAACTGTTACGAGTGCTTCGCCCGCGCCGCGCCCGAAGAGCGCGAATTGAACCTGCGCCCTCCCGCGGTCGGTCTCGGACTGCCAGAGAAGGTTACGCCGGGCGGGGCCGCGTTCGTGATCGTGGTGCTTGCCGGCGTGACTTTCGACGGCCTGCTCGAAACCCCACTGTGGCTCGAGATCGTACGTCTTACCCCCGTGACGCAGACGCTGGGGACGATACTGCTGCCCTTGCTATTCCTCGCGATCTATCTCGGGTTTGTGGAACTGAGCCGAGTCTTTGGCGGTGGAGGGGGGATAGGTATCAGGCGGTTCGCGGCCGCGTATGCTTTCTCGCTGGTACCCATCGCGATCGCCTACCAGGCAGCCCACTACTACACGTACCTGCTCGTCCAGGGACAGATGATAGTCTCCCTCGTCTCCGATCCTCTGGGATGGGACTGGAACCTCTTCGGCACCGCAGATTTCGAGCCCCGTTACGGCATCGTCGGGGCCGGGTTCGTCTGGTATTCGCAGGTCGCGCTCATCGTGGCAGGACACGTGATCGCCGTGTATCTTGCACACTCGATCTCACTGCGCCTACTTCGTGACCCTGGACGCGCTTTGAAGAGCCAACTGCCGATGCTCGTCCTTATGGTCCTGTACACGATGACTAGCCTCTGGATCCTGGCCCAGCCCATCGTCGAGTAGGGGAGGGTTTCAAACCCTCCCCTGTTTCAAACCCTCCCCTACCTGGATTTTCGAACGTGCGAACCGCCCAAAACGTGCGCCCAAATCCTGTGGCGTGTGATACATTCCAAGATAGGAGAATGCGACGATGGTCTACCCGGGGGGAGCAGACTTAGACGGACCTGGGTGAGCATGAGCGGCAAGGCTGGCAACCCGCATACGGGGATAGAGATAGGCAGGTCTTTGCGGCTGGCCCGCGAGAAGCGAGGTCTATCTTTCCGGCAGGTCGAGGAGGCGACGAAGATCCGGACCAGGTACCTGCGTGACCTGGAGAATGAGAACTTCGACGTGCTCCCTGCCGTGTACATGCTCGGGTCCCTCAAGACCTACGCCGAGCACCTTGGACTAGACGGAGCGGCGATAGCAAGGGAGCTCAAACGCCGCCAGGCATCCCTGCAACCAGAACAAGACCAGGCGCCGGAAGATTCTCCGTCGGATGAGCCGCGTGGGTTCCTGGCATCCCTGGGCCGTCTGGCTGGCATCGGCGGGACGGTGGAAGACGAAGCAGGCGCGATGGCGCCCGTTCGCAGACCCGGCTTGTACGTGAGCCTTGTGGTAGTTCTGCTCTTCGTCCTCGCCACCTACCTCGCATCCAGCATCAGGAGTGAAGATCTACCGCCGGTCTCACCAGTACGAGAGCCGACGGTCTCCCAGCTTCCCTCCGGGATCGTCTTGGTCGGCAACGTGGAAGACGCTGAACGTAATCCGGAAGATTTGAGCGAGGAGAAACAGGCCGAACCTCCCTCCAAGGACGGCGAAACCCGAGCGGAGCAAAGCGGGCAAGAGGAGCACGCACCCCGTTCGGCACACGCGCCATCATCCTCGGCAATCGCGTCAGCGAGCGCATCGGCGGCTTCAGCGAGTAGCGCGTCACCCGCTTACACCGGGTCTGCCTCAGCGCCTGCGACGGTCGCACCCGGGCCAACCAAGGTTCGGCCAGAACCGGCGGCCGGGGAACAGCGCGGCGGGGAAAGCATGGTCGCCCCGGCGGATCCACCTGCCCGCGTGTCTCGCAGCCAGAGTCTTCACGAGACGCAAGCGGGTCCCGTCGGCGCTACCCGGCCCGGCGACGGGATTCCCAACAAAGCGAAGGAAGCTGTCGACTCCGTCTGTGGACCTTGCTTCGCCGGAGAGTAGTCCCGATCTACCTCCATTGTTATCATTGCTAACGGAGGAGCCCACGATGCCTCCATCTCCCGACTCGGAGCAATCCTCGTCTGATGGACAGTCCAGCCTCACCCGTCGGGAGTAGGAAATAGCGATCCTTGTGAGCAGAGGGCTGACCAACCGCCGGATCGCCTCCGAGCTCTTCCTCTCCGAGCACACGGTGCACCACCACGTCACCAACACACTAAAGAAGCTGAACCTAACCTCCCGCCAGCAGGTAGCCTCCCACCTTCCCGACCGATAGTACGCAACCCGCAGGATCGCTCTTGATCGCTCTTGAATTGTGAGGGTGGAATTGTGAGTTCGGAAAGGGCCACGTTCTGGACCATTCCAAACTCCTAATTCTCAGTTCCTCGTCCGTCATTCCCGCTTACGCGGGAATCCACTGCGTCAAGCGTTTCTCACCTCCAACCACAAGCACCCTCTTCAGCAAAGATAGCCACTCTATGGCCATCTCTGGTAACGGCCGCCCTCTACGCTGTGCGCATACTCGTAGAGCTTTGCAGCCCCTTCGTGCGCTTTACGAGTAGGTCTCCACGTTCGACGGTTACGGAAATAGTGGGGCATCTCGTACTCCACCCACCGGTCGGAAAAGGAACTGCGAGTAGTTCGGTGCCACGATGCAAAGTCAGGCAGTTGAAGGTAATAGGTTAGGTCACGCCCACTTTAGTCGCCCTGATGATGGTTCTGTTTAGTGGGTGCGGTGTGGTATTCCGAGCGTGCGCTAGCTGTTCTTTACGGCTTCGTTGAGGTCCTGCAAGCCTTGCTTGGCGTCGGAGAAGAGCATCATGGTTTTTTCGGTGTCGTAGAAGAGGGGGTTGTCCACGCCCGCGAAGCCTGGGCTCAGGGAGCGCTTGATGAAGATGACGTGCTCCGCGTTCTCGACGGTGAGCACGGGCATTCCGCTTATCGGACTCTCCACTTCGGGGTCGTTGGCCGAAGGGTTGACCACGTCGTTGGCGCCGACGATGATCGCGGCGTCGGCGTCGTCGAACTCGGGGTTTATGTCTTCGAGGTCGTAGAGCTTCTCGTAGGGTATGCCGACCTCGGTCAAGAGCACGTTCATGTGACCTGGCATACGCCCCGCCACGGGATGGATGCCGAAGAGGACCTCTTTGCCTTCGGACTCCAGCGTCTCTACCAGGTCTCGCATGGCCTGCTGGGCCTGGGCTACGGCGAGGCCGTAACCGGGTACGATGATGACTTTCTCCGCATCGTCCGCGAGGTACTCGCCCACCTCCCCGGCGCTCTTGTCGTTGACTTCCCGGTCTTCTTGCTGCTCGCTTCCGCCACCCCCGGAAGCGGCGATGCCGGCGAAGATGATCTTGCCCAGAGGACGCCCCAGCGCGCCCGACATGAGCCTGGTCAGGATGGTACCCGAAGCGCCGACCAGCGTACCGCTGATGATCAGGGCGTAGTTGGAAAGCACGAAGCCCGAGGCCGCCGCCGCGAGCCCGGTGAACGCGTTGAGCAGCGAGATCACGATGGGCATGTCCGCCCCGCCGATGGGAATTACGAACAGGACGCCGAGCAGCAGCGAAGCGCCCAGGATCAAGTACAGAGAGACGAGCGGCGAGAGCACGAGCCCGCCCGCCAGGATGTTTGCGGAGAGAAGCAAAATGCCAACAAAGATGGCGGCGTTCACCACCTGCTGTAAAGGGAACGTCACCGAGCCCGTCAACGCCAGCTCCTGGAGCTTGATGAACGCGATGGTGCTTCCCGCGAAGCTCACCGTCCCGATAATGACGCTGAGGAGCACAGCTATGGTGGCGACGAGCGTCTCGTGGCCCTGGCCGAGCGCCTCCACCCGGTAGAACTCCGAGACGGCGACGAGAGCGGCCGCTCCGCCACCCACGCCGTTGAAAGCCGCGACCATCTGCGGCATCGCCGTCATCTGTACCCGCTGGGCCGCGACCGCCCCTAGTACCGACCCGATCAGCACCCCGACCGAGATCTGGCCGACGCTCAACACGTTGTCTATGTCGGCGACGAAGATCGTCGCGATGAGGGCGATGGCCATCCCGACCGCCGCGAGGGTGTTCCCCGAACGAGCCGTTTCGGGTGTCCTCAAGCGCCGGATGCCGTAGATGAACAGTGCGGCCGCCGCGAGGTAGGCGATGAACGGTGCGACCTGCAAGGGCTATTCCTCTCTCTTCTTGACCCGCTTCCTCGGCGGGCCGAACATGCCGAGCATCCTGTTCGTAACCCAGAAGCCGCCGACCACGTTCATCGCCCCGAAGATCACGGCTATCATGCCGACGGTCGTGGTGAAGCCGTCAGAGGCGGAGGCGAGCGCGATGATCGCCCCTACCAAAACGATCCCGTGTATGGCATTCGTCGCGCTCATAAGCGGCGTATGCAGGAGGTTCGGCACGCGGGAGATCAGCTCGAATCCGAGGAACGCCGAGATAACGAAGATCGCCAACTGGGCGAGCAGTTGCGAGGTCATCCGGCCTCCTGGAGCGCTTCCCTGGTCGGCCCGTGGCGGATCTCGCCCCCGTGCGCGATGCACGTCTCGCCGGTGATCTCATCCTCGAAGTCCAGATCCAGGTGCAGGTCCTTCTCGTCTTTGTCCTCCGAGCGGTCTTCGGTAATGTGCCCGATGAGGTTGTACATGTTGCGCGAGTAGAGCTGGCTGGCGTGTATGGGCATCGTGCTCGGCAGGTTTACGGGACCGACGATCCTGACCCCTTCGTGCTCGACGGTCTCCCCGACCTCGGTAAGCTCGCAGTTACCCCCGCTCTCGGCGGCGAGGTCCACGATCACAGACCCCGGTTTCATGCTCTCGACCATGTCCTTGTCCACGAGCTGTGGAGCCTTCCTGCCAGGGACGAGCGCGGTCGTGATCACTATGTCCATCTCCTCCATGCGCTCCCTGATGAGCTTCTGGTCCTCATCGAGCTTCTCCTGGGACCACCCTTCGTCTTCCTCCTCGGAGTTAGCCTCTTCCTCCTCTTCGCCCTCGACGATGTACTGGTCCCGGGGTGGTTCGGCGTAGGAGTAGAAGCCGAGTGAGGTCATCAGCTTGCGCCATCCTGTGGGCTGGTACTCCTCGAACGGGTCCTCCTTTTCCTCCTCCTTCTCGTCCTCGGAGTCCATAAACGTGGCGCCCAGTGACTGCGCCTGCTCCTTGGTCTCTGGCCTGATGTCGTAGGCGAACACTTCGCCCCCGAGGCGGTGCATGATGGCAATGGCCTGCAACCCCGCCACCGCCACCCCGAACACCATGACGTTCGCAGCCTTCGTCGTACCTGCGGCGGTGGAGAGCATGGGGACATACTTGCCGATGGTGTCGGCAGCGATGAGCGCGCACTTGTAGCCGGCGATGGAGCCCATCGAGGAGAGAGCATCCATGGCTTGCGCCGCGCTGGTGCGCGGGACAGCCTCGTTCGAGAAGACGGTGACGCCCGCCTCGGCGAGCTTCTCTACGAGCTCGGGCTCCTGCGGTCCGTTGAGGAAACAGATCAGGACCTGACCCTCGCGCAGGAGCCCGAGCTCGTCCTCCGTCGGGCTTTGCACCTTGACCACTATGTCGGCTTCGCCGTAGACGCCATCGGCGCCCCCTACGATCTTCGCCCCCGCCTCCTCGTAGTTCGCGTCGAGGTTGTAGTCGCGGCCCGCCCCCGACTCCACGAGGACCTCGAAACCGTCCTTGACGAGCCTGCCCACGGTCTCGGGCACTAGCCCGACCCTGCGCTCGCCCTCGGCCACCTCCTTGGGTATCCCTACTTTCACGCGCCAGATTATAGCGTCGGTGCCGGATCTGCGCTTCCAAGGACCAGTCGTTACCAACAAGACCCCGTTTTGTAATCGAAATGTCACATATGGGGCTTAAAGTTTCACTATCGACCATAGTATCTGATCGAGGAAGGGGGTCGAGGAAGATGAAGAAGCTGGGTACCACCTACAAGAAGTGGAGGCTGGCCACGCTCGCGGTGGCCGTATTCGCCTTTGCCGGAATCGGTCTCCTTGGGTATTCTCTGCTGTCCGGGGGTGCTCCGGCCTCGGCCGATAGCCCCGACCGTGTACACGGCCGGATCTCCGAGGAGCTCGAAAGGAAGTTCAACAGGAGTATTCCGGAGAGGATCGTCGAGACGGCACAGGATCCCCTAGTGGGTTCCCGGGCCAGGACGCCGGAGAGCAAGCAGCTCGAACTCACCGTCCCTGATCTGGACCGGGTGGACGGCGTGCCCGTCTACGACGCCCCCGCGAGCGGGTACGAGGAGGCCCTCCACGACGGCGTGGTCCACGTGAGGGGCACGGGATTCCCGTGGCAGGACGTGGCCAACGTCTACATCGCTGGCCACAGGGTGGGTTATCCCGGTACCAGGAGCGACCTCGTGTTCTGGGACCTCGACAAGCTGGAGAAGGGCGACGAGATCCTCCTGACCGACGCAGACGGGACCCGTTACACCTACCAGGTCTTCGAGAAGCGCGTGATCTCTCCCGACACCGTTGACATCATGCGGCCGACGAAGGGCAAGAACATCGTCAGCCTCCAGACCTGTACGCTCCCCGACTACTCGCACCGCCTCATAGTGCAGGGCGAGCTGAAGGGCAAAGGGTAAGCCCCAACCAGGGCCCTGTGCTCGATTGACACCGGCAGGGCCCATTTTGTAACCTGGAAGTTACTTTCGCCGCGGATACCTGCACGGCGGAGAAGGAGCCGTATCTACGGAGAGGGGGTAGACGGAGATGAGGACCTACAGGACGAGAAGAAGCGGGCTCAGGATATTTGGCTACCTCGTGGCCACCTTGCTCGTCGTGTCCGGGTTGGTTCTGATGGGGTACTCCTTCCTCATACGCGACCCGTTCGCCAGCGCGGCCGTCTTTGCGCAGAAGCCCCCGAGCGACTCGACCATGACCCTGACCATCCCCGAGATGCGGCGCGTCGACCGCGTGCCCGTCTACACGGGTGCTGCGAATGACAAGGCCGCACTCCACGACGGGACGCTGCACGTGAAAGGCACCGGTTTCCCCTGGCAGACGGGGGCCAACGTCTATATCGCGGGCCACCGCCTGGGCTTTCCGGGCACGAGGAGTTATCTCGTGTTCTGGGACTTGAACAAGCTGGGGGATGGCGACAAGGTCATCCTGAGCGACGCGAACGGTACCCGGTACACTTACAACGTATTCAAGAGAACCATCATCAACCCCGACGAGTACTACGTCACACGCCCCGTCCCGGGCAAGAGCGTCATCACCCTGCAGACGTGTACCCTGCCCGACTACGCGCAGCGCCTGATCGTCCAGGCCGAGTTGACAGCCGTAGGTTAGCGCTAGGCGGAATGTAATGCCGCTCGGCGCGCTGGTGGCCTAGCTCTTGCAAGGGCTTAGACCCGCTGATATCTATTTGGCTCTCTTGCGGGGTCTCAGTTCGGCGGCGAGATGTTCGACGGGTTCGCCATCCTTGAGGTGTCTCTGTACTATCTCTGGCACTTCTTGCTCTACGACGCCGAGGTACCAGGTGCCACCCGGGTAGACGACGAGGTTCGGGCCATGTTTACAGAGGCCGAGGCAGCCTACGGAGTCCACGCGAACGTCCCTGTGTATGCCCTCCGCGCGCAACTCGTTCTTGAGCGACTTGCGGACGGCTTTGGATCCGCGCTTCTTGCAATCGCCGTCCTTGCAGATGAGCACGTGGGCGTCGTAGTCTCTGACCTTCGCGGCCGGCTTTGCGAGCGTCGCCAGCGCGCCACCCTTCAGCCCTTTCTTCTTCGCCTTCTTTTTGCCCCTCTTCGAGATGGCTTCCTCCACTTCTGACGCCGGCTCGCGCCGAGCGGATACGATCGACAACCCTCCTAGGAGGTTCGAATATATCACCCGGTGCCGTGGGACGGTATCATGGGCGGTATGAGGTTTCACTACGCGTTACACGACGCGATGGCTTTGGCAAGGATCTGACCGTAGCGCGCGCAGGAGGTAAGGAGGGGACGCTGCTCGCGGAGGGGAGAGATATGACTGACGTAGCACGTAGGCCGAGCCTTTCCGACCCTTCCCTGTACATAAACAGGGAGCTCTCGTGGCTGGGGTTCAACAACAGGGTCCTCGAACAGGCCCGCGACCAGCGACACCCGCTGCTGGAGAGGGTACGGTTCGTCGCGATCTCCGAGACCAACCTGGACGAGTTCTTCATGATTCGGGTCGCAGGGTTGCAACAGCAGGTCGCTTCGGATCTCCCGAACCCCGTTCCGGACGGGATGACCCCAGAGGAGCAGCTCTCCCGGATACACGATCACACGGAGGAATTCTTCGAGGAGCGGCGCAAGATACTGAACAGGGAGCTAATACCCGCCCTGGAAGAAGAGGGCATACGCACGGTGCCCCACGTCAAGGTCCGTGCTGCCGAGCAGCGGGAGCTCAGGGAGAGGTTTGTCAGGGACATACTGCCCATACTCACGCCCCTCGCCATAGACCCGGCGCACCCCTTCCCCCACATCTCCAACCTATCGCTGAACTTGCTCGTCGTGATCGAGGACGCGGGAAGGCGGGTGATGGCCCGCGTCAAGGTGCCGACCACCATAGACCGCTTTATGCGGCTCGCCGACGAGGACCGCGGTCCGGACGAAAGGCCCGAGATGCGCTTTGTGAGGGTCGAAGAAGTCATCTCGGCCAACCTGGACGAGCTCTTCCCCGGCAAGGAGGTCGTCGCTAGCTACGTCTTCCAGGTAACCCGCAATGCGGACTTCGTGATCGAGGAGGACGAGGCGGCCGACCTCCTGCAGGCGATAGAAGACGAGCTGGAGAGCCGCTGGTTCGGCCAGAGCGTCAGGCTCGTGGTCTCAGACGAGATGCCGGACGACCTGAGGGATTGGCTGGCCGGTAACCTCAAGGTCGACGAGAATTCGGTCTTCGCCTCTCCCCACCCGATAGGCCTCGCTGACTTCGAGGAGCTCACGCATCTCGACCGCTCGGATCTGCTCTATCCCCCTATAACGCCAAGAGTTCCTTCGGAGATCCGGAGCGCGCGGTCTATCACCCAGGCCATCAGGAACGGCGATATCCTGCTCTACCATCCCTACGACTCGTTCGCACCCGTCGTCGAACTCGTCAGGGCAGCGGCCAACGACCCCGAGGTGCTCGCTATAAAGCAGACCCTCTATCGGGTCGGCTCCAACTCCCCGATAGTCGAGACGCTCTCTGAGGCGCGCGACGAGCAGACGCAGGTCGCCGTCCTGGTCGAGCTGAAGGCGCGCTTCGACGAAGAACCGAACATAACCTGGGCGCGCCAGCTCGAGGCCAGGGGCGTCCATGTCGCCTACGGTATCGTCGGTCTCAAGACGCACGCCAAGATCAGCCTGGTCGTCAGGCGCGAGGGCTCGGGCCTGAGACGCTACGTCCACCTTGGCACAGGAAACTACAATCCTGGGACAGCCCGCATCTACACGGATTTCTCGTACTTCACCGATGACCCGAAGCTCGTCGAAGACGGCTCGGACCTCTTCAACTACCTGACCGGCTATTCCGAGCAGGAGGAGTACCAGGAGCTACTCGTCGCCCCACTGACCATGCGTGAGAGCATCGTGGGTCTTATCGAGGAGCAGATCGAGAAGGCTAGAGGGGGCGAGCCAGCCAGCATCACGTGTAAGACCAACTCGCTCACGGACCCCCAGATCATCGAGCTCCTCTACGAAGCCTCCCAGGCCGGGGTGAGGATAGACCTGATCGTACGGGGCATCTGCTGCCTCAGACCCGGCGTGGAAGGCGTGAGCGAGAACATCCGCGTGGTCTCGCTGGTAGGACGCTTCCTCGAGCACGCCCGTATCTTCGCCTTCTCCGACGGGGATGACGAGAAGATATACCTGGGAAGCGCAGATCTGATGCAGCGCAACCTCGACCGGCGCGTCGAGACATCCTTCCCTCTGCGCGAGAAGCGTCACCGTGAGAGGGTCCGCCGCCTGCTCGATCTCCAGCTCGCCGACAACACGAACGGCTGGGATCTCAGCCCCGACGGCACCTTCGAACGCCTGCACCCCAAGGACGGTGAGGAATACGTGGACAGCCAGGCGATACTGCTCGAAGAGGGTTTCTGATCATCGGAGTTGCCGTAATGGATTCGTCCATTGCTAGTGATCTACGTCCGTGCTAAATTGCGCCTCTGTTCCTCAGGGAGCAAGCTGGGGACAGGCTAACGAAACGAGGCCCGAATGACAACGGAACAGGTCAGCAAGTCTTACCGCACGAAAGAACCCTCTGCCACGGATCACCAGGAGTTAGAGTGGCAGTTCGACGCCGGCGATCTCGAGTCGGTCGAGAGCTGGCTCGGCCAGCACGATTCCGGTTCTTCGGGTCTCCTCATCGCTCCTGAATCCACGGTGGAGATCACGGACACCTACTACGACACCGATGACTGGCGTTTCTACCGGGCCGGCTACGCCTTGCGCGTACGCAAGACAGATGGCGAAGTCGAGGCGACGATGAAATCCCTGACGCCGGCCGAGGGCAGCCTCAGGAGGCGGCGTGAGATCTCCGAGCCCCTCAGCGACGATAAACCCTCCACGCTCAGAGAAGCCGGGGGGGCCGTCGGCGGGCGATCTCGGACGCTCGTCGGCGGACGCGAGTTGCGCCCACTGTTTACGATCAAGACCCGCCGCCAGGGTTTCGCGCTCCTGCTCGAGGGTTCTGCAGACGGAGACCAGGAGGACGTGCACATCGGCGAGATCTCGCTCGACACGTCAAAGATACCCCTGGGAGAGGCGTCGGCCCGCCTGACTCGTGTGGAGCTGGAGGCCGGAATCGGCACGGCTCCGACCCCTGACCTGCTTGGCTTCGTAGATGAGATGCAGTCCGTCCTCGACCTGACCCCAGCGTCTATCTCCAAGTACGAAACGGGTCTGTACGCCTGCGGACTCAACCCGGAAGGAGACTTCGAGTTCGGCCCTACGCGCATAGACCCTTCCATGAGCCTGGGCGAGGTAGCGTTCGCCGTGCTGCGCACTCAGTTCGCCGAGATGCGGGACCACGAGCCTGGCACGCGGCTCGGCGAAGACCCTGAGGAGCTGCACGACATGCGCGTGCCGACCCGCAGGATGCGGGCAGCGATGAAGGTCTTCGAAGGAGCCCTGCCCGAGCGGGCCAGCTGGCTCAGAGAAGAGTTGCGCTGGGTAGCCCACGCCCTCGGGGAAGTTAGGGATCTTGACGTCCAGATCGAGCGCTTCAAGGCGTGGAAGGAAGCGGCGGACGAGGAGAGCTCTGAGTACCTGCAAAAGATCCTGACCATCACCCACAAGCGACGGGCCGAGGCCCGCAAGAACATGCTAGAGACCCTCGATTCCGTCCGGTACGAGCGTCTCTTGTCTTCCTTCGCGGAGATGCTGCGCCTCGGACCAGCGGCCGAGCTGGAGCTCGAACAGGCGAACGGCAAAGACTACGCGGGCGAGGCGGTCACGGCAACGGCGCCGGCTCTGGTCTCGGACCGCTACCGCAAGTGGAGAAAGGCGGCGAAGCGTCTCGACGAAAACTCATCTCCTGAGGCCTTCCACGACGTGCGTAAGAAGGGCAAGCGATTGCGCTACACCCTCGAGTTTTTCTCTGAAGTCTACGGCAAACCGGTGCAGAAGCTCGTCAAGCCTCTAAAGGCGCTGCAGGACGATCTCGGCGACCACCAGGACGCCGTGGTCACCGCCGCATACTTGAGGGAACTCGGCACCAAGACCGGTGAAGCGCGGGTCCCGCGCGGGGTCGCCTTCACGATGGGCGTCTACGCAGAACGCTGCACCCGCGAGGCGAAAGACCTACGTTCTGCCGTGCCCGACTCGAAACCCTACCGCACCCTGACCAAGGGTAAGAAGTGGAAGAAGTTCGGGAAGATCCTGGAGAGCCGGAAAGCGATCGTCATACCAGCCAAGGGCGTTCGGTAGGCCAGCTTGTACGTCTACCTCATCCGCCACGCCCTCGCCCACAATCGTGATCCGGAACGCTGGCCCGATGACAGCAAGCGTCCGCTCATGCCGAAGGGCGAAGAGACGTTCGCGGAGGCGGCCCGCGGGCTGGCCCTTATAGTCCCCGAAGTAGAGGTCCTCCTGAGCAGCCCCTACGAACGGGCGTGGCGGACCGCGGAGATCCTTGCCGACCAGGCAGGCTGGCCAGCACCGGAGACGCTCCCCGCCCTGGAACCCGACATCCCGCCGGAAAAAGTCCTCATCGCGCTGGAGAACTATGCAGGGAAGAAGTCCATAGCCCTGGCCGGGCACAGACCCGGCCTGCACGAGCTTGCCGTGTATCTGCTAACCGGAGATGCCGGGGGCGCAGATATGAAGATAAAGAAGGGCGGTGTCGCGTGCATCGAGTTCGACGACGCCCCGAAGGCCGGAGCCGGTAAGCTGCGCTGGCTGTTCACCCCTAAGGTCCTTCGCAATATAGCTTTCAGCTAGTCAGCACGCTGCGGCCTAACGGCCTCCGCTTGTCAGCAAGTCAGCAAGGACTTGGCACTCGAAAGCTGACTAGCTGAAATGCTGACAAACCGTCCGGCGAAGCCGGGAGGTGTGCTGACTAGCTCACTCCAGCGGTATCCGGGCCAGCGTCTCGGGCTCGGGGTAGTCCAGTCGGAGTTCGAGCAGGGTCATCTCCACGTTATCTACCAGGATCTCGCCTATGGGCCAGTCCCTGTAGCGTGCTATGGTGGAGATGAGTTCTTCAGGCGCATACGTGCCGTCCGGCGCCTGGAAGTAGGCGATGGTAAGGTGCGGCGGGCCTTGGGGTTTCTTCAAGCCGCAGCTTGCGCACAGTGCGTCGCGCAGGCCATCGAGCGCACCTCCGTCGTGCGCCTCGATAAACGCCGCGCCGGGGAAAGCGTTGAGGTTCGCGAACCTGACGGTAAAGGCTGGTACCTCAGATAGGGCGATCCTGGCACGCTCCTCGATCTCTTGCAGCCTCTCGCGAGAGACCTCATCCTCTTCCTCTGGCTCGTCCACGAGAAAGCCGAGAAATACCAGCGTAACGTGCATGAAGTGGTCGGGGTGTAGCGAGACGAACGGGAAAGGACGCAGCGCTTCCCTGAGCGGTTCGAGACGCTCGTGGAACCGTGACGCCTCTCCGGGAACTATGAGGGAGGCCGAGAGCCTGTGTCCCGTCTGCCAGGCGGGATCCATGTACCCACCGAACTCCAGACGGCGCCCATCGACGAAGCGCTCCCACACCAGACCATACTCCTCCATCCGCGAACTCTAGCAGAGATTACATCCGCTCCCCTGATGCAGGCTCGGAATCGCGCCCGTGCAGCTACATCACTCTCCGGACCTGTGGAACATCAAGGCGGTACACATCGCCTCCTAACCTTCAGCCCTTTTCCCGGATACTTCCTGAAGCCTGATACCTGTGACCTGAGGCCGCGCTCTTAGAAGGTAGACCTTCCAAGAGCGCTTTAGAATCGTGTCAGGCCTGCTATACCCCCGAACTCATCGCGCAGGGTATCCGTGTTCTCGTTTTCGCCGCGCATGAAGTCGAGGCGCGCGCCGCGGGCGGCGGCGAGATCGACGAGGACGTCTGTCAGTGGCCGCAGGCGGGTCTTCTGGCCACAGAACGGGCAATCTTCGCGTGTGGCGTCGCGTATGGCGAGCTGATCGTTGCCGCACCAGCGGATCTCGGCCTCCACTTCCCAGAGGGCGGCGAGGTGGTAGACGCGGTTCTCCTCTTGAAGGGCGGCCACGGTCTCGTCGAGGCCGCGAACGCCGCTCTCCCTGATCTCGTCCAGTAGCTCCTTCTCGCGCTCGTACTCCGCCCTCTCCCTTACGGCCTCCAGGTGGTCCAGAATTTCGCCCTCGGGCGCGCCGATTTCCAGGTGTACCTCGGCGACTACCCGGTCGTGTAGCTCGTTGGGCAGGGTGCGGCGAAACTCGGCGGTCCTCTCACGGGGGCCGGCGAGGATCAAGCGCTGCACCTCCTCGCGGAAGGTGACATCCCTGGTGAGTTTCCCTAATTCCTTGTAGAAG
>Ga0196962_10000166_pt1 | contig 37425 bp, 30 predicted proteins | sample S3v_20metaG_FD_183186 | JGI IMG/M metagenome (GOLD analysis project Ga0196962, IMG submission 183186) | Soil microbial communities from Anza Borrego desert, Southern California, United States - S3+v_20 | ecosystem: Environmental > Terrestrial > Soil > Desert | place: USA: California | collected...
ACCGCGATCTCCCACTCCCCACGGCTCAGCGCGTCGAAGATCGCACGCCCTTTGCGCCTCACGATCGTCCTGTAGATCACGCTTCGGCACCTCCGGAAGCCGGGGCGGGGCCGCTCTCGCTGATTCCGAACCGTTCATGCAGCCGTCGCAGCGGCGCCGGCGCCCACCAGTTCCACTTGCCCAGCAGCTCCATCAGCGAGGGCACCAGCAGCGCCCGGATGATGCTGGCGTCGATCAGTACCGCGAGCGCCGTGCCGACGCCGTTCTCCTTGATGAAGATGATCTGCGAGGTGGCGAAGGCGCCCATCGCGACCGCGAACAGCAGCGCCGCCGCGGTGACGATCCGCCCCGTCCGCTCCAACCCGATCGCCACGCACTCGCTCTCCGAGGCGCCGGCGTCGCGCGCCTCCTTGATCCGCGAGAGCAGGAACACGGCGTAGTCGGTGGAGAGGCCGAAGGCGACCGCGAAGAGCAGGATCGGCATCGTCTGCTCGATCGCTCCCGGGCTCGTGTAGTCGAGGAACCCCTCGAGGCGACCGTCCTGGAAGATCAGCACGAGAAGGCCGAAGACCGCGCTGAGGTTGAGGAAGTTCATGATCAGCGACTTGATCGGCAGCACCACCGAGCCGGTCATCAGGAAGAGGATGACGAGGGTGGCGAGGACGATGATCGCCAGGGCGATCGGCAGGTGCTCCTCGAGGCTCGACTGGAAGTCGATGAAGTCGGCGCTGGCGCCGCCGACCAGGACCGTCGTCCCCCTTGGCTCGGGCAGCGCCCGGATCGCCTTCACGGTCGCCTGGCTGGCGTCGGAGACGAACGGGTTGGCGGAGATCACCGGCAAGGCGGTGACGTCGCCCCGCAGCGGCTGGGGCGGCTGCACTTCGGCTACGCCCGGCACCCGCTCGACCCGCGCCGCGACCGCTGCCGCCGCTTTCGGCCCGCCGCCCTCGACGTCGATCCAGATCGGCGTTTCGCGGTAGGGCGGGAACTCGGTGCTGACCGTGTCGTAGGCCTGACGGGCGCTGGCCGACTCCGGCAGCACGCCGGGGTCGACGGTGTTGAACTTGATCCCGAGGAAGGGCAGACCGAGCAGGATCAGCAAGGCGGCGCTGAGCGTCGCCACCGGCACTGGCCGCCGCATCACGAAGCGCGATAGCCGGTACCAGAAGCCGTGCGCGTCGGGGCGGGCGTCGGCCTCGGCCCGTCGCTGCAGGAACTTCGGCGCCCCGGCGTTGACCCGCGTGCCCAGCATCGTCAGCACCGCCGGCAGCACCGTCAGCGAGATCAGCGCCGCGAACAGCGCCACCAGCGCCCCTCCCAGGCCCATCGAGTAGAGGAAGCGCTGCGGGAAGACGAGCAGCGAGGCGAGCGCCGCCGCGACGGTCAGCGAGGAGAAGAAGACGGTGCGCCCGGAGGTGGCGAGCACGCGCCGCATCGCTTCCAACCCCGGTCCGCTCTTGGCGATCTCCTCGCGGTAGCGGGAGACGATGAAGAGGCTGTAGTCGATCGCCAGGCCGAGCCCGAGCGCCGTGGTCAGGTTGAGGGCGAAGATCGAGATCGAGCCGAATTCGCTGGCGATCCGAAGAATCAGGAAGGTGCCGACGATCGCCAGCCCGCCGATCATCAGCGGCAGCAGCGCGGCGACGAGGCTGCGGAAGAACAGCAGCGAGAGCAGAAAGAGGAGAGGAAAGGCGATGATCTCCGCCTTTTTCAGGTCTTCCTCGACCTGCTTGTTGACCTGCTCCTGGGCGACCGCGGCCCCGCCGACCACGACGCCGGGCCGGGCCGAGAGCTCCTCGGCAATCGAGGCGCCGGCCTCTTGCCACTCCTTGTCCTCGGTTGGAACCAGCGTGACGGCGAAATAGGTCGACCGCTTGTCTTTGGAGACGAAGGCCGGGGAGCGGGTGTCGTAGTAGCCGCTGACGGATTTGACGTCATCGCGCCCTTCGACGCTGCGTTCGAGCTTCAACACCCGGGCGCGGGTGGCGGCGTCGGCGATCGGAGCGTCCTCGACGACCGCGATCACCGCCGGCGGCCGCAGGCCGGCGGCCTGCAGGCTCTCTCGCGCTTCGACCGTCTCGGTCGCAGGGTCGTCGGCCCCGTAAGGATCGAGCCGGTCGGCGACCGAGCCGCCGACCGCTCCGGCGAGAAGGAAGAAAAGGATCGCGAAAATGCCGATGCGGCGGGCGTTGCCGTCGGCGAAGCGGGCGAGGGCGTCGAACATCATCTGCTCCTTTTCTCGGAGGGGGATTTTTCCGCAGCGGATTGCAAGATCTGGGCTTCCATGCGCTCGCACCAGTCGGCGAACCAGGCGGTGAACTCGATTCCGCCCCTCAGGACCAGCAGCGGGTACGGGTCGTCCTTTTCCCCCGCCGCCGACTCGATCGCGCGGAGCTGGGCGTTGACCGCGAGCCGGTGAGCCCGCATCGCGCGCAAGATCTCCACCGCCTCCTCGGGGGGCAGCAGGTTGGCGAAGAACAGCTTCAGCAGCCCTTCCTCGCGCATCTCAAAGGTCTCGGGCGGCTGCCGCAGCCATGACTTCAGCTCCTCTTCGCCTTCGGCGGTGATCGCGTAGACGGTGCGGCGGCGACCCCCGGTCGGAGTCTCGGTTCCGTGCACGAGCCCAGCTTCGGCGAGGCGCTTCAGCTCCGGGTAGATCTGGCCGTAGCTTGCCGCCCAGAAGAAGCGGGTCGAGCCGTCGACCACGGCCTTGATCTCGTAACCGGACCGCGGTTCTTTGCTGACCAGGCCGAGGATCACGTAAGCAGTTGGGCTGAGCTGCTCCATGCCCAACCATATATATCACATCGATATATCGTGAAGCTGGGTGTAGATCGCGTATGGTCGCCGCTTCCGGTTCACACATCCCCAAACTTGGAAGGAGCTGGAGAGATGGGGCTCGACCAGAGCAAGATCGGCCGGGTCGTGGCCGAACAGATGGAGGCGATCGAAGGCGACTACGGCGACGATTGCGAAATCGGCGACGTCTGCACGATCGTCGAGGTCGTTGGCCCGCACGGCTCCCACGTGCGTGTGCGCAGCAGCGATATGCGGCCCCACAGCGGCCTCGGCCTGGTGCGGATGGCCGAACAGGCGATGCTCGGCAACCTCGGGGGCAGCTGACGCGCTGTGACTTTCGGGCGCTATAGCGCCCATAACTCACAGCGATCGGGGCGGCCGCCGGTCTAGAGGGCGACTATCCTCAGGCCTCGATGGGGAGCACGAATTCCGACATCGTCGTGATGAAGTTCGGCGGCACCTCTGTCGCCGGCGCCGAGCAGATCAAACGCGCCGCCGGGCGGATCGTCGCCGCGCGCGAGGCGGGCAACCGCGTGGTCGCCGTGCTCTCGGCGCGGGGCAAGACGACCGACGAGCTGGTCGGCCAGGCCCAGGAGATCTCCGACCGGCCCGACCCGCGCGAGATGGACATGCTGCTCTCGACCGGGGAGCGAATCTCCTGTGCGCTCTGCGCGATGGCGATCCACGACATGGGCCACGAGGCGATCTCGCTGACCGGCTCGCAGGCGGGGATCGTCACCGACTCGTTTCATACGAAGGCGCGGATCGTCGACGTCCGCGCCGACCGGATCAAAGAGGCGCTGGTGGAGGACCGAATCGTGCTGGTCGCCGGGTTCCAGGGGGTCTCGACCGACAGCCGCGACGTCACCACCTTGGGCCGGGGCGGCTCCGACACGACGGCCGTCGCCCTCGCCGCGGCGCTCGACGCCGACGTCTGTGAGATTTACACCGACGTCTCCGGGGTCTTCAGCGCCGACCCGCGGTTGGTCCCGGACGCCCGCAAGCTGCCCCGGGTCTCCTTCGAGGAAATGCTCGAGATGTCGGCCTCGGGGGCGGGCGTGCTGCAGCTGCGCTCGGTGGAGTACGCGCGCAACCACGGGGTCCGCATCCACTGCCGCAGCAGCTTCGAGGACGGCCCCGGTACCCTCGTCGTCAGCGAGGAGGAGATCATGGAGCAACCCTTCGTAACCGCCATCACCCACTCCAACGCGGAGGCCCGCGTGACGCTGACCGGCGTCCGCGACGAGCCCGGCGTCGCCGGCCGCATCTTCAGCGCGCTCGCCGACGCCAACGTCAACGTCGACGTGATCATCCAGAACGAGCCGGTCGGCGGCGACCAGCTCGCGGACCTCTCCTTCACGGTCGACCGGGCTGACCTGCAGACCGCCGAGGACACGATCGCCGCCCTCGGCGACGTCTCGCTCAAGGTGCGCGCCGACGAGCAGATCGGCAAGGTCTCGATCATCGGCGCCGGCATGCGCTCGCACCCCGGCGTCGCCGCCAAGGTCTTCGAGGTTCTCGGCGAGGAAAGGATCAACATCGAGATGATCTCCACCTCCCCGATCAAAATCTCCTGCGTCATCCCGGCAGACCGCGTGCCCGATGCGGTCAAGGCCCTGCACAAGACGTTCGAGCTCGGCGACGACGCGGTCCGCCCCGAGGATCCGACCGGCCCTGAGCAGCGGCCGACGGTCGCGAACTAGACCGCACGCCATAATCGAGCGATGGCGGGCGACGGATACAGAGTCGGAGTTCTAGGCGCGACCGGGCTGGTCGGGACGGCGATTCTCGAGCTGCTCGCGGCACGCGACTTCCCCGTCGCCGAGGTCATCCCCTTCGCCTCGGAGCGCTCGGTCGGCCGTGAGCTGCCGTGGAACGGCTCGACCTTGACCTGCCAGGCCCTGAGCGAAAACTCGATCCAGGGCCTCGATGTCGTCCTCTCCTCGGCCGGCGGCGCGGTCAGCGCCGAGTGGACGCCGCGCCTGGTCGAGGCAGGCGCGACCGTGGTCGACAACACCAGCTACTGGCGCATGCACGACGACGTGCCGCTGGTGGTCTCCGAGGTCAATCCGGATGCCCTCCAGGGGCATAGGGGGATCATCGCCAACCCCAACTGCTCGACCATGCAGATGGTCGTCGCGCTGAAGCCGCTGCTCGACGCGGCCGGGATCGAGCGTCTGGTGGTATCCACCTACCAGGCGGTCTCTGGGACCGGCAAGGCGGCGATCGACGAGCTGCGCGAGCAGTCGCGGGCGGTGCTCGACGGGGAAGAGCCCGCGGCCGGCGTCTATCCGCACCCGATTGCTTTCAACGCGCTGGCGCAGGCCGGCAAGTTCCCCGACGGCGACGACCACACCGACGAGGAGCGCAAGCTGATCAACGAGACCCGCAAGATCCTCGACGACCCTGCAATCCGGGTCAGCGCCACCTGCGTCCGGGTCCCGGTCGTTACCGGCCACTCCGAGGCGGTCAACGTCGAGACGCGCGAAGACCTCAGCCCCGAGCGCGCGCGCGAGCTGCTCGAAGCGGCACCCGGCGTGACCGTGGTCGACGATCCGGCGGCGGGCCGCTACCCGCAGGCCACCGAGGCCGCCGGCAAGGACGACGTCTTCGTTGGCCGCATCCGCCGCGATCCCGGCAACGAGCGCGCGCTCGATCTCTGGATCGTCTCCGACAACCTGCGCAAGGGCGCGGCGACGAACACCGTGCAGATCGCCGAGGCCCTGGCCGAGCGAAACCTGCTGTGACTTAGCCTCGCCTGGCGGGACTAAGTCACGGCGCGACCGCTGAGTCGGCGCAACGCAAAAGGCGCAGCGATGGTCGTCAACACCGCCATCCCGACCACGACCGCGAACAGCTCTGCGTCGACGACGCCCTCGGCGGCCCCGATCGAGGCGACGACGATCCCGACCTCGCCGCGCGGGACCATGCCGACGCCGACGATCGCCGCTTCGGTGCGTCCGAGCCCGCGGCGTGCCGCGAGGTAGGCGGGAACGAGCTTGGTCGCTGCCGCCAGCGCCGTGATCGCTGCCAGCAGCCAGAGGGCGTGCCCGTCGAGCAGGGCGCCTAGATCGAGCTCGATCCCGATGAAGGCGAAGAAGAAAGGCGTGAAGAAGGCGTAGAGCGGCCTCACTTCTTCCTCGATCGCCGTCTGGTCCTTGGTCTCGGCGACGATCATCCCGGCGAGGAAGGCGCCGATCAGCGCCGCCAGGCCGATGTTGGCGGCGAAGGCGGCGAGGCCGAGGCAGAGGATCACCGCCGGGAGCAGGGGCGACTGGGCGAACCGCGGCGCCTCGAGCAGCTTCGGCCGGCTCTGCAGGAGCCGCGTGCCACCGAGGGCGACGAAGGCGACGAAGGCGATCGCGATGCCGAGCGCGAGGGCGATCTTGCCGGCGTCGACGCCGCCGTCCGCCGCCATCCCGACCGCCACCGAGAGCAGGATCAGCGCGAGGATGTCGTCGACCACGGCGGCGCCGAGCACGGTGCGCGCGGCGCGGCTGCGGGCGATGCCGAGGTCGAGAAAGGTCGCCGAGGTGATCCCGGCGCTGGTCGCCGCCAGCGCCGCGCCGAGGAAGATGCTGGTCTCGGTGCTCTCGCCCAGCGCCAGGCCGAGCCCGATCCCGGCGAGGAACGGAAGGACGACGCCGGCGCTGCCGACGGCGAGCGCGATCCGGCCCACCGCCCGCATCTCCGAGAGCCGCGTCTCCAGCCCGACCCAGAAGAGCAGGAACACGACCCCGAGCTCGGAGAAGACCCGCAGCGCCTCGCCAACCTCGACCAGGCCCAGGACCGAAGGCCCGATCAGGACGCCGCCGAGGATCTCCCCGACGATCGCCGGCTGCCCGATCCGCTTGAAGACCTCGTCGCCCAGCTTCGCCGCGACCAGCACGAGGAAGAGGTCGGTGAGGACCGACGCGGTGTCAGCGGCGGCGAGGGGGACGATTGAGGTGAGGTCCACGGAAGGTTTTTGGGTCGGCTAGTTGAGTGCCGACCAGTCTTCCCGGCTCACCTGACGCCACCGTATCGGACCCCTAGCTGAGCAGGCGACCGGGGACCCGCTCAGACAGCAGCGCCGACGCTGAGCCGCTCTTCGACCCAACCGGTCGAGGCGATGTGCTTGGTCATCCCCAGCTCCTTCGGTTCCGCCCCGAGGGCGAGGGCGACGAGCTGCGGCAGGTGCAGGACGGCGAGGCCGAGGTCGCGGTTGACGACCTTGGCCGCCTCGGGCTGCTGCATGTCGAGGTTGAGGTGGCAGAGCGGGCAGGGGGTGACGAGGCAGTCGGCGCCGGCGTCGATCGCGTCGCCGACATGGGTTCCGGCCTGCCGGAGCGAGGTCTCACGGTTCATCGTGATCACCGGGAAGCCGCAGCATTTGCGGGCGCCGTCGTACTCGACGACCTGGCCGCCCAGGGTCTCGATCACTTTCTCGAGGTAGACGTCGCGGTCGGGGTACTCGTCGTAGCCGAGCCGCTCCTTCGGGCGCACGATGTAGCAGCCGTAGAAGGGGCCGACCCGGAGGCCGGAGAGCGGCCGCTGGACCAGGCTGGCAAGGCGGTCGAGCCCGTAGTCCTCGACCAGCAGCCAGAGGAAGTTTTTGTTCGTGAAACCGTCCTTGCCCTTCTCGTAGGCGAGGCCCTGGCCAGAGAGGACCTCGTTGATGTGGGCGCGGTAGGAGGAGTCGGCGTCGAGCCGCTGCTGGCACTCGGACTGCGCTCCCTGGCAGGTCGAACAGATGTTCATCATCGCCAGCCCGGTCTGCTGGGCGAGGGCGAAGGTGCGCGCGTTGAGCGTGTCGGCCAGCTCCTGGTTGTGCTCGGCGATCACGCCGGCGCCGCAGCAGTTGGCGCGGTCCAGTTCGACCAGCTCGATCCCGATCGCGTCGGCGACCCAGGCCATCGAGCCGTGCAGTTCGGGCGTGAAGCCGCGCGAGACGCAGCCGGGCCAGTAGGCGACCTTGATCTTCTCGTCAGCCATTCTGGGCCTCCTCGCCGGCCGGGGTGTGGGTGCGTGGCGGCTCGAGGCGCTCCTCGATCGCAGCCTCCTCGTCGCCCTCCTCGCCCTTGATGTACAGGTTGAATTCCTCGCGGTGCTCCTCGGCGTGCGTGTAGATCTCCTTGACCTCGCCCATCGCGTCGCCGGGAAGCTTGTGGTGCGTGCCCGGGATCGCCTTCAGCGGTCCGACCTTGCGTTTGCGCAGCGCCCGGATGATCGTCGGCAGCGACTTGATCGTTTCGACGATGCCCCGCTTCGTCGGTTTCAGCTTGCCTTTGATGCCGGGGGCGTAGGACTCCTGGACCAGCATCGCCTCGTCCAGCGTCCCCTTCTTCTCGATGATCTTGACGAAGGCGATCTCATGGGCGTGGCCGCTGTTGGGGTCTTCGATCCCCTCCTCGCCGGCTTTGCGCCGCAGCCGCATGATCTGGTCCATCGGCGCCACGCCCTTCGGACAGGCGTCGATGCAGCTGAAGCAGTGGGTGCAGTCGTAGATCCCGTGCGGGTCCTCGGCCAGGTCGTGCAGCCGCTCGACCGTCTCCGCGTCGCGCGGGTCGCCGACGAAGCGGTAGGCCTTGGCCAGCGCCGCCGGGCCGATGAAGTCCGGGTCGGCTTCCATCGAGAGGCAGGAGGAGACGCAGGCGCCGCACTGGATGCAGGCCATCGACTGGGTGATGTCGATCATCGACTCGGGCTCGACCACGTACTCGCGCTCGGGCGCCTCGCCGTGGGGGAGGAGCCAGGGGGTGACGCGGCGGATCTTGGTCCAGTGCGTCGACTCCATGTCGGTGACCAGGTCCTTGATCACCGGCATGTTGCCCATCGGCTCGATCACGATCGGGGCGGTGGTCTCGGTGGTGGCGGTGATCGGCCCCGGCCCGGCCTCTTCCTGGCCGGTCGCGCGCACGGCGTCCTGGCTTTCCGGCGACTGGGCGCCAATCGGGCTGCTGGCCTCGGCTGCGGTGACGCCGGTGGCGGCCTTCATCTTGTTGGCCTGCTCCTGGGCCTCGCCGATCTGGGTCTTGCAGCCGAGGCCGGACTGGCCGTTGATCTTCATCCCGCAGGAGCCGCAGATCGCGGCGCGGCAGGAGCAGCGCACGGCGAGCGAGCCGTCCTCGCGGTCCTTCGCCTGCAACAGCGCGTCGAGCACCGAGAGCGAGGGCTCGAGATCGACGTTGAACTCCTCCCAATAGGGCCCCGAGCCGCTCTCGGGCTGGAACCTGCGGACTTTGATCGTGTAATCGGCCATCAGTAAGTCCTCGCTTCCGGTTCCCACTGGGTGATGGTCACCTCGGAGTATGAGATCTCGGGCCCGTCGTCGGTCTGCTCGAGGTCGATGTGCTTCAGCCACTCCTCGTCGTTGCGCTCGGGAAAGTCGGTCCGGTACTGGGCGCCGCGGCTCTCTTTGCGCTCCAGCGCCGCGATGCAGGTGCACTCGGCGTTGTCGAGCATGTACCCCAGCTCGATCGCCGCAACCAGATCCTGGTTGAAGACCTTGCCGTGGTCGTCGATGTAGGCCGTCTTGGCCTCCTCCTTGAGGCGGGCGACGATCTCGATCGCCTCTTTGATCCCGGCTTCGTCGCGGAAGACGGCGACTTTGCCGTCCATCGTCTCGCCCAGCTCGCGTTTGATCTCCGAGATCCGCCGGCCGGATCCCTTCTCGCGCGATTCGATGTCGGCGATCGTCGCCTCCTCGGCCTCCAGCACCTTGCGTGACGGGCGGGAGCCCTCCACCCGCTTGGCGCGGGCGGCGGCGTCGACGCCGGAGCGGCGGCCGAAGATCAGCGTGTCGAGCAGCGAGTTGGCGCCGAGCCGGTTGCCGCCGTGGACGGAGACGCAGGCCGTCTCGCCGGCCGCGTAGAGGCCGGGAATGTCGGTGCGCCCGTCGATGTCGGTCTTGACCCCGCCCATCGTGTAGTGGTTGCCCGGCTTGATGTGAATCGGTTCCCTGGTGATGTCGACGCCGGCGAAGTCCTTGCCGACGAGGACGATCTCGCGCAGCGCCTCGTGCACGCGCTTCTTCGGGACCACGGTGATGTCGAGCGCGACGGTGCCGTCGGGGAAGCCGCGGCCCTCGTTGATCTCGGTCTGCTCGGCGCGGGAGACGACGTCGCGCGAGGCGAGCTCCATCTTGTTCGGCGCGTACTTCTCCATGAAGCGTTCGCCCTTGGCGTTGAGCAGGTGGGCGCCCTCGCCGCGGGCCCCCTCGGTGATCAGGAAGCCCTTGCCCGCCAGCGTCGTCGGGTGGTACTGGATCATCTCCATGTCCATCAGCTTCGCCCCGACCCGGTAGGCCATCGCGATGCCGTCGCCGGTGCAGATCAGCGCGTTGGTGGTCGGCTGCCAGACCTGGCCGTTGCCGCCGCAGGCGAGAATCACCGATTTCGCCTGGAACAGCTCCATCGAGCCGTCAGCGACGTTGCGGGTGACGACGCCGCAGCACTCGTTGTTCTCGTCCATCGCCAGCGCGGTGCAGAACCACTCCTCGTAGCGGGCGACCGAGTCGGAGTGCTTCATCAGCTGCTCGTAGAGCACGTGCATGATCGCCTGGCCGGTGATGTCGGCGACGTAGTAGGTGCGGGCGGCCGAGGCGCCGCCGAAGGCGCGGGTGCCGAGCTTGCCCTCCTCGTTGCGGTGGAAGGTGACGCCGAGGTGCTCGAGGTGGAGGATCTCCTCCGGCGCCTCGCGGGTCATCACTTCGATCGCGTCCTGGTCGCCCAGGTAGTCGGAGCCCTTGACCGTGTCGAAGGCGTGCGACTCCCAGGAGTCGCCCGGGTTCAGCGCGGCGTTGATCCCGCCCTGGGCGGCGTTGGAGTGAGAGCGCACCGGGTGGACCTTGCTGATGATCCCGACCGACACGCCCTGCTCGGCGGCTGCGAGGGCGGCACGCTGCCCGGCCAGGCCGGCGCCGATTACGAGAACGTCATGGGATGGCACGAGCGCGGATGCTATAGCGCGAAAATCCGAGTTCGCAGTCGGATTTAGAGCCAGCGTGCGCCGAGACGGCGGATCGTCGCCTCGGCGAGGCGAATGCCGTCGGCGACGGTGTCGAAGTCGACGTTCTCCGCCAGGTCGTGCCACCAGTGGTAGTTGGCCGGCTGCTTGAGGTCGGTGCAGCTGGCCAGCACCGCGCTCTCGTACCCGGCGGCCAGCGGCTCGAGGCCGTCGGTGCCGTTGTGCAGGCGCAGGTTGGGGAAGAGCGAGATCTCGAGCTCTCCGGCGAGCCCGTCCATCAGCGCCAGCGAGCGCGCCGGGTACTCGTGCATCTTCAGGAACCCCTCGCCGCGCAGGACCAGCAGGTGCGGCGAGCCGAGGGTCTCGAGGCAGAGGAAGAAGGTGCTCTCGCGCGGCAGGTCGGCGAAGTGGCGCTCGCCGAAGGCTTTGATCCCCTCGCTGAACGACTCCTCGGCGCCGGCCGAGAGGAGGATTACCTTGATCCCCTCGACCGGCTCCTCACGCAGGCGTTGGGCCAGGGCGAGAAGGGCGACGACGGCGGTCCCGTTGTCGTTGGCGCCCGGGACGACCGGGCGGGCGCCGATCTCGGCCATCGTCGCCGCGGAGCCGAGTCCAAGAAAGACACCGAGCTTCGCCAGGGCTCGCCGCCCGGTCAGCGCTCCCAGCGCCGCCAGGACCGGGCCGCCGAGAACCGGCGCCATCAGCATCGGGCTGGTGTCGGTCTTCTCGACCAGGCCGAGGCGGTTGGCGATGTGCGGAAGCTGCGGGTGGAAGACGAGGCCCGAGTGGGCGGAGTCGTGGTGGGCGATCAGGACGATCGCCCGCTCTGCTTGCAGGTCGCCCACTTCGCAGACGACGTTGTAGGTGGTCCGCTGCGGGAGGACGCGGCGCAGGCGCCGCTGTCCCGGCGGGAAGTCGTCGGCGATGCCGGCGGCGCCGATCGCGCCCAGCAGCGTGCCCAGCAGGCGCTTGCCGCGCAGGCCCGCGAGCCCCCCGAGGGCGCCGAGCACGGCGCCGATCCCGAGCGGCCACCAGTAGGTGCCGTGCGCCGGCTCGGCCTCGATCCGCGCCTCGGCGCCAAGCTCGGCGAAGCGCGCGACCAGCCACTCGGCGGCCCGGCGCTCCCCCTCGGAGGCCGACGGCCGCTCGATCTTCTCCAGTTCCTCGAGGCGCTCGCGCAGCCATGCTTTCTCCGTCGCCATGGAGCCGGGGAAGCTACCCACTTACCATTGGCAGATGTTCGGTGGCGGATCCTTCACCCTCTTCCGCGTTCGCGGGATCAAGATCGGCGTCGACTGGTCCTGGTTCCTGATCCTCTTCCTCCTGCTTTTCTGGATGTCGGACTTCTACGCCGACCTGCTCGGAGAAGAGAGCTACGCGACGACGCCGTTCCTGCTCGCGATCGCCAGCTCGGTCGGGTTCTTCGGCTCGATCCTGCTGCACGAGCTCGGACACGCCATCGTCGCGATGCGCAACGGGATCGGGATCACCAGCATCCAGCTCTGGATCTTCGGTGGGATGGCGCGGATGGATCGCGACTCCGACACGCCGGCGACCGAGGCGAAGGTGGCGCTGGCGGGCCCCGCGGTCACCCTCGCGATCGTCGTGGCGCTGACCGCGATCGGGGTCGCCGCCGAGGGCTGGACCGCTTTCAGCGAGGCGGCCCTGGTCGAGAGCCGCTCCGACGTCTCCGGCGTGATGGCGATGCTCGCCTGGCTGGCCGGGATCAACTTCCTCATCCTCGTCTTCAACCTGATCCCCGCCTTTCCGATGGACGGAGGCCGCGTCGCCCGCGCGATCGCTTGGTGGCGGACCGGCAACCGCACCTCGGCGACCCGTTTCGCCGCCAATCTCGGCCGGGTGCTCGCCTACCTGATCATCGGCGGCGGCCTCGCCCTGGTCTTCGCCGGCGAGCTCTTCGCCGGCGTCTGGCTGGCCCTGATCGGGATGGTGATCAACGGCTCCGCCCGCGGCGCGGCGATGCAGACCGCGATCACGGGGAGGATCAGCAACCTCAGGGTGGCCGACGTGATGGACCGCGAGCCGGTCACGATCCCTGGCGAGCTCAGCATCGACCGCGCCCTCGACGAGTACTTCCTCCGCTACCAGTGGCCCTGGTTCCCGGTCGTCGACGCGGCGCACCGCTTCCTCGGACTGATCGTGCGCGACAAAGCCGACGAGGTGCCCGAGGTGTCCCGGGCCAGCTCCCAGGTCTCCGACGTGCTGGAGCAAGACGACGGGACCTTCCAGGTCCGCGACGACACGCCGCTCGACACGCTGCTCAGCAACCAGAACCTGCGCCGCTTCGGGGCGCTGATGGCCGTGGATGCAGACGGCAGGCTCTCCGGGGTGATCACGGTGGAGCAGGTCGGGAGGGCGCTCAGGGACGCGGGCGGGGGAGCCGGGTAGGCCTTTCACTTAACTTTTTTGAGAAACCCTCGCAAGCTGCCGCCCGAAATCCCGCCAGCAAAAAAGTACAAGACGTTTCAGGCCTACCCGGCTCCCCCGCCCGAGCCTCCCAGCTGCTCCGACTAGAGGTCTTCCGCGCCGTTCTCGCTCAGGACTGGAGACCGCTTCCGGGGGTTATTCCGGGACAGCACCATTCGCTCCAGGAGCTTGCATTGTCCCGATGCCAGCTGTTGGGAGCGGTCCCGGTAGGGGTGGAGCGTCTTGTACTTTTTTGCTGGTGAGGCTCGAGGCGGCAGCCTGAGGCGGAATCTCAAAAAAGTTAAGCGGAACCCCTACCGGCACCGCTCCTACCGGCTAGACCGCAGCCCGATGCCGGTCGATGATGCGACCGAAGTCGGTGTCGGCGGGCAGCGTGCCGAAAGCCTGGCCCCAGTCGCCGGAGAGGCGGGAGGCGCAGAAGGCGTCGGCGACCGCTTCGTCGCCGTAGCGGACCAGGAGGGAGGCTTGGAGGGCGAGGGCCATCTTCTCGACCACCCGGCGGGCCCGGGCCTCGATCGTCTCCACGTCGCCGGGGATCTCGTCCTTCAGGGCGACGGCGTAGGCGGCAAGTCGCGGCTCCGACGCTGCGCCCTCCTCGACCTCGGCGAAGAAGGCGTCGAGCGCGGCGGGGCTCTTGACCATCGCCCGCAGGACGTCGAGGCACTGGACGTTGCCGGAGCCCTCCCAGATCGAGTTCAGCGGGCTCTCGCGGAAGAGTCGGGGCATCCCGGACTCCTCGACGTAGCCGTTGCCGCCGAGGCACTCGAGCGACTCGCCGGCGTGCATCGGGGCGCGCTTGCAGATCCAGTACTTGAGCACGGCGTTGGCGATCCGCTTCAGGTCCTGCGCCTCCTCTGCGCCGGCGATCGCCTCGTCGTAGGCGCGGGCGAGCCGCATCGCGGAGATCGTCGCCGCCTCGGACTCGACCGCCAGGTCGGCCAGAACGTTGCGCATCAGCGGCTGCTCGCTCAGCTCGCGGCCGAAAACGGAGCGGTGCGTGGCGTGGTGGATCGCCTGCGCGACCCCAGCCCGCATCCCGGTCGCCCCGCCCATCACGCAGTCGAGGCGGGTGTGGTTGACCATCTCGATGATCGTGCGCACCCCGGCCCCCTCGTCGCCGACCAGCCAAGCGGAGGCGGAGTCGAACTCGATCTCGCTGGAGGCGTTGGAGCGGTTGCCGAGCTTGTCCTTCAGCCGCTGCAGGCGGAAGCGGTTGCGCTCGCCGTCCGGCGTCCAGCGGGGAAAGAGGAAGCAGGAGATGCCCCCGTCGGCCTGCGCCAGCACGAGGAAGGCGTCGCACATCGGCGCCGACATGAACCACTTGTGGCCGGTCAGCTCGTACTCGGCGCCGGGCCCGCCGCCGTTCACCGGGCGGGCGACGGTGGTGTTGGCGCGCACGTCGGTCCCGCCCTGCTTCTCGGTCATCCCCATTCCCGCCAACGCGCCGGTCTTCTGCGGCGTCGGCCGGTTGCGCGGGTCGTACTGGGCGGAGAGGAAGCGCGGCTCCCACTCGTCGGCCAGCTCCGGCTGCGTGCGCAGGGCCGGGATCACCGAGTAGGTCATCGAGATCGGGCAGCCGATCCCGGCCTCCGCCTGCGACATGCACATGAAGGCGGCGCCGCGGGCGACGTGGGCGCCGGGGCGGGGGTCCTGCCAGGGGGACGAGTGCAGCTCGAACTCGACCGCCTTGCTCAGCAGCTCGTGCCAGGCGGGATGGAACTCGGCCTCGTCGACGCGGTGGCCGTAGCGGTCGTGGGTGCGCAGCCGCGGGCCGTTTTCGTTGGCCAGCCGGCCCAGCTCCTGTGCCCGCTCGCCGCCGGCGTACGCGCCGACCGCCGAGATCCGCGCCTCGGCCCACTCGGCGCCCTCGCGACGGACGGCCTCGATCAACGGCTGGTCGGCCTCGAAGACGTTGTAGTCGAGGAGCGGCGGTGGCTGGTTTGCCACCTCGTGGTTACCGGCTCCGGTCCTCTCCGCAGTTGCCATCGGCCCCGATTGTGGCAGGTAGATAGCATCGCGCGCCGGTGTCCAAGATCCAGGTCAAGAACCCGGTCGTCGAGCTCGACGGCGACGAGATGACCCACATCATCTGGTCGTTCATCAAAGAGCAGCTGATCTTGCCCTACCTCGACGTCGAGCTGATCTACTTCGACCTCGGGATCGAGAGCCGCGACGCGACCGAAGACGGGATCACGGTCGAGGCCGCGGAAGCGATCAAGCAGCACGGCGTCGGCGTCAAGTGCGCGACGATCACGCCAGACGAGGCGCGGGTCGAGGAGTTCGGCTTGAAGGAGATGTACCGCTCGCCGAACGGGACCATCCGCAACATCCTCGGCGGGGTCATCTTCCGCGAGCCGATCGTGATCTCCAACATCCCCCGTCTGGTGCCGGGATGGACGAAGCCGATCGTGATCGGCCGTCACGCCTTCGGCGACCAGTACCGGGCCACCGACCTGGTGATCCCCGGCGAGGGGACGCTGACCCTTACCTACACGCCGAAGGACGGCTCCGACCCGGTCGAGCTCGACGTCTACGACTTTCCCGGCGGCGGCATCTCGATGGCGATGTACAACCTCGACGAGTCGATCCGGGATTTCGCCCGCGCCTCGATGCGCTACGGCCTCAACCGTGGCTACCCCGTTTACATGTCGACGAAGAACACGATCCTGAAGCGCTACGACGGACGCTTCAAGGACCTCTTCGCCGAGGTCTACGAGAGCGAGTTCAAGACGGACTTCGAGGCCGCCGGCATCACCTACGAACACCGGCTGATCGACGACATGGTCGCTGCCGCGCTGAAGTGGGAGGGCGGTTACGTCTGGGCCTGCAAAAACTACGACGGCGACGTGCAGTCGGACACGGTTGCCCAGGGGTTCGGTTCGCTCGGCCTGATGACCAGCGTGCTGATGAGCGCCGACGGCAAGACCGTCGAGGCAGAGGCCGCACACGGCACCGTCACCCGGCACTACCGCCAGCACCAGGAAGGCAAGCCCACCTCCACCAACCCGATCGCATCGATCTTCGCCTGGACCCGAGGGCTCGCAGCCCGCGGCCGCATGGACGAGACGCCGGCGCTCGCCGCTTTCGCGGAGACGCTCGAGCGGGTATGCATCGAGACGGTCGAAAGCGGCAAGATGACCAAAGACCTGGCACTGCTCGTCGGCGGTGACCAGGAGTACCAGACGACGCAGGACTTCCTCGCCTCGATCGACGAGAACCTGCAGCAGGCGATGGCCTAGCCGCCGTCCCAAACCACTAACCCGAGGAGAATTTCGTGAGCACCTCCCCTGTCAAGGTCACCGTTACCGGCGCCGCCGGCCAGATCGGCTACGCGCTCCTGTTCCGGATCGCAAGCGGTCAGATGCTCGGACCGGACACTCCGGTCGAGCTCAGCCTGCTGGAGATTCCCGACGCGATCAAGGCGGCCGAGGGAACCGCGATGGAGCTCGACGACTGCGCCTTCCCGCTGCTCAGCAAGATCGAAATCAGCGACGACCCCAAGCAGGCCTTCGACGGGTGCAACGTCGGCTTGCTCGTCGGCGCGCGGCCGCGCGGGCCGGGCATGGAGCGCAGCGACCTGCTCGAGGCCAACGGCGGCATCTTCAAGCCGCAGGGCGAAGCGATCAACGCCGGCGCCGCCGACGACATCAAGGTGCTGGTGGTCGGCAACCCGGCCAACACCAACTGCCTGATCGCCCTCTCGAGCGCTCCCGACGTCCCCCGCGAGCGGTTCACGGCGATGATGCGACTCGACCACAACCGCGCGATCTCCCAGCTCGCCAGCAAGGTCGGCAAGCCTGTGTCCGCGGTCACCAACATGACCGCCTGGGGCAACCACTCGCCCACTCAGTACCCGGACCTGGTGAACGCGCGGGTGGACGGCAGCTCGGCCTGGGACGCGGTCGACGACGAGGCTTGGATCGCCGATGAGTTCATTCCCCGGGTCGCCAAGCGAGGCGCCGAGATCATCGAGGCCCGAGGCGCTTCCAGCGCCGCCTCCGCCGCGAACGCCGCGATCGACCACGTGCGTGACTGGGTCTTGGGCACCCCGGAGGGCGACTGGGTCTCGATGGCGGTGCCGGCCGACGGCTCGTACGGAATCGCTGAGGGGATCGTCTGCGGCGTTCCCTGCACCTGCGCCGGCGGGGAGTGGTCAATCGTGCAGGGGCTCGACGTCCCCGACTTCTCGCGCGAGCGGATCGACAAGAGCGTGACGGAGCTCCAGGAGGAGCGCGACGCGGTCAGCCAGCTCGGTCTGGTCTAGGCGAATAAAAAAGGCCGGTCCCGCGGGGGACCGGCCTCACAAGTAACTGCCTGGGGCGAATCTAGCCGGCCGGGAAGTACTGGCGGCCCTGCTTTTTGACCCGTCCCTCTTTCTCCAGGTCGCCGAGCACCCGGTAGAGGTAGTTCGGCTTGATTTTCATCTGCTTTGCGACGTCCGAGGCGCTGATTCCAGGCTCACTGGTGATCAGGTTGACAGCCTGGTCGGCACGAGTCCCGCCCCGCCGTTTGCGCCGCCGTTTGGGAGCGCCGCTCGAGCTGGATTTGCTTCCGCGCGGACGACCGGGAGCGCGTCGGGCTTTGCCGCCAAGCTCGGCCAGGGCGCGCTCGAGGCGCTTACGCTCCTCGTCGAGGTCGGCAAGACGCTTCTGAACAAGCTCCCGAGCCTCGTCGAGTACGTTGGTCGTAGGCATCATTTCCTTTCCATCCTAAGAACGGGCGTTAACTTTTCACTTGGGAGTGTGGCACAGTCATACTCACTGTGAGTATTCATTTAGTCAAGACGCTTCGTTGCTGGCCGTTTGGCCGAACAGGAATAAGCACGTGTGAAAGCGCCTCGCCGCCGCACACTGCCTGGCGCTCGGGGTGAGCTTCGGACCACGTGCGGGGCAGGGCCAGCTGATCCCGACTGACCAGTACCAGTGGAACGACATGGCGACCGCTCGCGCGGCGCCCGTGCCTTAATGAAGGTCAGGTGCGTACCGCCTCCAGTCGGGCGTCGGTTCATGCGACGGTGTTTGTCGCCCTGCGCCCCACCGCGTAGCTAGTGATTGCGCTGGCGGGGCAGCGTCCGGAAGACGACGTCCCACAGGGGTGAGGAGACTCCGTAGCCAAAGCGGTGGTCCTGGAAGTGATGGCGCATGTGCTGCTCGCGCAGCTTCTTGCCCAGGTTCGATTTCGGCACGAAGTGGTGCACGTAGTAGTGCGTGTAGTCGTAGGCGAGATAGCCGAGGATGAAGCCGCCGAAGATCGGAAAGGCCGCCTCGCCGAAGATCAGCGAGAAGGCGCCGAAGAAAAGCGCCGCCAGCGGAATCGAGACCGAGGGCGGCATCACCAGGCGCATCTTGTCGTTGGGATGGTCGTGGTGGATGCCGTGGATGATGAAGTGCATCCGCCGGCCGAAGGCGTTGTCGGGCTCCCAGTGGAAGATCAGGCGGTGCAGCCAGTACTCGGTCAGGGTCCAGATCCCGATCCCGGCCAGCGAGAGCAGCACCAGCGCGAGCGCGCCGTAGCCGCGGTCGGCCCCCAGCCACTCCATCGCGACGATCACCGGCACGAAGATGAGCGCCGGGACGGCCGGGTGCACGCGGGAGAAGAAGTTGAGGAATTCGCTCTTGAAAAGCGGCGGGGATGCCGACAGCTTCTCGGTCCGGTCGTGAGCCTCCATCTGTGGCCAATAGTAGCGATGGCCCTCCGCTCCCCCGCAAGACGCGGGGAACCTGTGACGGCTCCGTTTCAAAGAGGTAGCGATTTGCGGGATTGACCCTCACGGAACCTTCACGGCGCTGCTTAGATGCCCGCCTCGATGCCGCGCAAGCCAAAGCCACCGACCTGCGAGGACTGCTACTTCCACAAGAACCTCCTCTGCGCGCTCGAGCTCGAAGAGCCCTGCGCCACCTTCCGGCCGAATCGGCCCGAGGGATTGGTCCCGCCCAAGCAGCCGGTCCTGCTCATGCGGGCACCTCGCTGGGCTTCGCGCGCGGCTTAGCTTGCATTCCACAAGCGGTGGGGAGGAGCGGGATGCCCTTCCGCTTGCTGGGATTTTCGCCGGTAGCGGCGCAGCTCTCTACGAGTGCTCCGCAGTGCCCGTCGGCGAGAGAGGCGATGCTCCCGGCGAAAATCCCAGCAAGCGGAGGGATGCCCCAACTCCTCCTCGCCACCCCCAGAGCCCTTGCCGTGGCTATGGTTTTGCCCGTGCCGCAACGCGATTTATTTGCAGACTTCGCCCGGATGCGCCGTGAGATGGATCAGATGATGGGAGACGCCTGGGGGCGCGCCCGTTATGTGAGCCGGCGGGGCAGCGGGTTCTCGCCCAACGTCGACGTCTACTACTGCGGCGAGCCGCAGCAGGCCGTGGTCAAGGTGGACCTCGCGGGGGTCGAGCTGAGCGCGGTCGGGATCGAGGTCAGCGGTCGCCAGCTGGCGATCGTCGGGGAACGGCCGGTGCAGGAGACCGAGGGTCGCGTCTACCAACAGGTCGAGATCCCCTCCGGGCGCTTCCGACGCGTCGTCGACCTCCAGGTCGACGTCGACGCCGACCGTGCCAAGGCGACCTACGAGGACGGGATGCTGCGGGTCGAGCTGCCCCTGCGCGATCCCGGCGAGAGCACCCGCCGCGTCCCGATCGGGCGGGAGTGATGGAGGGGTCCCCGGTCCTCGAGGTCGTCGACTCGCCGCTCGACGCCGAGGACGCGATCCGCGCCAACCAGCCGCTCCCCGACGCCCTCCCGGTCCTGCCGCTGCGCGACACCGTGACCTTCCCGGAGACCTTGACTCCGCTCGCGGTCGGCCAGGAGCGCTCGATCAAGCTGGTCGACGACGTGCTCGGCGCCAACCGGATGCTGGTCATGGTCGCCTCCCGCGACCCCGAGAACGAGGTGCCCGGACCCGAGGACCTGCACGACGTGGGCGTGGTCGGCGTCGTCGCCCGCATGATCAAGGTGCCCGACGGGACGCTCCGCATCCTCGTCCAGGGCACCCAGCGGGTCCGGCTCGGGTCCTTCGTCGCCGAGCAGCCATACATGGTCGCTCGCATCTCCGAGCTGCCCGACGTGAGCGAGCCGAGCCCCGAGCTGGAGGCGCTGACCCGCAACGTGCAGCGCACCTTCACGGAGATCGTCGAGCAGATTCCCTACCTGCCGGAGGAGCTGCAGCTGGCGGTCGCCAACATCGACGACCCGGCGACTCTCGGCTGGCTGATCGCCGGTGCGCTGCGGATCGGCACCGAGGAGAAGCAGCAGCTGCTGGAGGAGGCCGACGTCGTCCGACGGCTGCGCCAGCTCGCCCAGGTCCTCGCCCGCGAGCTCGAGGTCGTCCAGCTCGGCACCCAGATCCAGAGCCAGGTCCAGTCGGAGATCGACAAAGGGCAGCGCGAGTTCTTCCTGCGCCAGCAGCTGAAAGCGATCCAGGAGGAGCTGGGGGAGGAGGACGAGCAGCTCGCCGAAGCAAACGAACTGCGGGAACGGCTCGCGCAGGCGGGGCTGCCCGAGCACGCGCTCAAAGCCGCCGAGCGCGAGCTGGGGCGGCTGGAGAAACTGCCGCCGGCCGCGGCCGAGCACGGCGTCATCCGCTCCTATCTCGAGTGGCTGGTCGACCTCCCATGGTCGAAGGAGACCGAGGACAACCTCGACATCGGGCACGCCCGCGAGGTCCTCGACGCCGATCACTACGACCTGGAAAAGGTCAAGGACCGGATCCTGGAGTACCTGGCGGTGCGCAAGCTGAACCCGAATTCGCCCGGGCCGATCCTCTGTTTCGTCGGGCCACCCGGGGTCGGCAAGACCAGCCTCGGCAAATCGATCGCCAAGGCGCTGGGGCGCGAGTTCGAGCGCATCTCGGTCGGCGGCGTCCGCGACGAGGCGGAGATCCGCGGCCACCGACGCACCTACATCGGCGCGCTCCCCGGCGCGATCATCCGCGCCCTGCGCGACGCCGGCACCCGCAACCCCGTCTTCATGATCGACGAGATCGACAAGATGGGCGCCGACTTCCGCGGCGACCCCGCCTCGGCGATGCTCGAGGTGCTCGACCCGGCCCAGAACGACTCCTTCCGCGACCACTACCTGGACCTCGAGTTCGACCTCTCCGACGTCGTCTTCATCGCCACCGCGAACCTGCTCGACACGATCCCCGGCCCGCTGCTCGACCGGATGGAGACGATCGAGCTCTCCGGCTACACGGTCGAGGAGAAGCGCCACATCGCCCGCCGCTACCTGGTCCCGCGCCAGATCGCCGCCAACGGCCTCAAGGCCTCCCAGATCGAGTTTTCCGACGCGGCGCTGACCACGGTGATCGAGGAGTACACGCGCGAGGCCGGGGTGCGCAATCTCGAGCGCCAGATCGGCACTGTCTGCCGCAAAGTCGCCCGCCAGGTCGCCGAGGGCAAGGGCAAGGGCAAGGTCCGCATCTCCGGCAAGAAGGCCCGCGAGCAGCTCGGTCGCCGCCGCGTCTTCGCCGAGACGCGGCGGCGGACCAAAGACCCCGGCGTCGCCACCGGGCTCGCCTGGACGCCGACCGGCGGGGACGTCCTCTTCATCGAGGCGACGGCGATGCCGGGCTCGGGCAAGCTGACGATCACCGGCCAGCTGGGCGACGTGATGAAGGAGTCGGCGCAGGCGGCGCTCTCCTGGATCCGGGGGCACTGGGCCGAGGTCGCTCCCGGCCTCGGCGAGCTCTGGTTCTCCGAGCACGACATCCACATCCACGTGCCGGCGGGGGCCGTGCCCAAGGACGGACCGTCCGCGGGCATCGCGATGACCGTCGCGCTGGCCTCGCTGGTCAGCGGCCGAGCCGTTCGCAACGATGTGGCGATGACCGGCGAGGTGACCCTGACCGGGCAGGCACTGCCGATCGGCGGCCTCAAGGAGAAGTCGCTGGCGGCGCAGCGGGCCGGGATCAAACGCGTGATCGTGCCCGGGCGCAACGAGGGCGACGTCGGAGAGATCCCCGAGCACGAGCTCGGCGACCTCGAGTTCGTCTTCGTAGACAAGGTCTCCGAGGCAATCGACATAGCCCTTTCGTAGGCGGATGGAGGCGGCGACTCTCGAACGGGGCGGCCCGGCTGCATACGCGCACTCGCTGCGCGAGGCGGCGCGCTCGCGCTCGCGGGTCTTCTGGATCGTCGCCGGACTGACCGCGTTGGCGGCGGTCCTGCGCTTCGCGACGCTGGGCATCCAGGCGTACCACCACGACGAGATCGTCACCGCCAGCCGCGTCCTGCGCGGCAGCTTCTTCCACGCGATGGACGCGGTCGGGTTCAGCGAGTCGGCACCGCCGCTCTACTACGCCCTCGCCTGGTTCTGGACCCAGGTGACCGGCACGGGTGAGTTCGGGCTGCGCTCGCTCTCGGCCGCCGCCGGCGCGGCGACCGTGCCTGTCGCCTACCTGCTCGGCCTCGAGCTGCGCGGGCGGCGGGCGGGGCTGATGGCGGCGGCGCTGGTCGCGGTCAACCCAATGCTGCTCTGGTACTCGCAGGAGGCCCGCTCCTACGCGCTCCTGGTGCTGTTTTGCACGGTCTCGCTGCTTTACTGCGTGCGCGCCCAGCGCTCCGGGAGGCGCCGCGAGTTCACCCTCTGGGGGCTCGCCTCCGGCTTGGCGCTGGCGACCCACTACTTCGCCTTCTTCGCGCTCGCCGCCGAGGCGCTCCTGCTGCTGCGCCGGCGCGGGCGGGAGAGCCTCGCGGGGCTCTGGGTCGTCGGCGCCTTCGCGCTGGCGCTGCTGCCCCTGGCCTACCACCAGATGTCGCTGGCCCACGCCGAATGGATCTCCAACTTCTCGCTCGCCCACCGAGTCTGGGAGGCCGCTGCCACCTTCGCCGTCGGCGAGACCGGAGACATCATCGCCCGCCCTGAGCGGCCCGAGCTTGCGATCGTCCCGCTTGCCCTGGTTCTGGGAGCGCTGCTGCTGCTCCGCCTGCGCGGGGATCGTGAGGAGCGCCGCGCCGCGGTCGACCCACTGCTCGTCGCGGCCGCCGCGATCGGGCTCCCACTGTTGCTCGCGGTCGTGCCTGGCGGCAAGGACTTCGTCCTCGCCCGCAACGTGATCCCGGCCTTGGTCCCGCTGTTGCTTGCCGTGGCGATCGCCCTCACCCTGCCGGCCGCGCGCCGCCTCGGCACGGCGATCGGCGCCGTCCTGCTCGCCTACTCGCTCGGGTTCTCGATCTGGGCGAGCGTCGATCAGGATCTGCAGCGCCCGGACTGGGAGGCGGCCGCGGCTGAGATCGGCGAACCCCAGGGGCCGCGGGCCAACGTCACCTGGCTGCTCGGCGAGGCCTCGCTGCGCTACTACCTCTCGACCGGGGCGATCCAGGTCGTCCCCGCCGACCCGTACGACTGGCTCGTCCACGAAGTCAATTTCATCTCCGACGGCAAGGTGCCGCCGCCGCCACAACGGCTGCTCGGCCCGGGGTTCCGTGAAACCTCGCGGGGGCACGCCGGCCGCCTCTACGTGCGCCACTTCGAGCTGCAGGGCCCCGGATCCGCCCCGCTGCGGCTGCGCGAGCTGAAAGAGGCCCGCCTCAACTTCCGCAATTCGGGCGTTTTGCTCGACGGCATCGGGCCGTGATCAGTTGCCCCAGTTCGGGTATAAGCTCCCCATAGATCTGCAGAAACAGCGAGGAGAAGGCATGAGCAAGACGAAGGCGGCGCGCGCCACCGACATCTACGAGACCGCCCGCGAGAACCCATACGTCCAGCGACTGATCGAAGACGAAGAGCTGCGCGACAGCCTCCGCGACGCCTTCGAAGCGGCAAAGGGCGCCTATGGGCGTGCAACCGGGAACGGCAAGGGCGCGGTCAAGGCGGTGACCAGCGACAAGAAGGTCCAGAAGGACATTCGCGACGCCGCAGACAACCTGCGCGAGGCCGCGGATCGGCTGCGCAAGCCGCCCAAGCGCAAGGGCGGCATCGGCAAGCTGCTGGTGATCGCCGTGATCGGCGCCGTGGTGGCGCTCGCCGTCAGCGAGGGCGCCCGCAAGGCCGTGCTCGACGCTCTCTTCGGGGCCGAAGAGGAGTTCGAGTACACGAGCGCGACCAGCATCAACGGTTCTTGAGGGCAATCCCGGTAGGGGTTCCACTTAACTTTTTCGAGGATTGCCTGCGGTCGTCCGAGCGATCGGGGCCGCGAAAAAGTGCAAGACGTTTCACCCCTACCGGGATTGCCCCCGGTCGGGTTCCTGCAGCTCCCGCCCGTCTCTCTCTTAGACTGAGTTGATGGAGGCAGCAACCAAAGAGCGGGAGCTGAGCGGCGACAAGGCGCAGCGCATCGTCGACGCGATGCGCGACAGCGTCGCCAGCCGCGGCGCCGCCGGCTCGACCTTCGAGCACGTCGCGCGCGAGGCGGGGGTCAGCCGCGGCCTGCTCCACTACTACTTCGGGACCAAGGAGCGGCTCCTGGTCGAGGTCGTCCGTCGCGACGCCGAGATCCGCATCGCGCGGCTCGACGAGCGCCTCACCACGGCCGGCTCGGCCGACGACGTCCTCAACGTCCTCGTCACCAGCCTCACCGACCTGATCGAGAACGAACCCGGCTTCTTCCTCCTGCTCTACGAGCTGTTCAGCGCCGGTCGCCGCAACCCCGACATCCAGCGCGAGGTCGGGCAGCTGTTCGAGCGCACCCGCTCGCACGTCGCCGAGGTGCTGGAGGCGAAGCAGGACGAGGGCGTGATCAAGCTGCGTTTCGAGGCCGAGGCGATCGTCTCCTACCTCTTCGCCACCGCCGACGGCTTCGCCCTGCAGGCGCTCTCCGATCCCGAGCGCGACAACAGCGCCGGCCTCGAGGTCGGCGCGGCCTCCGCCCGGTACCTGCTCGTCGACGAGTAACGCCGCCGAGCTGCGCTTTCGCCCCTGCGAGGGGGCAGAGGCGCACTTCGTGACGGCACTCACAGACATCCAGTTGTCCGTGCGGAATGCTGGCCAACCAGCCAATGCGTGACGGAATGACCCGACTTGCGGCAGTACTCGGCCGGCGCCGCCGCTGGGTCTTGGGCCTCTGGATCGCAATCGTCGTCCTCGCGCTTCCCTTCGCGGCCAAGCAGACCGAGCATCTGACCGGCGGTGGCTTCGACGTGCCGGGCAGCGAATCGAAGGCCGTCGCCGACGCGATGCAGGGTGTGTTCCCGCAGGAGTCCGGCGGGGTCGCGGTGCTGCTGCGGGCGGCGCCCGAGGCGAGCGCCGCCGAGCGGGCGGCAGCCGTCGAGCGCGTCCAGGCCGAGGTCGCCGGCGTCGAGGGCGTCTCGCTCGCCCCGGCGGTTGCCCGGCGCGCCGAGCTGCAGCTGGAGCGCAGCGGCGAGACTTTGATCCCGATCGCCAGCTCCGTCTCGCCCGACGCGCTGATCGACCCGGCCGTCGACCTGCGCGAAGCGCTCGAGCCCGGCACCGCCACCGGCGGCGTAAAGCTCTACCTCGCGGGCCAGCCGACCGTCTGGGCGGGGATGCAGGAGCTCTCCAAGGAAGATCTGCAGAAAGCCGAGGGGATCGGGTTCCCGATCGTGGCGCTGATCCTGCTCGTCGTCTTCGGCTCGCTGGCTGCCGCGGTGCTGCCGCTCGCGCTCGGTTTCGTCAGCGTGATCGTCACCGGCGCCCTGATCTACTTCATCTCGCTGCAGATGAGCACCTCGGTGTTCGTCACCAACATGGCCTCGATGATCGGGATCGGGGTCGCGATCGATTACTCGCTCTTCATCCTCGCCCGCTACCGCGAGGAGCGCCGCGCCGGGCGCGACTGCGACGAGGCGCGCTCCGAAGCGCTGGCCACCTCGGGCCTCGCCGTCGCCTTCTCCGGCCTCGCCGTGATCATCTCGCTCGCCGGGCTCTGGATGGTCGACAACCAGGCGCTGCGCTCGATGGCGCTGGGCGCGATGGTCGTCGTCGCCGTCTCGATCCTCACCGCGACCACGCTGCTGCCGGCGCTGATCGCGATGCTCGGCGACCGCGTGATGCCGGGCGGGCTGGTCGCGCGGGCGCTGCGCTTCTTCAAGCACACCGTCTTCCGGCGCCCGCGTCCCGCCGTCGCCGCCGCCTCCGCCGGCCCGGGCTTCTGGGATCGGTGGGCGCGCCGGATCATGGATCGTCCGGTCGCCTTCGCGGTCGGCTCCGCCGCGGTCCTCCTCCTGCTCGCCTCGCCGGTGCTCTCGATGGAGACCGGGACGACGGCGCTGCAGCAGTTCCCCAAGGACAGCGACGTGCGGGTCGGCAACGAACTCGCCTCGGCGCAGCTCGGCGGCGGCGCCGACCCGGTCCAGTTCGTCGCGACCTCCTCCGAGCCGATCAACCCCGCCAAGGCCGCCCTTTTCGCCCACGAGCTGCGCGCCCAGCCGGGGGTCAGCTCGGTCGCCGCGCCGATCTACGCGGAGCACGATCAGGGCGCCGTGCTGATCGAGGCGACCTCGACCGCCGCCAGCGACACGGAGACGGCCCGGCTGCTGGTCGAGCGGCTGCGCGAGTCCTTCGTCCCGAGCACCGCTCTTGCCGCGGTCGCCAGCGTCGACGTCGGCGGCGAAACGGCCCGCACCAACGACGTCCGCCACCAGATCTCCGGCTCGTTCTGGAAGATCGTCGGCTTCGTCCTCGCCTTCAGCTTCGTCGTCTTGATGGTGATGCTGCGCTCGCTGCTGCTGCCGCTGAAGGCGGTGATCATGAACCTGCTCTCGATCGGCGCCGCCTTCGGCGTCCTCGTCGCGATCTTCCAGTGGGGCTGGCTCGACAGCATCCTCGGCTTCGAAAGCCTCGGCGCCCTGGACACGATCAACGTGCCGCTGATCTTCGCGATCGTCTTCGGCCTCTCGATGGACTACGAGGTCTTCCTGATGTCGCGGATCCGCGAGCGGTACCTGGTCCATGGCGACAACGAGCGGGCGGTCGCCGAGGGGCTCGCCTCGAGCGCCCGCACGATCTCCTCCGCGGCGTTGATCATGAGCGCCGTCTTCGCCGTCTTCGTCCTCACCGGCGTGCCCTCGATCAAGGAGCTCGGCCTCGGCTGCGCGATCGCGATCGCCCTCGACGCGACCCTGGTGCGGCTGATCCTGGTGCCGGCGGCGATGAAGCTGATGGGCAAATGGAACTGGTGGATGCCCTCCTGGCTCGACCGGATCCTGCCTCGCCTCAGCTTCGAGGGTGGGGAGCCGGAGCCGGCTCCTGCGAAGTAGGCGAAGCGCCCGCCCCGGTAGGGGTTTCGCTTAACTTTTTCGTGGGTCGCCGGTGGCTGTCGCCCGAGGCACAGTCGCGAAAAAGCACAAGACGCTTCACCCCTACCGGGGCAGGCGCTTAGGATGCTCCGCGTGGACGAGATGGATGTTGTCTTTGCGGGGGCTGCAAAACAGGCTGAGATGGTTCGGAGCGGGGAGGTCTCTCCGACTGAGCTGGTGCGTCTTAGCCTGGAGCGGATCGCTCGGCTCGACCCGGAGTTGAACTCGTTTCGGAAGGTCTTCGCCGAGAAGGCGCTGCTCGAAGCCGAGCAGGCCGAGGCGCGGGTGAAGGCGGGGGAGGAACGGCCGCTGCTCGGCGTGCCGATCGCGATCAAGGACGAAGTCGACGTCGTCGGAGCGGTCAAGAGCAACGGCACCGACGCCTTCACCGAGCCGGCGAGCGCCGACTGCGAGATGGTGCGGCGGCTGCGTGAGGCGGGCGCGATCATCGTCGGCCTGACGCTGCTGCCGGAGCTGGCGATCTGCGGCTTCACCGAGTCGGCCACCTACGGCGTCACCCGCAACCCCTGGAACCCGCAGCGAACGCCGGGCGGCTCGAGCGGCGGCTCGGCCGCGGCGGTCGCCGCCGGGCTCGTTCCGATCGCCTCCGCCGGCGACGGCGCGGGGTCGATCCGGATCCCCGCCGCGTCCTGCGGTCTGTTCGGGTTGAAGCCGTCGCGGGGCCGGGTCACGCTGGCCCCCGATCTCGAAGGCTGGGGAGGGCTTGCGGTCGAAGGCTGCCTCAGCCGCTCGGTGATCGACACCGCGCTCTGGCTCGACATCGTCTCCGGCGGCTCGCAGGAGCCCGAGGCCCCGCCCCCTCCGGAGCGCCCCTTCGTCGAGGCCGCGAGGCAGGCGCCCGGAAAGCTCCGCGTCGCCTACTCCACGCATCCTCCCCGCGCGATGGTGCCGCCAACCGTCTCCGACGTCGCCAAGGGCGCCGTGGCCGACGCGGTCGGGGTGCTGCGCGGGCTCGGACACGAGGTCGCGGAGCGCGACCCCGACTGGGGCGGGATCGGCAACAACATCACCGCGCGCTTCCTCGGCGGGGTGGCGGAGACCGTCGAGGCGGTCCCGCACCCCGAGCGGCTGGAAGGACGCACCCGCGGCTTCGGCCGGCTCGGCGGCATCCTCCCGCGCGGGCTCTACGAGCGCGCCAGGACCGAGGGCCGCGCCGCCGACAGCGCCCGCGTCAACGCGATCTTCGACGCGCACGACGTCCTGGTCATGCCGGTGATGGGCGGCACGGCGCTGCCGGTGCGGCGCTGGGAGGGCAAGGGCGCGCTGCGGACCGTGCTCGGGATGAGCCGCTTCTATCCCTACTGCGTCCCCTGGAACCACCTCGGCAACCCGGCGATGGCGGTCCCGTTCGGCTTCGACGCCGAGGGGTTGCCGCTCTCGGTCCAGATCGTCGGCCGCCCCGGCGACGAGGCGACCCTGCTCTCGCTCGCCGCCCAGCTCGAGGCCGAGCGGCCCTGGGCGGACAAGCGCCCGCCGATCTCCTAGCCGGCTCGGCGCCGCAGCAGATGGATGGTCTCGCAGCGGGAGCGGCGATCCCAGGGGTTGACGTTGCCGACGTCGCGGCCGGCTCCGCAGCCGACCCGGTCGCGTCCGTCGTCGCTGGCCGGGGGGAAGAGGATGGTCGGGATGTGCCGCGGGGTGCGCCCGGAGAAGAGCCGGTCGGCGCCGGGGCCGCCGAAGATCCGATCGAAGCCGAAGCCGCCGACGAGCTCGTCCCGGCCGGCGCCGCCGTAGATGCCGTCGGCTCCGTCTTCGCCGGTCGCCTCGTCGTCGCCCGGCCCGCCGTAGACCTGGTCGGCGCCAGCACCGGGGGAGATCACGTCGTTCCCTCCTTCGCCGTAGGCGATGTCGTCGCCTCCCGACGATTCCGGGGTGGGGCTCGGCTCCGGCCTCGCTCCCCAGTCGTGGTGGGCAAAGCTCTCGAAGATCAGGTCGTTGCCTTCTCCGCCACGATAGATGTCGTTCCCGCCTTCGCCGACCAGGCGGTTGGCGGACTCGGCGCTCCCGCCGGCGGTCGTGAGCTGGTCGTTCCCGGGCCCCCCGAACAGGTCGGTCCCTTCCGCTCGGGTCCCGCTCATGACATCGTCGCCGGGCCCGCCTTCGAGAACGTAGACCTGCGGCCCGCCTTCGAGGACGTCGTTCGCGTTGCCGCCGACCACGTGGAAGCGGCCGGTCAACGTGTCGCCCTCTCCGGCCGCCCCCGCGGTCGAGCCGCCGAGGTGCACGGGCTCGCTGCGCAGGTCGTAGCTGACCTTGTCGATCGAGGTTCCGGAGTCGTAGAGATCGGGACCGTCTGCCGTCGCCGACGCCTTGATCCGGTCGAAGCCCAGGCCGCTGTGGACCTGGTCCGGCCCGGGGCCCGGGTCGATCCTGTCTTCGCCGCCGCCGGTGGCGATCTCGTCCTCGCCGGCGCCCGACTCGACCGTCATTTCCACCCTGGGGTCGTACTCGTCGGAGAAGGCGCTGCCGTCGAACGAGTTGTCCCCGTCGCCGAGGGAGATCCGCAGGGCGTCGGTCCAGCCGGTGCCGGGAATCGGGAAGAGACAGTTTTTCCCGCACAGTTCGAGGTCGGCCCACTTCGATTCGCGCATCCGGCAGTGCGCCGCCTGTCCTGGGTCGCCGCCGCCGCTGCAGCCGGAGCCGACTTCGAGGGCGGCGCCTTCGTCTTTCACGGTGAGGTCGAGAAAGCCGTCCCCCGTCTTGGCGAAGACGATGGTGACGCGGTTGTCCTCGCCCGCGAGCGCCTGGAAGCTCAGCTCGGCGGTGTTCTCCGTGCCCAGCGTCTCACGCACCTCGACCGTCGCGCCCTGGGCGGTCGCCGAGGCGAGCGTGAGCGACGCGGCCGCGGCGACCAGCGCCGGGAGCGCGCGCAAGGTAAGTCTCTTGGAGACGGCTGCCATTGCGCTTTTTCAACCCCCGGCCCACGGCGGAGTTGCGGGTTCGTCCGTCAGCTGGGGAAGACCTTGCGCATCCGTGCGATCTCGCGGATCGGGCCGCGGGGGCGCAGACGGCGCTGCAGGATCATCTTCAGCGGGTTCGCTTCCGGTTTGCCGGTGGCGACGAAGTCGGCCCAGCTCGCCTCGAGGGTGAGGGTCGGGTTCGGCGCTTCGCCGGGCTCGGCCCTGGTCGAGCCGTTGTCGATGATCAGCTGCCACGGGTCGGCGTCGGTGAAGCGGTACTGGTAGACGAGCGGCGAGCCGTTGGCGGCGGCCGGGTCGACGACGCGCTTGACCACGTCGAAGTAGAGGCGCTGCAGCTCCGGGTCGGAATCCGGGGTCGGCCCGTCGGGCGGGCCGAGGATGCCGGCCATCATCAGCTTCACCTGGCGCTCGGCGATCTCATCCTCGGAGGCCTCGGGATCGAAGGGGAAGACGCCGGGCGGCATCTCCTCGGTCGGGAACCCGATCGTGCGCCAGCGCTGGCGGATCAGTTTGAGGCCGAAGGCGAAGATGTCCTCGAGCGAGAAGCCGTAGCACTCGGTGTACTCGCGGTCCCGGTTCGGCGGGTAGAAGACGGCGGGCCCGTAGGGGAGCACTTCGCGCAGCAGCTCGACCACCGCGGCCCGGTTCTCCTCCCAGCCGGGGTAGCCCTCGCCGAGCAGTTCGGAGAGGACCTTGACGCCGAAGCCGATGTGGCGCTGCTCGTCTTTGGAGACGTTGCCCATCCCCTCGCTGAACCCGGGCATCGTGTCTTCGGAGGCGAAGAAGTCCTCGATGAAGTGCTGGCCGGGCTGGGCGAGGCTGCCCTCGACGATCAGGTGGTAGAGGGTGATCGCCTGCGCGAACTTGGCCACCGAGCGGTCCTTGCGCAGTTCCTCGGCCATCACGTCGAGGCGGTCGAAGATGCCGCGGTACCCCCAGTTGAGCTGGGGCAGGGTGGAGGCGAGGGTCGACTGGATCGAGTCGCCGCCGACCCCGATCACCTCCTTGAAGAAGCGGTGGAAGAAGACCGAGTGGCGAACCTCGTCGACCTGCTGGGTGGCGAGGAAGTAGGACTGCTCCTCGGTCGGGGCGGCGGTGACGTAGGGGGCGAGGGTGTCGGCGACCCGGTCCTCGCCGTAGAAGAACATCGAGTAGATCCACATCGCCGAGCGCTGCTGGATCTCGCTGAGCGACTCCCAGCCGACCTTGTCCTGGGAGAGGTCGATGTCGTAGGCGCTCCAGTTTCCCTGCTCCCAGCGGCGGTACAGGTCCTCGTAGGTGATGTTGTCCATCAGCTTCTGGGAGGCGACGCTCATCTCTTCTCCTTCGGTTGCATACCCCTGGTGCGAGCAGCCTAGCGCGATTCCTGGCTGGCTGGCCAGTCCTGTCTCGCGATCCTGCTCGCGCTCAAGCCGGGGGCTCGATCTCCCGCTTCAGGATCTTTCCGGTCGGGCCTTTCGGGAGGTCGTCGAGGAACCAGACGATGCGCGGATACTTGTAGGCCGCGATGCGCTCCTTGACGTAGGCGCTGACCTCCTCGGGGCCGAGCTCCTCGCCCTCGTGAAGGACGACCGCGGCGCCGATCTCCTCGCCCCACTCGTCGTGGGGGACGCCGAGCACGGCCGCTTCGCGGATCTTCGGGTGCTCGTAGAGGACCTCCTCGACCTCTCGCGGGTAGACGTTGTAGCCGCCGCGGATGATCAGGTCCTTCTTGCGGTCGACGATGTAGAAGTAGCCCTCCTCGTCGGTCTTGGCCATGTCGCCGGAGTGGAACCAGCCGCCGCGCATCGCCTCCTCGGTCGCGTCGGGGCGCTGCCAGTAGCCCTTCATGATGTTGTGGCCGCGGATCACGATCTCCCCGACCTCGCCCTGCGCCACCTCGTTGTCGTCCTCGTCGACGACCTTCATCTCGACGCCTTCCAGCGGGGTCCCGATCGAGCCCGGCTTGCGCTCCATGCCCGGGTGGTTGGAGGAGGAGACCGGCGAGGTCTCCGAGAGGCCGTAGCCCTCGAGCACGATCGCGCCGAACGCCTCCTCGAAGCCGCGCAGCACCTCGACCGGCATCGAGGCGCCGCCGGTGATGCACTGGCGCAGGGTCGAGGTGTCGTAGCTCTCGCGCTCGGGGTGGTGGAGCAGCGCCCCGTACATCGTCGGCACGCCGTAGAAGTGGGTGACCCCGTCGCGCTGGATCGTCTCCAGCGCTTCCGCCGGGTCGAATTTCGGCACCAGGGTGAGGCAGGCGCCAACCATCAGGGTGGCGTTCATCCCCACCGTCTGGCCAAAGGAGTGGAAGAGCGGCAGGCCGCCGAAGACGATGTCGCCTGCCTCGATCTCGCAGGTGGTGCGGCTGGCGACGTCGGCGTTGCGGTGCAGGTTGAGGTGGGTCAGCTCGGCGCCCTTCGGCTTGCCGGTCGTTCCCGACGTGTAGAGGATCACCGCGGTGTCGTTCTCGTCCGTCTCGACGAGCTCGGAGCGCGGCTCGTGCTCGGCCAGCAGCGCCGCGAAGCCCTGCGGCTCGACCTCGATCAGCTCGGCGCCGGCGTCCTCGGCCCCGCCGCGCGCCTCCGCGGCGAACCCGTGCCAGGCGAGCAGCAGCTCCGCGCCGGAATCCTCTAGGTAAAAGGCGATCTCGCGCCGCTTCAGCAGCACGTTCATCGGCACCACGACCCCGCCGGCCCGCAGCACGCCGTAGTAGGAGACCGGGAACTCGAGCACGTTGGGGAGCATCACGCCGACCCGGTCGCCCGGCCGCACGCCCCTCGCGCGCAGCATGGACGCGAGGCGGGCGCTGCTCTCGTCGAGCTCGGCGTAGCTCAGCTCAGCCTCGCCAAGGCGAACTGCCGGGTTCTCCGGCGCCCGCGCGGCGCTCTCGGTGACGATCGATGCCAGGTTCAAGCCCATTGCCTCTCCTCTCGGTTCCCTTCCCCCGGGCGGAGTCTAAGCCTCGGCCGGCTCTGGCCGGGCCGGCTCTTCCTCGGCCTCGGCCTCGATGCGGCGGCTCATCGCCCAGGCGAAGGCGCCGCCGGTGAAGAGCATGAAGGTGCTGTAGACGGCGGCTGGAATCGTCACCTCGGCGGCGAGCGAGGCGCCGACCGCGATCGCCAGCGCCGAGTTGTGGATGCCGAGCTCGAGCGCGATCGCGGTCGACTGGCGGTCGTCGAGCCGGGCCAGCTTGGAGATCGTGAAGCTGAGCGCCATCGCGGCGACGTTGAGGGCGAGGGCGGCGCCGGCGACTTCCGCCATGTGTTCCCTGACCGTGTCGTGCTCGCTGGCGATCGCCCCGAGGACGACGATGGCGAAGAGGCTGAGGGAGACGCGCCTGATCCGCGGGTAGACGGATTCGACCCAGGCGGTGCGCCGCCGTCGCAGCTCCATCCCGATCGCGACCGGGACGATCGTGATCGCCAGCACTCGCGCGACCACGCCGAGCATGCTGGGGTCCCCGACCGAGGCGCCGAAATGGTCGGTCGAAAGGGCGAGGAAGAGCGGCACCGTCACCGCCGCCCCGACGCTGCTGATCGCGGTCATCGTCACCGAGAGCGCCGTGTCGCCGCGCGACAGGTGGGTCAGCATGTTGGCCATCATTCCCCCGGGCGAGGCCCCGAGCAGGACGAGTCCGACGGCCAGCTCCGGGGGGAGTTCGAACAGCTCGGCCATCGTGAAGGCGAGCAGCGGTGAGAGCAGCGCCAGGTTGAGCATCCCGATCAGCACGCCGCGCGGCGCGACGAAGACCCGTCGGAAGTCCTCGCGGGTCAGGGTCATGCCGAGGCTCCACATGATCACGGCGATTGCCGCGGGGAGCACGACCGAAGTGAGGACCGGGATATCGATCGGGGGACCCTAAGCGCTGAACCTCAATGTTGCATGAATTCGTGACGTCGTCCCGCTAGTAGGCTGCGGCCCCATGGAAGACCTGGGACAGCCGAGCTCCTACCTCGCGGTGCGCCGGGGCGTGCCCGTTTACACCAGCGACGGCAAGGAGATCGGCAAGGTCGAGAAGGTCCTCTCGGCGCCCAATATCGACATGTTCGACGGAATCGTCGTCGACACGATGCTCGGCCCCGGCGGCCACCGTTTCGTCGACGCTCCCGAGGTCGACGGGATCTACGAGAACGGCGTGACGCTGAAAATCGACGCGGACGCCGCCGCCGAGCTGCCCAAACCGGGAACCAACCCCGGGGCGATCACCGCCAGCGCGGCGGACTTCGCGGGCGGCAAGCGCAGCGCCCTCGGTCGCCTCTGGGACCGCATCTCGGGCAAGGGCTGAGCGGGTAGGATGCCGCCGATGAAGAGGGCGGGGCTGATCTTGATGCTGTGCGCGGGGTTGCTGGTCGCCGGCTGCGGCGACGACTCCGGCGATGAGTCGACCTCGACTTCGACCGCGACCAGCGCCGAATCGGCTGAGAAGCCGCAGCTGGGGACGAAGCCGGAAGTCACCGTCCCCGAGGGACCGGCTCCGAAGCAGCTGGTCGAGAAAGACCTCGTCGTCGGCGACGGCGCCGCAGCGAAAGCGGGCGACGAAGTAACCGTCCAGTATGTCGGCGTCGGCTACGAGAGCGGCGAAGAGTTCGATGCTTCCTGGGACCGCGGCGAACCGTTCACGTTCCCGCTTGGAGCCGGGGAAGTGATCAAAGGCTGGGATCAGGGTGTGGTGGGGATGAAGGAAGGCGGCAGGCGAGAGCTGATCATCCCGCCGAGCCTCGCCTACGGGCCAGCCGGCTCACCACCGGTGATCGGGCCGAACGAAACGCTGGTCTTCGTCGTCGACCTGGTCAGCGTCAACTAGACGCCAGCAGTTCGCTCGCCGCCTCGGCTGCCCTGCCGACGGCTGCTGCCAGAGCCGCTTCGTTGCCGTGAAAGCGAGGGGCGGGAACGGGGACCGAGATCGCGATCGCGGCGGGGCCGGATCCGCCGGAGATCGCCGCGCCGATCGCACAGATGCCCTCGGTGTGCTCCTCGCGATCGTGGGCGATGCCCTCGCGACGGATCTCCGACAGCTCGTCCAGGAGCTCGTCGCGAGAGACGATCGTGTTGGGGGTGAGGCGCGGTAGCCGGGGCGGGAGCAGCGCTATCGCCTGGTCTTCTGGCAGCGCCGCCAGCAACGCCTTGCCGTTGGCGGTGCAGTGCAGGGGGAAGAGCTCGCCGACCGACGACATCGCTCGCAAGCGTCGCGGGGCCGGGACCTGGTCGACGAAGCGGACGGCGGCGCCGTCGATGACGGCGAGGTCGACCGTCTCGTCGAGCTCCCTGCGCAGCCCGAGCAGGACCGGGCGCAGCCGCTCTGCCGTTGCTTCCCGCGCCGCACTCCCCAGCCGGGCGCAGGCCGCACCGAGTCGCATCCGGCCGTCGGCGAAGGGGGCGACCAAGTCCTCGGTGGCGAGCGCGCCGAGGATCCGGTGCGCGGTCGATTTCGGCAGCTCGGCTGCCGCAGCGACCTCGCCGAGGGCGAGACCCTCGGGGGCGCGCTCGAGCGCGCGCAGGACGGCGGCGGCGCGGGCGATCGTCTGGACGCCGTGGCGGCGGCCGGCCGGGTCCGAATCGCGTAGATCGCTGTTCCGCATAGTGGAAAGCATAACTTGTATAGTGGGACGATGCCAGCGGCGGAGGGCTTTGGTCGAGCGTTTCGGCAGGGGGAGGCCGGTTACGAGGAGGCGCGCCGTTCCGCCGTGTGGAACGCGCGCACGCCGCCACGCTTCCCTGACCTGATCGTCCAAGCTGAGTGCGACGAGGACGTCCTGCGGGCCGTCCGCCAGGCCGCGGGGGCGGGGATGAGGGTCGGCGTGCGCTCCGGCGGTCACAGCTGGGCCGGTAACCACGTTCGCGACGGCGGCATGTTGATCGACCTCTCCGAGCTCGACTCGGTCGAGATCGACCCCGGGGAGATGACGGCGGTCGTCGGCCCGGGCTGCCGCGGGCACGAGCTGCTGGCGACGCTGGCCGAGCAGGACCTCTTCTTTCCCGCCGGCCACTGCGAGGGGGTGGCGCTGGGCGGCTACCTCTTGCAGGGTGGCTTCGGCTGGAATGGTCGCGTCCATGGGCCGGCCTGCATGAGCGTCGAGGCGATCGACGTCGTCACCGCCGCCGGCGAACTCGTGCGCGCCGACGAGTCGCACCATCCCGACCTGTTCTGGGCAGCGCGCGGCGCCGGCCCCGGTTTCTTCGGGGTCGTCACGCGTTTCCACCTGCGCCTGTACCCGAAGCCGCAGCACGTCGCCAACGGCGTCCACCTCTACCCGGTCGACGCGCTCGAGGACGTCTTCCGCTGGGCGCACGAGATCGGGCCGCGGGTGCCGCGAACGGTGGAGCTGATGGTGATTCTCCACCGTGACCTCGAGGGCGAGCCGGAGATCGCGGTCACGGCGCCGGCCCTGGTCGACAGCGCTGCCGAGGCCGCAGAGGCGCTGGCGCTTTTGGAGAGCTGCCCCGTGCGAGAGCGGGCCAAAGTTCGCCGTGCCCAACGTCGAGGTCGGTATCTCCGATCTCTACGCGGCGGTCCACCAGTCCTACCCGGACGACCACCGCTACGCCGTCGACAACATGTGGACCCACGCCCCGGTCGAGGCCTTGCTGCCGGGGCTGCGCCGGATCGCCGAGACGTTGCCGGCGGCTCCCTCACACATGCTGTGGATGAACTGGGGCCCGTCACCGCCGCGCCCGGAGATGGCCTACAGCGTCGAGGACGAGACCTACATCGCCCTCTACGGCGTCTGGCAGGATCCGGCTGAGGATGCTGCCCACGTCGCCTGGGCGACGGAGCGGATGCGGGAGATGGAGCACCTCTCCAGCGGCATCCAGCTCGCCGACGAGAATCTCGGTCAGCGACCGGCGCGCTTCGTCAGCGAGGCGAGCCTGACGCGCCTCGACGAGGTGCGGGCAGCCTACGACCCAGGCGGCCTCTTCCACCCGTGGATGGGCAGGCCCGTGAAGGCAGGGCGATGAGCGACCCGGCGCTCGAGCCCTACCTGCGCCGGCCGCTGACGCCGCCCGAGCCGGCGGTGCTCGCGGCGATTGAAGCCGGGCCGATCGAGGCGGCAGCGACGGTGGCGGGCGACGAGCTCGACCGCCTGCTCGACCCGGAGCCGCTGGCGGCCGAGACGGGCTGGTGTC
>Ga0196962_10000167_pt1 | contig 37017 bp, 33 predicted proteins | sample S3v_20metaG_FD_183186 | JGI IMG/M metagenome (GOLD analysis project Ga0196962, IMG submission 183186) | Soil microbial communities from Anza Borrego desert, Southern California, United States - S3+v_20 | ecosystem: Environmental > Terrestrial > Soil > Desert | place: USA: California | collected...
CCGCGACGATGGAGGCGAAGTTGTCGTCGGTGAGCGTCATCGCGGCCGCCTCTTTGGAAACGTCCGTGCCGGTGATGCCCATCGCGATGCCGATGTCGGCCTTCTTCAGCGCGGGCGCGTCGTTGACCCCGTCGCCCGTCATGGCGACGACGTGTCCGCGCCGCTGAAGGGCGGTGACGACGCGCAACTTGTGCGCCGGCGAGACGCGCGCGCACACCTCGACGGAGTCGGCCTCGCGCTCCAACTCCTCGTCGCTCATCTCCTCCAGCTCCGGGCCGGTGACGACCCGGCCCCCCTTGCTGAGCCCCAGCTCTTCGGCGACGGCCTTGGCGGTGAGCGGGTGGTCGCCCGTAATCATCAAGACCTTGATGCCCGCCTCTTCGCACTCGCGGACGGCCGCCTTCGCCTCGGGCCTCGGCGGGTCAATCATCCCGACGAGCCCGAGCAGCGTCATGTGAGTTTCGGCCGTCTCGACCGCGGCGTCCCGCTTGTGCGCGACCGCCAGGACTCTCAGGGCCTCGCCCGCCATCCTCCGTGCGGCCTCAAGCGCCTCGGCCCGGCGCGCGTCGTCGAGCGGTTCCTCACCTGCCGCCGTCAGGTGATACGCGCACGACCCGACGATGATCTCCGGTGCCCCCTTCGAGTACGCCGTCACGCCGTCCGCCGTCTGGTGCACCGTCGTCATCCGCTTGGTCTCCGACGTGAACGGAATCTCTGAGACCCGCGGGAACCGCGCGTCGAGTTCCGCCTTGTCGAAGCCGGCCTTGGACGCGGCCACGACCAGCGCGCCCTCGGTCGGGTCGCCTTTGACCTCCCACTTGTCGCCGGCCTCGCTCCGCTCGACGCGCGCGTCCGAGGCGAGCACCGCCGCGCGTAGCAGCAGCCGAAGGGTTTCGCCCGGCTCGACGTCCGACCCGTCCCGCGAGAACGTCCCCGTCGGCTCGTATCCCGTGCCCGAGATGTCGAGTATCTGGCCGCCGACGTACAGGCGGCGCGCCGTCATCTCGTCTTTGGTCAGCGTGCCCGTCTTGTCCGAGCAGATGACGGAGGTGCTGCCCAGGGTCTCGACCGCCGGGAGCCGGCGCACGAGCGCGTTGCGCCTGACCATCCGCTTGACGCCCAGCGCGAGCGAGATGGTGACGACCGCGGGCAGCGCCTCGGGGACGACCGCGACCGCCAGCGCCACGCCGAAGATGAGCATCTCGACGAAGGGCTGGCCGCGGAAGAGGCCGAGCGCGACGATGACGAGGACGACGACCACCGCGGCGCGCGCCAGTGCCTTGCCCACGCGGTCGAGGTTCGCCTGTAAGGGCGTCCGCGTCGTCTCGACCTCTTCGAGCATCCGCGCGATCTTGCCGAACTCGGTCGCCATCCCCGTGGCGACGACGAGCGCGCGGCCGCGCCCGTAGGTGACGGCCGTGCCGGCGTAGGCCATGTTCTTCCGGTCGCCGGTCGGGAGACCCTCGTCCGCGAGCCTCTCGGTGTGCTTCTCGACCGGCGCCGACTCTCCCGTCAGCGCGGCCTCCACCGTCTGCAGGTTCACCGCCTCGACGAGCCGCACGTCGGCCGGAACCTTGTCGCCCGTCGCCAGCAGAATCAAGTCGCCGGGGACGAGTTCACGCGCGGGGACGCGCTTCTCACGTCCGTCGCGCACGGCGGTCGCGTTGGGCGCGGCCATCTCGCGCAGCGCCTCGATGGCGCGCTCGGCCCGGTACTCCTGCACGAAGCCGAGGACGACGGCGAAGAGCACGATGACCGTGATGGCGACGGCCTCGACCCCGTGGCCGAGGAAGGCCGAGAGCGCCGTCGCCAGCAGCAGGATGACGATGAGGACGTTCTTGAACTGTTCGAGCAGGATCGCCCAAGGAGAGATTCGGCTCGCGGCCTGTAGCTCGTTCGGGCCGTACTCCCCGAGGCGGCGCGCGGCCTCGGCGTCCGTCAGGCCGCGCGGGCCAGACCGAAGCCTCGCGAAGCCCTCCTCGGCCGTGAGCGCGTGCCACTCCCGTACGGGCTCGGCGCCGCCGTGGCCCGGCCCCGCGTCAACACTTTTGGGGGGAACGGTTTCAACCCGCATGGGCGTCTTCTCCCTTCGACTCCTCTGGCGCCGCGCGGCGCGCCACCTCGACCGAGCACTGCGCGCGCGCGGCCACCGCCGACGCGACGCTGCCGTGGAGCAGGTGTTGGAAGCCGTGCAGCCCCCTCGTGCCGACGAAGATGGAGTCGGCGTCCCACCCCTCGGCCTCGGCGATGAGGACGTGCGCCGGGTCGCCCTCGCGGACGAACTCCGACACGCTCAGCCCCGCGGCGCGCAGCCTCTCCGCCGCCGCGCTTGTTGAGTCGCGGCCCGGCCCACGTCCCGCGATGACGAGGCGCGCCTCGCTGCCCTCCGGCCACGCCCGCGCCGCGACCGCGGCGACGGCCTCTTCCGCGTCCGGCGTGCCGCTGAACCCTACAATTATCCGCACCGGGCCCTCACGCCGCCCATCGGAGCAGCGCGCCACGCGCACGGAGCGCCCCGCGTCGTACAGCACCCGCTGGGACGTGCTGCCGAGGATGAGGCGCCCGCCCGCCACCGTGTGCCTGTGAGAGCCGACGATGATGAGATCGGCTTGCAGACGGTCGGCCGTCATGATCAACGCCACGGGGGGCGAGTCGCAGCCCACCTCGGCCTTCACCCGCCAGCCCGGGAAGTCTTCTTTAACTCGCCCCGCCGCGCGCTCGGCCAAAGCCCGCGCCTCTTTGACGGCCCTCTCCCTCATCTCCCGGTGGCGTCGCTCCAGCCCGGCGATCCGCACCGCGGGCGCGCCCGGGAGTTCCTCATCCGGCGGCGGGATGATGACGTCGGCCACCGTCAGGACTACCGCGTCAGCGTCCGGGGACAGCCCGGCGCGTCGTAAATCATGGAGGGCCGCGTCGGAGCAGGCGGACCCGTCGTAAGCGATCAGTATGTTAGAAGGCGCTTTCATCTTTCACCTCCTCGCGTCGGGCACAGGTCTGACACGCACGGGAGGCTGACGGCGCGGGGCGGGCGAGCGTGTACGCTCAGGCAGGTGTCGGGGAGGGTGGGTGAAGACGCCGGCGCGGGCCGGATAAGACGCCCGCCGTTCGGCGGCTGTGGAAGCTCGGTCATGCCCTTTCCCTTTCGCGCGTCAGCGCAAGCGTGACTTGCGGCGGCCGCGCAAAAAGGAAAGACCTCCTGCGCTGCCGCGTGCAGCCGCAAAAGGTCTTGGTCATCGAGCTGTAAGGTTGGGCTCTCCCCGGTGCGCCGGGCGCCTTCACGTCGGGCGCCGTATTGACGGCCCACCGGACCCGCAAGCGGTGCGGGCGACCTACTCCCCTTTCGGGTCCCGTTAGTATAACTCTCAGGCGCTCAGGTGTTCAATCAGTACCTTACTGCCTACGAGATCGCTTGGAAGGCCATATTTGCATTCTGAATTGTTATACCCTATGGCTCCACAATTGGCTTCGTAGGGTCCACTTCCGGCTCCTTCGTGAACCCAGTAATTCGTCATCGTTGACCTCATGCTCGGACAGGATCAGTGATCGATGGGAGTATCAACAGATACGGGGCGGCCCAACGCCGCCCCGTTCATTACTCCTATTACGAAAAAGGCTCTTAATGCCCCACCGCAACGGTGGGGCTGTTTTACTGAAGGCACGCGCGGAAGTTCTCAGGGGAGAGCGTTGACACCGGGCGCAGGTTGGCATAAAAGCGCTTCTGTATTCCGTACCCTTTTACGGGGGAGACCAATTACTCGATGAGGGCCCGCAACCGCATCACCCAAGTCTTACTGTGGCTCGCCGTGCTCAGCCTCGGCGTCTAGGTCGGCGGCCCCCTCTACCAGATGCTCGTTATCATGCCGATGTGGAGCGCTTCTCCCCTGAGTCGGTCCGTGCATTCTTCTTAGGTACGAGATACAACGAAACGATCTGGAACTTCTTCGGCCCTTCGTTCATGGCCGCGCGCCGCGCGCTGCTCTTCGGTGCGCTACTCGCGGGCTGGCGCCTAACGCGGCGCCCCTTACCGCCCCGGCTCGGTCGCCTCCGCGTCTGCCGCCTGCGGTCGCGCTATAGTCCACCGATAGAGCCGGCAGAGTGAGCTCGCCTGCGGAGTTAAGCCGTGCGAAGTTCACCGCCGCCTGACAACCGTCCGCGGCCGACCGCGCACAAGGAGAAGAAGGAATGAGCAGGCTGGAAGTCAAAACAAGCAGGCTGCAACTCGTCCTGGCCGTCCTACTCGGCATCTTCTTCGTCCCGCTCGGCCTGGTGAGTCTGGCCGGCGGGCTGTCCGGAGGTTTCAGGGTCGTGCCCGTAGCCATCGGGCTGATGATGCTGGTCATGTTCGCCGCCGTCATGTGGCTAGTGCGCAGAGGCCACGCCAGGTCGGTCAGGTACTTTTCGGACGAAGGTCTGGTGCGCAACGACGGGCGCAGCTTCGCGTGGGCCGACCTGAGCCGCGTGGTCGATCAGATCAGAATCACCTCGCTGGCCCACGGCACGAAGGCCGTCTGGCGGACTGAAATCCAGTTCAGGAATGGCGAGTCGGCGTGGGTGATCCCGACCAAGGTCGGCAACTACCCTGAAGTAAGTGAGTTCGTCCGAGGGCTGCCCTGCGAGCACGCCGAGGTCAGAGTCGGTTCGGCAACGTAGGGGCGGCACTTCATACGGAGTGTGCCACCCTTGCGGAGCCGGCCCGACAAGTCGATCCCCGGGGGCCGCGCGGCGCCCCGTCGCCGCGGACTCGGGTGAAGCCCGTTAAGGGGGGCGTCTCGAAAGGGAGATGATTCGGATGAGTTCGGGCGAGTACTACAACGGGCCGGTAGCGGACTGGGCGAGGCGGAACATCAGGGGGCGCGTCGAGGTGAAGCCGCGCTTCAGCTCGCGGTTGGGCAGAATCTTCGTCTACGCGCTCCTGTTCAGCGCGCCGGGAATCTTTATCGCCCTCGGCCTCATCCTGTTCGCGCTGGGCGCGAGGGCCAAGGACGGCGCCGGCGCGTTGTTGTTTTACGGGTTCCTCATGTCGATACCGTGCGGCATGATCGCCTTGGTCGGCGCGTACGTGCGGCGGGGCTTCGCCAAATCTTTGGACGCGGAGGGCGTCAGCGGTGCTTTCGGGCAGAGGTTCCCGTGGGGGAAGCTCCACTACGTGGACCACGTCACGAAGGTCGTCATAAGGGGAGGAGTCCGCCGCCAGATCAAGGACAACCAACTCGAGCTGGTCTTCGAGGGCGGCAAGCTCGTCATCCCGCCGATGATCCACGGCCGCGCGGAGGTCTGGGCCCTAATCAACAGCATGCCGGCAGAGATCAGGGACGACGGCATCCCGAGGCGGGCGGTGCGCCCGCGGCCGGCGATGCATCGGACAGGGCCGGGGAGCAACTGATGGCTTTCCTCAACGTGCTGGGGGCCGCTCAAGCCGGGCGCGCAATAACGGTATGGCTCTTACCTCTCGCCTCGCTCCCGCGGGGCGTGGGCCCTGTGGCGAGAACGGCGAGTTCCACTCTTGGGAGCGTTCAGGGCCTCGTATTCTCCATGCTTACCCTTGAATTAGAACCTTGAGTTTATTTATGGCACTACCTCCACGCGTACATTTACCCAGGCTCGCTGCCAGTGTGTTAATGATTGGGAGTGGTATCGCCGGCCTTATAATGACACTGCTGGATCGAGGAGCGGCCTTTGCCGCGATCGTGCTGGGGCAGCCCTTCCCGGATTGGTTCAGCGCGCACCCTTGGCAGCCGTGGCCTGTCTGCCAGTCGGTAGTAGTAATTGTGGGTGGGTTGGGCGGGATGACAGGAGTGTTCACCCTGACGGCCGTCGGGATTCTCGCGGGGCTGGTCTTCGTGACGCCTGTCGGCCTCCTGACAGCACTCCCTTCTGTACTGCTGCTCCTTGCAGTTCTTCTACGCCTTAGAGCCTTCTACGAGTTTATGCCGCGCTGGCGGGGGCCCGGCCCCCGGCCGCCGGGTCCCGAATATCGTTGAGCAGCCATCTTCATCGTGACGCCACCCGGCCTAACGGAAACGAATCTCCGATCACCCCAACTGCCGGCGCGGCAGCGATAATCGCGGGATGAGGTGTGGGTATCCGATTATCACTGGGCCAAGACAGGAGCAGGCCAAGAGCGGCCCGACAACGGCCCAATAACGGCATGCACCCGACCGCCGACACGCCGCTTGTCATATACTTGCAGAGGCTCGGGACGGCGGGTGATGCCCGGCGTTAGGCGTCCGTCGGATCGACAGTATGGACTCTCATACATATATCTCATTTACGCTGTCTCTGATTGAATCCTCCGGCCCATTCGGTCGGGTAGGTTCACCGAATCTATTCTGTTGGGCGAGCGCCGCTCATTTGCCGTCAGGCCCTCCTGATAACGGTCGTATCGTAATCCTCAGGCGGGATTCTTCCAACGGCGATTGGCGTGAATATGCCGGGGCATTGTCGATTGAGCAGTCTCTCAAAATAATTGAGCTACTGAATGCTCTAGGACTACCCGGCCGGACTCCCGACGTAGAAGGTGTCGTTGATACATCCGATAGTTGGTCACATATATCTTTTGAAACCCGGGTCGAGGGGCGGCATACAAATCTTGAAATTATGATGCACTCTAGCGGCTTTGAAGGCAACGACGCAGCACGATTGAATAAACTGTTTCTTTATCTGTTCAATCTTGCCGGTTACGAAGGGTATGGCTGGTCGTTTTACAGCGACTCCTAACAACTCATTCAACCGGACTCGCAATATGGCAGTTCTTTCATGCTCTAGTTGATTGCTCGCCGGTTAATTTGGGCGTTACACGCTTCTTTCACAGAACGGCCTTTAGAGGTTCAGACTTGAGGCTCCCGGCGCTCGGGCGCCGGGATGGAGAAATAAATGGGCGAGCCCGCTTTCAAACAGGTCTCGAAGGGGTTGTTCGAGGAGATCTATTTCCGGCTCGGCGGCGAGGCGTCGGGCTGGACGGCCGACTACTGGCGGGAGGCCATTGAGCCCTATACCGAGTTGGGATGGAGGTTCATGGTTGAGGAGCCCAGGAGCGCCGAGCATAACAGGATGTTTATCGTCACGGATCACAAGGCAATGGAGCACCGGCTGTTCTTCATGACCGAGCAGTCCGAAGATGATTTCTTAGAGTGGCCCGGTCACGAGTGACGGCACATCATGTCGGCTCACACGGTTTCAGCCGAAGCCGCACCTAACAACGGGACGCACCCGACCGCCGACACGACAGCTCTCAAGTTCCTATGCCGGGCTGGGCGGCGGGTGACGCCGGGCGTTAGGCGCTCCGTATTTTGGGCGGAGCGAGCGACCCATTCTCTGAAAGGCTATACTTACCTTGAGTGATTCAAAGTTTAACCAGCCTCCGGGTGGCATCCTCTTTAGCAAGGAGCTGCTCGGCCTGCGGAGCGAATGTCCTGTCTGTGGGGAATGGGAACATAGTACCGGGTGGCTCCTCCACCGGACGGGGGAGACCTTCAGCCTGTATGTTGACTCGATATGCACGGGCTGCCGGAGCCGCGGGGGTACGTGGAGACGCGAGTGGTCGCCTCTGATCGAAGAAGTCCTGAGGAGGAAGTTAAGTTGAGCGCCGCCTCGGAAGCTCTGCGGGACGGGCGCGGCCGGCAGTCTAAGGAGGAGGGGTCGTTAGGCGCGTGACGTCGGATCGGCGCTCGTGACTCTAAGTCCGGACTGATGGCCTTGTAGAGGCGTGAGGCATGCGGGAAATGGAGAATCGGTTGCCCGGTTAACGGTTCGGCTTCAATGCCGAGGGGGTGCGTGATGACGGCTCTATCAAAACCTTGTACCGAGTGCGGAGGCGGCGGTAAATGTAATGCGTGTGGCGGGACGGGGGTTGACGTAGGCGGGGCGGTGCTGTCCGGGTACGAAGGCGACTGCGAGAAGTGCGGCGGAACGGGGGTGTGTCCTGCCTGCGGCGGGTCGGGTGAAGCCGGATGAGATTTTAAGATGGGATGAGATGTAGTGGGCGGGCGGAGAAGCAGTAGAGGGCCTGAAGAACTGAGAAACGGCCCGCGCCTGACAACGGCACGCGCCCGAACGCGATTCAGCAGGAGTGTCATCGCTAGACCTATTCATGTAGCAGTCTCGCCGCGGCAGGTGATGCCGCGCGTTAGGCTGCCGGACGTGGTAGCAAGTGGCGGCAACCGCCCCGAGGGACTTAACACGATGCTCTGGATTTTAGCGTTACCCGTGTTAGCCGTGATCGCCATGCTCGCCTACGTGCTCGGATACCGTTACGGAAAGAAAGTGGGTATCGAGCGCGCGCGTAGAGAGTACGAGTCGTGGCGGGAGATGAGGTACTGCGGCACGGCCCTATTGCACATGAAAGAAGTCGCCAACGAGATTCGTCAGCGTGAAGGAAAGTTGACGATGCATAGGCTGCGGGTGGTGCCTGGCGTTAAATTGCCCCCACCGGATTAAGGGGAATGGGTATGGATAGACAATTTAACGAGTTTGCCCGGAGTCTTAACTCTGGGAAGGATAGACGGTTCAAAACCCTCGACATTGAAAAAACCGGGGATGAGCTAAAACTCATTACCGGCACGGGAGAGCCGCCGTCCGCCCACACGTGCTTTCATTTCTGAGGCGTAAAAGATTTCGACGCCTTCATCTTTGGCGATGAGGAGCACCGTACCCGGCCGTCCGTACACGACTTTCATGGCGCGTCGTTAGCGGCGTCTAAGCTCAGTTCGGCAGGGACGCGCGGGCCTCTATCCCCGACCGTCACCCACGCCTGGAGCCAAAAACTCCTGTCAAACAGGGCGCACATGTTACCCGCCGGCAGGTCGCCGTCGATGGTCAGCACGACGGCTTCGGAGCCCGCGCGAAAGGTATGGAGGGGGTCAGTATCTTTGAGCAGCGAGGCGTACGGGTCTCCCCCTTTCTGATAGAAGTTGCGATCCGGGATGAATAGCCCCAGGTCGAGTTTCGGCCAGAGGGCGGCGAACTGCGCTTTGACCTCGGCATAGGATAGGCTGCCGACGAGCACCAGCTTCTTTTCGGATAGGGGGCCGGTGACTCTCACCTCTGATAATTCGGCATGAGCCCCCCCGGCCCCCTCGGGAGCTAAAATCTCGTCCGCCTCAGCCCAAATAAGCTCCCGCGCTTGGACATCAGTCGGGCGGTTCTCTTGCGTCACTATTACGCTCACCTCAGTGGACAGCTTAATGTCGGCACAGAGCAGCCTGGCAGCGACCCTAAATCGCTTTGTCATTTCGGCCTCCGAGTGAACAGCCTTAAGTTTTTATTCGCCTGCCCTTCACATGACCGTGCTTCTCGGTGTCGCACCTGACGCCTATTAGAGCCGGTTTGGACATAAGGCTCTTCCGCACATTTGATGATACGAGATTTTAGAGGAGGCCCGTCGCGAGATAACGTTAGCGCTTTAAGTCCGCCGTCCAGTTCAGGACGACCGTGACGGGCGCGGGGCGGTCTCTTCGACGGGCACGTTTACGAGGAAGCGCCGGCCGTCAGCGGCGACGTCGTAGGGAGAGTCGCCGCTGATCGGGTTGTGTTGCGGGAATTACTTGGATATAGGAAGAGGCGATGCTGAGCCGATCGTTAGGCGGCGACATCGAAGAGTCCCGCGACGAACTTCGCCTGCCCCACCGAGTCTCTTCCGTCCAATCTCTTCACCCGCCCCTCCCTCATCACGTGCGCCGCCTCGACCCCTTCAACCGTCCGCTCGGCGGTGTGAAAAGAGCTGAAGCACTGCATCGCTCGCCATCTCCTGCGTCTCGCCCTGTGGTCTTGTTCGATCACATTGTTAAGGCACTTGACGCGCCTGAGCTTGCAGTCCGGGGGCAAAACTTTCTCCTTGACTGCAGTTGCGAACGCCTCCGGGTACGAGGCGTGCTTATCCGTGCCGATTGTGAACGGTAAGCGACAGGGCGGCCGCGCCGTGTCCATGACGCCACCCAGTAGTGCGGCCGGTTCGTTGAGGCCATCGGGCAGCGCCACGTATTCGCCGGGCGCGACCTCCACCACCTCGCCTTCCCGCGCCGTCTCGTCCTCCCGCGCGGCATAGACCGCCGCGCGGGAGAAGAGTCATTGGCGACCTTCCGCGTTTGAAAATAATCTTCGCAACACCGCCCGAAATCAGGCGACCGTCACTTGATCCCGTTCACCTTCTTGTAGAGTGTGCGGAAGTTGCGCCCGAAGTTGGTCGCCGGGTCGCGCTCCCAGAACGTGCTTTTCGTGTTCTCGAACGACATCACGCTCCGGGGCTTGCCGTCTTTGACCACGAACACCCGGCCCCGCCCGATCAGGATTTGCTTGTGGCGCACGTCCGTGTTGGAGCTCGTGGTGTTGACTTTCTCGAAGTGATCCTCGGTGCGGCTGCCGAAGTCGAGGATGATCTCCGCGCCGTCGGGCCCATCGAGCAGCGTCAGGCCGAGTTCGGGTTTGTTCAGTTCGCGGGTGATGCGCTTCCTGCTTTCCGGATCGGCGCCCGCGTCTACGTAGACCTTCTTCAGTCCTTGAAGGTCGGAGGGCTGGCCGAATGTAAGTACCGCCACGTATCCCCTAAGCTCCGCCTTCTGCCGGGCGTCGAGCGGGAGGTCTTCGATCATCCGGGAAACGTTGCGCTCGATCAGGTGGTCCGGCGTGCCGCATTTCTCCCCCGGCCACCCTGACGTACGGGTAGTCCTTCTCGATGTCGGTGTCGGCGTTGAACGAAAGGGGGTGCCCATCCGCGAAGTTGAACGAGAGGTTGGAACCGCCCGCGAATCTGATGTTGTACTTCACGCCGTCGAACGTACGCGAGATCCTCACCTCACCGTCGGGGTGTATGAAGACCTCGTAATCACGTTTCGGCCTCATGGCCGCGACCAGCCGTGTCGGGGGGTAGTAGAAGCTCAGCTTTTGCTTCTTGTCGTACATGTCATGGGCGACCCCGATGGTTTTATATGCGCAAGTCGTCGAAGGGTGCCGGGGATTCGGCCCGGGGCGGCGGGTCCGGGCGTAGCCGCTCCCGCCGGCAAGGCTGAGGGCACAGGACGTAACGGCGGTCACGTAAAACAGTCTTTTCGTCATGGCCCGGAGACAGCGATCTTCGGGGTCTATCATTAATTTGCCTTTCCCGACCATAGAAGCGGCGGTAAGCAAAATTAAGGGGGAGATAAGCGCGTAAATCGCTTTCATCCGTATGTCTCCTAAAAAAAGATTAGGCCATTACTTATGATTACCAACTAATAAAAAAGGGTTCGCGCGGCCCCCAATTAAAAATGCCTCCGCCGATCCGGCGCATGTTGAGAAGGCGCATAACTACAATGACGCGGTAAAAGCCCACCCTCCGGGTGGGGGGCACGAGGCAAAGGCGGTGGGTCTGTTCTTCGTGCTGCTAACCGACTTTCGGCAAGAGCGGCTGGCACATAGTAAGCGATGACCGCCATCTAACATCGGTATGCAACCCGACTGCCGACGCGCCTTACATAACATTGGTTAGACGACTCGATATGGGTTCACGACATGCTCCGTTGTGAACCCAACGTGTTATGGTAACTTGAACGCGTCATAACGATTAGAAAGAGGGTGCGCGACGCTCAATGAGCGTCGCGCACCCTCTTTCTAGAGCCCGATTACGGCAATTCTGCAAAGCCGTATTGGGGCGCGGTAACCGGGAGCGATTTCATTTTCGCTCTTTTGTGGGGGCGTTCAGTAGACCTCCACTTCGGCAAGCCTGCTGTAGCTTGCCAGCGCGTTGTTCACCAGCACCCTCACGCGATCTGTGGTGAGGGGTGTGAACGTGAAGGTGCGTTTGATTCGGTTGTTGCCGGTGACGGCGCCGCCGGGCGCCGTCACCCAAGCCGCGCCGTTCCAGTACTGCACCTCGAAGGCGGTGACGCCGTACTGCGTGAACGTCATGGTGTCAGTCGGCTCGACCGGGTTGGTGTAGTTGTCCTGGATCGTAAACACCCTGACCTCCCTGATTGTTTTACTGGCGCCAAAGTTCACCTGCCACCAGTCGGGGAACACACCGATGGAACTGTCGTTCCAGCCGCCGCCGCCGGTCTCCCAGTTCAGACCTTTGCGGTCGCCGTTGTTGGCCCCGCCCGCGGCGCGGGCCGCGTCGTATTCGGAGGACGCGCTGGCCGTGGCGCCGTTAGAAGCGAGGGCCAGATTCGTCTTGGGAGTGTAAGCCTCGACCTCGATGATTCTGCTGTAGCTGGCGAGCGCGTTGTTCACCAGCACGCGGATTTTGCTGGTCGCCACGGCGGGGAAGGTGAACGACCTGCGCACGAGGTTGTTGCCGGTGACGCCGCCGCCGGGCACGGTGACCCACTGCGAGCCGTCCCAGTACTGCACGTCGAACGAAGTCACGCCGTACTGCGTGAAGGTCATGGTGTCTGTCGGCTCGGCCGGGTTGGCGTAGTCGTCTTGAATTGTGAAGACGTTGATTTCGTTGATGGTCTTGCTGCCGCCGAAATCTACCTGCACCCAATCGGGGAAGGTGTTGATAGTCGCGTCGTTCCATCCGCCGGACGGCGTCCCCCAGCCCACGCCGCGCCGGTCGCCGTTAATGACGCTGGCTGCGGGGTAGGCCGCGCTGTGCGTCGAGGAGGCGGAGGCCGTCGCGCCGTTGGCCGCCAGCGCCACGTTCGTGCCCGGTGCTTCTGCTGCGACCGCCTGATAGGCTTCGACCTCGATGACCCTGCTGTAGCCGGCGAGCGAGCCGTTCACCAAGACCCGAATCTTGTCCGTGGTGAGCGGCGAGAAGACGAATTTTCGCCACACCTTGTTGTTGCCGGTGACGCTGCCGCCGGGCACGGTGACCCACTGCGAGCCAGTCCAGTACTGCACGTCGAACGAAGTCACGCCGTACTGCGTGAACTCCATCGCCTCGGTCGGCTCGGCGGGGTTGGGGTAATCGTCCTGCAGGGTGAAGACGTCCACCTCGTCGATGGTTTTGACGCCGCCGAAATCTACCTGCACCCAATCGGGGAAGGTGTTGATAGTCGCGTCGTTCCATCCGCCGGACGGCGTCCCCCAGCCCACGCCGCGCCGGTCGCCGTTAATGACGCTGGCTGCGGGGTAGGCCGCGCTGTGCGTCGAGGAGGCGGAGGCCGTCGCGCCGTTGGCCGCCAGCGCCACGTTCTGCCGGGGGGGGCCGCCGGAGGCGGTGAAGTTCGCGGTGTAGGTCGTGTTGCCCGTCGGCGCGACCGTGTGTGTGATTGCCCCCCCGTCGCTCCACCCGCTCCAGACGTACTGCGTGCCGTCCGCCCCGCTTTGCGGCGAGGTCGTGCCGATGGTATGAGTGGAGCCCTGCGCCCAGGTGAAGGTCTGGCTCCCCACGTAAGTCGTCCCGTCGACCGTGAAGGAGCGGCCCGCCGGGTTCGTCTGCACCGTCACCTGAATCGGCACGGCCGCGTAGACGGCCGTCAACGTGTGGTCGGAATCCATCGTGACGCTCGTCGAAGCGTTCGAGGAGTAGTCGAGCCCGTCGCGCTGCCACTTCAGAAAGGCGTTGCCGCCCGCGAACGCGGGCGCGCTGAGGGTGACGACGGTGTTGGGGGCGTACGTCCGCGTGAACTGCGTCACGCCGTCGCCCTGGTTGTTGTTGTCGTTCGGGCTGACCGCGACGCCGACGCCGCTCGCGGGATTCGACGAGGCGACCGTCAGGACGCGGGACGGCGCCGGAAATAAGGAGTAGAGCAGCCTGTCCGTCGTGCTCGGGACGAAGATGCCGCCGACCCTCCCGCCGCTGGCGTTGTTGACGACGGCGGCGTTGACACTCGCGGGGGCCGCGCCGGGGTTGGCCTGAAGGTAGAGCGCGGCGACGCCCGCGACGTGCGGGCTCGCCATCGAGGTGCCCGAGATGGTGTGCGTGGCCGTGTCCGACCCGATCCACGCCGAGATGACGTCAACGCCCGGCGCGAACAGGTCTACGAGGGGGCCGCCGTTGGAGAAGTCGGCCATCAAGTCGGCCACGTTCGACGCCGCGACCGTCAGCGCCTCCGACACGCGCGCCGGAGACTTCTGACCGGCGTCGAAGCCGTAATCGTTACCCGCGGCGACGGCGTAGGTCACGCCGCTGGCGATGGAGTTTCTGACGGCAGTGTCGAGCGGCTCGTAGACGCCGCCGCTGAGACTCATATTCGCGACCGCGGGTAAGGCCCGGTTAGCCGTGACCCAATCGACGCCCGCGATGACCCAGGAGAACTGGCCGTTGCCGGTGCAGTTGAGGACGCGCACGGCGCGAATCGTCACGCCCTTGGCGACGCCGTAAGAGGTTCCGCCGAGCGTGCCCGCGACGTGCGTGCCGTGCCCGTTACAATCGTTTCCGCCCTGCCCGTCGCCTACGAAGTCCGCGGCGATGGACGCACGCCCGCCGAAGTCTTGGTGGGTTGGGCGGATGCCGGTGTCGATCACGTAGGCGTGGACGCCCGCGCCCGTGAACCCGTAGTTGTACTGACTGTTGAGCGGGCGGTCGCGCTGGTCTATGCGGTCGAGGCCCCAGGTCGGGTTGAACTGCGTGGCCGCGAGGCCGACTTCGCCGTCCTCGGCCACGTACTCGACGTGCGGGTTCCTGCTGAGCGCCCGCGCGGCGGCCTCTGGCATCCGGACGGAGAAGCCTTTGAGGGCGTGCGTATAGACGTGTCCGGTGGCGCCGCCGTGAGCCCTGCTCAGGTCGGCGGCGCGGGCCGACACCTCCGCCGCGGGCACGTCGTCTTTGAGCACGACGACGTACTGGTCGGGGACGCGGTCGCGCTGCACCCTGCGGAACTTGCCCGGGGCAGGCGGGGGCTGATTCTGTCCGCTCGTCTGCGGGGGCGTCAGGGTGAGGGCCGACAGAGTGATCGCTATCAGAAGGGGTAGGAATCTCCTCATGAAGTCTTTCTCCTTAGTTGCTGAAGGGTTGAAGGGAGACCGCGGCCGGCGCTCGATGAAAATCGAGCCGCGAGTTGTAGGTAGTAGAAGTGTTACGGCGTGTGAGAGAGCTTCCAGAGCTGTGCAAGGCGCAGGCCCCGCGCCGCCGGGGATTCCAGGGTTTCGTCAGGGCGCCTATCTGGTTACGCCGAAACGTCGACGGAGCCCTAATTTATGTCTCTGCCCGCCTTCAGCTTTTCAATCATCGCCTGAACCGCCTGCCTAGCCGAATCATTCGGCGCTAACGGCAAAGCCCTGTTAGCGAAGTCGAGGGCTTTTGCGTATTCGCCGTTGGCGGATAAACCTCTCGCCATTCCCGTCAACGCGGCAAATTGATTCGGGTTTTTGCTGTAATTAAACTGAAAAACCTCTAATGCCGCCTGCGGCTTTTTCGCGGCTAAAAGTTGTCTGCCGAACTGCTGTAGCTCGACGACGCTGCCGAACGGTAACGCGGTTTTGATAACCGCCGCCGCCTCGTCGGATTTGCCGAGTTTGTCGAGAATCAGCGCCTTAGTCGAAAGCGCGGGGAATGAGGTCGGGTCGCCCGGAAATTTCGGGCCCGTCGCCAGCGTCGCCCACTCAAGCCCCTTCTCCAACTGGTAATCGTTCTGCAAAGTCCATCCCGCGGCGATGTTTAACCCCTGCGGGGTAAAGCCGCGCGGGTTCTGCGATTCGGCGAGGAAGGCGTCGAATTGTTGCTTCAAATAATCGACTTCGACCTTGAAGGGGATTGATAATTTCTCCCACGAAAGGGCGATGACGGCGGAATTCGGCGTCTGGTCTGTAAACTCGTATTTCAGAGTCTCGACGCTCTTCTCGACCGGCCGGGGTTTAACTTTGACGCGGAGGGCATCCTCCTTTTCGTCATAAAAAAAAGAGCCCCAGGCGTCCGACCTTTTGGAGAAGATGACGATGCTCTCCAGCGGGTCGTACGCGATGAATAATCCGTATTTTCCCTTCGGCAGACTTTGGCCTTCGATTTTTACGTCGTTATCAAATTCGATGACGGTATTTTCATTCGCGCCCGCCCGCCAGGGCGCGGGTTTGCGGTTCCCGAACCCCTGGTCGATAAAGCCCTTGTGAACGACTCCGCCCCAAATCTTACCTTCGCGCCCCCTGACCGCGGGGCGGTGATAAATAATCGTCACCTGCGTCAAACCAACCTGTTCGGAGACGGCCGCTTTTTTCGTGTAGCCGTTCGGAACCGCCGAGTTGTAGGGCACCTGCGCAAACAGAGGGACGGCGAACAGAAAGCTTGCGAGCAAAGATAAAAGGTTTTTCATGTTTGTGAATTTCCTGTTCGGGACTTAGGCCGAGACTGACGCGAAGCGCCATCTTGGCAAACAGGAATTTCGGTCGCAACTGCGGGTCAGGATAAAGAACCCTCGCCTTGAAAGTCTTGAAAGTTACGTGAAAGTCGGCTTGAAATCTTTATCAAAGACTTTTGAAAGTGGTTATTGACATACGAGCGCCGCTCACGCCAGACTGTTTCACCCGCGATTTCGACGCCGCCGCGCGGTCAATCCCGGCGGCTCAACCCGTTGATTTATGCGCCACCTTCGTCTAAATGATGGTTTGACCTTCGACGGCTCTCCTCCCGGCGCGCCTGACCACCTAAGGATATGAGCACCAAGACTTTACCCATTTTCAAGTTCGCCGATTTCCGTTTGGACGTTGACGCGCGGCGCCTGACATTTCAGGATCAACCCGTCCCGCTCACCCCGAAGGCTTTTCAAACCCTGGTCGTCCTGCTGCGCAACCACGGGAAGGTGGTCGAGAAGGAGTGTTTTCTCAGCGAAGTCTGGGCGGATACTTTTGTCGAGGAGACCACGCTGGCACAAAATATCCGGACTTTACGAAAAACCCTCGGCCGCTTCGAGCAGGACAGAGAATTTATCGTCACCGTCCCGCGCCACGGGTATCAATTTGTCGGCGACGTGGAGGAAGTAATCGCCGTCGAAGACCACGCGCCGACGCCTTTCTCCACCGAACAACGCGAAATCTATGATTCAACCGAGACGAGTTCGGACAAAACCAAGGAAACTTCCCGCCAAATACTCCCTGAAAGCGGTTTTTTACCGCGGAACGCAGTTTTCATCGGTCTGCTGACGATTTCGGCCTTCACGGTCGGATATTTCGCGGCTTTCGGCTTTAAAGGACGCCCGAGCTTTGCGGAGTCACATTTTAGAAAATTTCGGGTTGACACAATCGTCGCCGACGCGGATATACGTAATTCGGCGATCTCCCCCGACGGTAAGTACTTAGCGCTGGTTCAAGTTAAAAACGGCGTCCAATCCCTGTACTTACGGCAGAGCGAGAATGGCAACAGTGTCGAGGTCGTCCCGCGAATCAACGGGATGTTTATCGGCGCGGTTTTTTCGCCCGACGGCGAGCAGATTTATTATTCCTTAAATGAAAATCTTGAGCCGAACAAACCCGCGATCTCAACTCTCTACAGGGTTTCCGTCCACGGCGGGGCTTCGCGGGAAATCCTGCGCGACATAGACAGCCCGGCGGCGATTTCGCCCGACGAAAGCCGTCTCGCGTTTATTCGCCGTAACCGCGAGAGTAAAGAGACGGCGCTGGTGCTGGCGGATATTGAAGGCGGAGGCGAGCGGAATCTGGCAGTTCGCAAACCCGAGGACGGATTTACAAATAGCGGGGTCTCATGGTCGCCGGACGGAAAATTTCTTTCCGCGACCGTTTTTCAGCCCGAAAACAGTCAGGAAACGGTTCAAGTCGCGGTCGTCAACGCCGAAACCGGCGAACAAAAGATAGTTTCACGCGAAAATTGGATTTCGGCGGGCCAGACGATTTGGCTCAAAGACGGCAGCGGAATCCTCGTGGTCGCTTACGGGGCAAAATCGTCCGCCTTAAATGACGAGCTGTGGGTCGTTCCGTACCCCGAAGGGAAAGCCCGCTTCGTCGCCAACGGCATCAACGGAAGATACGGAATCAGCCTGAACGCCGAATCAAATTCGCTCGTCGCCGTAAAATCCAGCAAATTCGCCTGTTTCCTGACCGCCCCGGTCGATAATCTTAGAAAAAACACTCACGTCCTCACGACGATCTCGGATGAATGCCCGCTGCCGTTCGGCGCGGACTGGACGAATGACGGGCTGATCGTCTATTCCGCGACGGACGACGGGAACGCCAACATTTTCACCATCAGCGAGGACGGCGGCGAGCGAAGACAGTTGACTTCGGACGCCGGCGCCGAAATCTCGCCGAAGCTTTCGGCCGACGGACGCTTTTTGACATTCATGTCGAATCGCACCGGGCAGATGGACGTCTGGCGCTCGGACGCCAACGGGACGAACGCCGTGCGGCTGACGACAAGCGGGAATGTTAAAGATTCGATAATTTCGCCGGACGGCGAAGCGGTCTTCTACCTTGTTCAGGAGGCCGAAAGTGAAGTGGAAACGCTCTGGCGGGTTTCGATTAGCGGTGAGAATCCCATCAAACTGACAGACCGGGCGACCCGCTCGCCGCGTATTTCGCCCGACGGGAAGACGATTGCCTGTTACATCTCAAATCCCGAAACGAAGACGATGATGCTCGCGCTAATTTCGGCCGAAACCGGGGAAGTCTTAAAATATCCGGCGACCCCGCAAAACGACGACATTCCTTTCCTCGACTGGTCGAAAGACGGGGAAAGTCTGTTCGTCGTGCTGCAACGCGAAAAGCCCGTCAGTCTCTGGAGACTTCACCTGAACGGCAACCAGCCCGAACAGTTACGCGAATGGCCGAACGACGCGATTTTTCGACTCGCCATCTCCAGAGACGGGCAAAGAGTCTTTTACGAAGTAGGGAACCAACTAAACAGCGTGATGCAATTTCAAAGTCTGGATTGAGAGGGCGTGCCGCATTCCGGTCATAGCGCTTCTACCCAGCCCTCCATCTTCTGCCGCCTTCACTTCTATCCTTAATCTGTATACATAATCTATATCGCCCGAGAGCAACTAAAGTAGCTGTAAGCTGTAGACCAACACCGCAGCCGCCTCCTACGTCTCATCCTCATACCTGAGAAAGTTGACGGCGTTCTGCTCCAAGTTCTCCCGCCCGTGGTCGTAGCGCATGACAGTCTTCGGGTCCTTGTGCTTGCTCATCATCTGCACCTGCCGATAGGTCAGCCCGCCATCGAGCGCCCGAGTGATGGCTGTTCGTCTCAGGTCGTGCGGTGAGAGGTCACCGAGTCTGGAGTAGTCAGACCACCGCTTGACGATCTTCTGCACCATCCTCGTCGAGAGCGCCTTGTCGAAGTCGAGCGTGCGATAGTTCGTGTGTGGTTGGAAGAGGTGTGCTTCCTCCCCGCCAGAGTGCACGATCTCCCTCCGCTTTCGATCCAGCTTCAGGTAGTGGTCTACCGCCTCCTTGATGTCCTTCGGCAGGGGCCAGACCTCCTCCCTGCCCCCCTTCACCTTGCACCGCAGCGTCCACCGCCCGTGGCTCCACTTCACCGACGAGGCCCGGAGTGAGCAGACCTCAGACACACGCAGGGAGAGCCGCAGCATCACCAGCATCAGCGCGTAGTCTCGAGCCCCCTCTGGCTTCTGACGATCAGGGCCCGAGAGCAGGTAGCGCACCTCCTTCGCCGACAGCGCCCGACCGGCCGGCTCCGAAGGCAGCTCGGGCGGGGAGACCAGCTTCGTCGAGGCCGGGTTGAGCAGGACGGCGCCCGCCGCCTTCAAATACTCGAAGAAGGAGCGTACGACGGAAAGCTTGAAGGCGACCGTCGCTGCACTCTTCTTCTGAGAGCGCAGCCTGTCCCTCCAGAGCACCACGTCCTGCGGCACCACCTCCGACGGGTGCTTCATGCCGGCGGACTGGAAGAACTCGCGAACCGCCTGGCCGTAGGCGCGCCGTGTCGCCTCAGAGACTGATTTGTTGACGAAGGGAGCCGCGCTCCTCGGGTCAAATCTCCTCGCCGGAGCTTCGCCGCCGCTTAGGATTTCAGGGGTCAGAGCATTACTGGACAAGGCAGGAAGGCTCCCGTAGGAGATTTTACGAGCAAAATCGGGCCGAATGATGAACTATTGACAGTCAGAAAAATTGGTTAAAAGCTATGGCTGATGTCATGGACACCAGCCAAGCTGACACGCGGACAGATGGAGGAGCGCCGCCTCGCGGCGGTGCCACTGCTCCGAGGAGGCAAGCTCTCGCAAAGCGAGATCGCTAGACGCCTCGGCGTCACCCCCGCCGCCGTCCACAAGTGGCGGTGCCGGCTCGATGAAGGCGGCAGGCGGGCCTTACGCCGGGCGTCGACTCCAGGCCGTCCCTGCAAGCTCACGGCCGAGCAAGAGCGGCGTTTATTTCGCCTGCTAGACGCCGGGGCCTCGGCCGCCGGGTTTGACAGCGAGCGTTGGACGCTGCCACGCGTGCAGCGACTGATCGAGCGCGAGTTCTCGGTCAGCTACCACGCGCGCAGCCTGAGCGCCTTCCTGCGCCGCCGCGGCTGGAGCCGGCAGCAGCCCGAGCGCCAGGACAAGCGGCGCGACGAGGAGTTGATCCGCGCCTGGCTCGCGAAGGACTGGCCCCGGATAAAAAAAGTCGCGCAGGCTGGGGCTAGAGATCATCTGCTTCGATGAGGTCGGCTGGTCGTTCCGCGAGAAGCTGGCCAAGACCTGGGCGCGGCGCGGCAAGACGCCCGTGCTGAAGCTGAAGGGGTGGCGCAAAGCCTTCCAGAGTTGCGTCGGGCTGAGCCTGCGCGGGCGCATCTTCAAGCGCCACTCCCGCCGCGGCGTCAACGCTGACTGCGTGATCGCGGCTCTTGAGCATCTGCTGCGGCAAGTGGGCGGGGGATTCATCCTGGTGTGGGACAACTCAAGACCCCACCGCTCGCGCAAGGTGGCGGGGTTTCTGGCGCGCCACCCCGAGGTCGTCGTCGAGTGGCTGCCTGCTTACGCGCCGGAGTTGAACCCGGAAGAGTATTGCCACGGCAATGTCAAAGAGCGGATGCGCAACCAGCGACCCGACTCGGTCGAGGAGATCGAGGAGGCAGTCAACCGCGGCTTCAACCGCTTACGCCGCCGCCCCGACTTGCTGCTCAGCTTCTTCCGTCATGCAGGCCTGCGTGTTAACCAACTTTTCTGACTTTCAATAGTTTTATTACAGAGTCAAGAACTTTGTTCGCACAACTTCCAAAGCGCGAACCAAGTAAGCTGTTTGGTATCAGCAATTATGACCATCACTATAAGGGCATGGGGACATAATGTGAATCTTGGCGATGTGTAGCACTAACTGTCTGGAGCTGTCAGTGAAGATTATCGAGAAGTACGCAGGGAAAGAGAGTGCCGCCCCGGAAGCACCGGGGCGGCACTCTCTGGCAGGATGAAGTACGGCTGTACCAACGGCAGCCACACCCTTTACTGTGGCTTCTTTGGCCCGGCGAAGAAATCGATCTGGCTCACCGCCCCGGGGGCGAGTTTCGTGGTCGAGACCCATAAGATGCGGCGGCGGCCTTCGAGCGGAGTGAAGTGTGTGATCGCGTCCCGCACGATGATGTTTTGGCCCGCCACGCGAATCTCCGTGCCGGAGTCGCGGGGGCGCGGGTCACCGATCATCATCAAAATCTCGGCGGAGACTTTTATCCCCTGCGCCCCTAGCGCGGTCACCAACCCCGCTGGACTTCCCTTGTAGTCGATGCTTTTGACGATGCTGTCTAAGCCGTATTCGTTCTGCCGCGCCAGGCGCGCGTCGGCGATGTGGATCACCCTTGGGTTCGTCCGGTCGAACGCGTAGGTGAAATGGGGCACGGAGTTGACGAGTCGCTCCAACTCCCGCTGGAGGCCGTCGTGTTGCGGGGCCTCTTTGATCTTCTGGTTCTCCATCCAGTTAGAAGACTCGCCGTCCTCCCACGCCGCCTCCAGGGTGAAATAGACGTTGTACTCCTCACCCAGCTTCAGGAGGTGGCCTTCGAGGAAGGTTGTCCGAGATTGTCGAGGCTGGCGCACGGTTGGCCCCTGCCGGCCGCCGGGGAGGTGCGTCCCCGCCGCGATGACGCTCAGCGCGGCGACGATCAGTGCGTATTTACTCATATACCGCTCCTGACTATGGCCACGTGACTTCGAGGGTGTACGAGCCGTTCTGGTTACGGCACAACACTACCGACCTGGCAATCGCCGGGGCAAGCTCGAACCCGGCCACGAAGACTTCGATGTTTTGCGTGCCCGTGTCGCTGCACAGCCCAGGTTGTAAAGCCTGGAGTTTCGGCTGGCTCGGCCATGCCGCCACCCGCGGGTCGGTAGCCGGCACGAGAATCGCCCCCGGTGCAATCCTTCCGACCGGGTCTATGAAAGTGCCCGAAGCAGTGACGGGGGAGTTAATCGACGCCTCCTCGTTATTCCCGATCACCTCCGTCACCTCAGCGCCCGCGTAAAGGTCTCCGACGTGCACGTCCCATTTGTCCTTCACGGTGACCGTGAAGGACTTGTAGTAGAGGGTGTTCAGCAGCATCTGGGTGGCCGGGACCGCCACGGCCGGCGGAGTCGTCGTCACGTTCATCGGCTTATTCTGTATGATCAGCGAGCCACCTAAGTCGTGAGTCAGCTTGGCGGGCACCACCACGGTAATGGGGTGGGTGCGGAGCGGGGTCGAACCCACTTCGGCCCTGATGGAGCCGTCGGCCGGCTGCTCACTCGGGGTGACGCCGACGACTTTGAAAGTGATGAAGCCGGTGCTGTTGTTCGGAGTCCGGTCAGAAATCTGCACTTTGTTGCCGATGATCATGACGTGCTCCGCCATGGAGGGGGGCGAGACCAGGGCCTTGAGCTGCTGCGCGCGGTTTTGGGCCGTGCCGTCGAGCTTCACCGAACTTATCCCGACCCGTAGCGGCGTGGGGAGTGCCGATCCGTCTTCCTTCTGGAACGCCACGCTCGCCACATTAACGTTCTGGGCGGGACGCGGGCTCACCGAGAAGCTGTCGCACGCCCCGCCCGAGTAACGCACAGTCCAGACGTAGCCCGTCCAGTTAGCCTGAATGCCCGTCGTCCCGGTCTGGACCCCCGTGATCGCCCCGTTCGAGGCGGTTGCGATTGAGTTATTCGCGCTCGCCCAACTCGCGCCGGTGGGGTACGGGGTCATTATCTGGCCGTAACAGTTCTTGTCCGTCTGCATGGCCCTGAACTGGGTCGTCGCGCCGACGCCTACGACGTTCACGTCCACCGGGACGACCGACGCGGAGTAGAAGCTCTGCGGGCAACAGCTCACGCAGGCGTAGCTGCTGCTCACGCCCCGCGCCGCGTCGAACTGCTCCGAGCGCCCGATCATCGCCAGCCCGTCCGGCCCGCGTACCGACCACACGATCTGCCCGCGCGCCGCCCCGGGGGGGAGTGTCGCGCCCAACGCGTCGGGCGTCTGCTCGTCGCGCAGGGCGCGCAGGTCAAGGACGGTCGTCTGCCGCGGCTCGACGGTCTTGGACCCGAGCACGTAGGTGCCGCCCTCGTGGCTGATTTGCAGGGTGTACTCCTGCGGCAGGGCCGTCACGTTCTTGAGGTAGACGACTGTCGAGGAGTCGCCCTCGATGAACCACGGGTAGCCGCCGGTGGCGCTGCGCTGGGCCGCCACGTCCCACATCGGTACCCGGAAGACCGGCCCGCCGCCTTCGCCGACGCTTAGCGCCGTCATCTGCACGCCGCCGGGCTCGCCAGTGTACTCGAACTCTAGCCCGGCCCCGGATACGTCCTCGGGCACGCCGGCCGACCTCATCGCCCCGGCGATGTCGATCTCCGCCGTCTCGCCGGGCGCGAGGCGCGTCTCCGGCAGGACGACCTCGGCACCGAGGCCGTCGGTCTTCGTGTAAGGCAGGCGGCCGGTGACGACCGCCTCGGCTGTGCCGGCGTTGTGCGCCACGGCCACTGGAGTCAGGGCCTCGTCGCCCGCCGCGCCTAACCGCAGGCCCGCCCCTTGGTACGCGGACGACTTGGCCCCCTGCGGGTCGGAGAACTGGACCGACAGGGAATACCCTGCCGTGGCATCCCGCGCGAAGCCGCGCGCCAGCACGGCTCCGGCCGGCCCCGTGTGCTCGACGGAGATGCCCCCGAGCCTCGACATCGCGCCCCGGCCCGGCCCGAAGAGATCGCCCCCCACGTCGAGGAGGCGCGTCTCATGCGGCAGCAACTCTACGGTGACGCTGCCCCTGCGGGTCGGGCGTGCGCCGTCGGCGTGCGCCGTGACCGTGACCGCCGCGTCGGAGGTGTTGGAGACGGCGAGACGGACTTCGCCCCTCTGCGAAGGGAGCCACCAGACGCCCCTGAGCCGCGAGGAGGGCAGTGTCGCCGGCTCCGCGAACTTCTCCTCGAAACTCAGGCCGCGCGCCTCGTCCTCGACGTAGACCTGCGTGCCGAGGACGAGGTCTCGCCCGAGGTGGAAGACCTGGATGCTGCCCTCGCGGAACTGCGGCCCCGCCGCGTCGGCCCAACCGCGGAGGTCGAGCAGCTGGAAGGAGTTGCCTTCGACCGTCACTGGCGCGACCTCGTACCGCTCCCCGCCCATGCTGAACAGCGTCGCCTTGACTTCGAGGGGCAGCGGCCCCTTGTTGTTCAGCAGCAGTTTCGAGCGCAGGCCGTCCTTCAGGCTGTAGTAGGAGGCGGCCAGCAGGTGCGGCTTCTGGTCGTCCTCCTCGCTGCCGCAGCAGGGGGGCGGCGTGTCCTGAGGGGTTACGGGGACGCCCGCGGCCGGCAAACGGGTGCGCGGAGTGCCGGGGTACGGGGCGGCAGAGACCAGTGAGAGGAGGAGCGCGAGTAAGAGACCTGTCGCGCAGAGGATCGTGGGCAGCGAAGGCTTGGTCAGCGGGCGGGGGTGGGCGCTCCTGTTCATAGTGGTGACACTCCTCGGTGGAATGAGGCTACGGCTACTTCCCGCCCGAGGCGACGACGCCCGAAGGCTAGGTGCCGCCCGCGCAGAAGGTGAAGTGGAGTTACGCCGGGGCGTTCCCGTATGACGACAACGGGTGTTCGAAGGCTCCCCAGCCAGCCGCCAACGGTGAAGCACACCCGCCTTAGAGGCCTGCGCCGGGACTACGACACTAGCGTCAAAGTGTGGGGAGTCGGATGTGTAAGCGGCCGCGGGTGGACGCGTTACATTACAGCCCTGGGTGAATGACGTTGAGGTTAGGGGCTAACTCTTCTCCTAATGCTGCGGAGCTAGCGGCGCGAGGATTAAGCGGTGACTAAAAGGCGCTTCGGGTGCAGGCAAGAATCTACGCGCGGCCTACACGCCTGTCAATAGAAATTTTTCAAACTACCTTAACGGGATCCCGGCAACGTCCTCCGTCTTAATCTTCCACTACCCCGTGCCGATCATGGCAAGTCGGAAGTGCAGCCCTACTGGCACTCTAGGCTTACAATACTTCCTTAACAGGCGCTGCTTACTGCTATCGCAAAATTTCACAAATTTCCAGTGTTGGCAGGTCAAGCGAGTGGACACGTCGACCGCCTTCGTCCTCTAGATCAAGTTTGAGGCCTCCTACTTCCCGCAGTGGGTTAGCCTCCCCACGTTTCACATCTTTCTACTTTCAGAAAATGTCTGACCGGGCGTTCATCGACGCGCTCAACTCCACCACGGCCGGGGCGCTCTCGACAGCCGAGAGGGACGCTTTCATCAGCAGCCTTGAGATCCGCACGGATACGCGGGCGAAGGCCCTAGGACGGTAGCCGAAGATACGGACTTCCGATAGGCAGAGACCAACAGTACGTTACTGTTGATGCAGTACTACGGTTACCTACGGGGTAATCCGAATGACGTCGGGTTCAACGGCCAGCCGGATTCGAACTTAGGGGACTACAACTGCTGTTTGGGTAAGCTCAACGAGTTCGGAGCAACTGAGTCAATCTTCCCTTGATTCCATCTTGGGCTGTGAGACATCAGCCATGATTCAGTTCAAGTTTTAGCACGCATCCCTAGAGAGGGGTGACGCTTACGGAGCACCCCTCTCAGGTGCTCTTTTGTGACGTGCGTGTACCGCTGGGTTGTGGCGATCGAAGCATGCCCAAGGAACTCTTGCACCACTCGAATGTCCACGCCGTTGCGCAGGAGCAGCGTCGCCACCGTGTGCCGCAGCATGTGCGGCGTCACGCGCCGCTTGATCCCTGCCTCCTCCCGGAGCCGCGCGATGACGTTCGCAATGCCCTGAGTCGTCAGGCGCCCGCCTGACGAGTTCAGGAAGAGTGCCGGGCTCCGCGTCCCTATCCGCGCCCTCGCCTCTAAGTATTGGCGCAGGACGCGTACCGTCTCCTCGTCCACGACTAGAGCCAGCCGGTCCCTCCCGCCCTTGCCTTGAACCCTGAAGACCGACTCCCTCATGAAAAAGTCATGGACGTCGAGGGCTGACACTTCGCCGACGCGCAGCCCCGTGGCGAATAGCAGATCCACTAAGGCTAGATTCCGGACGCGTCGGTATTCAGGAGATGAAACCGTGACCAAGGATGAGGGACCGCCTCGTCAAGAACAGCGGTGGCTGAAATGTTGCTCTTCTTGGCCTGAGAGAGGAGCCTTCGCATCTCGTGCGCGCTGAGTGCATGGGGCAGTTGCTCCGTCCGTCCGTAGCTCAGCTTGACCCTCCAAAAGGGGGACTCCCGCGACGAACCGCGGCGCACCCAGTAGGAGCAGAAGACTTTCAGGACGACCATCTTCCGCCGGATCGAAGTGGGGGCATAGCCTTTCTGGCGGAGGTGCACGCACCAGTGTTCTATCAAGGCCCCTCTCAAGGATTTCAGGAGCATGTTCTCGCCGGCGAAGGCGTTGAACTGCGTCAGGTCCGAGAGGTACGCGGCCTTCGTCTTCTTCGACCGCTCGTTGGTTGAGAAGTATCCGCTTACGAACTTCGCGCACGCCTGGTTCAGATGCATGCCTTATGCGCCGAGACAGAGATCGGCGATTCTTTTTTAGGATAGGAAGAGCTTCCTGTGAGCTTTGAAAGAGGTTGGAAGGGAAAATCTGAGGCGAGTCTAACGGCGTAAGATTTTGATTTCAAGCCGGGGACGGGCGCTGTATAATCCGGGCCGCTCCGCGATCCTCGATGCAGCGGACGCATGGGCCCTCATACAAGGCAGGAAATCAGCCGGAAGTACTGAATCGGTGAGGGGTAGCTGTGTGAATCCAGCTATAATCCCTTACTAATTGAAGACCTTGGGATAACTAGGAATTATCACGAGTCTGAGGAGACTTCACTTTGGTTTCGGCTTGGCTGCATAGGCTCCGGCCCAAGAGCGGAGTGACCATCGCGGTTGCTGTTGCGGTTGCGCGGGCGGCGTCGCTCGTCGCGGCTGCGTATTTCGACAACTCGCTGTGGCTACCCAGCGAAGGGGTCGGGCTGTTCGAGCATCCGGGCATACTGGCCATCGTGGTGGGCGACGCCGTTCTCTTCCTTTTGTGCGTGTACGCAAGTCGGATGACGCGGTCAGTGGGGAGACGGCTCCCGACACATCGGCGACCCGTGGTTCAGCGGTATTTCAGGCTGATCATACTCCGCGGTATCTTTGGCAGGGGCGGGAGTTTCGGCAAGATGCTGTTGTTTCTGTCGGTGGTCGGCGCGGTCTCCCTCGTGAATCAGACCGTGCGGCTGACGGATGCCGTCGCCTACTACGGTCACGACACCTTCGACAGCATCTTACATCGCGGGAGCTTCTGGGTGATGCGCGTGAATTTGTTCATATCATGGTGCGTCATAGTCCCGCTGTTCGCAAGCTATCTCGTCGCGCACACGAGGGCGATCCGGCTCTTCTTTAGAAAGTGCGATGAGCACGGCCTCGTTAAGTTCCAGCCCGGGCACCCCGACCAACACGGGGGCTTCACCTTCTTCGGCTGGCTCGACACCATCTACGCGATAGGCCTACTCGTCGCGCTCATTGAGGTGTTCTTATTAATCATTACCCATAGCCGGGTAACCGTCGGGAATCTTTTCAGCTTGATGGCGATCACGGTCGGCGTTGTCTTAATCTCTGTTCTTTCAATTTATGAGGTGGTGCGTGTTGTCAGGCGCCAAGAACGGCTGCTCAAGATGGCGTCCTTCGTGAGGACTGGCAGGGGCTCTCGCCACTTAAGTCTGGATTACCTGACGCTCGTCTACAACGCCAAGTTCAGCCCGTACAGCACGACCGCACTCCGCCTCGCCGTCGCGCTCCGTGCCGCCGCCCTGATTCCTATTGCGATCCGGGCGGTGATGTACATCACCTCAGAGCTTTAACAAGAACGTACAGGCACAAGTACCCGAACGCGGTGGCGGCCGCAAGAATAGCTGACACGACTGTGGAGTTGTTTAATGAGGCCGGCAAGAGATTATAAGGCAGCAGACAGCCGATGACGATTGCGAGGCGCACGACGCCCGCGTGGACGAGGACCAGTTTCCGGAATCCCGGCACGAGTTGGTCGAAGTCACCGACGCCCACTCTGAAGGCGTACAAGCAGACCTCTCGAAACGTGAAAGCCCACACGAGGAACGACCCGAGACCGTACTCGCGATCAAAGGCAACCACGGCGGCGATATAGAACGCGCGATCCGCGACGCTGTCGAACAGCCAGCCCGTCACCGTCTTACCCGTAGTCCGCCGCGCCAAGTACCCGTCCAAGTGGTCAGTGACTTGAGCAATCACCGCGACAACGACGCTTGCGGTCAGCAGCGCTCCCGGTTCCCGACGAAATAGGCCGACGAAGAGCAGCGCCAGCGGCACCCGTACAACGGACGCAATGTTGGCCGGATTGAGGGCCGCGCGCACGATAATTCCTAGTTATCCAAAATGCCCCTGAAGCTAGTCTATTGTTAGGGTGTCGGGCGGCGCTCGATGTCGCCCGCCGCATGCGACTTCTGATACTTTGTAAGGTGAGAGCGGCGCAGGATTTTTATCCTGCGCCGCTTTTGCTCTGAAGGGTGGCGTGTAGTGTTACGTGGAGGGATGCCGTACTCTCTTAGACTCCGGGCGCGAGATTGAGGGACTGGACGATCCGCTCTCCCAAGCTGAGCAGGTCATGTCCGGGCCGGCGGTAGACCGTGGACGACGCCGCGAGAAACAGGGGTGTGCGACACCCGCGCGGGCTTAGATTCCTTAACGACCTCCCTCGTCCCGAATCAAGCTTGGCGACGGGGCTGTGGCGGAACCGGCGGTCGGACACTTTCATAATTGCCAGATGACTTTGCCGGTCGCGTCGATCAACTGCTTCTTGCCGTCGGGCGTCGCGACCCGGGCGAGGCCGCCGGCGAACGGGTGCGCCTCGCTGAATCGCGGCGCGACGGCGAACCTTCCCGCGCGGTCGATGTACCCCCACACGTAACGGCCGTCGCTGCCGATGATCTTGACGGCCGCCAAGCCTTCGGAGAACCCGCTCGTTTCGCGGAACAGCGGCTCGATGACGACTCTGGCCGTCCTGTCGATGAAGCCGAGCTTGTTAAAGGACAAGGCGGGCGCGAGACCTTCCGAGAAGGGCGCGAGTTCCAGCCGGCGGATGGTGTAGAGCGAGCGCTGGCGCGCGGTGCGGTGTTGCCAGAAAGGTGTCTCGAAAGCGACTCGGCCGTTGCGCTTCAGGTAGACGCCGCGCGGCGGGTCGCCTTGAACGACCGGCAGCAGCCCTTCCGTAAAGAAGTCGCCCGAGCGCTCGTAATCTACCATGAGGCGGAACTCGCCCGACCGGCCGATAAAGCCCGAGCTGCTTTGGCCGATCACCTTGGCGAGGCCGTCAACGAAGTCGCCCGGCTGGTAGACGAACTGCGGCTCGATGACGATCGTGCCGGTCTTGTCGATGAAACCGTAGAGCCACTTGCGCTCTTTCAGCACGGCCACCCACGCGAGACCTTCGGAGAAATGGCCCGAGTCGTGGAACTGCGGCGGGATGACCACGCGCCCGGTCTTATCCATGTACCCGTACTTTCTTTCCTCCCCGAGAGGGGTCTGAAACCTCGCCAGCCCGTCGCGGAAGACGAACGCAGAGTCGTTCACCGCGGGTAGTTCGGTGAATCTGCCGTTCTCTTCGACGATGCCGTCCCTCCTCCACCCGCCCTCCCAAAGCCAAGCGTACGCGACCCCCTCGGAGAACTCGCCGGCCCCTTCGTACCGCGGCGCGATGCGGAAGCGGCCCGTGCGGTCGATGAAGCCCCACTTGCCGCGGGCGTCCGCGACCGGGTGCAGCCCCGCGTGGCTCTTGACGCGCCGCTCCTGCGCCGCGCAAGGGAAGACGCAGGCGCCGAAGAGCCAGAGAAAAAAGAGAGCCCTTGCAAGCTTCATCAATTAATTCTCCCAACCCTCTTCGGGCGCCGCGCCGTCCTTCTTCTCGTCCGCGACGAACGTCCCGCCCCTGTCAACGGAGCCGTGCCTGCCGACGAAGCGGGGGCCGCAGCAGAGGCATCTTCCGGCGTAGGTGATCCGCCCGACGGAGACGCGGGCGCGCCCGCCCTGAAACTTGGAGGCGTATGTGAACTGCGGCTTGATGACGAACGCGCCCGCCCTGTCGATGTAGCCGAAGCTGCCGGGCAGGCCGCACAGAGAGCCCTCGCCCCCTGCTTCGCCCCCGCCGGGGTTTACGGCCGCCAGCCCCTCCGCGAAATCCCCGGCGGCAAGAAACTGCGTGGGGATGACCTCGCGCCCGCCCCTGTCGACGTAGCCCCACCTGAGGTTGCGCCGCTCGAAGCGCCCGGGCCCCGGCCTCTCCGGCTTCTCCTTATCCAGCACGGCGGCCGCCGCTAGGCCCTCGGAGAAATCGCGCAGGACTGCGTAACGGAGTTCGACGAGGACGCGCCCGCGCTCGTCGATGTAGCCCCACCTGAGGTTGGGCTGCGCCCCGATTTCGGGCAACTCCTCGTCCACCACCCCGACGCGCGCGAGGCCGTCCGCGAAGGGGAGCGCCGCGTCGAACCGCGCGGCGATGACGACCTTGCCGCCGGGGTCGGCGTATCCCCACCTGCCGTTCACGTAGACCGGTTTGAGCCGAGCCCCTTGCGGGACTACCTGCGCGAAGGCGTTGAAGTTAAGCGCCAGAACGATCAGACACACGAATTTAGTCTTCATCAACACGATGAACGCCCGAGCGGCAAAAACTTTCTGGAATTTTTTGACCGACTGAAAGGCCGGGTATTATACGATGGGGGCGCGGGAGCGACTCACCATCACGGCTCCGGCGTTATTCGGATGACCTGATAACCGAACTCGGACGGCAGAGGTAAATACTGACGTTGACCGACCAAATCCGCTTCGACGACGGGGCCGCCTACGAGCGGTACATGGGCGAGTGGAGCCGGCTCGCGGGCGAGACGTTCCTCGACTGGCTGGCCCCGCGAACGGGTCTGCGGTGGCTCGATGTCGGCTGCGGCAACGGCGCCTTCACCGAAATGATCATCGGGCGGTGCGCGCCGGCCTCGGCGCACGGCATAGACCCGTCCGAGGGGCAGCTCGCCTACGCGCGCACGCGGCCCGCGGCCCGCGTCGCACAGTTCAGTCAGGGCGACGCGATGGCGCTGCCCTTCCCCGACGACACGTTCGACGCGGCCGTCATGCCGCTCGTCATCTTCTTCGTCCCCGACCCGGCCGAGGGCGTCGCCGAGATGGCGCGGGTGGTTCGCCCGGGCGGCATCGTCACGGCCTACGCGTGGGACATGGAAGGCGGCGGTTTCCCTTACGGGGCGTTGCAGGAGGAGATGCGCGGGCTGGGCGTCGCGGTCCCGACGCCGCCGAGCCCCGAAGCGTCTCGGATAGACGCGATGCGGGACTTGTGGGCCGGCGCGGGTCTGGATTCGGTCGAGACGCGGGAGATCGACGTGCGGCGGACGTTCAATGATTTCGACGACTACTGGGCGACCGTCCGCGGGGGGCCGAGCGTCGGCTCGCAGCTCGCGGCGATGGCGCCCGAGACCCTCGCGTCCCTCGAAGCGCGGATGCGCGCGCGCCTGCCGGCGGACGCCGCCGGCCGCATCACCTACGGCGCGCGGGCTAACGCAGTCAAGGGCCGCGTCTCGAATCGCGGAGCGGGCGATAGAAGGGACTGAGGCCGTACACCTGATGAGGAAGGGGCAGGTCAGGAGTCTGGACGGGAGGGGCGCGACGGGGCGGGCGAGGTTCGTCCGGAGTCTGCTCGGCGTCGCAGCCTAGCAGCCTGCTTGGCCGAGGCAACTCCGTCCCGAAGCAATCTTCGCGACGCTCCCCTTACGTCCTCCTCCGCCGCTCGGCCGCGAAGATCATCTCGACGCGCGCGAGCTCGCGCTCCAGACCGAGCAGCAGGCCCACCGCCGCGGGACGCCAGTCGTCGCCGCCGACGTACTCAAGCTCCTTACACAGCGCCGCCACCCGGTGCGCGCCGAGGTTGCCGCTGCTGCCCCTCAGACAGTGCGCCAGCCGCCGCAGCGCCGGCCCGTCCGAGCTGTCCAGAGCCCCCCGCAGGGCGCTCATTTTGGCGGCCACGTCCGTCACGTAGAGGTCTATCAGTTCGACGACGATGTCGGGCTCGCCGTCGATCTGCGCCTCTCCGAAGCTCGCCAGCATCTCCATGTCCACCACGTCGGCCGGCGCGCTGAAAGCGCCGGCCGACGCCGGGAGAACCCCCTTCTCGTTCAGGGCGACTTCAAACTTTTCGCTGTCGATTAGCATTATCGGCTCCTCCTCCTCCTCGTCTCACTTCGCGCCCGCGAGTGGCGGTCAGGTCGGGTCGTCAGTTAGCCACGGGCTTGTTCCGCCCCGTCGCCCTTGCTCACGAGCATTCGCAGCATGGTTTGCAGTTGCGCGGGCTTGAAAGGTTTCGGGAGGAAGACCGTCGCGCCCGCTTCGAAGCTGTTCGTCATCAGCTTGAGGTCATGCTCGGAGGTGATCATCATCGCCGGAATCCGCATCAGACGTTTCTCCGTCCTCATGTGGCGGATGATCTCGATGCCCTCGATGTGCGGCATCAGCATATCGAAAATCGCCGCCCGGAAATTCGCGTCCGACTGGAGGAGCCGGATCGCCGCGCGCCCGTCGTGGACGACGACCGGCGTGTAGCCTTCCTTCCTCACGATGGTAGTCACCAAATGCCTGATGACGGGGTCGTCATCGGCCACAAGGATGCGCCGCGAGGCTTGAGCCGTGGCTGCGAGCATTCTGTCAGACTCCTTTCCTTCAGACCGCCGTCTGGTGAAGTGCGCCCGCGAGGGCCGTCTTCACCCGCGCCAACTCTTTGCTGACCTCCGCGCTGAGGCCCCCCGCGCCTTCGAGGCGGCCTTCGCGCCCCATGCGCTCCAACTCGCGCAGCGGCCCGACGAGCGCGACCACCCCGCAATTGGCGCTGACGCCGGCGCAGTTGTGCGCGATCAAACCCACTTCGCGGGCGTCCCCCGAGGCGACGGCCCGGGCCAGTTTTTCCAGACTCTCGGACATCTGCGACATGTAAACGTCCAAGACCTCGGCGAACTCTTCCGGCTCGTCGCCTAACGCCAGACGGAGCCGCTCCATGTCCACGGGGGGCGAGCTCTCCGAGGCGGCGGCCTCCTCGACGCCCGCGACGCCCTTCGACAACCACCTCCCGAGCACCTCGGCAAGCTCTTCCGGCTTAACCGGCTTGGAGACGTAATCGTCCATCCCCGCCGCGAGGCACTTCTCCCGATCACCCTCAAGCGCGTTCGCCGTCATCGCCACGATGGGCGTGCGTTTGGCGCCCCCTTCCCGGCGGCGGATTTCGGCGGTCGCCTCGTAGCCGTCCATCTCCGGCATCTGACAATCCATCAGCACGAGGTCGTAAGCGATGCGCCCGAGCGCTTCGAGCGCCTCCAGCCCGTTGGCCACGAGGTCGGCGCGGTAACCCAACTTCTGCAACTGCCGCGCGGCGACCTTCTGGTTCACGATGTTGTCCTCGGCCAGCAGGATGAGCTTGTTCGACATCTTCCTCGCCTCTCCGGGGAGGCGGACGGCGGGCGACTCCCGCGGGGCGTCCGGCCCCGCCGGGGCCGGGGCGTAGCCGACCGCGGTGGACAAGCAGTCGTACAACTGCGACTGGCGCACAGGCTTGGTGAGGTACGCGGCGACGCCGATGTCGCGGGCCACGGCGTCGTCACCGCGCTGGCCGAAGGATGTCAGCAGGACGAGCCGCACCCCGGCGATGGCGGGGTCTGATTTGATGGCGCGCGCCAACTCGAAGCCGTCCATGCCCGGCATCATCAGGTCGAGGATCGCGAGGTCGAAGGCGGCGCCGCGTGCCGCCGCCTCGCGCAGCGCTTCGAGCGCGCGCCGGCCCGAATCGGCCTCCTCGTAAATCATTCCCCAAGAGGCCAGTTGGTGCGACAGGATTTTCCGGTTGGTCGCGTTGTCGTCGACGATCAGCACCCTCAGCTTGTCCAGACTCGAAGCGTTCGGCCGCGCCGCCCGCGCCTGCGGGGCCTGTTTGCCGAATCCGGCGGTGAAGCGGAACGTCGAGCCCTTCCCCGGCTCGCTCGTGACCCCGATCTCGCCGCCCATCAATTCGACCAGCTGCTTCGAGATGGCGAGCCCGAGCCCCGTCCCGCCGTACTTGCGCGTCGTCGACCCGTCGGCCTGCGTGAAGGCATGAAACAGGTGCTGCTGCACGGCCGGGCTGATGCCGATGCCGGTGTCGCTCACCGTGAAGCGGACGACGACCCGGTCTTCAGTTTCGCTCTCCCTCTCGGCGCGCACGATGACCTCGCCCGCCTCCGTGAACTTGACGGCGTTGCCTATCAGGTTGGTGAGCACCTGTCGCAGGCGGCCCGGGTCGCCGCGCAGGTCTCGCGGCACGTCCCTGTAAATGAGAGAGCACAACTCGATCTTCTTATCCCGCGCGCGCTCGGCCAGCAGTTCGACCGCGCCCTCGATGGCGTTGTTGAGGTCGAAGTCGAGCGTCTCGAACTGAAGCTTGCCCGCCTCTATCTTCGAGAAGTCGAGGATGTCGTTAATGATGGTCAGGAGCGCGTCGCCGCTGGCGCGGATGGTCTCGGCGAATTCACGCTGCTCGGGCGACAGCTCCGTGTCGAGCAGGATTCCGGTCATGCCGATGATGCCGTTCATCGGGGTGCGAATCTCGTGGCTCATGTTGGCGAGAAACTCCGACTTGAGCCGCGCCGATTCGACCGCCATGTCGCGGGCCTGTTTCAGCTCCTCTTCGGCCCGCTTACGCTCAATCGCCAGAGCGATCTGGCCCCCCACCGAAGTCATAAACTCAAGGTCGCGCGCCGAGAACGCCCCGGCGTCGGCGTAGTGCTGGACGACCAGCACCCCGATGACTTCGGAGGGGCCGCCCAGAGGGATACCGAGCCACGAGGCCGCGGGGGTGCCGGCCGCCTCGACCTCGCCCTCTTCGACCAGCCGCCGGAAGAGTTCGTCGCCCATCAGCACGGGACGGCCCGTGCGCAGGACGTAGGCCGTGCGGCTCTTCCCGAGCCGGTGCGGCGGCGGCGCGTCGTCGTATTGGTCGACGAAGAAGGCCATGCTGAGCACGCCCGTCTTACTGTCGTGGAGGGCGACGAAGCAGTTCTCCGCGTAGAGCACCTTCCCGATGGACTGGTGGATGTGGCGCAGCAGCTCGTCGAGGTTCAGGGTCGAGCTGATGCCCTGCGTGATCTCCAGCAGAACCTGACGCTCGGCCTCGACCTGACTGCGCTCGGCGATCTCGGCGCGCAACTCCGACAGGTAGGACTCCTTCTCCCGCGCGGCCGACTCCATCTGCTTCTTGATCTTGTGCCCGTAGGCGGCCGCGCCCCCGACCATCAGGAGAACGAACGCGGCGATCAGGTACTCGTAATTCCGCACCGCCGCGGCCGAGGCCACCTGTTCTTTGAACAGTTTCTCCTGAATCACGGCGACGTGCTCGCGCAGTTCGGCGAGGGCCGCGCGCACGTTGGCGTACTTGCGGTCCATCGTCGCCATGCGCCGCCCGGCCATTTCAGTCTGCCCCTTGCGGAAGTAGGAGAAGATTTGTTCGGCCTCGCCGGTCATCTCCCTCATGGCGGTCTTGATGGCCGCCAAATCTTCGGGGAGCCTTTCGACATCGTGGCTGACTACCGTGCCGAGCTGTTTCTCTTCGCCGATTTTCGCGCGCAGGTCTTCTTCGACCGCGGCCATGTGCAGCTCGAAAGTGCGGAGGGCCGCCTGCATCTTCGACTGCTCGCCGTCAACGTCGTGCGAGTCGAACACGTCGTTGCCCGGCGCGTCGACGGCGCCGGCCAGCGGGCCGAGGTCGGCGTAATGGTTCAGCCGCTTGACCCACTCCTGATTAACCTCGACGGAGCGGTCATAAATCCTCACGATCTGGTGACTGAGGAACAGGCCGAGCAGGACGATTAACACGTCGAAAGCCGCCAGCAGGTAATAGACGCGGTACCACTTGGGCGCCGACCGGCGTCGCTCCGCGGGTTCCTCCGCGCCGTTTAATTTCGCTGATGATGTCATGTCGAATTTCTATCGCCGAAGCGGCCCCCGCGACGGCAAGGGCGGGACGTGCGGGCGGCAGTCGCGGAGTGGTGTGGGCGTCAAGAAATTGACACCCTCTGAGACGGCCGAGCGGGGGCGCGTCAATTTTTTGATGCCCGCCACGCCGCGGGATGCGGGAAGCCGGGGCGGCTCAACCCGGATGGCGGATATCTGGGGGGAACGTGACGCATCACGATGACGCGAAACCCCTGCGCGCCCCCGCGCGGGGGGACGCTTGGCATTTGCCGTGCCGGAAGCGGGGCTCGGCCGCAGGAACCGGCAGCGTTGCAAACCTTGATGGCAGGCGAGAAGATGCCTCACCCGGCCGGGTGTAGATCGCGGAGGCTAAGCGTGAGACTTACAAGTATTATGCGGAGGTGTTTAGGCGCCGCGTCGTTGCTATGGATGGCGGCGGCATGCGCTGTACGCGGAACTGCGCCGGCAGGCCGCCCGCGCCCAAGACCAAGAGGCTGAGGCCGTGGCCGTCATCAGAGGCACGAGGGAGAAAAGCGTCCGACTCGTCTCGACGCGCCCGGACATGGCTTCAAGACTCTGGCACATGAACGCCGACTTCGAGGCGGAGTTGGCGGCCCCGGCGGGCGCGTACCGCCGGCCCCCGCACTCCGAAGACCTCAACCGGCGGCTCTCCGAGCACCTCCTGTGGCTGGCCCGGCCCGGCGACGCGCTGCTCGTCAAAGGGCCGTGGCCCGAGCGGCTGCGGGCCGAGGCGGGCCGGCGCGGCGTCGAACTCATGGCGCCCGAAGGCCCG
>Ga0196962_10000168_pt1 | contig 36992 bp, 34 predicted proteins | sample S3v_20metaG_FD_183186 | JGI IMG/M metagenome (GOLD analysis project Ga0196962, IMG submission 183186) | Soil microbial communities from Anza Borrego desert, Southern California, United States - S3+v_20 | ecosystem: Environmental > Terrestrial > Soil > Desert | place: USA: California | collected...
GCGGTAGGCCGCCTGCGACAGCTCCGGCGAGATGCCGAGCTGCATCAGCATCGGCACGAAGATGGGCGCGAGCAGCGCCCACTTCGCCGACGCCGAGCCGATAAGCAGGTTGACGAGGGCGGTGAGCAGGATGATGCCGACGATGGTCACCTGCCCGGGCAGGGCGAGCGCCTTGAGCGCGCCCGCGCCTTTGAGGGCGAGGAGCGCGCCGATGTTCGACTGACCGAAGGCCGCGATGAAGAGCGCGGCGAAGAAGGCGAGCACGATGTAGTAGCCCATCGTGCTCATCGTTTTGCTCATCCCCTGGATGATGTCGCGGTGGCTCTTCACCGTCCCGGCGACGTAGCCGTAGACGACGGCCGGCAGGAGGAAGAGCAGGAAGATGAGCGGGACGATGGAGAGCATGAGCGGCGCGGCCGCGGCCGTCAACTGCGGCGCGATGGCCTCGGCGCTGCTTTGGAAAGCGGCGCCGTGTCTGGCGTTCGCCTCGTCGCCGAGCCGGGCCTTGACCGCGTCCTGAAACGCCTTCTGGTTCGCGTGCTCGCGGCCGAGGAGCGGCTCCGCACGCTTCACAACGTCCTCGGGGACGCCGGCCGCGCGCAGGCCGTTAAAGGAGTCGGGCGTGAGCCGGTAGCCGGTCGGCGAGCGCATCGGCGAGTCGGCCGGCGCGGAGACGAGAAAGAGGATGACGACGCCGGCCGCGAGCGTCGCGAGGCCCGCGTACAGGCCGCGCCGCTCGCGCTCGCCCAGCGTCTCCATCTTCGGCATCTCGTCGGGGTCGCCGTCCACCTGCGCCTCGCGCCTCAGCCGCGGCTCGATGACGCGGTCGGTCAGGAACCACCCGACGCCCATGATGAGCAGGCACGAGGCGGCGGTGAAGTACCAGTTCGAGAGCGGGTTGACCGTGCGGGCCGGGTTGATGACCTGCGCGGCCGTCTGCGTCAGGCCCGCCAGCAGCGGGTCGATGCTCGACGGGACGAAGTTGGCGCTAAAGCCCCCGGAGACGCCCGCGAACGCGGCGGCGATGCCGGCCAGCGGGTGCCGTCCCGCGGCGTAGAAGATGACGCCGCCCAGCGGGATGACGAGCACGTAGCCGGCGTCGGCCGCCGTGTGGCTCAAGACGGCGACGAGGATGAGCATCGGCGTCAAAAGCAGCCGCGGGGTGAAGCTCAAAAGCCCCTTGAGCGAGGCGTTGATGAAGCCCGTGTGCTCGGCCACCCCGACGCCTAAGAGCGCGACGAGCACGACGCCGAGCGGCGGGAAGCCGGTGAAGGTCGTCACCATGTTCGAGAGGAACGCGGCGACGGCCGCGCCCGTCAACTGGTTGTTGATCTGGATGGGCTTCCCGCTCCGCGGGTCGATCTCCGCGAACTGGACGTTCGAGAGCAGCGCGGAGAGTATCCAGACGACAACGAGCAGGATTAAAAAGAGGGCGGCCGGGTCGGGCAGCTTGTTGCCGATGCGCTCGACTGCGTTCAGCGCCCGATCTATCCAGCGAGGTGAGCCTGCATTACCGCTGTCGGCCTTCTGGGTGGCTTCTGTGTTCACCGGAACCCCCTCTTCGTAATTGTTTGACTGAAGTTTAGCAGTTCGACGCAGGCTAATCTAACTTTATCAGGATTCCCCAACATCCCGGCCACAACGTAACCGGGCGCAGCAGCCTTTCCCCTTAGAAGTGGACTTTGTACCTGTCGCCCTCGGCGTCAACGCCCACCACGGTAGCCTTCTTCCACTACCCGGGGGGTGGCTTCGACCGAATCCCCGACCTTAAACTGCCGGGCACTCGTGTCGGGTGTCTGGGCCAAGACCGCCCGGCTCAGGCACGCTAGGCTCGAAGCTGCCACGCTCGACGACTGGTCTTGAGAATTTAGCAATTCAAGTGAGACTATCCAAGCCGCGGCGAACTCTCGGCCGCAGAAACTTATGAACGTCTTCGTGCCACTCTTCATCGTCGTCGCGGCCTGCTGGTTCCTCGTCTACACGGGGCGCGTCGCGCCGACCGACCCGCGGCTGCTGCTCTCCGTCGGCGGCGCGATGGCGGCCGGCGCGGTCTTCTTCCTCTACGCGTACGCGAAGGCGGGGCGCACGCGGGCCGACGCGATGCGGCGCGTGGCGGAGGGGTTGGGCTGGGAGTTCGCCGAACGCCTCCCTGTGGGGGCGTTGCCGGGCGCGGACACGTTTCAAATCTTCGGGGGCGAGGCGGCGCCGGGCGCGGGGGATGAGGGCCTGCGCCCACCGCGCTGGCGCACGCGGCGCGAGGCGGAGAATGTTTTGCGCGGCGAGGCCGGCGGCGCAGAGGTTTTCGTCTTTGACCTCCTGACGCAGCACGTCGTGCGGCCCGTTGGGGCGGCGGGGCGCGGCTCGTACACCGAGACGGTCGTCTGCGCGCGTGTGCCGGGCGTGGGCCTGCCGCGCTTCGCGCTCGCGCCGAAGGGCTTCTGGCCGCGGCTGAGTACGCTGGACGGCGGGGCCGACGTGGAGGTCAACTCGCGCCCCGTCCTCTCGCGCCTCTACTCGCTGCGCGGTGAGGACGAGGGGGCCGTGCGCCGTCTGTTCGAGGCGCCCGCGCTCGCCTCATTCTTCGAGGCCCGCGAGGGCCTCTGCGCCGAGGGCGAGGGCGACCGGCTCGCCTTCTACCGCCACGGCGTCTCGCTCCCGCCCGAACGCCTCCGCCCCTTCATTGATGAATCGCTCGAAGCCGTCAGGCTCTTTGCAGCAACCCGAGACTGAGCTTAACGCGAATTTGTACTCAGACATCAAGCAAGCGCCTAACGCGGATGTTCTCCCGGCGGCGGGGGCGCGGTAACAAGCCTAAGTGAATAAGGGACGCGTTCCGCGAGTGATGAGCGACGAAGGCGAAGAGAAAGAAGGGCCGGTCGAAACCGTCCTGTATACGGTGGGCCACTCGAACCGGTCGGCCGAAGAGTTCACGGGGCTGCTGCGGGGCAACGGGGTCGAGGTGCTGGCCGATGTCAGGAGGCTGCCCGGCTCGAACAAGTACCCCCATTTTAACCGGGACGTGCTGGCGGCCTCGCTGGCCGGCGCGGGCATCCGGTACGTCTACCTAGAGGGGCTGGGCGGGAGGCGGCGACCGAATAAAGACTCCCGGAACGCAGCATGGCGGAACAAGTCTTTCCGCGCGTACGCCGACCACATGGAGACGGCGGAGTTCCGGGAGGGGGTCGAGGCGCTGCTGGCCCACGCGCGTCAGGGCCGGACGGCGATCATGTGTGCGGAGGCCGTCTGGTGGAGGTGCCACCGGGCGCTCATCGCCGACTACCTGAAGTCCGTCGGGGTGAGCGTTTATCACATCATGGGCGCGGGGACTAACAAGCCGCACCCGTACACGTCCGCGGCGAGGGTCGTCGATGGCCGGCTCTCCTACGAGGAGTGAGGAAGCGTGCGCGCTGAAGGCACGTCACGACCCTCCCGTTTGCGCAAGCGCCATATCGACTAGGGCTGCGCCCCGCGGCAGAGGCCCTAGGGGAAGAGGGAGGTTACACCTATGTTGTTTCCGTTGTTGGCACGACAGGGGTGCGGCCGGTGCGGCGCGGGCGTCCCCGTGTGGTCGGATGTCTGCCGGGGCTGCGGGCACGTGCTCCACTCGGCGAGGAGGCTGCGCGCGGCCGGCGTGTTGTATCTCTTCCTCGGGTTGGTCCTGACGGCGCCCGCCGTCTACCTGCTGGCGGTCATCACGCGGATGGTCCTGTACCCGGACGGCTCGGGGCGCTACACGGGCGGCGCCTGGGGGCTGGTGCTCGCGTACGGCTCACTTGGGTTCGTGCTCACGCTCGGCGTCACGGGCCTGCTGATGGGCGCGTGGCAAGTAGTCTACGGCAGGCGCAACCTCAAACTGGTCCGCGTCGTGATAGTCCTCTATGTGATCTTCATGGCCGCCGTGCTCATCGTCCGCCTGTTGAGTTGAGCCGACCTTCGGCCCCACGCCGGGCTGCCCGATAAGCCGTGGTGCCAACCTTGCTTAGAGGCACACGAAGGGTGCCGAGGTCTTCAGTTAAGCGGCGACACCAAAGCGGCCAGCGATGAACTTCGCCTGCCCCGTCGAGTCTCCGCCGCCTAATCTCCAACTGCCTCTTAGCAGCATGCTTTGGGAAGAGTCGGTTCGTCAGCGTCTTCCGATCATGGCATCCGTGAGACCTCAACCCGCCTTAAAGAAGCCCCTACGGCACCAGCGTTGACATAGCCGGCTCGCATCGAACCGCTCGCCGGCGGAGTCGCCAACGACGTGTGGAGCGTGCGCGTCTACGGGCGCCTCGCGGTCGGTCGTCTCGGCGCCAGGAGCGACGCTGATCTCGCGTGGGAGACCGAACTCCTCCGACACCTCGACCACGAAGGTCTGACCGTGCCGGTGCCGATCCCGACGACGGACGGCCGGCTGTTCGCCGACGGCCTGGTGGTGATGACCTACGTGGAGGGCGGGCCGCCCGAGACGGAGGCCGACTGGCGCCGCGTGGCGGACACGCTCCGCCGCCTCCACCGGTTGACGCGGGGCTGGCCGCAGCGCCCGGGGTGGCGATCGGCGACCGACCTCCTGCACGCCGAGACCGGGACGAAGATCGACCTCGGCGCGATGCCTTGTGAGGGCGTCGCCCGATGCCGGGCGGCGTGGGCGCGGCTCGCCGGGCGTCAGACATGCGTCGTCCACGGCGATCCCAACAACCCCGGCAACGTCCGCATGACCGCGAACGGGGTCGCGCTGATCGACTGGGACGAGGCGCACGTCGACGTCCCCGACCTCGACCTAGTGCTGCCGCACAACGCCGCCGGTCTCGACGACGGCGCGCGCGACATCGCCGCGCAAGCGTCGGCCGCATGGGAAGCCGCCGTCTGCTGGGACGACGAGTACGCAGTCAAGCGGCTCGCCGAAGTTCGAGCGGTCTGAGCAGCGGCAGCGAATCGAGGGTGGTGTCGCGGGAATTACCCCGCCTTGGAACTCGATCTTGACCTCCTTAGCCGGAGACCGGAAAACCATGTCGAGAGCGCGCGTCGCCGTCTGCGGGCTCATGTCGTAGAGGGCTTTGTCGGCACTCACCCGCGACACATGGCAGTAGTGGCAGGAGTGCTCGCACCGGAGCGAGACGACGAAGATGTGGAGCTTGGTGAACCCTGAGAGGTGCGCCTTCTTCGTCCGGTACTTGATCGCGAGCAGCTCTAACGGGGCGGTCGAATCCGAGTCGAAGAGGAAATGTTTCCCCTTGAGGTCGAGGTACACGTCCGAACCCCGGTCTAGGCGGTGGGAGACGAAAGCGTCGAACTCCTCGTCGCCGAGGAACAGGTGCTCGCCGACCTCGTTGACTACGATCTTCCGTCCGGCGTCGAATTGCACGAACTGGAACGGCAGCAGGCGGTACGGCCGGTCCGGCAGGTAGTATTCACGCGGTCTGAACTCTGTCTGTCCCATCGGCTCCCTGAAGCTCGGACAAGAATTTTTCCAGTGATAAGTCCAGCAGGTAATTCAGAAACTCGTTGACGAGCTGCTCACCGTCAGCTACGTCCGCGGAACGGCTAATCTCGATTGAATACCCGGACGGGGATTCTTTAACGATTCTTACTAGAAGCAGTCTCATAAATACCCGTGCTAGCATTTCTGCATGGCACGAGGCGAAGAGTTAACTGATGAACAATGGGCCGTGCTGGCCCCGCTGATACCCGAGCCGCCGCGCCGCGAAGACAAGCGCGGCAGGCCGTGGAAAGACACCCGCGAGGTCGTCAACGGCGTCCTCTGGGTACTCAGAAGCGGCGCGCGGTGGCAGGACTTGCCCGACCGCTTCCCGCCGTACCAGACCTGCCACAGAAGGTTCCAGCAGTGGTCGCGTGACGGCACGCTGCGGGGAGTGCTCGAAGCCTTAGCCGAAGACCTGCGCGAGCGCGGCGAAGTGGACTTGAGCGAGTGCTTCATCGACGGGACGTTCGTCACGGCTAAAAAAGGGGGCGCGGGGTCGGTCAGACTAAGCGGGGTAAGGGCACGAAACTCATGGTGGTGGCAGACAATGCTAGTCTTCCACTCGCCGTCCACGCGGCGTCTGCTAGCCCGCATGAAGTCACCCTTGTCGGCGCAACTCTCCTTCAGGGTTTTACCGCCGGGCAGCCCGCACGACTGATCGGCGATAAGGCTTACGACTCCGACCCGCTCGACGCCGAACTCGCCGAACGCGGCATCGAGTTGATCGCGCCGCACCGCTCGAACCGCAAGAAGCCTCGGACGCAGGACGGGCGGAAGCTGAGGCGCTACAAGCGCCGCTGGAAGGTCGAGCGGCTGAACGCATGGCTTCAGAACTTCCGCCGCGTGGCGACGCGCTTTGACTATCACGTTGAGAACTACCTCGGGTTCGTGCACCTCGGCTGCATCAAGATTCTGCTGAGGTGCTATTTATGAGACTGCTTCTAAACAGAGACCCTGATAAGCGGCGGCGGCCTGCCGCAGACATTCGGGAGGGTAAATAGCGGACGAGAGGGCTACTTGGGTATTCATCCGGCAATCCCCTTGGGGTCACCGGCGTAGCCGGCCTCCGAGAGCGACCTGTCTAGCAGGTCGTCCTCGGCGAACGCCTGCGCGACGATCAACTCGCGCATAGCTCTCGTCTCCGACGCGATCTGTAATCGGACTTTCTGGTTGATGAGTTCGTTGGAGAACTCCCCCGCCAGCATAGGCAGGTCACAATCGGCGGTCTTTCTGGTGAACATCACCTTGACGACCGACGAGCCTTCTTCAGGTCGGAGGAAAAGGTAGCACCTGTCCGTGAAGGCGTAGCAGACCCTGTACAGGGCTTCGAGCGAGTAGACGCCCGTGTCGACGCGGACGCTCAGGCCCTCGTCCGTCACCTCCTGAAGCCAAGGAATCTTCTCCGAACTCATCTGCGCGTCTTAGCCCCTAAAATTTTCACTGCCCGGTATGGACGACGAACCGGAAGTTGTCGAAGACCGCCGTGCCGGGGTTGCTCTCGCTGAGATAAGTTCCGGCACCGATGTAGATGAAGACCCCGGTCAGCGGTATCTGCGGCGCCAGCCGGCGCTGCTCGGCCCACCTCTCGCCGTCGGGGTTGGTCTCCCATAGGAGTTGGTTCTCCGTCGCCTCGTGCCGGAGCCTCCAGAAGCGGTGTTGGGAGGGGCTATATACGACGTCCGTGGAATTCTTCTTCCTGCCGATTTTGCTCTGCATGAAGAGCTTGCCGCTCTCGACGACGAACCCGTACCAGTTGTCCGAGTCGACCCCGACGGCGAAGATGGTGTTGGCCGTGCCGACCGTCGTCTGGAGCACCTCGACGCGGGCGTGGGCGGCCGTCATGTCGCGCGCGGCGGTCGAAACGTAGCCGTTGTAGGAGCGGCCGGCGATGACCGCGCGTGGCTTGATCTTCAGTGTGCCGCCCTCCTCGGAGACCTCCACCTCCTCGTCCGTGAAGGACGCGCCGGCAGTCAGCGAGCCGAGCCTCCACTTGTCCGAGGAGACGGTCTCGTCGTTGAAGTAGTCGCTGAAGACGACGGTCGACCTGCTCGTCGGGCGCGCCGGCGTGGACGGCTCAGTCACGACCGAGGAGGACGGGGTCGTCCTCACGCGCGGCGGCGCGGGGGCGCTGGACGAGTAGTGCGAAGAGTGGGAAGAGTGAGAGCGGTGCGAGCTGTGCGACCGGTGCTGGGCAAGCATCTTTGAGAGGGAGCCCGCGGCCGACTTGAGTAGGTACTTGGCCGAGTATTTAGAGATCTGGCCCTTCTCTACAGACTGCTTGGGGTCGGCTAGGAGTTTCGGCTGGGCGGCAGCAGAGGGGCCGGAGGAAAGCGTCAGGAGACCAGCACTGAGAAGGATCTTCTTGGACGTGCCGACCACGCGCTCGACGGAAGAAAGTAGCCCCTTGAATTTCTTCTTGAGTCTCGGGAATTCCATCTCGCCTTCTTACCGAAGGATCTGTTTTGTTCGGGAATGTCGCCACGCCGCCCGTCCTGAGCGGCCGTGCCTGTCGGGTTGCGGAAAATGTGGTGAAGCCTGACCGCGGGATCGTGAGAAGGCTTCAGCGGCGGCAGATTATAGTGGCTGAACTATAAAAAGGAAGGGTTTGAGGAGGATTAAAGCGCGCCCGGGCCCGATCATCCGCCGGCTTCCAGTGCGAATTTTTCGTCAACCGGCGATACAGATTGATGATAAAAGGCTTCGTTAAATAGAGAGAAGTAAGAGTCGGAGGCTAGAACCTTCAACTCAAAGTATGTTCCGACCGAACGTGTGTCACCTACGACCCCTCGGCATCCCAACTGAGCGTGTTGACAGGACTACTATCAAGATTTTCTCGCGCGTGGTCGTAGCGCATGATGGTCTTCGGGTCCTTGTGCTTCGTCACCATCTGCACCTCGCGGTACGAGTGCCCGTCGTTTAGCAGCTTCGTCACCACGGTCCGCCGCAGGTCGTGCGGCGTCACGTGCCCGACGCCCGTGTACCGGCCCCACTTAGCCACGACCTTCTGGATCATGCGGGGGCTCAGCGGCCGGTCGAACTCCAGCGTCCGGTAGTTGACCGTCGGCTGGAAGAGGTACGCCTCGTCGCCGCCGCTGCGTAGCGTCTGCCGGCGCGCCCGGTCGAGCCTCAGGTACTCGTCGACCGCCTCCTTCACGTCTTTAGGCATCGGCCACACCTCCTCCTTCCCGCCTTTGACCGTGCACCGCAGCGTCCAGCGCCCGTGGCTCCACCTGATCGAGGAGACCCGCAGGCGGCTCGCCTCCGCCAGGCGCAGCGACAGCCTCAGCATGACCAGCATCACGGCGTAGTCCCGCGCCCCTTCCACTTTGCCGCGGTCGGGCCCGGAGAGCAGGTGCCTGACCTCCTTCGGCGTCAGCGCCCTCCCCCGCGGCTCCGTCGGCACCTCCGGCGGGGTGACCAACTTCGTCGAGGCCGGGTTGACGCCGATGATGCCCCCGGCCCGCAGGTACTCGAAGAACGAGCGGACGACGGCCAGCTTCGTCGCGACGGTGTTCGGCTTGCGCCGCTTCGTCGTCCTCAGGTGGTCTCTGTATGCGATGACGAGCGCCGGCGTCACTTGGCTCGGGTGGATATGGCCGGCGAACTGGAAGAACTCGCGAATGGCGCGGTGGTAAGCAGAGCGCGTCTCCTCGCTCACCGACTTGGTGATGAATGGCTGGGCCAGCCTCAGGTCGAAGCGTTGGAGAGCGGCGGGAGATTGCGCCAAAGACGTTTGAGGGTTAAGAACCTCCGGGGAGACCGGCATAGTGCTCATCTAGCTCTCCTCGGCGCTGATGATCAGGGTGTGCGCCACGTAGTCAATCATGAGCCTCGTGCCGTCGAGCAGCTCCGTCCCGAGCAAAGTGTCCTCGCTGACGATCACCCGGACGGTCTTCGTCGCCCCTAGCCACTCGATCTCTGCCAAGGCCACGCCGGCAACGAACTGCCGCCCTCCGACCATCTCGAATACCTCGCGCCCGACTATCGGCAAGTTGAGTCGTGCGACTAAGCTCTGGGGCAGCACGAGGGCACCGGTGAAGCCGGTGTCGACAAGGCACTCGACCGTCTCGCCGGCGCTGAGTCGGAGACGCAGGAGGGCCTCGCGCGCGGCTGTGACCCTACCCGGTTCTTCTGCCATAGCCGCTGAGGGTGTCCGCCGCGGGGTGGCCGACGCGGGCGAGGTAAAAGAGGCTTTCAGGGAGAGCCCGGCGGGCCTCCAGCAGCGCCTCGGTGCCCGTGTCGGCGAGGAAGTAGCGGCCGGACTCAGGTTCGATGGCGACGTAGCGGCCGACGTGTTCCGGCTCCATGCGGTCGCGCAGGTGCTCGTCGTAGAAGCGCTGGCCGCCCTCAACCAGCTCGTCCGCGGCTCCCGTATCCTCTTTCCTGAGGGTGCTCATCGGTTCTTACGGCCTCCCGTCGGCATTTGCGAGATGTCGGAGTATAACATGTCCTATATCCGTTTCTCGTAAAACTTCCGAATGGCGAAGCGCGAGAAGCCTTACGAAACCATCTACTTACAGGAACTCATGAATGTTGACGGTGAGGTATAAGGTGACAGAAACAGGAGCGAGGCGGTTGCCAATGCTATTAGCTTAGTGTAAGACTTCGGGGATTCAGCCGCCTTCCTACTGTGCCGTACGGCCCTCTATAAGTACGGGCGAACTAGCAACGGGATGCTACATGCTATAACTGCGGAGCGCCTCGTAACGGGAGCGCAGCAGGCGGGTTGTGACGCGACGGAGCAATCGCCCCCGGCTCATCCCTGAGCCGGGGGCGACTGCTTTATGACATCGTGACTATCCGCGCTGCACGGGGCTACGGGTCCCAGCCCCACGCCTCAAACTCCACAATGCGGCTGTAGCCGGAGAGTCCCGCTTTGACCACGACCCTCATCCTCGTCGTCGTCACCGGCGGGAAGGTGAGTTTCACCCACACCTTGTTATTGCCGACGACCGCCCCGCCCGGCACGACGGCCCACCCTGACCCCGTCCAGTACTCCACATCGAAATCACGCAGGCCGTACAGCGTGAAGGTCATCGCCTCGGTCGGCGCGGCGGGGTTCTGAAAGTTGTCCTGCACGGAGAAGACATCCACCTCGTTAATCACCTGCGGGGCGTTGAACTCGACTTCGAACCAGTCGGGGAAGGCGTTGTTGGTGGCGTCGTGCCAGCCGCTCCCCGTCCACGGGTCGCTCCCCCAGTGGAGGCCGCGGCGGTCGCCGTTGACCGCGGCAATCGGCACCCGGTTCAAGTCCAGCCAGGAGGAGGCGTTGGGACCCGAGCCGCGCTCGAAATGCGCGTAGTTCAGGATCGGCTTGGGGCCGGGCGGCGGCGCGGCAGTCCCCCACGCCTCGACCTCCGTGATCCGGCTGTAGTGGCCCGCGGCGTTGTTGACCAAGATTCTGATGTGGCCCGTCGTGAGGGCCGGGAAGACGAACTTCCGCCAGACCTTGTTATTCCCGGACACGCTCCCGGCCGGGACGGACGCCCAGGCCGACCCCGTCCAGTACTGCACGTCGAAGGCCGTGATGCCCCAGGCCGTGAAGGTCATCGCCTCGGTCGGCTCGACGGGGTTCATGTAGTCGTCCTGGAGGGTGAAGACATCAATCTCGTCAATGGTCTTCGCGCCGTTGAAGTCTATCTGCACCCAGTCCGGGTAGGTGTTATATGTCACGTCGTTCCAGCCGCCGCCTTCGAGAGTGCCCCAGCCCGCCCCCCTGCGGTCGCCGTTAATCACCGCCGAGGCCGGGTAGTTGCTATAGGAAGTTGAGTAGGTCGAGGAGGCGGTGGCCGCCGCGCCGCCCGACGCCAGCGCGACGTTGGCGCGGCCTCCCTGCCCCAGCGCGCCGAGCGCCGCATCAATCCTGATTCGCGGTCTGGTCAGGTTGTTGCGCGCGTCCCTGACGGGCAGGCCGGTCGATGTCAGGGCGTTCAAGACCTGCTCCACCGTGGCGGACGGAGACCTCGACTTCAGCACGGCCCACGCGCCGGTCACGTGCGGGGCAGCCATCGAGGTGCCCCACAAGTTCTCCTGGAAGCCGCCCCCCGGCACCGAAGAAGTCAGCCAACGCCCTGGGGCCAGCAGCGTGAGTATCGGGGCGCTGTTCGAGAAGTCGGAGACCTGATCCGCAACGGTGCCGAGACTGCCATCGTCGGTCGAGCCGACGCTGACGACGTTTGAGAGGCAGGAGGGGAACCATATCGCGTCGGATCTAGAGCCGTTGCCGGAGGCGACGATAGTGGCGATACCCTTCGAGCGGAGGTTGGCGACGGCGTCCCTGAACGAGGGGGCAATGTCGTCGCAATGTGCGCGGTACTCCCCAAAGAGGGGGTACGCTAAACTCAGGTTAACCGCGGCGATGTTGAAGCTACTACTTAACGCATCAACTCGCTGAAGCCCTTCTTCAACATTGGAAAGGTGTGCTTCGAGGTGTGAATCATTGTTAATTTTGGAGAAGACCTGAATGGCGATGATGTTGGCATGCTTCGCTACACCGGAAAAACTCCCCCCCCACCCGGCGGCAATCCCGGCGACCTGTGTGCCGTGCGCACAGTCGGGGCTAACGCCCGCCAGAGAGCAATTCACGCCGGAGCCGGTGGCGGTGGATTGCGCCGCGCGCCCGGGGCACAGCGAGGCGTACATACCGCCGTCCGTAGAGTAGCAGGCTTCAGAGACCACCCTCCCGGCTAGGAAGGGATGACTCCTATCGACACCCGTATCCAGAATCGCCACGGTCTGCCCGGAGCCGGAGAAGCCGCTTTCCCAGGCCGCATTGGTCCCGATGAGGGGAACACTTTCGCCCAGTGCGATGCGGAGCGGTATGTCTTCTTCGATGCTCACGACCGCCGGAGAATTCTGAAGGCGGGCCAAACCTTCTGCCCCTACTTCCATCGCCACGTAAGGGATGAAGGTAAATTTCTTCTGTAACTTCACCTCCTGTGCCGGTAGATGGCGTAGGAGACCGGCTTGAGCCCGCGCGATGTCGCCGCGCTGTGCCCGCACTTGCTCGGCACCGGCAAGATAGCCCTCGGGCTGGAACGGGACGTCGAGTCCGACGATGACGCGCACCGTTCCGCCGGCTTCCGCCTTGGAGGTGAGTGCCCCGAAAGCCTCTTCCGTTGCGGCGCTCCGGCCGGCGACTGAACCCGACGCGGTGTTCGCCTGCCGAAACGGCTTGAGGCCCGGTCCGGCGACGGGTGCGACGCCGACTGTCCCGGCGGGGTCGCGGTTCGCCGCCCCCTGTGTGGTAGCCCAAGCGAGCGCGCTGATTAACAGCAGGGAGAAGACTGTCCGGGTGAGGATCTTTGTAGAGATGCTTTTCATGAGGATCATCCTTTCTCGAATGTGAGGGAGCCGCCCGCGGGCTAGCGCACGGCGTCCACCTTCGCTTGGTGGTCACAGCCTCGTTGCCCGCAACGTGTGCCGCAGGCATTCCCGCCCCTGACGCAGTGCTAACAGCGATTCTCTCGGGCGTAGCAGACTATTGCCCCGCGCACTGGGCCACTACAGCGCCTCGGGCGCGCATCGGTGTGGCAACAGCCGATGAGGTGAAGAACAGGACGCGAGCAAAGAAGGCGGGTGCCGTGAGAGGGAGAAGCTTCATGAGGATGTTCCATCCGAGTGCTGGTGCATTGATGTGAGGCCGGCGGGGTCGGCCGCCAGCGGGAACCTTTCCCTGAGGCTAACGGAAAGATACGTGCGGACGTAGGACGTGTCAAATAAATTCCGGACAGGAGACTGACTCTAGCGGCGCAGGGCGTCAGTGATCCTCGGTTCAAACTTCCTCTCTTCCGGGAGGATTCAGGCATCAAGGCTTCAGTGGATAGGCTCCCTAAACCTTACAGGAGGGTTTTTGAGTGGGCCGGATGTCCGGTTAGCTTGGTTCAGGTAATAGGTAACTGTTCAGCTATATACTGTATTTTCTTAGACTTAGCGGCGCGCCCTTGCGCGCCTCTTCGAGCGCCTCCATGACGCCCCGCCCCTGCTTACGCACCGTCGAGACGTAGCTCCTAATCCGGCAGAACCTCCGCGCCCCCTCCTCACTCCTGAAGCACCCGCCGACCTTCTGCTGTAGCTTCACCATGCGCAGGTCACGCTCCGCCTGATTATTATCGAAGGGGACGGTGAAGTCGGTCAGGAACAGCAGCACCTCCCCTTTCTTCTTCCCAGCCGCAGCAGCAGGTTGCGCGCCTGCCGCCTCACCGGCTCCGGCACTTGGGGCGGCGGCTGCGCCTCAAGCCCTTCGGCGATGAGCCGGTCGTAGCCACCCGTCAGCTCGGCCAACTTATCGTCGGCGACTCGCCTTCTTCCCTCTGCACCCGCGCGCTCGACCTCGGCCTTCATCTCCATGAACTCCTTGAGGGGGGCGGCCCACGCCTTCGTCTCCTCCGAGAGCTCCGCGAAGAAGGTCAGCTCGCGCAGCAGGTGCGCCCCGCACAAGGCGTGCCGGCACTGAGTGTAGAAGCAGTAGGCCGGCCAGCCGTCGTGGACGCACGTCCCTCGGTACCGGGGCAGCACGCCCGCCTCCTCTATCGCCGTCTGCCCCCGTCCGGCCGCCGCCGTGTAGTGCGTCAGACGCGAGTTGCTCGCCACGTGCACGTACTGAAGCCGCCCTCCGACCCGCAGCCCCGTCTCGTCGGCGTGCATCACCGAAGAGCGCCGCAAGCCCCGCTTGATCTTCAGCTCGGTCTCCAGGAGCGCCTCCGCGCACTCTCGGGCGATGTTGGCCACTGTCCCTGTGGAGAGCCGGCAGCCGAAGAGGTCTCTCATCGCCTCGGCCATGCGCGCTTAGGGCAGGCGCTGGTACTGCTGGAGGTAAAGCACCCGCGCCTTCACGCCCGGCCCGTAGCGCACGCCCGAGCGGGCCGAACCGACGAACTCGCCCCGCGTCGCCTTCCCGCACGCCCGGCACCGGAGCACAGCCAGCCGGTGCTCGGTCACCCGCAGCCTAGCCGGCACGACCTCGACGACCTGCTGCCGGCGGTGTCCGATGACCTGAGCCGAGTCGAGCGGCGCGTGGCAGCCCCGGCACTCCTGCGGCCGGTGCTCGACGACGCGGCTCGGCTGCTCCGAGAGCCGCAGCGTCTCCCCGAGGTGGCCGGCCTGCCCTCCGGGACGCCTGCCCGACGGACGCCGGAGGCCCCTCGTGCGCTTCGCCCACGGCGGGCCCGAGGAGGGCGGGCGGCTGGAGTTATGCGCGTCCTTCTCCTTCGCGGCGAGCGCCTCCAGTTCCTCGTTCCTGCGCTGAAGACGGAAGTTCCGGTAGTGAATCGCTGATCTCGGCCTGCAGCCTCTTGACCTGCGCCTTGAGACGACCGACCTGCTCGGAGAGCGCCTCGATGGTGCGCTCCTGCTCGCCCGGGTCCGGAGTCCCGTAGAGAGTCTGCCGCCCGAATGCTTCTTAAAGAGCCGGGAGAGTGCGTGTGGGCCTTGCAGCCAAGCCTGATAGATCTGAAAGGCCATTCCTCGGGGCAAGTTCGGCGGCATGGGCACTCCCCTTCCGGCAGAAAAAGCGAGGCATCAAGAGAGGGAGTGCTATACTGCCGACCAATGACGCCGTTATCTCGCCCGTATCACCTTTCCTTGCCTACCCTTACGCGATAGCTGAACAGATACCTCTTCGCGGGTTATTCGTAAAACCTGCATTACGCGAAATGATATAGTCAAAAGCAAAATGCCGCGCCGCCGGCTTCCCTTTCCTCCCTGAAATCAAAATTTAGCCGTGTGTGAAACGTCGTGAAACCTCACTCTACAATGTCTGTAGTAAGCTTTGAATGCAGGCATCTGGCTACCCCTTTCTCAAATCCTTCCGGGTAATACATCCCTGTTCCGAAGCAGTCGGGACACTTTGAGGGGTCAACTTTCGCCGCCGGGGCCGCCGCCTTTTGTTCGGCAGCCTCGGCCTCGATCTGGCGCTTTTCCTTCTTCCAGAGGCGGCGTCGTAGATGTTCTGCCAGAAAAGCTGGGATGCTGGAGACGGTTGTGCGGCCTGCGGCTATTTTCAACTCAGTCATGAGCACTTCGGCGAGCTCTTCCCAGCGTTGCGCTTCGGCTGCTGAAGGCTCGCTCCCCGTAATTTCTCTGGCCGTTCTTTTCACCGCGGCCAGAAATCCGGCGAACGCCTCATCATCATCTTTACTATTAGTCTTAATTAAAGTCTTATTACCCGGCGAAGTATGTCTGTTTTCAACATTTACACCCCCCCTAGAGGGGCTAGTTTCTGGAGTCTCTAGACCCTCTAGAAACTGACGGGAGTCAGACCCTCTAGAGGGGGTAGAGGGTCTAGAGCGGGTGGGGTCTCCGGTCTCTTCGGGTAGGAATACTTCATACTCATTCCCACCATGCGTGCCCGGGATCACCGTCTCGACTAGCAGCCCTGCATTCTTCAGGTGCGTGAGGTTTTGACGCAATGTCACTTCCGCCCCGATGTCGGCGCCTTTCATCAGCCTCTCTTTCGAGATCCGAATCTTCCGCTTCGGGACTACGGCCCCCCGGGTCTGCGAGTACAGGAAGTCATAAAGCTGTTTCCTCTTACCGGCGAAAACCCCGGCCGGCACCGCGTCACGGATGATCGAATTGGCGACCCGGGTGAAATCCCTCTCCGGGGCTATCGAACCGGGAGACGTAATAGAGGCGCTAGAGGGGGTAGACCCTCTAGCACCTCTAGTGGGGCTAGAGGGGGTAGAGTCTCTAGACCCTGTGTCCTTACTCACGATTTCAGCGTCAACTCCTTTATTTGCCGCAGTTTTTTCCTGTTGAAGACGGCGCACCTCGCGCATGCTCACGTTCGGTGTGGGCTCTTCTTTAGGCTTCTCTTCCGGGGGGCTGACAGGTTTAAGCCACCGATTGCTGGGCATTCTCTTGCTCCGTGGGAAGGATCGCCTCGCCGGCTGCTTCTTCGATCAACTCGGGTGTGATCTTTTGGCCGTCCCCCTCGCTAAATCGCCAAGCGACGGCCGCCACCTTCAGGATTTCGCGTGGGACACCGCCCGACAGCGTGTAGAGGGTTTCAATCGCCGCCGTGGAGAATGGATTACGGACGCCGGCCTGTTTACAGCGGAACTCGACCATCTCCTGAGTCTCGTTTAGGGAGAGCGGCGCGAGCATGGAGGGGGCGAAAATGCGGCTTCGCAACGCCTTTTTGCTCGTGTCAGCTAGCTTGACGCGCAACTCGAGCTGCGCCGAAAGCACAACCTGTATGAGCTTAGTTTCGTCGGTCTCAAAGTTGAGGAGCGTCCGAACAAGTTCGAGCTGTCGGCCGGTCAGTCGCTGCGCCTCGTCAATGAAGACGACGCAGACTTTATCCTGAGCGTAAATCTCTAACAGGAAGCGGCGTAGTTCGTTCTCCTGGTCTACCATCGAGCGGCGCGCCGGGAGCCCGAAGTCAGCACAGATTTTCTTGAGGAAAGCGAACTCGGAAGGGAAATTAGGCGATGGGAGGAGAGTCGCCTCCGCATCTTCCCGGGCGTCATACTCGTTGAACAGGTAGCGAATGACGGTGGATTTTCCGAGACCGACGTCACCGAGGATAGCCGTCAGACCCTGGCGGGAATCAACTACGAAACGGACTTTCTCAAGCGTGACTTGAAGAGCCGGCGTGAGATACAGCAAAAGGGGGTTGGGGCTGATGGAAAACGGCTGTTTTCTCATAAAGCCGCTTATAACATACAAAATTCAACCGAACAATGATTATTTCAGGAGGGGGGGAGGGGAATTAACACCTAAAGAGCCCGACAAACATCAATTAAAACATCCTCGGCTGCAAAATAGGTAAAGTTGCGAAAGCTGCTTTTAGACGAAGCAGGGTTGGAGCTGGTCTAAAGTCTATGCCCTTATACCGAACAAGCTCACTACCGGACGCTCTCGTTCGACAAGCCCCTCTCCACACGGAGGGTGCAGAAGATCGTCGAGCGGTTGGGCCGACTACTCACGCTTGGGCGACCTCTAACCGCACGACCTATGTAGGACGGCCATCACCCGGCCCTTAGACTCTGGGCTCACCTATCGGCAGGTGCAGATGATGTCGAAGCACAAGAACCCTAAGACGGTGATGCGCTACGACCAAGGCCGGGAGAACATGGAGCAGAATGCCGTCAACTTCTTGGGCTATGATGACGAAACGTAGAGCGATGACTTCCTCCGGCGAAAGCGCAAGAGGCCACGCAGCGACTTCACAGGCAGGAAGCATGCCCGGAGGCGGAGGGGATGTGTCAGGAGCCACAAACGCTCAGACCTTCAAGAAAGGCGGTGGGAAGTGAGTGAAAGCGACCCCCCACAGGTCAGGTGCACGCCGACCGACCCGAGCATCGAGTTCGACGTCTTCGAGGTGGTGAGGCTCAGGCTCGCCGAAGCGCTCACCGGGGCGGGCTACGGGCTGATCGAGGCGGAGCGAGTCGCCCTCTATGTCGTCGCGGCCGCGCGGCCCGTCTCCAAACTCCTAAAGTTCGCCACAGATCCCCGGTCCCCGTCGCATGAGAAGGTGCTGGAAGCCCTGTCGCGCGTCTTGGAAGAGGCCCAGACGCTGGAGAAAGCGCGCCGCATCATGCTCGGGGCGGAGGATGAGGCGGCGGGCGACGACAAGTGAGGCCCCCTGCTGTTTGATGACTGTACGCGGATACGCCTGCGGAAGGCCGTGAAGAAGGGCGGCGACAAGAGATAAAGGGGTGGCCGTAGAATTATCACCGGGCGGACGACAGAAATCCCCGGCGGTCGTCAACTCCATGGTTAACCCAAATTCCCGGCCGGCGCTGAGGAACGCGCTTGGTCGTCCATCACTTTCGTCAGCATGAAGTCACCCCGGGCGTCCAGAAGTCTCGCCCGACCAGCCCCAGAATCAACGTGACCGGTGCCGCCCGACGGAGTAAGGAGATAAAGGCGGCCGTCCCAACACGGGCGCAGTCGCCGACGGCAGGACTATCAACGCTCAGTCTCACCCATAAACCACACGCGTAGCGCTTACCCTCTCTTAGCCTCCCCCTCCTTGCGGGTCCGGCTTCCGCGCGCGCCCGCCGCATGACCCGCACCTTCCAACCTGCGCGCCCGCTCCGCTTGATTCTCGGCACGCTCCTCAGGGCCGAGAGCCTCGGCTTTGGCGATGTGGAGGGCGGAGCGGATGAGCCCCAGGTGGGTGAAGCCCTGCGGGTAGTTCCCTAGCAGTTCTCCGCTCACCGGGTCGATCTCTTCGGCGAGCAGGCCGAGGTCGTTGGCGTACCCGACGATTCTCTCGAACAACTCCCGCGCCTCGTCCGTCCGCCCGGCCTCGGCCAAACAGTCCACCAGCCAGAAGCTGCACAGGGCGAAGGTGGCCTCGCCTCCCGGCAGGCCGTCGTCAGACAGGTAGCGGTAGACCAGCCCGTGTGAGGTGAGCCGCTCCCGTATCAGCCTGACGGTCGAGACGACGCGCGGGTCGGTCGGGGGGAGGAACCCGACCTGCGGGATGACGAGCGCGCAGGCGTCTAAAGCCTGCTCCCCGAACGCCTGCGTGAACGCGCCCAGCTTTTCGTCGTAGCCTTCGTCGAGGATTGCCGCGCGAATCTCTTCCCGCGTACTGGCCCACAGGGCGGCGTCGCCCGGCAGCCCGCCCCCCGCGGCCATGCGCACGACCCGGTCGAGCGCCACCCAGCAGAGGAGCTTGGAGTAGAGGAAGTGGCGCGGCCCGCCGCGCACCTCCCAGATGCCGTGGTCGGGCTCGCGCCAGCGGGCGACCGTCTGGTCGGCCATGTAGCGCAGGGCGTCCCACAACTGCGGCCGAACCGGCTGGCGCATCCGCTCGTGATAAAGGTAGGCGGCGTCGATGACCTCGCCGTAGATGTCGAGCTGCTTCTGGCCGAAGGCCCCGTTGCCCACGCGCACGGGGCGCGACCCGCGGTAGCCTTCGAGGTGTTCGAGCATCCGCTCGGGGAGGTGCGAGCCCCCGTCGATGCGGTACATGATCTGGAGCTCGTTACCGCAGGGGATGCAGAGGCCGTCGAGCCACCCGAAGAAGTCGGTGGCCTCCTCGTGGTAGCCGAGGAGTTGCAGGGCGTAGAGGATTAGCGACGAGTCGCGCAGCCATGTGAAGCGGTAGTCCCAGTTGCGGACGCCGCCCAACTCCTCAGGCAGCGAGGTGGTCGGCGCGGCGACGAGCGCCCCCGTCGGCTCGTAGGTCAGAAGCTTGAGGACGAGCGCGCTGCGCCTGACGAGTTGTTCGTAAGGCCCTCTGTACGGGCACGTGTCCGACCACTCGCGCCAGTATTCGAGCGTCTGCTCCAACTCCAAGTCGGCGTCGAATTGCGGGACGGCATGGGTCAGAGCGTCGGCGTCTGCGAAGTAAGTGAGTGCGACCCACACGCGCTGCCCTGCGGCGACTGTGAAGCGTGCGGTGACGCCCCCGGAAGGGCTTTCACGGAAAGAGGACGGGCAGGAGAGGGCGAGCGCCTTGCGCCCGTTGCGCGCGACCACCCCGCCTTCGTAAAGGTGGAAAATGGCTTCGGCGCGGGCGTAGTCGAAAGTGGGGCGGAAGCTGACCTCGACCTCCGCCTCGCCGGACAGCCCTTCGATCAACCTGAGGACGCGGTAGTGCGAGGCGATGTCTTCGCCCTCGTGGCTCACGTTGAGCCGCTCGACGGGCATCAGGTCCGTCAGGCGGAACCGGCCGCCGTCGGTCGAGAAGACGGTGGCGAGCACATTCGTCCCCTCGACGTAGGCGCGCGAGGCGGCGGCATGGCTGCTGGCGGGGCCGAGGCGAAAGTGTCCGCCCTTATCCTTGTCGAGCAGGCGGCAGAAGAGGGCGGGGCTGTCGAAGCGGGGCCAGCACAGCCAGTCGATGGAGCCGTCGCTGGAGACCAGCGCCGCCGTGTGGGCGTCGCCGATGAGCGCGTAGTCGCGGATGGGCCGGTACTCTCTCTCCCTCACAATCGTGAACACCGCCGTCTTCAGAGCGCAGATGTCGCTTCAGTATCGTGTGACCTGCTGCGTCAGGCCGCCGTCGACGTAGTAGGTGCTGCCGGTCACGTAGTCGGCCTCGCCGCTGGCGAGGAAGGCGGCGACCGCGGCCACCTCCTCCGGCCTGCCGAAGCGCCCCCAGGGGATTTCCGACACCGCCTCCTCCTTCGCCTCGGGGTCGTCGAGCACGGCCCGGTTGATCGGCGTGGCGATAGCACCGGGCGCGATGTTGTTGACGTTGATGCGGTGCGGGGCCAGTTCGACCGCGAGGTTGCGCATCAGCATCCGCAAGCCGCCCTTCGAGGCGCAGTAGGAGGTGTAGCCGGGGAAGGGGATGTCTTCGTGCACGGATGAGGTGTAGATGAGCTTGCCGCCACCGCCCTGCCGCACCATCTGGCGCGCGGCCGCCTGACTGACGACAAACGCGCCGTAGAGATTGACCGAGATGACCTTGTCCCACTCCTCGTCGGTGACTTCGAGGAACGGCCGCTCGATCTCTATCCCGGCGTTGCACACGGCGATGTCGAGCCGCCCGAACTTCTCCACGACCTCCGACACCATCCGCTCGACCTCCGCTCGCCGGCTCACGTCAGCCCCGACCGTCATGCCGGGCATGGCGAGCGAGTCGGCGACGGCGCGCGCGTCCTCCTCGTTGCGGCCGCGCGGCAGATAGTTGACGGCGACGTGAGCGCCCTCTTCGGCGAAGCGCCGCGCGATGGCCCGGCCGATGCCGCTGCTCGCTCCGGTCACGAGCGCCACTTTACCTTTCAGCCTCATTCAATTCGCGCCCCGATGTGACAGATGTCGTCGGGCTCCGATTCAAGGTGGTGTGCCTGAAGCTACGTTAGCACGCTTCCTGAGGAATGCCGCAAACCTCCGCCCGCCTTACCGCCCCGACACCGCACGTCACGGCGCGCAGGATTATCTACCGAGGCCGTACAGCGAAGTCAGTAAGCGCAGCCGGGTACAGGCTGGAATGAACCGCGGCGCATAAGAGACGACTACTCAAGGCCCATCTCCCTGAGTACGTGCGCGGCGCACCCTATCTTGCCGTTGTCCGGGCATTCGCTCTCGACGGCGCGCAGCCGTTCGACGGCCTGCCTCAAATCCTCCTTGCCCATGACCGGCAACCCGCCGCACGTGATGCCGAGCGGGCGACAGCCGGAGGTGTCGCTCGCCCACGCCGCGGCGAGCGCGCCGGCAAGCGTCTGGAAGTCACCATGAGAAATCGCATCAGTGTCGGGGACTCCCGGCGCGTGGAAGGCGAACCTGTATCTCGTCCCGTTACTCATCTCTTCCGCCTCCCGCCGCCGACGCGGCAGTTCGACTCGAAGCCGCGGCGCCCCCGGCTCCGGCGAAGTCGCGCAGCAGCGCGCACAGCTCATCCGGCCCCGGCAGGCGGAACCTCGCCCGCGACTGACTCTCGCCGACGTGGATGGTCCAAGCGGTCTGGGGCAGGCGCGCGAAGAGGTCTTCGTCGGTGCGGTCGTCGCCGGCCGCGAGCAGGAAGCCGGGCGCGGGACACTCCCTGCTGAGGCGGTTCATAACCTCGCCCTTGTTGGCCCACATCATTTTCACCTCGACCGACTTCTGCCCGCGCACGGCTCGCAGGTGCGTGTCCGAGAGCATGTGTTCGAGGTCGTGGGCCAGCTCGTTCGCCAGCCACTCGCCGAACTCCGGGTCGGACATGCGGTAGTGCCAGACGAGCGAGAACTCCTTCTCCTCGACGAAGCTGCCCGGCGTGCGCTCGACGTAGTGTTCGAGGAAGGGGTAGACCTCCTTTTTCCACTCGGGCGAGTAGCCCGTGTAGCAGTGTTCCCACTGCGCCGCGCCGGGCGGCCTGATGACGGCGCCGTGCTCGGCCGCGAGCCACAGGCCCGCGACGCCGCCGAACCAACCCTCAAGGTCGGCGCGCGACCTGCCGGAGACGACGGCGACGGTGGTCGCCGTGCGGCGCGCGAGTCGTCCGAGGAGTTGAATCAACTCGGCCGGCGGCCTCGCGTACTGCGGCCGCTGCGCGTAGCCGACGAGCGTACCGTCGTAATCGAGAAGCAGCAGGCGGCTCTCCGCTTCTCCGAAAGCCTTGACCGCGCCACCGACCGGCAATTCGGGCGGGAGCGCCGCGGCGTGCTCCGTCCGCGCGTCGGCGGCCCGGCGCAGGTTCCCGATGAAACGCTCGCCCCACGCGAAGACGTTGTTGTGCGTCACCCTCTTGTAGAGCGCGGCCATGCGCTCGCGCCGCTCCTCGGCGGGGAGCGCCAGCGCCCTTGCGACGCTCTCGGCGGTGCGTGCTTCGTCGTAGGGGTTGACGATGACGGCCTCGCCCATCTCGGCGGCGGCCCCGGCGAACTCGCTCAGGACGAGGACGCCTTCGCCCCCGCGCTGGCAGGCGACGTACTCCTTGGCGACGAGGTTGAGGCCGTCACGCAAGGGGCTGACCCACGCCGCGTCGGCCAGCGCGTAGAGCGCGGCCAGCTCGTGGCGCGGGAGGTTGCGGCGCAGGTAGACGATGGGCGTCCAGCCCGGCGTCGAGAACTCGCCGTTGATTTTTCCGACCAGCCCGTCTACCTCCCGCCGCAGCTCCCTGTACATGGGCACAGCCTCGCGCGAAGGGACGGCGACCTGCACGAGCACCACCTTCCCGCGCAACTCCGGCGAGCCCGCGAGGAGTTGTCGGTACGCGCGTAGCCGTTCCGGGATGCCCTTTGTGTAATCGAGCCGGTCGACGGCGAGGAGCACCTTGCAGCAGCGGAAGCGCTCGCGCATCTCGGCCAGCAGCCTGCGGGTCTTCTCGTCTCCGTCCAGAAGGCCGGTGAACTCTTCCGGGGCGATGCCGATGGGCAGCGCTTCGAGGCGCACCGTCCTTCCGCCCGCCTCGACCCTGTCCATCCGGCTCGGAGTGCCGAGGAGGCGGAGCACTGAGTCGCGGAAGTGCTGGAGGTACCTCTGCGTGTGAAAGGCGAGGTAGTCTGCCCCGAGCAGGCCGCGGAGTAATTCTTCCCGCCGGGGGAGGATGCGAAACGCCGCCGACGGCGGGAAAGGGATGTGGAGGAAGAAACCGACGCGCACCTCGGGCGCGGCTTCGCGCAGGAGTCGGGGCAGGAGCATCAACTGATAGTCGTGAACCCAAACGAGGTCGCCGGGCCTGAGCTGCCGCATCACCGCGTCGCGGAAGAGTCGGTTGACCTCGACGTAAGCTTCCCAGTCGGCGGGGTCGAACCGGAACAGGTAGGGGAAGTTGTGGAAGAGGGGCCAGAGCGTCTGGTTCGAGAAGCCTTCGTAGAAGCCGCGGGCCGTCTCGGGCGGCAAATCGACGGCGACGTAGCGTTCGCGCTCTGCCCAACGCGCCATGAGACTCTCTCGCCGGGCGTCGGAGAGGCCGGACTGGTCGCCGTGCCAGCCGACCCACACCCCTTCCGTCTTCTGCAAGATCGGCCCCATCGCCGTGGTGAGGCCGCCCGCGCTCTTCTCCACCTTCCACGCGTCGCCGGCCCGGCGGAGCGTGTAAGGCAGCCGGTTGGAAACCACCACGACCCGGCCGCCGTCTGAACTGCCCATACCCTTACTCATCTGAAATTTTCACTCCCCGGGCGACGGCCCCGCCGTTCGCCGTCGTTTTATTCAGACGGCGGCGGAACCTCTGCATCATCTTGCATGCGGGCGCTTAGCTCGGCGGCGGGTGCGGAACGTCATTCGGCCTCGCGGGATAAATCCGCGGACTCGTCCCGCGCGAAATCGAAACCGGGGAGCGCGACGCGTTGTGCTCCGAGGTGAAGAATGCGTCCGGGCGCAAAGTAAAACCCCTTGATGTAAACTCTCGGCAGCCGGGAGTGCGTGAATTGCTTTCCCGCGGCCACACAACCTCAACAGAAAAGGTTAAGCGTTAGCGCCTCGGCCCACAACGGTACGACTACTCAGTCGTTATAAGTGTTTTCACCTATGCCGCCCGCGCGCCGCCGACCCGCCCGCCCGCTGTGGCCTTCTCGCCGGGACTCCTTTCACCGGGCAGCTTGGCGTCTTTCTCACCCGAGACGGCGGCCGCCCTCTCGATTTCCGAGTTCACCTCGCCGCCGATGAGGATGGCCGCGCCCGTCAGGTAGAACCAGAGCATGAGGATGATGACCGCCCCGAGCGAGCCGTAGACGGCGTTGTAGGTGTTGAAGTACTTGAGGTAGAGGCGGAAGCCCAGCGAGCCGGCGAGCCACAGCGTGACGCCCACGATCATGCCCGGCAGCACCCAGCAGAATTTCTGCTCGTGCAGGTTCGGGGCGAAGTAGTAGATCAGGCCGAAGGCCAGCAGGACGAATCCGAGCACGAGGAGCCACCGGAGGACGCCCCACGCGGCGGCGAACCCGCCCCCGAATCCGAACGCGCCGGACAGTGCCCCCGCGATCTGACCGCCGTAGAGCACCAGCGCGAGCGCGGAGACGACGAGGACGGCGAGCGCCAGCGTCAGCGCGGCCGCGACCATCCGCGCTTTCCACCACGGGCGCGCCTCCCGGACGTGGTAGGCCGAGTTGAGTGTGTCGACGACCGCCAGCATCCCGTTCGACGCGGCCCAGACGGCGGCCAGTAGCCCGAACGTCAGCTTGCCCCCGCCGCCGCCTTCGGCGACCTCGTTGACCGTCTCGTAGATGAGGGCGTAGGCCGAACGCGGCGCGACCCTCGCGAGGTAGGAGAAGAGGTCGTCGCGCAGCTCCGTCCCCGTCTGCGCGAAGAGGCCGAGGAGTGCGGTCAGGCAGAGGAGCAGCGGGAAGAGGGCGAGCATGAAGTAGAAGCCGAGGATCGCCGCCCGGTTGAAGATGTCGTCGTAGCTCATCGCGCGCCAGACGCGCGCGGCGAGTTCTTTCGGGGTGAGCCCGCCCATGCTCAGCAGACCTTTGAGTGAGGAAATCATCGAGCGCAGACAAGCCGGTCAATCAAGCACGCCCCTCCGGGCTGACACACGCCGCGCGACCGGCGCACATTTGGTTGAATAAAAGTCGAAGCCGCCGCCCGACACGAAAGTGAAGTGCGGCGGCTTACGTCGGAGGGCCTTCGGCCTGCGGTGTCACGACCTGCTCGGGGCAAGGGAGGCGTGAACGTCACAGCGGCGAGCCCGTCAGGGCGACTTCTGCATCGTGATCATGACCATCGGCGAGTCGCCCGGCGTGCGGCTGTAGGCCACCCAGTAGCCGGCCTGCGGGTAGGGCGTCATCAGGTACATCGAGCCGTCGGGCTTGGCCTCGATCTCCGCGCCGAGCACGGCCGCCGGCGCGGGCGCGGAGGCGTCCTTACCGATGTAGGTGGCGATGACGGCGCTGGCTTTCCCGTCCTTGTAGTAGACCCGCGCGCGCTCCCGCTCGTTGAAAACGAAGAAGTCCATCTCGTCCGACTTCTCCTCGGGCTTGCCGAGCTTGGCGCGCACGTCCGAGGCGCTCATGCCGAGCGTGACGCCGCGGTATTCACGGTAGAGCGGCTCGGCCGGCTTCGCCGTTACCGGCTCGCGCGTGAGCCCGGCTGCGACCTGCGCCTCTGTCTTCGTCGTCGTCGTGGTAGCCGTGGGCGTAGTGGCCGGCTGTGTCTGGGGCTGCGTCTGCGTCGCAGGGGTCGGCGTCTGCGGCGCGGGCGTCGTCTCCTGCGCGACGGCGACCGAGGTCAGCGCGAGCAGCAGGACGAAGACGGCCGCCGCTGTGAGGGGCCGGCGCGAACGCTTCCCGTTGGAACTCTTGAACATCTCTTTAAGCCTCCGTGGGTGGTCGTAATCCAGACCTTTAACATAGCAGGGAGGCGGCCGACGCGGCGACAGTATTACTACTTAGCGCGCGTGAGTGATAACACTTATCCGCGTGGAAAAAGGCGGGTTTGGGGCGTTTTAGGACTTGTCGCCGGCCTGCGCGCGGTCGAGGACGTAGCGGGCGATTTCAACCCGGTTGCCGAAGCCCTTCTTGGCGAGGACGTGGCTGATGTGGTTCTCCACGGTGCGGACGCTGATGCCGAACTCGGCGGCGATCTCCTTGTTCGAGAGGCCGCGCGCGACGGCCTCGGCGACGCGCTCCTCGGCCTCCGTCAGCGCCTCGTCGTGGAAGGGGGCGGCTTGCGCCGCCTCGGACTGTGAAGCTCCCACGAGGCGGGCGATCTCGGCGTGGGTGCGCTCGACGCGGCTGAGGATGCTGCGGATGACGGCGACCAATTCGTCCGGCTCGAAAGGCTTCGTCAGGTAAGCGTCCACCCCGGTGCGGAAGCCCTCGATGCGGTCGGCCGTCTCGTCCTTCGCCGTGAGGAAGACGACGGGCGTCAGCGCCGTGCGCGGGCTGGCGCGGAGCTGGCGCGCGAGCTGGTAGCCGTCCATGCCGGGCATCCGGATGTCGCTGACGACCAAGTCCGGCACCGTCTCGGCCACGCGCACCAGCGCCTCGGCGCCGCCGCGGGCCGTCACCACGTCGAACCCTTCGCCGCGCAGGCAGGCCGCGACGGCGCGCAGCAGGTTCGGCTCGTCGTCAACCACGAGTAAACGCTTCGACATTCTCCCTCTCCTCGTCAGCGGCGGCACTTTCTTCACGCCAGACGGGCAGGCGCACCGTGAAGGCCGTGCCCACGCTTTCGCCCGCGGGCGGACTCTCCACCGAGATGCTCCCGCCGAGTTGGTTGACGATGCTGCGCGCCAAGTACAGCCCCAGCCCGACGCCGGGCGCTTCCAAGCCCTCGGACGGAAAGCCCGCCGGGTCGCGCTCGCCCGGAAGTAAGGCGGCCGGCCGGCCCCTGTAGAACTTCTCGAAGACGAAGGGCAGGTCGGCGGGCAGGATGCCGACGCCGGTGTCCCTGACGCTGATTTCGACCCCGCCCGGCTCGCGGGACTCGCCAGCCTTTAAGGTGATGCGTCCTCCCGCGGGCGTGTACTTGATGGCGTTCTCGATGAGGCTACAGACCACGCGCCGTAGCGGCTCGCGGTCGGCCAAGACGTGTGGCACTTCGGCCGGCAACTCCACGTCGAGCGTCAGTCCGTGCGCCTCGGCGGCGTGGGCCTCGACGCGGGCGCAGGCGACGACGACTTCAGCCGGATTCACGCGCGCCCGCGCGACCTTGTACGCGCCAGACTCGATGCGGGATAGGTCGAGGAGGTTTAAGACGAGGTCGATTTGCCGGTCGCACTCGGCGGCGATGGTCTCAAGGTACTCGCGCTGCTCCTCCTCGCTCTGCCCGCCGCGCTGCAAGACGCGCGTCAGCGTCTTGATGGTCGTCAAAGGCGTGCGCAACTCGTGCGAGACGCTGGAGACGAACTCCGACTTGAGCTTGTCCAACTCTTTGAGGCGCTCCTCGCGCTCGGCGATTTGAGCGGCCATCGCGTTGAAGGCGGCGCCCAACTCTCCCAACTCCCCGCCGCCCGAAGCGGGGGCGCGCGCGGTCAAATCACCCGCGCCGATCTCCTGCGCGGCGCGGCGCAGGCGACTGACGGGCCGCACGATGCCGCGCGCGATGAGAAGGGCGGCCCCGACGGCGCAGAGGAGGGCGAGGAGGCTGAAGAGGCCGTGGCGGTAGAGCTGCCTCAGGGCGGGCTCGTACAGCGTCGAGCTGGGGATGCCGACGCTGACCACACAATTAGTGTCGCCCGCGCGAGCCAGCCCGTAGACGCGGCGCACGCCGTCGTAGGGGCTCTCCATCTCGACGACCGCCGTCCGCTCGTCGCCGAGCGCGGCGAGCAGGGGCGCGCCGCTGACGGTCAGGTCTATCGGCTCCGTCGTCGTCTGCCGGCGGTAAAGGCGGCGGCTCTCGGAGTCGAAGACGGCGATGACGGCGCGCTCCGACATCTCGATGTCGCGGAACAACTCGCCGACGGCCGCGCCGTCCACGCGCGCCATCACCGCGCCCTCGCGCGCGGCCGGCACGGCGAGGGCGAAGACGGGGCGCGCCTCGTCGAGCGTGCGGTCGGTGGCGATGACCCACGTGTCTCGGCGGCGGATTTCTGAAAGCAGGTGATCGGTCAGGGCGGGGGGCGGCGGCTCGCGGCCGGGCGGCTGCGCGGCGAGGCTCTCGCCGTTCTGGTCGATGAGGCGCGCGTCGATCCAGTAGGGGCGCGTCTGCGCGGTGAGTCGCAGGTGGTTGGCGAGCTGCGGGGAGCGCAGCGAGACTTCGGCGGCCTCAGCGGCGAGCGTCGAAAGGGGCTGGCGCTGCGCGTCTATCCAGCGCTCGAAGGCGACGGCGGCCAGCTCGGCCTGCTGCCGCATGGCCTCGTCGAGCTGCGCGCGGTTGCTCCGCCAGACGCCCCGCAGGTCTGCCACCCCGACGAGCCCGAGCGGGACGGCGATGACGACCGCCAGCACCAGTAATCGAGCGCGAATGCCCAAAAGCTTGCCCCTTCGAAGCCGCCCCGGCAGCCCCATGCCGTCGGGCGACTGCGGCCACGTTCCTGTCGGGAAAAAATAACCTGTTCGCAAAGTATAGCAACGCTTCCGGGCGGCCGCATAAGGGTAAACACTCACGCCGCGTAAGTGTTCACACTGTTTCGGGCGCGGGCGCGTGTGCGTTAGTTTCGAAGTGACTTTCGTGAAGGGGTGTTGAATGTCTGACGTGATGGTCTTTCGCGCGGACGGCAGAGAGTACCGCGGCTCGTCGGCCTTAGAGATCGTGCAGGCGCTCAGGCGAGAGGCCGCGCGCGGCGACGGCTCCGGCCCGCCGCTCCGACAGTTCCTGCTCGACTCGCTGGAGCAGCTCAGCGACCGCATCCCCCTGCGCGAGATAGACGTGAGCGACCGCCTCGACGAAGAGATGCTGGCGCTCAGCTACCTCTACCTGCGCGACGAGTTCGGGGCGGGCGAGTTGACGGACGTGCCGGGCAGGCAGCGCTGGGCGCACACCCTTTAACGTCGGCGCGGGCGAGTCCGCCGCCTTCTTGAAACAGAGCCTCAGAGGCTCCCTCACCACCCGCGCCCGCTCACCCTGACGGCCGCGGAAAGGAGTCAGGCAGTGAGCAAGGCAAGGAGTTTCCCCGACGAGGCGGCGGGCGATACGACGACGACCAGAAGCGTCGCCCTTTCCGGCAGGGCGAAGCGGATCGGGATTTACCTCGGCCTCGCCCTCGCCGTCTTCCTGCTCGGGCTGATTCCGATGTGGTTGAAGGCCCGCGAGGCGGCCTCGCAGCGCGACGCGGCGCAGCGCCAACTGCACCTCAGCCAGATGCAGGGCACGCTGGCCTCGGCCGCCATCGACGCCCGCCGCGGCGAGTACGAGCCCGCCCGCCAGACGGCGAGCGAATTCTTCACGACCTTACGCGGCCAGATTGACGCCGGGGGGGACTCCGCGCTGACGGCGCCACAGCGGGAGGCTTCGGCGCCACTGCTCGCACGGCGCGACGAACTCATCACCCTCCTCGCGCGCGGCGACCCGGCCGCGGCCGAACAACTCTCAGACCTCTACGTCTCATACCGGAAGGCGCTCAACGAGGTGCAGGCTAAATGAGCGTCCGCGGGCGACAATTTGGCGCGGCGATCAGAACGCCCAGATGAGCGGAATCAGGAGCGTTCCCAGCAGCCAGAACAGGAGGTTGAGCGGCGTCCCGACGCGAACGAAATCCATAAACCTGTACTGGCCCGGCCCGTAGATGAGCGTGTTCGTCTGATAGCCCACCGGGGTCATGAAACTCAGGGAGGCGGCGAAGGTCACGGCCATCAGGAACGGGCGTGGATTGAGCGCGAGCGACTCCGCCGTGACGATGGCGATGGGCGTAAGCAGGGCGGCGGTGGCGTTGTTCGACATCACATTCGTCAGCAGCGTCGTCAGCAAAAACAGCCCGGAGACGACGGCCACCGGCCCCCACCCGCCCACGCCGGAAATCATCGCGTCCGACATCAGGCGCGCCGCGCCCGACTTCTCCATCGCCACGCCGAGCGTCAGCACGCCCGCCAGCAGGAAGATGATCCTCCACTCGACGGCCCGGTACGCCTCGTCAATCGTCAGGCAGCGCGTCAGGATGAGGAGGAGGCTGCCGACGATGCCGGCGACGACGACCGGCAGAAAGCCCGCCGCGGCGGCCACGACGACCCCGAGGATGATGAGTAGGGCCGGGACTAGCTTGCGCCGCCGGAACTCAGGCAGCCCCACCTCGGAGACGATCAGGAAAGCTTGGCTCTGCTTCAGTTGGTCGAGGCGTTCGCGCCTGACTTCGACGAGCAGCGTGTCGCCCGCGACGAGCGGCGTCGTGCTGATGTTCTCGTGGAGCAACTGCCCGCGGTGGCGGATCGCCAGCACCGTCCCGCCGAACGCGGCGCGGAAATTCGTCTCCTCCAGCGTCTTCGTTTCGAGCGGCGAGTTGAGCGCCACGACCGCCTCGACGAGCGCCGCGCTTTCCGACTCAAGGTCTTCCTCGCGCCACTTGATGCCCGGCTTCAGCCGGACGCCGACCCGGCTCTGAAGCTCCCTGATCCTCCGCACGTCGGTGCGGACGCGCAGCACGTCGCCGGCTTCGAGCGTCATGTCGGGCGGCGGGACGCCGACGCGCTCGCCGCCTCTGGAGACCTCCAGCACGGCGACGTTGAGCTCCCTGACGAGCGGCGACTCCTCAATCGTCCTGCCCACCGAGGCCGACTCCGGCAGCAGCACGATGTCGGTCAGGTACTCGCCCATCCCGAAGCTCTCGGCCAAGTCATCGCCCGCCCTGCGGCCCGGTATCAACCGCACGCCGACCGTCAGCATGTAGACGAGACCGACGCCGAAGAACGTCAGGCCGAGGGGCGCGAACTCGAACATCCCGAAAGGGGGCTGCCCGTGCTGCTCGGCGACGGAGCTGACGAGGATGTTGGTCGAGGTGCCGAGGAGCGTGCAGACGCCGCCGAACATCGAGGCGAACGAGAGCGGAATCAGCAGCTTCGAGGGGCTCACGTCGATGTCGCGCGCGAGCGTGAGCATGACCGGCATGAAGACGGCCACGGCGGCCGTGTTGTTGACGAAGGCCGAGACCGAGCCGACGAAGAGCATCATCGAGGCGAGGGCCAGCCAGAAGCTGCGCCGGCCGAGCCGCACCAGCCCGGCGCCGGCGAAGTTGAGCGCGCCGGTCTTCGACAGGCCCGCGCTCAGGATGAACATCGCCCCGACCGTCACCGTGGCCGGGTTGCTGAAGCCCGCGATGCCTTCCGCCGGCGAGACGACGCCGCTCACGAGGAGCGCGGACATCACCATCAGCGCCACCATATCTACGGGCAGCTTCTCGGTCGCGAATAGGACGACCGCACCGGCGAGCAGCGCCAGCACGAAGGCGATCTCCAGAGTCATGAGGTCATGCCCGTCCTGCCCGTCACGATAAGCTTCGAGTCTTGTCGTCTGTGCCGGGTCAACTCGTGCCGTCGAGCTTCTCCCGCGCTCTGTGTACCGCCGACTCGCCGCCGATCAGCGTCAATACGTCGCCCTCTTGCAGCCTTGTCGAGCCGTTCGGCACGACGAGTTTGTCGTCCCGCTTGAGCGCCGCCACCACGCACCCGCGCAGCGCCAACTCGGCGAGCGTTTTGCCCGCGCCGCCCCCGGCCGCGACGGTGACTTCGGCGACGTGCTCGGGCTCTGCTCCCGCCGCCAGCAGGCGCAGCAGCGAGGGCCTGAGCACCATGTTCTCAAGGATGGTCGCGGCCGCGCGCGCCGGGCTCATCGTCTCGATGCCGGCGGCCTCGAACGCGGCCATGTTCGACGAGTTGTTGGCCCGCGCGACGAGGCGCAGCTTTTGATTGTCACGGCCGAACGAGGCCCGCGCCACCTGACAGACGAGCAGGTTGACCTTGTCGCTCGACGTGGTCGCGATCAGGCACTTCGCGTCGTCGGCCCCGGCGCGGCGCAGCACCGAGGCGTCCGTCGCGTCGTCGCAGTAGAGGCTCACGCCCTTTAACTCTCCCGCGGCGGCGCAGGCGTCCGGGTTGAGGTCGATGAGCGAGACGGTCTCGCCCGCCCGGTTGAGTTCGGCGGCGAGCAGACGCCCCGTCTCGTCGGCCCCGACGATGATGGTGTGTTTCGGCATGACCTTGAACCTGCGCGCGAGCCAGCCGGCCGCGCTCCCCTCGATGAGCACCGTCGCCAGCACGACCGCGAAGACGAGCGACACGAGCAGACGCCCCTCGGCGTAACCGGCGTCCGTCAGTTCCAGAGCGAAGAACGTGGCGACCGACGCGGCGACGATGCCGCGCGGCCCGAGGAAGGAGACGAACCACTTCTCGTTCCGGCGCAGCTCCGAGCCCCACGTCGAGAGGAAGACCCGGACGGGCCTGACGACCAGCATCAGCAGCGCGACCACGGCCGCGCCCCGCCAGCCGAGCCGCATCAGATCGCTTAACTCAAGGCTCGCGGCGAGCAGGATGAAGACGGCCGAGATGGCGATGGAGGCGATGTCGCCCTTGAACTCCTCGACCTGCTCCTTGTGCGGCACGTCGAGCGTCCCGGTGACTATCCCTGCGACGGCCGCGGCCAACACGCCCGCCTCGTGCGCGAGCAGTTCGGCCACCGTGTAGGCGAAGAGCGCGGTGCCGAGTATCCCGAGGCGCGCGAACTTCGACGGCAGCAGTCGGAACCTGCCGGCGAGGAGCCACACCGCGCCCGCCGCCGCCGCGCCGACGGCCGCGCCCGCCGCCAGCGTCGTCAGCCCGTGCAGCGTCGCGTAGCGCCACCCGCCGGGCGTCGTGATGGCCGTGAAGACGAGCGCGGCGAGGATGACGCCCAAAGGGTCGGCGATGACCGACTCGCTCTCCAGCGTCGTCCTCACGCGGCGGTTCACCCGCACCTTCTGCAAGATGGGCGTGATCACGGTCGGCCCCGTCACCGAGACGATGGCCCCGAAGAGCAGGCTCAGCTCCCACGACCACCCGAGCAGCAGGGCGACGAGCAGCCCGGCGAGCAACGTGGTGATCAGCAACCCGACGCTCACCAGCCCGACGACCGCGCGCGACGTGTGGCGCAGCTCCGAGACGTTGAGGAGTAACCCGCCCTCGAAGACAACGACGGCCACGGCCGCGCGCACGACAACGCGCAGCGTCACGCCGAGCAGTTCCGGCTGGACGAGTCCCAGCACGGCCGGGCCGAAGAGGAGACCCGCGACGAGCAGCGGCCCCGTCGCCGGGATGCGCAAGCGCTCGGCGAGGATTTGCGCCGAGGTGCCGACGAGGAGCACCAGCACGAGCGTCGCCAGCACGACGAGCGCCGGCGCGTGGTGGTGCAGTTGTTGGATGAACGACTCGAACAAGCCTTCCGCCTCGTTTGAAATCCGGTTAAATGTAGCGACGACGCGAGACGCACGGAAGGTTCGTCCCGATTTTCCACCAGTCTATGAGCGGGAAATTCATCCGGCCTCGCCCCGCGCCCGCTACGATTAGCCCCGGCAGAAACCGGAGGCTCGCGCGCGGCCCGTCCCACATGAGATAAAGTTTGCGCGTCACCCGCAGCTTCTCAACTCTTGCCGCCACCCTTCTCCTTCTCCGTAGCGCTTCGGACGAGCGGCTCCGTGCGGCCTGCCGCGAGCGCGTGGCCGCGCCTGATGTCGGAGACGCGGACGACGAATTTCTCGGACATGCCGGCCTTCTCGATCATCTGCCGGAGCGCCGCCTCGTCGAGCTTCGACACGTCAACGCCGGCGGCGCGTAAATCTTCGCGCAGCCGCTCGACGGTGTTCGTCTTGCGGTCGTACACGTCCGGGTAGACGTGCAACACGCCGCCCTCGACGACTTCAGTGTCGTAGTTGATGTCCACGGGCAGGGGCTCTTCTAAAGGGAGGACGCGGCGCTCGCTGTCTCCGCGCGCTTGGCTAATCTCTTCGCCGGTGATGTCGAGAGCACGCGCGCGAACGATGCGCTCGGTCAGGTCGAAGAGGTCGTCGGTGAGCATGCGGACGCACCCATGCGAGACGAGCGAGCCGATGTCGGAAGGCTTGGCGGCCTCGTGGATAAGGTAGGCGTCGCCGAGCGGAATCTTGATCTTGCCGAGCGGGTTGCGCGGGTCGTCGGCGGGGATGCGTTCGTAGGGCTCGACCTCATCCGACTCTCGCACCCACGCGCTGTCGGGCGGCACCCACGCCGGGTTGAGGATGATCCGCGTCGCCCGGCGCTCACCCACGGGGATGGGGAAAGCCTTGCGGCCGACGCCCACCGGATAAGTCGCCACCTCCTTGCCGTCCTGCCACAAGGTCAGCAGGAACGCCGGCACATTGACCGTGATGCGGATGTCGGGGCGGTTCGGCCGTAGCGTGGCGCGCACGACGCGGCCACCCGTCGCCTTGTCTGAGCGCGCGGACTCGTCCTCCCCGACCGAAGCCCCGTCTGCACTACTCGCCTTCGTCTCCGCGCCGTTGGAAGTCTGTGACGCGCTTCGGTCGTCCGCCTCGCCAGTCGCGGTGCGCGTCGTCAGGGCGATCCGCTCCGTCTGTTTCCGCGTGCCGTCGGGGTAGGCGACGCGCGCCCACACGTCCCCGGCGAAGTCCGCGGGGGCCTGCAAGGTGGTTTGAAACTCGTCGCCTCCGCCGCCCGCCGGAGTCGGCAATTTTTTAAGCTCAAGGAGAGCGCCCTGCTCGTCGGCGATGACGGGGCGGTAGAGCAGCGTGACCTCGCTCGCGCCGGGGGCCTTGACGGTCAGCGTCACGGCGTCGGAGCCCGCGACCTGCCAACCGCCCGCGCCCTCCTCGACCGGCGAGGCGGCAATGGTCGGCTGCTGCGAGGAGGCCGGAGGGGTCGGCGTCGCCGGCGTGCTGCCCTGCAACTCGACCTTCCGCTCCTGCACCGCGCAGGCGGCAGCCGTCCCGAGAGTCAGCACCAAGACGAGGATGAAATGACACTTAACCGTTAAACTTTTTCGCATGGAGCGCCCTTACAGTTCTTGCCTGATTATTGTCTTCTTGAAGATAGTGAAACGGGGGCGGTAGCGCAGCAGTGAAATTACACAGCTCGTGTGAGTGTTAACCCCTACTTGGGTGATTACACTCAAACCGGGTGGGGGATATTACTGATGCGGGTCTGACTACACAGACATTAACTTACTTGTCGGACAGGGTAAAGGAGGCGAAGTTGTGCGTGACACGACGGCGGTGGCGCTGAACGCTTCGGGCTCGCGATGAAGCAGGCGACCGGGCCCCCGCCCGAACGCCCGCCGCTCGACGCCGAGCGGAGAGAGCTGCTCGCGCGGCTCGAAGACTGGCTTGAGACGCCGATGCTCGTGCTCGGCTTCGTCTGGCTCGCGCTACTCATTGTGGAATTCACGCGTGGCCTCCCGCCGCTCTTAGAAGCCGCCGGCACCGCCATCTGGATCATCTTCATCGTGGACTTCACCCTGAAGTTCGCGCTCGCCCCCGACAGGTCCGACTACCTGAAGGCGAACTGGCTGACGGCCCTCGCGCTCGCCGTCCCGGCTCTGCGCGTCTTTCGCATCTTCCGCGCCGTGCGCGTCGTCAGGGCCGCCCGCGCCGCGCGGGGGCTGCGCCTGTTCCGCGTCGTCAGCTCGCTCAACCGCGGGATGCGCGCCCTCGGCGCGGCGATGCGCCGTCGCGGCTTCGGCTACGTCGTCGCGCTGACCGTCATCGTCGCCCTCTCGGGCGCGGCCGGCATGTACGCCTTCGAGAACGAGTCGCCCGACGGGCGCGGCTTCGCCTCCTACGGCGAGGCTCTGTGGTGGACGGCGATGGTGATGACGACGATGGGCTCGGACTACTTCCCGCGGACGACCGAGGGGCGCGTGCTCTGCTTCGCCCTCGCCGTCTACGCCTTCGCCGTCTTCGGCTACGTGACGGCGACGCTCGCCACCTTCTTCGTCGGGCGCGACGCCGAGAGCGCCGAGGCCGAGGTAGCCGGGGCCGAACAGATCGAGAGCCTGCGGGCGGAGGTCGCCGCCCTGCGTGAAGAGCTGCGGGCCTTCGCGCGCGGTCATAGGTCTGGCGGTGACGGTCCCGACGAGGCGGACACGCCGACGGATAACAGATAGGGGTGAGAGGTTGATTACCTTACTTAGAGACGAAGGACGAACGGCGGGGAGCCGTCCCGGCTCAGGGCGAATCTACGGGACGTGAGGCGGCGCAGCTTCAGCCGAAAGCGGAGGCGTAGACCAGCACACTGCCGATCGCCGCGAAGAGAGCGCCGGCGCAGGCGAAGATGATCTCCGGCGCGTAGAGCTTGTACGAAGAGGCGACGCGCGCGTCGCTCGGGTCGCGGCGGAGGTACAGGACACTGACCCGGTCGCCGACGCGGTAGGCGGGCCGGCTGCTCGACGTGTCGTCGGTGAACTCTACGGGCCTGCCGTCCGGGCCCGTGAAGCGGACGACCGGCGCGTACGTCACGCGGCGGCCGCGAAGCTCGCTCATGCCGACGACTTCACCCGGGGTCGCTACCGCCTCGGCGACGAAACGCCTGTTCCGCCTCAACGAGAAAGAGGCTGCGAGGACGACGGAGCCGCCGAGAACGATGAAGAGCAGGCCGATCAGTAATGTTGCCATAATCGGGAGCCGCCGCGCCGCGGCTTCATGCGCTTCCACTGTGAATACTGTGGGGCCGGGCTCTAGTCCCGGCGCTGCCGGGAGCGGAAAAGGGAAGCGTCGAAGACTTCACGGCGTGGTGGCTGACGCTTCGTCCGCCGCGAAATCCATCGTGTCCATGTCTTCGTCGCCGGCCACGGGCTGCCCCAGCAG
>Ga0196962_10000169_pt1 | contig 36842 bp, 28 predicted proteins | sample S3v_20metaG_FD_183186 | JGI IMG/M metagenome (GOLD analysis project Ga0196962, IMG submission 183186) | Soil microbial communities from Anza Borrego desert, Southern California, United States - S3+v_20 | ecosystem: Environmental > Terrestrial > Soil > Desert | place: USA: California | collected...
CGCGCGTCAGGGAGACGGTCATGCCGCGCGTCGAGCGGATGCGCGACGAGGCGATGGTCGTGCTCGAAGAGTCGCCGGACGATTCGGGGCTGCGCTTCGTCGTCATCGCCGTCGCCCTCTTCGCCCTCTTCCTCCTCTTCCTCCTCCTGAGCACCACCGTGCTGCGGTAGCCGAGCTATGGAATACACCCAAGCGGAAATCCTACAGACCGTGCGCATGACGGAGATGGAGCACCTCGACGTGCGCACCGTCACGCTCGGCCTCTCTCTGCGCGACTGCGTGCGCGCCTCGGTCGAGGAGACGGCCGAGGCCGTCCGCGAGAAGATCGAGCGCACGGCCGCGCGGCTCGTCCCCACCGTCAACGAGATCGGCGAGGAGTTCGGCCTGCGCGTCGCCAACAAGCGCATCTCGATCACGCCCGCCTCGCTCGTCGCCGGCAACGCCCGCCACCGCCGCGAACTGCTCGCGCTCGCGCGCGCCATCGACGAGGCCGCCGGCACGGTCGGCGTGGACTTCATCGGCGGCTACTCCGCGCTCGTCCACAAGGGCTGGACGCGCGCCGAAGAACTCTTCCTCGACTCGATCCCCGAGGCGCTGGCCGCGACCCAGAGGCTGTGCGGCTCGCTGAACGTGGCGACCACGCGTGCCGGCATCAACATGGACGCCGTGCGGCGCACGGGCGAGTTGATTAAGGAGATGGCCGAGCGCACGCGCGAGCGCGGCGGGCTGGCCTGCGCCAAGTTCGTCTGCTTCGCCAACGCGGTCGAGGACAACCCCTTCATGGCCGGCGCGTTCCACGGCGTCGGCGAGCCGGAGGCGGTCGTCAACGTCGGCGTCTCCGGCCCCGGCGTCGTCAACCACGCCGTGCGCCACGCGCCCGCGGACGCGCCCCTCGACGAGATGGCCGAACTCATCAAGAAGCTCTCCTTCAAGCTCTCGCGCGCCGGCGAGCTGATCGGGCGCGAGGCCGCGCGCCGCCTCGGCCTGCGCTTCGGCATCATCGACCTGAGCCTCGCGCCGACGCCCGTGCCGGGCGACTCGGTGGGCGAGATAATCGAGGCCCTCGGGTTCGAGCGCGCGGGCACGCACGGGACGACCGCGGCGCTCGCGCTCCTGACCGACGCCGTCAAGAAGGGCGGCGCGATGGCCTCCTCCTCGGTCGGCGGGATGAGCGGCGCCTTCATCCCCGTCTCCGAAGACGCGGCGATGATCGAGGCCGCGCGCGTCGGCGCGCTCACGCTCGACAAACTCGAAGCGTGGACGAGCGTCTGCTCGGTCGGCATAGACATGGTGGCCGTGCCCGGCTCGACCTCGGCCGAGACGGTCGCCGCCCTCATCGCCGACGAGATGGCGGTCGGCGTGATGAACAACAAGACGACGGCGGTGCGCGTCATCCCCGCGCCGGGCAAGGAGGTCGGCGACATCGTCGAGTTCGGCGGCCTCCTCGGCAGCGCCCCGATCATGGCCGTCAACCAGTTCTCCTCGGACGCCTTCATCCGCCGCGGCGGCCGCATCCCCGCGCCCATCCACTCGCTGCGCAACTGAGCGAACCGAACAGGGAAGGACGAGATGAACAGATTGCGGACGACGAACGGCGGCGGGTGGCGGGCCGCGGGGCGCGGGTTGAAAACTGCTTCCGCCTTTAACCCGCGGCCCGCGGCCCGCGGTCCGAAACTTCTCCGATCCGCGGTCGCCTCGTCGCTGTTAATGATCTGTTCGCTGCTGTGCGCGCCCCCGCTCGCCGCGCAGGGCGGCGGGAAGGCCGACGGCGAGGGGCGCTTCGACCTGACGGGGAGGTGGGCGCTCGACAAGTCGAAGAGCGACTTCGGGCCGTTCGAGGGCAGCCCCGTGGTGAAGGCGGAGGTGACGCTCGTCGTCGCGCACGCCGGGCCGGAGTTGAAGATCAGCCGGCGCGAGGCGCGCGACGGGCGCGAGCGGACGACCGAGCTGGCTTACTACACGGACGGGCGCGGCGAGATGAACCCCGCGACGCTCGGCCGCGTCGGCGTCAAGTCCGAGACGCGGTGGGACGGCAACAAAATCGTCTCCACCTCGACGCTCACGCGCCGCGGCGCGGGCGACAAAGTTTCGACGCTGGAGACGACCGACAAGTGGCAACTCTCGGGGGACGGCCGCGTGCTCACGCAGACGACCTCGGTCAGCCACGGCGGCGGCACGCAGACCATCAAACAGGTCTACCGCCGCGTCGATTAAAAGGGGCGCGCGACGGGCCGGCGCCCGAGGCGGGCCGCAAGCAAAGGGGTGCTTATGGATGCTCTGGGGATGGTGGAGTGCCGCGGGCTGGTGGCGATGATCGAGGCGGCCGACGCGATGGTGAAGGCCGCCAACGTCCGGTTCGTCGGCTACGAGAAGATCGACGCGGGGCTGGTGACGGCCATCGTGCGCGGCGAGGTCGGGGCGGTGCGCGCGGCCGTGGACGCGGGCGCGGCCGCGGCGCGCAGGGTGGGCGAGGTCGTCGGCGTGCACGTCATCCCGCGCCCGCACGCCGAGGTGGACGACGGGCTGCCCGTGCTCAAGACCGGCGAGACGACGCGCAAGAAGATCGCCGGCTCGGTCAGCGCGAAGCGGGATGAAGACTGAGGCCGTCGGCGCCGCCCCGGCCGCGGCGCGCGCGGGCGCGCCGGACGCTGCGGGCGCGCCCGCGACGCCCTGCCCGAGTTGCGGCGAGACGCTCGTCGGCGAGTTCTGCCACCGCTGCGGCGAGCGCAGCGCCGGGGCGCGCGACCTCACGCTGCGCCACTTCGTCGCGGAGGCCGCGCAGGAGTTCACCAGCGTCGAGCACTCGAAGATGTTCCGCACGCTGCGCGCGCTGCTCCTGCGCCCCGGCCTCCTCACCGTCGAGTGGGCCGCGGGCCGGCGCAACCTCTACCTCAAGCCGCTCAACCTCTGCCTGCTCATCCTCACCCTGCAGGTCTTCGTCTACTCGACCCGGCAGGTCTCGACCTTCGACTTCGGCCGCATCATCGAGATGGAGAAGCAGCTCCTCGCCTCGCAGGGGATCAGCGGCAGGTCGATGTACGACCGGCTCGTCGAGGGGGTCGCGGCCGAGCGCGGGGCGACGCGCGAGACGGTGCTGGAGCGCATCAACGAACGCTGGAGCCGCAACGTCTCGTTCTTTCAAGTGCCGCTCGTCCTCGCCTACGCGCTCATGCTCCAGCTCTTCTACCTCTTCTCGCGCCGGCACTTCGTCGAGCACGTCGTCTTCTCGCTCCACTTCATCGCCTTCACGTCGCTGACGGTCGTCCTGATGTGGCCGCTCTACTACGCGGTGGGCATCGCGCCGACGGCCGCCAACATGTGGGTCGCCGTCGGCAAGTTCCTGCTCGACATCGCCTACCTCTTCGTCGCCGCGCGCGTCTTCTACCGCGACACCTCGGGCTGGGCGCTCGTCAAGGCCCCGGCCATGTTCGCCGCCTACTTCGTCATCTACGTCCTCACCTACATCGCCGCGCTCTTCGCCTCCATCTACTCGGTCGCGCGCTGGTGAAGATTCAATTAAGAATTAAGAATTAAGAATTAAAAATGGTGTGGCTCGGGAGCGCCCTTCAGGACTCCGAAGCGCACCAGTTCTTAATTCTTAATCGCGTTAAAGAGGAGCGGGTAGGTGGCGAGCGACTGGGCGCGGTACTGCGGGCGGAAGCCGAAGAGGTAGACGCGGCCGCGGCCGAGGCCGACTTCGACGAGCGCGGCGCGGCCGCGGAGGTGTTGCTCGCCGAGCAGCCAGCCGGAGAGAAGGGGGCTGCCGGTCTGCGGGTAGCGGGCGATGGCCCTGACGCGGACGAGCGCCGCGGGGTCGCTCCTGACCTCGAAGGCGGGCGAGTCTTCGAACCACGCGATTGACTCGCGCGGCATCCCCGCGGCGACGGGGTGCGAGGTGTCGAGCACGGTGCGCATGATCGAGCCGGGCGCGTAGAACTCCGTCCGCTTCAGGCCCCCGGTCACGTCGCGCACCGGCAGTTTCAACTGCTCGATGGCGAAGTTCGAGGCGTCGTTCAAGGCGACGAGCGTCCCGCCCTGCTCGACGAACTCGCGCAAAGCCCTGACGCCTTCGACCCCGAGCCCGCCCGTGAACTCGTCCGGCATCGTCCCGCGGCGGTGGCCTTCGAGGATGGCGCGCGGCGACTGGTCGGGGATGATGACGGCGTCGAACTTCGCGCGCAGGTTGCCGGCGCGGACTTCGTCGTCCCGCAAGGCGCGCAGGGCGGGCGCGTCGCCCACCTGCCGCTCGAAGACCCAGCGCGTCCAGCCCTCGTCCATCGAGGGCACGTGAGACTGATAGAGACCGACGCGCGCGGGCGTTGCCGGCTCGCGCGTCACGCCGGCCATGACTTCCGCGCGCCCGCGCGCAGGCTCCGGGTTGAGCGGGCCGGCGGTGCGGACGGGCGCGTAAGCCGGCTCGACCTCGACGCCGAGGAGCAGCGGCAGCGTGTGGGCCGTCACGTCGTAGGGCTGGACGGGGTTGCCCGCCGCGTCGCGCAGGTTCGGGTAGCGTTGCGCTTCGAGCAGCGCTTTGGCGAAGGCCCCGTAAGGCTGTGACATGCTGACGAACATCTCGGCGCCGCCGCGCGCGCCGCGCCGCCCCGCCGCGACCCGCCGCCACTCGACGCCGCCGCGCCCGAGGATCGAGAGGAGCGGCCCCTGCCCCGGGCCGGGCTTGACGACGAACCCCTGCAACTCGCCGCGCCGGCGCGGGCGCACGGCCTCGCGGCCGACTTCGTGGAAGCGGCGGAGCCAGCGCTCGCGGTTGTCGGCCGCGTGCCTCAACAACTCGAAGGCGGCCGTCGTCATGTAATTCGTGATGTCGCGCAGGCGCCACTCGCCGCCGCGCCACGGCTCGGGGAAGTTGGCCGAAGCCTTCTGCGGGTCGTAGCCCTCGCGCGAGCGCAGCTCCTCGAACTTCAGGTTAATCGGCGAGGCGACGCGGGCCGAGGCCGTCTCGGAGAGGATGCGGACGCCGCCGTGGTAGTGCGAGTAGGCGCGCGCCGGCGTCCATGCGTCGTAGGTCGAGTCCCACGTGATGCCCTTGAAGCCGGCGGCCAGCATCCGCTTCGCGACGGCGAGGCCGAGTTCCGTGTAGCCCTCGACGAGCTGGCGCGGCACGTTCGGCTCGACGGGCCGCATGTAGGGCGGCAGGAACAGCCGCGAGCCGTGGGTGCCCTGCTGGTGGATGTCGTGGACGATCTGCGGGCGCCACTCGTTGTGAACCTTGTCCACGGTCAACCGCGTCTCGGTCTGCGTGAAGGCGTACCAGTCGCGGTTGTTATCGTGGCCGACGTACTTGTGGTAAAGCTCGGGCGGGGTCGTCCCCTCGTAGGGCGTGCCGAGGGTGCGGTCGTACCAGCGCTTGACGATGTCCACGCCGTCGGGGTTGAGGCTGGGGACGAGCAGGACGATTGTCTCGTCGAGAATCTTCCGCACCTCCGGCTCGCCCGAGGAGGCGAGGCGGTGCGCGATGAGCGCGGAGGAGAGCGTCGAGCCGACCTCGGTCGAGTGGATGCCGCAGGTGACGAGGACGACGGCCTTGCCGCGCGCGATGAGGCGGACGGCCTCGCGTTCGGGGTCGCGGCCGAGCGAGCGCGGGTCGGCCAGCCGGCGCTGAATCTCTTTGAACTCGCCGAGCCGCGCGAGGTTTTCGGGCGCGCTGATGGTTGCCAGCACGAAGGGCGCGCCGAGGGTCGTCCGGCCGAGTTCTTCAAATTTCACGCGGTCGCTCGCGGCGTCGAGGCGGCGGAAGTATTCGACCACCTCCGACCACGCGGCGAGCTTGCGGTCGTCGCCGGGCCGGAAGCCGAGCACCTCTTCGGGCGCGGGGACGCGCGCGGCGTCCGGCGTCGGCGCGGCCGGCAGCGGCAGCGCGAACAAACTCGTCAGGATGAGCACGCACGCGAGAGCTGGTCTGAGCATACAGGTCGGCCCCGTCGGTCGGATTCGCAAAGCCTTTGAGGGAGGCCAAAGTCTAGCACATCGGAAGGAGTAGACAGTAGACAGTAGTCAGTAGACAGTAGTCAGTAGACAGTAGAAAAGAGCTTCGGCGGCGAATCGCTCGCGTGTCGGCGTCAGCATCAACAACTCGGGGCGCTACTGACTACTGACTACTGACTACTGACTACTGACTACTGTCTACTGTCTACTCCTTTCATTGACATCTCTTCCGGGCGTGTCTATCGTTTCCGGGCCGGCGCGTGGGCCGGCCGGGGCCCGCCGAAACTCTCCGCGGCGGGGCCGGGAATCCGGGGCGCGAACATGATGAACAACTGCGCGAGGTGCGGGCAGGGCAACGGGTCGGCGGCCGACTTCTGCGCGCGGTGCGGTCTGCCGCTGGGCGCGAGCGGTCGCGTCGCGGTCGCGCCGGCTTACGGCCCGGCCGTGGCCGCCGGAAGCCTCGAAGGGACGATCCCCTTCGACTTCCCCGCGCGCCGGCTGCGCTCGGCCGCCGACGCGCTCGCGCCGACCTTCCAGCTTTACCGCAGCCACTACGACGCCGTCGCCAAGGTCGTGCTCGCGGCCGCGCTGCCGCAGGCGGCGCTGGAGTACACCATGACGCGCGTCGCGGTGTCGCCGTGGGAGCCGGACGCGTTCTCGATGTTGGCGAGCGTCGCTTCGAGTTCGCTGATGACGGTGGCGCTCGTCTACTCCGTGATGACGCTGCTGCGGACGGGCGCGAGCCCGCCGCTCGCCGAGTCGTACGCGTGGGGCCTGCGGAAGTGGTGGCGGGGCGCGGCGTGCTGGCTCCTCGTGACCGCGCTGACGTGGGCGGGGACGCTGCTGCTCGTCGCCCCCGGCCTCATCCTGATGACGGTCTTCGCCGTGGCGCTGCCGGCCGTCGCCGCCGAAGACCTCGGCCCGCTCGACGCGCTCAAAAGGAGCGCCGCCCTGACGAGGGGCTACCGCGGCCGCGTCTTCGCGGCGCTGCTGGTGATGACGCTGGCCGCCTGCGGCGCGGTGTGGCTGACGACCGGCTTCGCGGCCCCGCAGTTCGAGGCCGGCTCCTCGCTGCTCGTGTCGCTCGCCTACGCGGCCGTCTCGCAGGTCATCTGGTCGGCCTTCACCGTCCTCTCGCTCTTCACTTACCTCGGCATCCGCGCCGACCGCGGCGAGGGCGTCGCGCCGGCCGCCACCGCCGCGCAGCCCTGAAGCGCCCCGGCGCGGTTGTCCGCCGGCCGGCCTCGTCTATAATCAGAGCCGTGAAAAGGAGTCGTCAGTCGCCGGCCGCCGGTTTTCGTCTTTGCTGACGACCGGCGGCTGACGGCTACAGACTTCTCACGATTTACGATTCACGCCTTTCAGGGGTCGCGAGGGTGTACTCGTCGCAAATCACGCGCGCCAACCCGACGTGCGTCGTCTTCCTCCTCGACCAGTCCGGCTCGATGGCCGACCCGTTCGCGGGCGACGACCACACGCGCAAGGCCGACTTCGTCGCCCGCGTCGTCAACCACGCGCTGCACGACCTCGTCATCCGCTGCACCAAGACCGAGGAGGTGCGCGACTACTACCACGTCTCGGTCATCGGCTACGGCCGCGCGGTCTCTTCGGCCCTCTCCGGCGCGCTCTCCGACAGCCTCCTCGCGCCCGTCTCGCAGGTGGCCGACCACCCGGCGCGCATCGAGGCCGGCTACAAGCGCGTGGCCGACGGCGCGGGCGGCTACGTGGACATGCCCGTGCGCTACCCCGTCTGGGTCTACCCGCACGCCGACGGCGGCACGCCGATGTGTCAGGCGCTCGCGCAGGTGCGCTCCGTCCTCTCGGGGTGGCTCGCCGAGCACCCGCGCGGCTTCCCGCCCACCGTGCTCCACCTGACCGACGGCGAGTCGGGAGACGGCGACCCGACGGCGCTCGGCGAAGAGATCACGTCGCTGGGGACGGACGACGGGCGCGTGCTCCTCTTCAACTGCCACGTCTCCTCGCGGCGCGCGCGCAAGGCCGAATACCCTTCGACGGACGCGGGCCTGCCCGACGGCTTCGCCCGCACGCTCTTCCGCATCTCCAGCCCGCTACCCGAACCCTTCCTCGCCGCCGCCCAGCAGCTCGGCGTCCCCGCCTCGGAAGGCTCCCGCGGCTTCGTCTTCAACGCCGACCCCTCCTCCGTCGTCCAGTTCTACGAGATCGGCACCAGCCTCACCGGCATGGCCCCCCACATCTGGATGGACGCGTAGCCGGCCGCCACTCTCATGTTCTCCGAACGCCTTTCAATCCGCGTCAGTCATTTCCTCATGCCGAAGGACGGCGCGGCGGCGGAGGAGTGTGAGGACGCGGTGGGGCTGAACGTGGGGGGCGGGAGGTTCGCGGTGGCGGACGGGGCGACGGAGGCGTTCGACGCGGGGCGTTGGGCGCGGGCGCTGGCCGAGGGGTGGGCCGGGGGCGCGCCGCGGTCGGCCGCGGAGTTCAGGGCGTGGGTCGCGGGGGAAGGCGAGCGGCTTCACGCGGCTTGGGCCGGGAGAGAGTTGCCGTGGTACGCGGAGGAGAAGGCGCGGGGCGGTTCGTTCGCCGCGTTCGTCGGCCTGAGCATCGAAGCAGAGGGCGGGGCGCTGCGTTGGCGGGCGATTGCGCTCGGCGACGCGTGTCTGGTGCGGCGGCGCGACGGCGTGATCCGGGCGGCGATGCCGCTGGGCCGGGCGGAGGATTTCAACTCGTGCCCGGCGCTCGTGCCTTCGCGCGCGGCGGCGCTCGACGCGGCGCTGGCGCAGGCGGTGACGGCCGAAGGCGCGGCCGAAGCGGGGGACACTTTTCTGCTGCTGTCGGACGCGGCCGCGGCGTGGTTCCTTAAGCTCTCCGAGGGGCGTTCGCCCGCCGTCGGAGAGTTTGATTCCCGGCTCGCCGCGTCGGACAATGAGGCGCTCGCCGCACTCTTCCGGCGCGAGCGCGCGGCCGGCCGCATCAAAGACGACGACGTGGCCGTCGTCCGCGTCGCGATTCAAGAAGTAGACGGTAGCGCCCCGCATTAAGTCTGCCGACGCCGGCACGCTGACGACCCGGCGCCGAAGGTCTTCCTACTGACTACTGTCTACTGACTACTGACTACTGCTTTTCCGATGCGCCACCTCAGCGCCAATTTCTGGCCGTCGGCGCGGGCCTTCGCGGAGGCCGTGCAGTGCCCGGCCGTGTGCTTCGAGGAGCCGACGCTGAAGGGGATGCTGCCGGCCGTCGACCGGCTGGGGATGCCGCTCGTCACGTCGGGGCAGTTCGCCTACGTCTTCAAGCTCAACGCGCAGCAGCAGGGCGGCGGCGCGCTCGCCGTGCGCTGCTTCCGCGGCTTCCTCGGCGACCGCGAGGAGCGCTACCGCGCGCTCGACGCGCACCTCAACTCGCGCCGCGTGGCGGCGCTGCCGCGCTTCAAGTACCTGCCGCGGGGCGTGCTCGTCGCCGGCCGCCGCTTCCCCATCCTCGTCATGGAGTGGGTCGCGGGGCCGACGCTCGACGTGTACCTTGAGGAGGTCGTCGGCCGCCGCGAGGTCGTCCTCCACTTGGCCGGCGAGTGGCTGCGCCTGATGGAGTCTCTGCGCGCAGCCGGCGTCGCCCACGGCGACTTGCAGCACGGCAACGTCATCGTCGAGCGCGGTCAACTGCGCCTCGTCGACCTCGACGGCGCGTACGTGCCGGCGCTGCGCGGGCTGCCCGCCAGCGAGGTCGGCCACCAGCACTACCAGCACCCCGCGCGCGGGGCCGACTTCTTCGCGCCCGAGGTCGATAACTTCTCCGCGCTCGCCGTCTACCTCTCGCTCATCGCGCTGGCCGAGCGCCCCGCGCTCTGGCGCGAGCACCACGACGAGAACCTCCTTTTCACGCGCGCCGACTTCCAAGACCCCGGAGCCTCCGAACTCTTCCGCAAGGTGCGCGAGACGGGGCCCGAGCAGGCGCGGCTGGCCGACGCTTTGGCCGCGGCCGCCGCAGGCCACCCGGCCGAGACGCCGTGGCTGCTCGACCTCGTCGAGCCCGAGACGCGCCTGCCCGCGTGGATGAACGCGCCGGCCGGCATCGAGGTGGACGGGCGGACGCGCGAGGTGGCGCGCGCCGGCCCCGCGGCGGCCGAGGCGGAGCCGGCGTGGTCGCGGGGCCGACACCGCCGCCAGCCGATGAACATCACGTCGAACACCGTCCAGACCATCTTCGGCGGCCGGCCCTCGAAGGGCGGCGTGGCCGTGCTCGACCCGACCGACATCGGCGGCAACACGCTCGTCTTCGCCAAGCGGGCCGTCGGCGACTCTTACGCCTACCTCTGGTGGTTAATCGTCCACAACACCTTCCTGACCTTCGTCTGGGGCGGGTTCGGCATCACCGGCGCGGGCGCGGCCCTCTTCTGCACGCTGCTCCTCTTCGTCGGGGCCTTCGCGCTCTACGGCTTGGGCCGCGCCTTCTACGAGGCCGAGACGGCCACGCCGCAGGGCGGCCCGGCCCTCCACCCGGTCGCGATCCTCGGGGCGCTCGGGGCGGCCGCCGCGCCCGCGCCGCAGGTCGCGGCTTCGACTTCGCCCGCGGCCGCGCAGGCCGTGACCGCGGTCGCCGGCGCGAGCGTCGTCCGCCGCGTCGTCGGTAACGCGAGCCTCAGCCTCTACCACCGCCCGACCTGCGTCTGGGTTGACCGAATCGCGCCGCGCCACCGCGCCGACTTCGACTCGGCCGCCACGGCGCACGCGGCCGGTTACCGGCCCTGCCGCGTCTGCTCGCCGTAGGGGTTTCGGGTCGCGGGTCACGGGTTCCGGGTTGAAGGCAACCCCCCGCCGAAGCCCGGGCGGCGGGGGCGCGAACCCGGCATCCGGGACTCGTAACCCGAAACCCCTTTCGCCTTGCCCGCCGGGCGCGGCGCGTGTAAAGTTAGCCCCAAGTTCCCCGGTTTCAGCTCTTCCCTTGCAGCACGTGAAACAGTCCCGTCCGTCGGAGGTCACATTCTGATGTCCACTGATACCGTTGACCGGGGCCGGGCCGCCGAGGCCGTCGAGTACCCGGATCGCGTCGGCTTCCAGCCGACCAACCCGTACCTCGCCGTCTTCCGGCCCTTCATCCCGGCGGGCGCGCACCTGCGCGAGCTGACGCCGCTGCCGCTCATCGTCGGCACGCTGCTCGGCATCGTCTTCGGCGCGTCCTCGCTCTACCTCGTGCTGAAGGTCGGGCTCACGGTGAGCGCCTCGATCCCCGTGGCCGTCATCTCGATCACGCTCTTCCGGCTGCTCTCGAAGGTGGGGCTGCGCGACGCCACCATCCTCGAAAACAACGTCGTGCAGACGGCCGGCTCGGCGGGCGAGAGTATCGCCTTCGGCCTCGGCGTGACGATGCCGGCCATCATGATCCTCGGCTTCGATCTGGAGCTGACGCGCGTCATGCTCGTCGCCGTGCTCGGCGGCCTGCTCGGCATCCTGATGATGATCCCGCTCCGGCGCGCCCTCATCGTCAACCAGCACGGGCTGCTCAAGTACCCGGAGGGGACGGCCTGCGCCGAGGTCTTGAAGGCGGGCGCCTCGCGCGAGTCGCTCGCCGCGGCGCACACCGACGAGGCTTCGGCCCGCGTCGCCGACGAGGCGACGACCGGCGGCAAGATCATCTTCGGCGGCTTCGGCGTCGGCTTCCTCTACTACGGCCTCCAGCGCGTCTTCAAGCTGTGGAACGAGGAGCCGACGAAGGAGTTCGGCGCGCCGTTCGAGCGGGCCTCGGTGGCGATCGAGAACAACCCGGCGCTCTTGGGCGTCGGCTACATCATCGGGCCGCGCATCTCCTCGATCATGTTCGGCGGCGGCGTCCTCTCCTACCTTGTGCTGATCCCGATGATTCACTACTTCGGCTCGGCGCTCGCCGCGCCGCTCGCGCCCGCGACGAAGGCCATCGGCGCCATGCGCATCGGCGAGATTCAGAGCAACTACGTGCTCTACATCGGCGCGGGCGCGGTCGCGGCCGGCGGCATCATCAGCCTGCTGCGCTCGCTGCCGATCATCTGGCACGGCCTCAAGGGGGGCTTGGCCGACCTGCGCGGCTCGCGCGACATCGCCGAATCGGACGTGCCGCGCACCGACCGCGACCTCTCGATGAAGTTCGTCATCGGCGGCATCATCGTGCTCGTCGTCACCATCATGCTCTTCCGCGCGCTCAACATGAACCTTCTGGGCGCGCTCCTCATCGTCGCCTTCGGCTTCCTCTTCGTCACCGTCTCGTCGCGCCTGACGGGCGAGGTCGGGTCGTCCTCGAACCCGATCTCGGGGATGACGGTGGCCACGCTGCTTTTGACCTGCCTCGTCTTCCTCATCCTCGGCTGGACGACGCCGCCCTACTTCGTCACGGCGCTCTCGGTCGGGGCCATCGTCTGCATCGCCTCGTCGAACGGCGGCACGACCTCGCAGGACTTGAAGACCGGCTTCCTCGTCGGGGCCACGCCGAAGGCGCAGCAGATCGCCATCCTCGTCGGCGCGCTCGCCTCGGCGCTGCTGCTCGGGCCGATGCTGCTGCAACTCAATCAGGGCTCGACCGTCTACATGCCGGTCGCCGGCCACGCCGACTTCCGCTTCGCGCCCGACTTCCGCGTCCCGCCCCAAGCCCTCGAGCAGTCGGGCGGCGCGCCCAAGCGCGAGCGCGCGCAGTTCAAAGACGACCCGACTGAGTACACGGTCTGGCACAACACGGACGCGGCGAACGGGCCGGCCGGACGCTACCTCGTCAACGATCAGGGGCAGCCCGTCTACCTCGTCGACCCCGGCATCAACGGCGTCTACCGCAAGACCGTGGACGGCACTTCGGTGGACAAGTTCAACGCGCCGAAGGCGACGCTGATGTCCTACATCATCAAGGGCATCCTCAGCCGCGAGCTGCCGTGGGGCCTCGTCCTGCTGGGCGTCTTCATCGCCGTGGTGCTCGAACTCGCGGGCATCCCGTCGCTGGCCTTCGCCGTCGGCGTCTACTTGCCGATCTCGGCCTCGGCCCCGATCTTCGTCGGCGGCATGGTGCGCTGGCTGGTTGACCGCTACACGCGGCGGAAGTTCTCGGGGCGCAACTACACCGAGGAGCAGCTCGTGGCCGAGGGCGACAAGAGCTCGGGCGTGCTGCTCGCGTCGGGCTACATCGCGGGGGCGGCGCTGGCCGGCGTCATCTACGCCTTCCTCAACGTCAAGGAGGACATCCGCACTTGGCTCGGCGGCTGGGAGGCGTGGGCGACGGAGAACAACCCGCTCTTCGCCGGGCCGTTGTCCAGCCTGTGGGCGATGGTGCCGTTCCTCCTGCTCGCCCTGCTGCTCTACGCGGTCGGCCGCGAGTGGGTGTTCGCGGGCCGGCGGGCCGACGCCGTCACGCGCGACCTGCGCTGAGACGCTTGACCGCGTCCGCGCCGGGGTGGAAAAATGGTCAACCGCGGGGCCGCCGAAAAGGCTCCCGCGGTTGACCATTCCGTTTGCGCGAATTTTTGATTCTTGATTCGCGAGTCGAAGTCGTCAGTCGTCGGTTGTCGGTAAAGACAAAAAACTGATAACTGATAACTGACGACTGACAACTGTCAATCGCAAATCTAAAATCAAAAACCCCTTGCCCCTCCTCAAGTCGAAGTTTTAAGAACCCCCGCCGGGAAGCCTGCCAGCCATGAACACACGCACGACTTTGAAGACCTGCGCGCTCCTGTTGCTCCTCGCCTGCCTGCCGGTCGCCGCCCGGGCGCAGTCGGGCCAGAACCAGACGGCCGCGGCCGGCACGCCCTCGGAGGCCGTCCGCCGCTTCTACACGGCGCTGCGCGAGCGCCGCTTCCGCGAGGCGTTCGCCCACACGATCTTCAGCCCGGCCGTCGAGGGCCTCAGCCAGCAGGAGTTCGACGAGCTGCGGCCGGACTTCGAGCGGATGGCGACCGGCGTGCCCGAGACCATCGAGCTGACGGGCGAGTCGGTCAGCGGCGAGGAGGCCACCGTCTTTATGAAGCTCGGCGAGGGGCGCGACGTGAAGGTCGAGCCGATCTTCCTCATCCGCGAGCGCGGCGCGTGGCTCGTGGGCGACCGCGAGAAGCAGGAGTTCGTCCGCAAGCGCGGCAAGAAGTTCTTCTTCGAGACGCGCATCGAGGCGCACCACGCCGACGTTGAGGCCATGATGCGCCGCATCACCACCGCGCAGGTCGTCTACGCCGCGCAGAACGGCGGCCGCTTCGGCGACCTCGACGCGCTCGTGCGCGCCGCCCTCATCCCGCAAGACATCCTCGGCACGGACTCGACCGGCTACCGCTTCCAGATCAAGCTCGGCCCCGACGCCAAGACCTACGCCGCCACGGCCGAGCCGGCCGCCTACGGCCGCACCGGCCGCCTCTCCTTCTACGCCGACCCCTCCGGCCTCCAGCAGAAGGACAACGGGGGGAAGGCGATTAAGAAGTAGACAGTAGTCAGTAGTCAGTAGTCAGTAGGCCCCGCACTAACTCTGTCGCCGCTGACACGCTGACGACTCGCCGCCGAAGGTCTCCCTCCTGACTACTGACTACTGTCTACTGACTACTGTCTACTTCTTCTTATTGCGTGTCGTCGCGGTGTCTGGCTACAATGCTTTGACAGCGGCAACGCCCGAAACCCCCCGCAGTTGGTTGCCGGTCGCGCCCCGAGCCTCTTCCGACAATTCGTCCCGCCCCGGCGCTCGAAGGGCGCGCGCGGGGCCGCCTCTCCCCGGACGTCGCATTTCGCCCGCGCCCGACGCGCGGTGAGGTGAGCGGCAATGCCGGAACTGATTCGTTCCATCGCCAACCGCCTGCGCGAGTACGTCGGCGACCGACGGCGCGCGGCGCGCCACCACGTGCGGCTCGGCGTCGTCGTCTCGCTGCTCGACGAGCGCGCGGGCGGGCCGCCGACCGTGGCGGGCCACACGCACGACGTGAGCCTGAGCGGCCTCGCCGTCGTGCTGCCCTCGATCCGCATCGGCGAGCGCTACCTCGCCGGCGAGGGCCAGACGCTGCGCCTGACGCTCAAACTCCCGAACGCGACCGCCCGCCTCTACGGCACCCCCGTCCGCTACGAACGCCTCGAAGGCGACGGCCCCGACCACGGCTACCTCGTCGGCATCCGCCTCACCGACACCGACGAAGGCCGCGCCGCCCTCGCCGCGTACATCAAAACACTCAAGTAGACAGTAGACAGTAGCCAGTAGAAAGACCTCCGGTATCGAACCGTCAGCGCGCCGGCGTCAGTGCCCGCGGTGCGGAGCCTACTGACTACTGACTACTGTCTACTGGCTACTTGAATCTTATCCAGCCGAACTTCTCGGGGACGTGGAAGCCGGGTTCGGGGGTGTGCGTCGGCTGCCATGCGAGGTAGCCGCGGTCGGGTTCCGCGCCGACGCAGCGGAAGAGGTTGGCGCGCCAGCGCTCGCCGGCGCGAGGCCGCGCGCCCAGCCCGCGCCACGGCACGCGCAGGCCCACGGTCAGCGAGTCGCCGTCTAGGCGCGCGGCCGCCGTCATGCCGGAGCGGTAGTGCCAGTCGGTCTCGCGCCCCTGCGGGTGGAGGCGGATGAAGAGGTCGAGCCACTCGCCGGTGGGCGCGGCCTCGAACTCGAAGTAGCGCTCGGGCGCGGAGGGGTCGGGCGCGAGGAAGATTTCGCAGACATCGCGCTCCCACAGCCCGATGGTCTTGCGGTCGAGCCGCGGCGCGGCGCTCGCCACCAGCGGCTCCCGCTGCCGGCAGTCGAAGCGCACCGTCAGCGCCTCGTCGCCCCACAGGACGCGCGCCGCGGCCCGCCGGTGCGCGGGGGCCTCCGCGCCCGACCAGTAACGCGCCAGCTCCACGGCGCGCGCGCGCGACCACGCCTCGTTCGCGAAGTCGCCGGCCGCCACGTCGCCTTCCGCGCGCAGCGCCTCGACGACGTTCGTGAGCTGGTAACCGTGCTCGACCATGCGAGGCTCTTTTGACGTAAAAACCCCCTAGCGTTCGCCGCCCGCTTCGTCCATTCGCGACCCGCGCGCGCCGGCCCCGTTGCCGGCGCGTAAACGATGCCGCAGCCCGCCGCGACCGCCGACCCACCGCGCGAACCTGAACCCGCCTGAAAGGCCCCGCGTCGTCGAGAGTCGGTTCGTCGGCGGGAGGTTGATGATAAAGGGGCGGGGCCGGAAAAGGCGAGCTTGGCCGCGGCTTCGTCACGCGCCCCTCGGCTCTTTGTCCCGCCAGCGGCGCGTGAGCAGCCAGAGCAGGCCGGGGAGGCAGAAGAAGAGGCCGATGGCGGCCGTGACGGCGCGCGGCGAGTAGTGGAAGCGGTCGAGGGCCTCTCCGGTGAAGTAGTTCGAGGCGGCCATCGTCAGCGTGAAGAGCATCAGTTCGGCGGCGAAGACGCGGCCGCGGTAGTCGTCCTCGACCGTCTGCTGCAAGAGCACGGTCGAGTACATCCAGAGGACGCTGCCGCCGGCGTGCGCCGCGGCGACGAGGAAGAGCGCGAGCCCGAAGCTCGTCGAGACGCCGAAGCCGACGTAGAAGAGGCCGCCGACGAGGAACGACAGCCCGATGGCCCGCTCCATCGGCGCGCGCGTCTCGCCCGCGAGGCGGCGCGCGACGAAGGGGCCGATGGCCGTCCCGATGCCGCGGGCCGCGTAGAGGATGCTGATGCCGCGCGCGGTGCTGCCGCCGACGGGGAAGACGCGCTCGCCGAAGACGGCCAGCAGGGCGAGGATGCCCCCGCCGATGCCCCACGCCGGCTTGACCATCATCAGCGCGAAGACGCGCGGCCGACGCCAGACGTAGCGGAAGCCTTCGAGCGTGTCGGCGAGGCCGAGCGCGCGCGCCAGCGTCGGCCTGCGGCGCTCGCGCGGCGCGCGCGGCGGCAGGCGGACGCAGGCGATGAGCGCGGCCGAGAGCAGGTAGGTCAGCGAGTCGAGGACGAAGGCGGCGCGCGCGCCGAACCACGCCGTCACCTCGCCGCCGACGGCCGCGCCCAGCGTCAGCATCGCCGACCACGTGACCGCCGAGATGGCGTTGGCCGGGATCAGTTCGCGCCGCGAGACGATGGAGGGGATGACGGCCGTGCGCGCCGGCTCGAAGAAGGTCGAGAGCGCGAGCTGCATCACCGTCAGCGTGTAGACGAGCCAGAGGTCTTCGGGCCGGCGGACGAGGAGGAAGCCGAGGACGACGAGCGCGCGCAGCAGGTCGCTCCAGATCATCACGGCGCGGCGGCTGAAGCGGTCGGCCGCCGCGCCGGCGAGCGGGCTGAGGACGACGCTCGGCAGGAAGCGCGCGACGAGGACGAGGCCGACGGCCCGCCCCGAAGAGCCCGTCAGGTCGAGCACGAGCGCGTAGAGCGCGATGGTATTGAACCAGTCGCCGAGCTGGCTGACGACCTGCCCCAGCCACACCAGCCGGAAGTCGCGGTTGCGCCGGAGCAGCTCGACGTAACCGACCGACGCGCCGCGCCCCTCGCGGTCAGAAGTGTTCGATGAGTCCAAAGCCTTAACGCCCGCCGGAAGTATGAAGACGGGTTGAAGGTTGCGCCGCCGCCGCGCGCCTTGTCAATCGCCGGGGCCGTTCGGGCGCCGCGCGTTTCAAATAATCCGGACACTTGCGTGATGAAACGACAAAACAAAGGTGGGACAAGACTCGGCTATCATCAGGGCTGAAGCCTCGCCGCCGCGTCCCCCTCTTCGGCCGTTCGTGGAAGGTCTGACGGTTCAGGGGGGCAAGATGAAGCTCAGAAGTCTACTGCGGCCGGCGCTGCTCCTGCTCGCCGCCCCCGCGCTCTCCGCCCACGCCCAAAACTTTACCGACGCGCCGGCCCCGGCCGCGGCCGACGCCGGGGCCGCTTACCGCGCGGCCGCCGAGTCTTTCCGCGCGGGCGACTACGCGCGCGCCGTCGAGTCTTACGGCGCGGTCGTCCGGCTCGAACCCGAACGGGCCGAGGCGCACAAAGGCCTCTGCGTCGCCTACGCCAAGCTGAGGCGCTACGCGGAGGCGCTCGGGCCTTGCCTGCGCGCGGCCGAACTCGCGCCGGGCGACGGGCTGTCGCGGCAGAACCTCGGCCGCGTCTACGACGAGCTGGGGCGCAAGGAGGAGGCGGCCGCGGCGATGGAGGAGGCGGCCCGGCTGATGCCGGACAGCCCCGAGGCGCGCTACAACCTCGGCGGCGTCTACGCCGACCTCGGCCGCCGCGAGGAGGCCGCCGCGGCGCTGCGCGAGGCCATCCGCCTGCGGCCCGACTACGCGGGGGCGCACGCCTGCCTCGGCGCCGTCTACTACGCCGCCGGCCGTCACGAGGAGGCCGCCGCGTGCTTCCGCGAGGCGGCTCGCCTGCGGCCGGAGATGCACGAGGCGCACGGCAGCCTCGGCGTCGTCCTCAACGCGCTCGGACGTTACGAGGAGGCGGTCGCCGGCCTGCGACGCGCGCTGCGGCTCAAGCCCGATTATGCCGAGGCGCACTTCCACCTCGCCTACACCTACCTGAAGCTGAAGCAGTTCGAGAAGGCCTGCGAGTCGGCGCGCGAGGCCGTCCGCCTCGACCCGTCGAACGCGCAGGCGCACAGCAACCTCGGCGTCGCGCTCTTCAACCGCGGGAAGCTGAAGGAGGCGGTCGAGACGCTGGGCCGCGCCGTGCGGCTCAAGCCCGATCTGGCCGAGGCGCACTACAACCTGAGCGTCGCCCTGCTCGCGCTCAAAGACCGCCCGGCCGCCCTCGAACACCACCGCGTCTTGCAGGCTCTCGCCCCGCTCCTCGCCGACCAACTCTTCGACCTCATCCACGCCGGCCGCGTCGTTAACGTCAGCCGGAAGTAAAGAAGGGCGCCGGGTGTCGGGTGCCGGGTTAAAGACATCCGCTTCTAACCCGGCACCCGGCGCCCTCCTTTTTTGTCATTGTGGCCGCGGGCGTCAGGCTGACCTGTCACGTTGACCGCGGGGCGCGGGGGCGTGCGCGCGGTTTACCGCCGTTTTCGGGCGGAACCGCGGAGCGCGGGCGCGGCACGCCGGTTGTTAAGAGGGAGCGCGCGGCTTGCAGGGACGCGCGCGACGCGCGGCCCGCGGGTTCACCGCACGGAACCCGTAAAGCCGCACCAGTTTGAGAGCCGCTTGCAGAGAATCGAGGCGATCCGGTCGAGGGCGACGCCTCGTCAGAGACTCACCCAGCACGGCGGGCCGAGTGCCACAAACAGACGCCCGCCGCTTGCCCCCCCGCCGCCGAAAGCGAGTGCCGATTTGCTCCCGGCGTTCACTTTCGGCGGCGGTGTATCAAGCGCCAGTTTCGAGTTCCGAGTTCTGAGTTTCGGGTTCGGGCCGGCTGCCCGCTCGGGCGGGCGAGACTTCGAACCTGAGTTTCCCCCTTAACTCGGACCTCGAAACCCGCGCCCTAACCTATCCCGTCGGCCGGAGGCTCGGAGTGACGCTCATAGACATGTCTGACTACAACCGGGCGGCCAAATGCTACTGGGCCGCGCTGGTCGCGGCGGGCGCGTGCGCGTTGGCGTGGGGCGTCTACCACTGCCTCTTCTTCGCGCCGGTCGAGTGGGCGCGCCTGCTCGTGCTCGCCAGCCTCGTCGTCATCTCCGGCTTCTACCCCGTCCGCATCCCCGGCACGAAGGCGAGCGTCACCGTCGGCGACTGCTTCGTCTTCCTCGGCATCATCTTCCTCGGCGTGCAGGCCGGCGTCGTGCTCGGCGCGCTCGATCTGTTCACCAGCTCGGTGCGGACTTCGCGGCGCGTGACGAGCTGGGTGGCCGCGCCGGCCGCCTCGGCCGTCACGGTCTGCGTTGCCGGCCGCGTCTTCTACCTCGCGCTCGCGGCCGAGGCCGGCGTCGCGCGCCACCCCGCCGGCCTCACCGAAGCCCTCCCGCTCGGCCAGCTCATCCTGCCGCTCATCCTGATGGCGCTCGTCCAGTACCTCCTGAACGGCCTGCTCGTGGCCTCCCTCTTCGCCCTCAAGGGCCGCCGGTCGCTCTGGCCTTACTGGCGCGACGGCTACCTCTGGACTTCGTGGACGTTCTTCGCGGGCGCGGTGGCCGCCGGCTTGGTCTACGCGGCCATCATGCGGTTCGGCGTCGCCTCCGTGATCCTGAGCGTGCCCGTCATCGCCGCGACGCTCGCCACCTACCGCGCCTTCTTCGAGCGCGTCAACGAGAAGGCGCGCGAGGCCGCCGAGGCCGGGCGCCTCCACCTCGCCACCGTCGAGGCGCTCGCCACCGCCATCGACGCCAAAGACCAGACCACGCACTGCCACGTCCGCCGCGTGCAGATTTACTGCGCGCGCATGGGCGAGTTGCTCGGGCTCTCGGCCGGCGAGATCAAGGCGCTGCACGCCGGCGCACTCCTGCACGACGTGGGCAAGCTCGCCGTCCCCGACCACATCCTCAACAAACCCGGCAAGCTCAACGAGGCCGAGTTCGAGAAGATGAAGATTCACACGACGGTCGGGGCGCAGATTCTTGAGCGCGTCAACTTCCCGTACCCGGTCGTGCCCATCGTCCGCTACCACCACGAACAGTGGGACGGGCGCGGCTACCCCGAGGGCCTGAAGGGCGAAGAGATTCCCTTGACGGCGCGCATCCTGACCGTCGTCGACTGCTTCGACTCGGTGCGCGAAGACCGCCCGTACCGGCCCGGCATGACGCGCGAGGAGGCGTGCGCGCTGCTGAAGCGCGGCGCCGGCAAGCACTTCGACCCGCGCGTCGTCGGCCTCTTCCTCGAACGCCTGCCCGAGTTCGAGCGCGAGATCGCCGCCGCCGGGCTCGACCGCCACGGCTTCACGACCAACGAGGCCGACAACCGCGCGCCGCTCGAAGACGGCGAGGCGGCGGCGAGTCCGCCCGCGGGCCTCCACGACTCGGCGGCCCCCGCGTACCTGAGCCAGATCACGAACGCGCACCGCGAGGTCTACGCGCTCTACGAGATCGCGCGCACCTTCGGCTCGTCGCTCGACATCGAGGACACGGTCTCGGTGCTCGTCAACAAGGTCGGCCACGTCGTGCCCTTCGACCTGTGCGCCGTCTACCTCTTCGACGAGTCGGAGGGGTTCGCGCGGGCGGCGCACGTCGCCGGCCGCCACGCGGAGTTTCTGCGCGGCCGCGCCGTCGCGCCCGGCGAAGGCGTCGTCGGCTTCGTCCTCGCCAACCGCCGCTCGTCCTACCTGCTCGACCCGATGCTCGACTTCCGCGACGCGCCGCTGCCCGCCGGCTTCCTCTTCCGCTCGATGGTCGCGCTGCCGCTCACGCGCGGCGGCCGCCTGCTCGGCGCGCTGGCCGTCTACTCGCAGGAGGCGGGCCGCTACACGGACGACCACCTGCGCCTGCTCGACACCGTGGCCCGCCTCGCCTCCGACGCGCTCTCGAACGCGATGAGCCACGCCGAGGCCGAGTCGAACGCGCTGACCGACACTTTGACGGGGCTGCCGAACGCGCGCGCCATGTACGTGCGCTTCGAGCAGGAGGCGGCGCGCGCCCGCCGCACGGGCCGCCCCTTCCAAGTCGTGATGCTCGACCTCGACGACTTCAAGCAGGTCAACGACACCTACGGCCACCAGACCGGCGACCGCGTGCTCCGCGAGATGGGCCGCATCCTCCACGCGCAGCTGCGCGAGTACGACTTCCTCGCGCGCTACGCGGGCGACGAGTTCGTCGCCATCCTTCAGGATTTGACGACCGAGCAGGTCGGCGAGCTGAGCGAGCGCATCGAGCGCGCCGTCTCGCGCTTCTCGCTGCACGTGCGCGGCGACAAGCACGCCCGCGTCGGCATCTCGGTCGGCGCGGCCAGCTACGGCGTCCACGGCGAGACCCTCGACCAACTCCTCATCGCCGCCGACGAGGCCATGTACAGCGTCAAGTCCGACCACAAGCAGCGCCCCGCCGGCGCGCAGGCCCCCGCCGACCTGCCCACCGGCGACCTCGCCACGACCGCCATCAACTAAGAACAGACGACGGAGGGTGGGCTAAACCTCCGGCCCGCCGCGCGTTAACCGTTCGTCGCGCATCACCCCGCGTTTCTTCTTCTTGACTTCCACCGCCGCTTCCGGTTCAATCGTTTCAGGCGCGCTCGATGCCCCGGCGGCCGCGGCCGGGGGCGTGCGCCCCTTTTCCGTCCCGACACCCTGACCGCCCCCCACAAGGCCGCGCGGCCCCTCCACCCCGCCCGAGCCAACCGAAGTGAGAGCATGTCTGTAGCTTCCGGCGTTTCCAGCAAGGCCGCGACCCTGCTCGTCGTCGACGACGACGCGGCGGCGCGCCGCAACCTCCAGCGCGCCTTCGAGGCCGAGGGCCACCGCGTCGTGGCCTGCGCCGACGCGGCCGCCGCCCTGCGCGAGTTGCACCGCGAGCCGTGCGACCTCGTCGTCTTAGACATCGAGCTGCCCGGCGTCAGCGGCCTCGCGCTGTGCCGCCTGCTGAGGGCGCAGGCGAAGACGCGCCGGCTCCCCGTGGTCGTCGTCTCGGCGCACGACCGCGAGGAGTACAAGGTCGAGGCGTTCGCCGCCGGGGCCGACGACTACGTCGTCAAGGGGCGGGCGACGGCCGAGCTTCTGACGCGCGTCGGCGCGCACCTCGAAGCGGCCGAGCGCGAGCGCGCCCTGCAAGGCAGCAACCGCGAGCTGTCGTTCCTCGCGGACCTCGGCCGGGGTTTGCTCCACGCGATGAGCCCCGCCGAGGTCGTGCGCCGCGTCGCGGGCGCGACCTACGAGGGGGCCGACGCCGCGCTCTCGGCCGCCGTCCTGCTCAAGCACGAAGCGGCGGGGAAGGGGCGCGAGCCGGGGCTCACCGTCTGCGTCTTCGACCGCGAGGGGAGCGCCGAGGAGGACGCCTCGCTGGTCGAAGCGGAGCGCCTGCGCGGGTGGCTGAAGTCGTCGCCCGCGGCCTCCGAGCGCCTGACCGAGCGCGGCCGCTTCCTGCTGCGCGACGAGGCGCACGCGGTCGAGTACGCCGCTCCGCTCCGCTTCGAGGGGCGCGCGCTGGGCGCGCTCGTCGTGGCCTTCGACCGCCCGCCCGACTGCGGGCAGACCGAGGAGCGCCTGATTGACGCCGCCGCGCAGCAGGCCGCGCTCGCCGCGCGCATCTCGACGCTCTACGACGCCGCGCGCTCGGCCTCCGTCACGCTCGCCCGCGAGGTCGAGCGGCGCACGGCCGAGGCCGAGAGCCAGCGCCGCTTCACCGAGGCGATCATCGACAGCCTGCCCGTCTCGCTCTACGCCGTCGACCGCCACCACCGGGTGGTCGCGTGGAACCGCAACCGCGAGCTGGGCGGGCAGGGCATCCCGCGCCGCGACGTGCTCGGCCGCAACGTCTTCGAGGTCTTGACGCGCCAGCCGCGCGAGCAGCTCGAAGAGGAGTTCCGCCGCGCCTTCGAGACCGGCGAGATCGAGCGCATCGAGCAGGAGGGGCGGGGGCCGGACGGGGGCCTCCGCCACTGGCTCGTCAGCAAAGTCCCGATGCGCATCGACGGCGAGGAGGTCTCGCACGTCATCACGGTCGGCGAGGACATCACCGAGCGCGTGGTGGCGAGCCGCGCCGTCGCGCGCTCGGAGAAGCTCGCGGCCGTGGGCCGCCTCGCGGCCGGCGTCGTGCACGAAATCAACAACCCGCTGGCGACCATCGCCGCCTGCGCCGAGGCTTTAGAGTCGCGCACGGACGAGGGCGTCTACGGCGCGGGCGCCGACGCCGACGACCTGCGCGAGTACCTGCAACTGATCCGCGGCGAGGCGTTCCGCTGCAAGCAGATCACGAACGGGCTCTTGGACTTCAGCCGCGCCCGCGCCGTGCAGCACGCGCCCGTCAACGTCTCGGAGGTGGTCGAGTCGGCCGCCCGCCTCCTGCTCCACCAGAAGCGCGGCGCGGCCATCAAGGTCGAAGTCGAGCTCGCCGAGAGCGTGCCGCTCGTGTCGGGCGACGAGGGCCAGTTGCAGCAGGCCGTCATCATCCTCGCCGAGAACGCCATCGACGCGATGCCGGAAGGCGGCACGCTCAGCCTGCGGACGCGGCGCGACGCGGAGGGCGGCGCGGCCGTCGAGGTCGGCGACACGGGGCACGGCATCCCGCCGGAAATACTGGAGAGGATTTTCGATCCGTTCTTCACCACGAAGGAGGTCGGGCGCGGGACGGGGCTTGGACTGGCGGTCTGTTATGGTATTGTAACGGAGCACGGCGGGCGCATCGCTGTCGAGTCCGCCGCCGGGCGCGGAAGCCTTTTCGCCATCCGGCTGCCGCCCGCGCGAGACCACCTGACGGAGAGCCGAGAGACTTGAGCGAGAACCGACCGTCCGCGAGAATCCTCGTCGCCGAAGACGAAGCCAACCTGCGCCTCGTGATCCAGAAGGAGCTGGCCCGCCTCGGCCACGAGGTGCGGGCGGTGGGCGACGGCGAGGCGGCCCTCAAGCTCCTCGAAGAGAGCAACGTGGACGTGCTCCTCACGGACATCTCGATGCCCCGCATGGACGGCATGGAGCTTTTGCGCCGCGTCCACCAGCGGCCGAACCCGCCCGAGGTCATCATGCTGACGGGCCACGCCACGGTCGAGTCGGCCATCGAGGCGATGAAGCTCGGCGCCTACGACTACCTCTCGAAACCATACCGGCTCGCGGAACTCGACGCGCTCGTCAATCAGGCCGCCGAGAAGCGCCGCCTGCGCGTGGACAACGCGCGGCTGCGGACGCTGGTCGAGCGGCAGACCGCGACGCCCGAGATCGTTTACGTCTCGGACGCGATGCGCGAGGTCTTGCGCCTCGTCGAGCGCGTCGCGCCCTCGGACGCCTCGGTGCTGATTACGGGCGAGTCGGGGACGGGCAAGGAGCTGATCGCGCACGCCATCCATCGCCTCTCGAACCGCGCCGAAGGCTCTTTCATAGATTTGAACTGCGCGGCCTTTCAGGAGTCCCTGCTTGAGTCGGAGTTGTTCGGCTACGAGGCGGGCGCGTTCTCGGGCGCGAAGGGGCGCAAGCTCGGCCTGTGGGAGCTGGCCGACAACGGCACCATCTTCCTCGACGAGGTGACGGAGCTGCCGCCGCCGTTGCAGTCGAAGCTCCTGCGCGCCATCGAGACCAACTCGTTCTACCGCGTCGGCGCGGTGCGTAAGGTTCAGGTCAACGTGCGCATCGTGGCGGCGACGAACCGCGACGTGAACGAGGTCGTCTCCGACGGCCGCTTCCGCGCCGACCTGCTCTACCGCATCAACAGCTTCCAGATCAACCTGCCGGCCCTGCGCGAGCGGCGCGAGGACATCGAGCCTCTGGCGCGCCACCTCCTCAAACTCCTCGGCGGCGCGAGCCCGCCCGAGATCGACGCCGACGCGCTCGAAGCGCTGCGCGGCTACGACTGGCCCGGCAACGTCCGCCAGCTCCGCAACACGCTGGAGCGCGCCACGCTGCTCGCCAACGACGGCCGCGTGACTTTGGCCGAACTGCCGCCCGAGATCGCCAACCCCTCGGCCTCGCTGCGCGCGGTGCCCGCCGCGGTCGCCGTCCTCGGCGGCGCGCCCGCGCCCAACCCCGCCCAGCCCGCCGCGCCCCTGCGCGAAGTCGAGCGCCAGCAGATTCTCGCCGCCCTCGAACAGACCGGCTGGCACCGCGGCAAGACGGCCGAAATCCTCGGCATCTCGCCCTCCACCCTCTACCGCCGCCTGCGCGACTACAACCTGACGAAAAGGCAATAAAGAGTTAAAGACAACAAGCGGAAGCCCGGCCGCGAGGGGGGCATTGGAGGTTAAGGTAGCCTCCAACGCCCCCCCTCGCGGCCGGGCTTCCGCTCTTAACTCGAAACTTTCTTACCCGCCGCCGGTGACCGTGCGCTGTTCGTTCTTCGGCTTGCCGAGGGTGCGGCGGGCCGTGTCGGCCTTGGTGCGTTCGCCGGTGCGCTCGTAGATGGCGAGGAGGCGTTCGAGGACGGCCGTCGCGCCGGGCTGGAGGCGCAGCGCCGCCTCGTAGTGTTTGGCGGCCTGCCGCTCGCGGTTGACGAATTCGAGGAGGTTGGCGAGCCTGATGTGCGCCTCGTACTCGCCGGTGGCGCGCGCGAAGCTCTTGAAGGCGTCGTCGTACTTGCCGAGTCGCGCCTGCACGAGGCCGAGGTGGTTGTTGACGAGCGGGTGTTCGGGTGCGAGCCGCGCCGCCTCGCGCAGCCGCTTGAGCGCGCCGCCGAAGTCGTTCGAGAGGTAGAGCGAGTAGCCGAGGTTAGTGAGCAGGACGGCGTCTCGCGGCGAGGCCGACAGCCCGCGCTCGTAAGCCTCCGCGGCCTGCTCGTGCCGGCCGAGGCGGTCGTAGGCGAGGCCGAGCAGGTTGTTCGCTTCGACGAGGTTCCCGCGGCCGGCCGCCGCGACGGACAGCTCGGCCACGGCTTCGCTCAGGTAGCCGCGTTCGAGCAGCGCGCGCCCCTGCTCCAGCGGGTCGCGGCCGACGCCTTCGATGCGCGGAACCCACGCGGAAGGCGCCGGCGGCCCGAGGGCCTGCTCGTCGGGGCGGATAATCTTCACGCCCTCCTCCGGCCCGGAGGCGTTTTCGGCGGCGCGTGATGCGGGCCGCGGGTCGGCTCGCTTCGTCGCGGCGGTCTTCACTTCGCGATTCTTCGACGACCCGGCCGCGCCCTTGCCGCCCCCGCCGAACAAACGCGCCAGCGCGCGGAAGGGCGCGGTCAGCGCGCGCACGAAGCCGTTCTCCTTCGGCGGCGTCGCGGCCTCCTGCGCGGGCGCGGGCGGCCCGACCCGCGCGGGCGTCTTCGGCGTCGCCTCGTCGGCGAGGCTCTCGAACGCGACCGTGCCGGCGCGCGTCGCCCCGGCGAGCGGAGCCTCGGCGGCGGACGCCAGCCGGCCGTGCGCCGTGCGGGGTACGAGCACGCCCGCGGCCAGCATGGCGGCGACGGCGACGGCGTGCGTTTTGTGTGCGGGCACGGCGACCTCCTCGGGTTCGGGAAACGGTCTGCGGGGGAGAATCTTTAAAGGCGGCGCGAAAGCGCGTCGCTTGAGACCCTGAAAGTATAAGCCACGCGAAAGATGATGTAAAAACGCTCGGGGCGCCGAAGGGTTGCGCTTTGTCGTCGGGGCCGCGCGTAAAAAGCGGCGCGCGGCCGTTGACGCGCCTTCGGCTCCGGCCGCGGGCCGGGCGGCGCGCGCGGAAAAAGGGCGGCGCGCCGAAGGGCCTGCTTCCTTCGGCGCGCCGCCCGCGGGCGGGAGGATTCGTGCGGGGACGGGGTCAGGCCGCGCGCTGTTTGCGCCGCCGGCGGTAGTAGAGGCCGGCGAGGCCGGTGCCGAGCAGCGTGAGGGTCGCCGGCTCGGGAACGGGCGCGTGGTCGGTTTTGATTTCCAACTTGATCCAGTCGTTGAAGAAGTGGCAGTCGGGGTCGAAGCCGATGGCGAAGTTGGCGCCGTTGGTGATGTAGGCGAAGAGGGCCGCCAACTCGTGCGCCTCGAAGTTGTAGGTGTAGGTGATCGCCGAGTCGGAGAACTCGCGGTCGAAGAGGGCGGTGCGCGCCGTGCCGTTGGCGACGAGCCAGCTCGGCTGGTTGTGGTAGCGCGTGTTGACGAAGTCGTCAACGATGTCGCCGGGGTTGTTGTCGCTGTCGAGGTCGTCGGTGAACGAGCGGACGCCGGAACCCTTCGCGTTGTCGAGCAGGTGGACGAAGAGGCGGTTCGGGTTGTCGTCCCAGTTGCGTATGTTCTTGAAGACGAGCTTCGCGCTGGTGATGGTCTTCCCCTTCAGATCGACGTTGTCGACGCGCCACGTGTAGGCCTTGTGGTGGTCGAGGTCGTCAATGTCGGGGTCGGGCGGGACGAAGGTCAACACGTCGGCCCTGACGGCAGCCGGCAGGGACAGGACGAAAAGGGCGGCAAGAGACACGAGTAGCTTCTTCACGGAATCCTCCTTCCGCTCGGGGAGAGCGCGGTCGCGCTGCGTGTATGGGATCGCGCGGGCGTTCAGGCTGGCGCCCGCCGCAGGACTTCTTGTTCGCGTTGATAAGAAAGAGTCAGTGCGGCGGGATTTCCAGAAACGTGGGCGGGCGCCGGCGGCGCGATGAAGCTCAAGGGGTTGTCAGCTCGCGGGTTCGCGCAACATTCATAGGCGGGCCGTCTCAGGCGGCGCTCCGCTCGAAGGCGCGGCGCAGGTCTTCGGGAATCTCGACGGGGCGGCGCGTGTCGAGGTTCATGGCGACCTGCACGAGCGTCGCCGAGGCGCGCGCTGCGGCCTCGCCCGCGCGGCGCAGGCGGTACTCGAAGGTCGCCGAGCTGCGACCGACGCGCGAGACGAAGACCTCGACCTCGACCTCGTCGCCGTAGACGAAAGGCGCGTCGAACTCGGCCCGCGCGCTCACCGTCGGGAAGCCCAGCCGCGACTCGCGCGTCAGCCGCGGGTAGCTCACCCCGCACCGCGCCGCGAAGAACTCCTCCATCGCCGCGTGGCAGTAATGGAACAGCACCGGGTAATAGACCAGCCCGGCCGGGTCGCACTCGCCGAAGCGCACGTTGATGAGGGCGGAGAAGGGCATAAAGGGAGTAGACAGTAGACAGTAGACAGTAGTCAGTAGGAAGACCTTCGGCGGCGAATCGTCAGGGTGTCGGCGTCAGCACACTCAGCGCGGAGCGCTACTGACTACTGACTACTGACTACTGTCTACTTTCTTTTAACTGCTTCCTGTCGATCTTGCCGCGGTCGTTCTTGGGGAGCGAGGCGACGAACTCGACCCAGCGCGGATATTTGTAGGGGGCGAGCCGCGTCTTGACGAACTCTTTGATAGAGTCGGCGAGCGCGTCGCCGGGCGGGTGGCCCTCGCGGGCGACGACGAAGGCTTTGGGCTTGACGAGGCCGGAGCCGTCGTCGTGGCCGACGACCGCCGCCTCGACGACGGCCTCGTGGCGCAGCAGGCAGTTCTCGATCTCGGCCGGCGCGACGAAGACGCCGCCGACCTTGAGCATGTCGTCGGTGCGCCCGTGATACCAGAAGTAGCCCTCCTCGTCCACGTGGAACTGGTCGCCGGTCGTGCACCAGTCGCCGGCGAACGTCGCCTTCGACTTCTCGTGCGCCTGCCAGTAGCAGAGCGCGGCCGAGTCGCCCCTGACCCGCAGCGTGCCCATCGCGCCGGGCGGGAGCGCGCGCCCTTCGGCGTCCACGACGGCCGCCTCGTAGCCCTCGACGACGCGGCCGAGGCTGCCCGGCTTCACGTCGCCGAGCCGGTTCGTGATGTAGATGTGGAACATCTCGGCCGAGCCGATGCCGTCGAGAATCTCGACGCCGAAGGTCTCGACCCAGCGGTTGTACAGCTCGACGGGCAGGGCCTCGCCGGCCGAGAGGCAGAAGCGCAGGGAGGATAAATCTCTGCCGGCGGCGCCCTCCACGTTGAGCATGGCGTTGATCATCGTCGGGACGCTGGTCAGGATCGTGGGGCGGTAGCGCCCGATGACCTCGAACATCTTCTCGGGCGTCGAGCGCTCGGAGAAGAGCGCGGTCGCGCCGCCGACGGCGAAGGGGAAGAGCAGGTTCGTCCCCGTCGCGTAGCCGAAGAAGAGTTTGGGGACGGAGACGGTCAAATCGTTTTCGTTGACGCCGAGGACGCGCTTGGCGTAGCACTCGGTGTTGTAGGGCAGGTCGTGCTGGAGGTGGACGGCCCCTTTCGGGTGGCCGGTCGAGCCGGAGGTGAAGAGCCAGATGGCGATGTCGTCGCGGTGCGTGTCGGCCGGCGTCAACTCGTCGGGCTGCGCGCCGACGACTTCATCAAACGGGCGGAAGCCGCCGACGTCGCCCCCGACCACTAAAACATTCTTCAGGTGGCGCGCGTCCTTCGCGGCCGGGGCGAAGTTCTCGGCGACCGACTCGTGGATGACGGCGACGCGGGCGCGCGTGTACTCAAGGTAATAACGGTAGTCGTCAGCCGGGAGCAGCGGGTTGACCATCGTGATGACGCCGCCCACGCGGTTGACCGCGAACCACGTCCACACGAACTCCGGGCAGTCGGGCAGCACCAGCAGCACGCGGTCTTCCACCCCGACGCCCAACTCGCGCAGGGCGTTCCCCGCGCGGTTCGTCCACCGCGCCGCGTCGCCGTACGTGAAACTCTCGTCGCGGTAGTAGAGGCAGGTCTTGTTCTCTCGCCCTTCCTCAAGGTTGTTAAAGAGGAAGTAGTCGGCCATCCGGAAGCGTTCGGGGAATTCGATGCTCATCTCGTCTGCCGCCTGAGTCCGTCGGGGAAGGTTGACGAAGGTTAAAGCCGGCCGAGTCTCAGCGACCGGCGAAGGGGCAGCCGCCCTCGCCGTGCGTGGAGTCGAGGTGGGTGCGCGCCTCCCAGAGTTCGGGGAAGAACCGCTTGTCGAGCGTGGTCTTCAGGTAGTTGACGCCCTCGCTGCCGCCCGTGCCCTTCTTCGTCCCGAGCATCCGCTCGACCATCTTGACGTGGTGGTGTCGCCAGAGCGAGAAGTGCTCGTCGTGCGCGATGAGGGCCTCGGCCAGTTGGAACTCCTCGTAGCGCTCCTCGAAGTGAGAGATGACTTCGAGGGCGGCGCGCGTGCGGTGGCCGTAGAGGCGGCGGCGCTCGTCTTCGGGGAGCGCGGGGTCGTCGGCCGGGGCGTCGAGGCCGCGGCGCGAGAGCAGGGCGTAGAAGGCTTCGCCGAGCGTGGGCGCGTCGAAGCGGGCGCGCAGGCGCGCGGCGGCGAACTCGTCGCCCGCGAAGGCGCGCAGCACCGACTCGTCCTTGAGGCCCGAGGCGAACTCGATCTCGCGGAACTGCATGGACTGGAAGCCGGAGGCCGGGTTGAGGCGGTCGCGGAAGCCGAGGAAGTTGCTCGGCGTCATCGTCTCAAGGATGTGTATCTGCGTGACGAGCAGCCGCTCGATCTCGCCGGCGCGCGCGAGCGCGCGCGTCGCCACCGGCGCGCGATCCTGCCCCATCGCCTCGACGGCCGCGTCCAGCTCGTGCAGGATTTGCTTGAACCACAGCTCGTAAGCCTGATGGATGGTGATGAAGAGCAGCTCGTCGTGGTGCGCCGGGTCGGACAGGCACACCTGCAACTCGATCAGGTCGCGCACGCGCAGGTACTTGTTGTAGGACAAAGGCTGGGTCATGTTTAATCCCGTGCGCGCCGACACGCGGCCGCCGTTTCTTAAAGATAGTTTCGCGCGGCGCGCGGTGTTCGGCAAGGCGGGAGCGCGCGGGCCGGCGGCTCACCGCGCGCCCGTCGCGCGCACCGCGGAGCCGAGGCCGTCGGCCAGCGTGCGCCGCAGCTCGACGCCGGTCAGGTCAACCCCGGTTCGCACCAGCGTCCGGGCGACGCCCGCGCCGATGCCCGTCAGGATGCACTCGGCCCCCATCAGCCGGACGGCGGCCGCCGCGCGCGTCAGGTGGACGACGACGGCCGCGTCCAGAGAGCGCGACCCCGTCACGTCGAGGATGACGACGCGCGCCCGCCGCCCGGCGACGGCGCGCAGGAGCGCCCCCGTCATCACGTCCGCGCGCTCGCGGCTGAGGCTGCCGATGACGGGCGTGAGCAGCACGCCCTCCCAGACCGTGATGACGGGCGTCGAAAGCTCCTCGATCAACTCGTCCTTGGCGCGGTTGGCCTCCTCGGCCTCGCGCTTCGCCGCGAGAATCTCGTCCTCGAAGCGGCGGCGCTGGCGCATCGTCACGAAGACGCAGTCGTTGACGGCCGCGCCGCCGCGCTCGCGCCGCGCCGCGTTGGCGAGCACGGGCACCTCCGCGCCCCCGGCCGCGCGCAGCGAGAGGTAAATCTCCTCGGCCCGCCCGTGCAGCCTGAGCAGCGGGAAGAAGTGTGTCTGGTAGAAGATGCGCCCGCCCGGCGGGAGGATGTTCTCGAAGTGGCGGCCGGCCAGCTCGCCCTCGGCGCGCCCGAGCCAGCCGAGCAGCGTGGCGTTGACGGTCAGGATCGTGCCGTCGTCTGCGAACGCGACGAAGCCGCAGGGCGCGGTGTTCAGCAGTTCGTCCATGCTCGCCGCCCGCGGCCCCGGCCGCGGCTCAGTTAAATCCCCTCCGCCCGCAGGTACTCTTTGATGACGCGAACGGTCTCCTCCGGGTGGCTCATGTGCGGGCAGTGGCCCGTGGCCTCCAGCACGCGCAGGGTGCTCGACGGCAGATGCCGGCTCAGGTAGTCGCCGACCTCCGGGGGCGCGACGGCGTCCTCGGAGCACTGCATGATGAGCGAGGGCACGCGCACCTTCGGCAGGTCGCCGCGGTTGTCGGAGAGGAAGGTGGTCTCGGCGAACCGTCGGGCCGCGCGCGGGTCGGTCGAGCAGAAACTCTCTTCGAGTTCCCGCGCCAGCTCCGGCCGGTCGGGGTTCTTGGCCACCACCGGCGCGAGGAAGTTGGCCCAGCCGATGTAGTTCTTGTCCATCAGGTCGAGCAGCCCGGCGATGTCGGCGCGCTCGAAGCCGCCGCGGTAGCCCGGCGGGTCGTTGACGTAGCAGGGCGAGGGGCCGACGAGGACGAGCCGCGAGAAGAGCCGCGGTTCCCTGATGGACGCGAGCATGCCGACGACGCTGCTCACCGAGTGGCCGACGAAGACCACGTCTCTGAGGCGCAGCGCGCGGCACACGTCGAGCACGTCCTGCGCGTAGCCTTCGAGGGTCGAGTACTTCTCGGGGTCGAAGGCCCGGATGTCCGACTTGCCGGAGCCGACGTAGTCGAAGAGGACGACGCGGTAGTCGTCCTCGAAGGCGGGCGCGACGAAGCGCCACATGTTCTGGTCGCACCCGAAGCCGTGCGCGAACACCATCGGCCGCGCCCCCCGGCCCGACACCTTCACGTTATTCCGCTTCAGAATGTCTTCGGACACAAAAAACCTTTCAAGAGAGTAGTCAGTAGTCAGTAGTCAGTAGTCAGTAGGGAAGACCTTCGGCGGCGAACCGTCAGCGCGCCGGCGTCAGCGTTTGTAACGCGGGGCGCTACTGACTACTGACTACTGACTACTGTCTACTTCTTTAGAATGCCGCGCCGGCGGCCTCGTGTCGCGCGTAGGCGCGCGTGTCGAGGATGTCGCGCATCTCGCGGACGACGTGGTCGAGTTCCTCGTCCTTCGTGTAGAAGTGGGGGGAGATGCGGACGCCCGCGCCGGGGCGGTAATCCACGATGGTCTCGCGGCGGATGAGTTCGGCCGTGACGGCGGGCGCGTGCTCGACGGCGACGGTGATGGTGCCGCCGCGCCGGCCGGGGTCGCGCGGCGAGGTGACGCGGAAGCCGGCCTCCTCGCACAGCTCGATGAGCCGCTGCGTCTGGCGCGTGCTCTTGGCGCGGATGCGCTCGACGCCGATCTCGTTGATGATCTCGTAGCCGGACTGCGCGGCGTAGAGCGCGGGGACGGCCGGCGAGCCGTGGAGGAAGCGGGCCGCGCCGCCCGCGTAGCGGATCGGCCCCCCCTCGAAGGCGAAGGGCGAGGCGTGCGCCATCCAGCCCGTGACCTTCGGCTCCAGACGCTCGCGCAGCCGCGGCGCGACGTAGAGGTAGCCGGCGCCGGGGCCGCCGCACAGCCACTTCACGGAGCCCCCCGTCGCGAAGTCCACGTCCAACTCCGTCACGCTGAAGGGCACCGTGCCGGCCGACTGATAAGTGTCGAGCACGACGAGCGCGCCGACCTCGTGCGCCCGCTCGACGACGGCGCGCGCGTCTTGCAGGAACGCGCTCTTGAAGAGGACGTGCGAGAGCGGGACGAGCAGCGTCTCCTCATCTATGGCTTCGAGCAGGGCCGCGAGCGGGGCCGTGATGCCGTCCTCGGACTTGATCTTCCGGATGCGGAAGTGGCCGGCGCGCGCGTGCGCCTCGTAGACGTACATGACCGAGGGGAATTCCAGCTCGGAGTAGACGATCTTGTTGCGGCGCGTCTCGGGCGTGGTGTCGAAGCAGGAGAGGATGAGGGACTGGCAGACGGAGACGTTCTGGTGCATCACGACCGTACCCGGCCCGGCCCCGATGATGCGCCCGACCTCGTCGCCGACGGTCAGGGGCATCTCCCACCAGCCCTCGGCCCACGCGCGCACGCCGCGCGTCGCCCACGCCTCCGCGTACGCCTGCACGCGCTCGGACGTGCGCCGCGGCATCGCGCCGAGGCTGTGCGAGATGAGGTACACGCTCTGTTCGAGGATCGGGAACTCGCGCCGCCAATCCAGAAGCTCGTCCGCCAAAGCCGCCTCCCCCTCGCTTTCTAAGGTTATGGCTTCAGTATATGCGACCGGGACGAGGAAAGGCTACCGGCGAGTAGACAGTAGACAGTAGACAGTAGTCAGTAGTCAGTAGAAAGACAGTCTCTTGTGAATCGTTCGGGTGTCGGCGTCAGCATTCCCGGCGCGGAGCGCTACTGACTACTGACTACTGGCTACTGTCTACTCTCCACCTGCACCCTGCTGATTTCCAGTTCGGGGTCGACGGGCGGGCGGCGGAAGCGGGCCGAGGGGGCTTTGAGGTTGTAGGCGGCGATGCGGCGGTTAAGGTCGGCGACGCGGCGGCGGAAGTCGGCGACGACCCGCCGCCAGTCGGCCTCGGTCTGGGCGGCGGCGCGCGAACGCTTGAGGCTCTCCTGATGCGCGTTCCACGAGCGGAGCAGGTCGGCGCGCGCGCCCTCGACGGCCGCGTCCAACTCCTCGCGCTCGCGCGCCCACGGCGGGGCGGCGAGGTTGCTCTTAATCAGCCGGAAGGTCGAGCGCGCGACCTGCCCGACGAGCGTGTCGCACGCGTCGCCGCGCGCGGTCGCGCGGTCGGAGCCGACGCGGCCGAACGCGCTGTTGAACTTCTGTACGAAGAAATCGTCCCACTTGCTCATCAATCGAAACCTCTGAAACGCGCCGCGGCCCGGCGTTCCTGCCTGCACTCTACGACGGCCGCGCCGGGCGAGTTTGGTAAATCTTAACCCGCCGGCCGCCGGCCAAAGGTCGCCGGTCATCGGCTTTCAGTTTTCGCCTTTACTTTCGCCTTTACTGAAAACTGATGACGGGCGGCCGATTACTGATAACCGTTTGAAAGCTGCTACACTCGGGCGCAAAGCTTATGTGGCGCTTCGACAACCCCGTCCGACACGAAATCCCGCAGGCGCGCTGGCCGGCCGCAGACGAGGCCGCGGGCGCGCTCCTGTTCCGGCCCGTCCGCGTCGGCCCCCTGACGCTGGAGAACCGGACGTGGGTTCCCGCGATGGTTCCGTGGCGCGCCACCGTGGACGGCTTCGTCACGCGCGAGAACCTCGAATGGTACGGGCGCTTCGCGGCGGGGCGGCCCGGCGCGCTCGTCGTCGAGGCCACGGGCATCCGCGACGTGCCCTCGGGGCCGCTCCTGCGCATCGGCCACGACCGCTTCATCCCGGGCCTGCGCGAACTGGTCGAGACGGTGCGCCGCGACAGCCGCGGCCACACGCGCCTCTTCATCCAGATCATAGACTTCCTCGCCGTCAAGCGCCGCCCCGACCCGGCGAAATACTTCGGGCGCTTCCTCGCCGTCTCCGACAGGCACCGGCGCGCGCTCGCCGCGGCGACCGGGGACGGGAGTTGGCTTGAGCGGGGCGAGGCCGAGGCGCGCGAGTTTTTGAAGGGCGCGCCCGCGGAGGTTTTGGAAAAGGTTCTGGACGAGCGCGAGCTGGAGTCGCTGCGCTTCGGCTACCGCGAGCGCGTGACGGACACCGACCTGCCGCACGTCCGCGAACTGCCGCGCGTGCTGCCCGGCCTCTTCGCCGACGCGGCGCGGCGCGCGCGCGAGGCCGGCTTCGACGGCGTCGAGCTGCACTACGCGCACGCCTACACGATGGCCTCCTTCCTCTCGGCGCGGAACACGCGCGCCGACGGCTACGGCGGGCCGCGCGAGCGGCGCGTGCGCCTCCCGCTCGAAGTCTACCGCGCGGTGCGCGCGCGCGTCGGCGAGGATTACGTCGTCGGCGTGCGCTTCCTCGGCGACGAGGTGATCGAGGGCGGGAGCCGCGTGGGGGACGCGGCTTACTTCGGCGTCGAGTTCGCGCGCGCCGGCTTCGACTACCTCTCGGTGTCGAAGGGCGGGAAGTTCGAGGACGCGAAGCAGCCGAAGGTCGGCGACGCCGTCTACCCTTACACGGGCCGCAGCGGCTACGAGTGCATGCCGACCGTCCTCTCGGACGCGCGCGGCCCCTTCGGCCGGAGCCGCCCGCTGGCGCGCGAGATCAGGCGCGCGGTCACCGCGGCGGGCCTCTCGACGCCGGTCGTCGCCGCCGGGGGCGTCGGCACGTTCGAGCTGGCCGAGGAGGTTCTGAGGAGCGGCGACGCCGACATCGTCGGCGCGGCGCGCCAGTCCTTAGCCGACCCCGACTGGTTCCTCAAAACCCGTCTGGGCCGCGGCGCTGAAGTCCGCCGCTGCACCTTCACCAACTACTGCGAGGCGCTCGACCAAGCCCACAAGCAGGTCACCTGCAAGCTCTGGGATCGCCTCTCGCTCGACGAGCCGGGCGTCCCGCTGAGCAGCGACGGCAAGCGCCGACTCCTCCCGCCGCCGTGGAAACCAGAGCCGTGAACCGTAAGCCGTGAATCGAAGATGTCAGTCGTCAGTTCTGCCTTAACTGACGACCGACGACTGTCTTTTCGGTTCACGGCTTTTTCATCTCTCGCCGCGGGCGGCCTTGAGGGCTTTGATGAAGCCGTTGACGGCGTCGTCGAGGCGGGCGTCGTGGCCTCTGGACTCCCAGACGAGGCGGGGCGGCTGGCCGGGCGCGGGCGGGCGGGCGACGACGAAGAGCTTGCCGAAGATGTAGGGCTCGTTGGGGATGAAGGAGCCGCGCACGCGCAGCACGTTGAAGATGATGACGAAGTCGGCCTCGGCCGCGCTCGGCACGGCCGTCATGCTGCGGTACTTGCGGATGTACTTGTTGAGCTGGCGGGCGACGGCGCGGTGGCCGCCCGCGTGCGGCCGCGTCGGCTCGCCGGCCGCGGCGCGCTCGTAATGCTCGACGGCGACGCGCGCCGGGTCGCGCGCGTCCACCGTCCGCGTGCGGGTCACGAGCAGCGCCACGCGCCGCAGCGAC
>Ga0196962_10000170_pt1 | contig 36794 bp, 34 predicted proteins | sample S3v_20metaG_FD_183186 | JGI IMG/M metagenome (GOLD analysis project Ga0196962, IMG submission 183186) | Soil microbial communities from Anza Borrego desert, Southern California, United States - S3+v_20 | ecosystem: Environmental > Terrestrial > Soil > Desert | place: USA: California | collected...
CCGCGACCGACTCGGCCGCGCCGCCCGCTTCGCCGCCGTTGCCCGCTCCCGCCGCACGCCCGCCGGATCCGGCCCCCGTTGCGGCCGCGGCCACGGCGACTTCGCCACCGCTCGCCCCCGAGTCACCGGAGGAGGAGGAAAGGTGGCGCGCCGCGATCGGCCCCAACGCGGACTATTATCTGGAACGCTGGCGCCGGATGGAGGCGAAGGGGTCGGCGGTCAGCTGGAACTGGCCCGCCTGCCTCGTCAACCTGTTCTGGCTCGCCTACCGCAAGCTGTGGCTGCCGATGGCGGGACTGGCGGCGGCGGTCGTCGTGCTCGGAGTTCTCGGCTCGGCGAGCCCGGCGCTCGGCATGGCGACCGCCCTCGTCAGCATCGGCCTGAGCTTCGTGACCGGCGCCTTCGGCAACGCTCTTTACCGCAAGCAGGTCGCCCGGCTGGCCGCCGAGACGGCGGGGATGGAGCAGCCGGCAGCGCTCGACCAGCTCAGGATCCGCGGCGGAGTCTCGGTGCCCGCTATGGTCATCGCCCTCGCTCTCGCCGTCCTCCTGACCCTGCTGCTCGTCCTCGCCGCCGCCCTCTCGATGCAGGGCAAGAGAGCGCCCGCCGCGGGCAACGAGGCCGACGGCGCGATCGTCCCCTATGATGCCGGCGTCGGCGGCGATCCCTCGCAGGGGATTAGCGGCCAGACCGGCGACGGCGGAGTCAGCGGCGAGATCGGCGGCGAGGCGCCCGTCGGCGCGGTCGAGGAAGGCGGCGCCCCGGCCGAGGGCGACAAGCCGACCGAATAGGCGCCGGGGGCGGCGGCGCGCCGCTTGAACTCCCTTGGCCCCGTCCCTATAGACGCCGGGCCCCGCCGGCCCCGGCTTGGCGACATTCGGGGGCCGAGCGCATCGGTCGGGGAGTAGCTCAGCCTGGTAGAGCACTGTCTTCGGGAGGCAGGGGCCGGAGGTTCGAATCCTCTCTCCCCGACCACTTTACCGCAAGAGCGGCGCTCCGCGGTCCGGCCGCGCCGCGCGACCATGGGCGCCTGGGCCGCCATTCAGCCTCGGCTCAGCATCGGGCGGGTATGAAGGCTGCCATCGACGAATCCGTACGCGCGCCACGGGCCTCGTCTTGACGTTGGCCGGCGAGTTGGCGATGCATGGCGGCGACATGGAGGCATTATGTTGAAAACATTGGTGACAGCTGCCGCGCTGGCGGCGACGGCGGCGGTGGCCCAGGCTCCCTCGGGCACGTCGAGGGGGCCGGACAACGATCCCAACGAGGTCGTCTGCATCAACGAGCGGGTGATCGGCTCGCGCCTCGCCCGCAACCGGGTCTGCCGCACTCGGGCCCAATGGGTCGAGCACCGCGCCGAGACCCGCAAGGTGGTCGAGCGAGTCCAGTTCAACAAGCAGACCTCAGAGCAATAGGGCCCCGGAGCCTAGGCCCCCGGGGGCGATACGCGCCATCGTCTGATCGTCAGATCACCTCCGCCATCCGAGGAGGCCGGGACGCCTTGGAAGAGCGCCCCAGCCCTGCTCGTCGTCAGGTTCCGGAACCGCCGGGGTAGCGGACGTCGGGGTCGATCTGGATGTCGAGCCACCGGGGCGATCCGTCCAGATTGGGCGGCTGCAGCAGCCGCACGTTCAAATTGAAGCCGTGCTTGTAGTTCGAAGCCGGGGGCGCGGGCGGATAAGCAACGAAATAGGCGATCCGGCAGTCGCTCAGGCCCTCTTCGTCCTCCTCATAGCTGGTCGCCGTCGCCTTGACGTGCCGAAGGTTGCCGTAGCGGTCCCTGTCGTCCAGATTCTTGTGGCTGATCGCCTTCCGCAGCGGGTTGAAGGTCATGTTCGACGGCTTGCCGAGGATGAAGACGATGTAGAGGGGCTCGTCCTTGACCTCGAGGTCGAGCGGCGTTCGCGGACTTTCGGCCAGCGATGAGGCGACCGGGACGAGCGACCCGCCCACAGCGTCCTTGATCGCTTGCGCGATGCCGGTCGCCGGCAAAGCCTGGGCAAGCGTATGGTTGCGGAAGAAGGCCTGCAGCTGTGTGACCACCTGGCCGCCGACGGCGACCTGGACCTCGACGAGGTCGATGGTGCGGATGACGAAACGCGTCGGCCAGGGCCCGCCCCAGTCCTCCTGGACGTCGCTCGAAATTGCGGATTCCGCCAGTGCGAACTGCGTATTGATTGGATCGTCGAGTGCCATTTTCGTGACTCCTGTTGCAGGTGATGCCCACCGGACGGCCTGATTCTCGAAGCGCGTCCGCGCAGAGAATCGCCTGTCGTACTGGAGGTATCAGGGGAGGCGCGGCGCACGCGTGACCGGCGTCACGCCCCGGGCAAATCAGGCGAGCAGGTGCTTCTGTATCTTGCCCGCCGACGTTCGCGGGAAGTCGGCGACGAACTCGAACCGCCTGGGCACCTTGTAGGCGGCGAGGCGCTGCCGGCAGAACGCGCTGAGCTCGACATCGTCCGGGCGGGCGCCGTTGGCGAGCTGGACGTAGGCTCGGCCGACCTCGCCCCATTTCGGATCGGCTTCGCTCAGCACGGCGGCGTCGACGACCGCCGGATGAGCGCACAGCACATTCTCGACCTCGACCGGGTAGACGTTCTCGCCGCCCGAGATGAACATCTCCTTGCGCCGCCCAGCTATGTAATAGAAGCCGTCGCGGTCGCGGCGGGCAAGGTCGCCCGAGCGCAGCCAGCCGTCGGCGGTGAAGGCCGCGCGGGTCGCCGCTTCGTTGCGCCAATAGCCCGGAGTGACGCCCGGGCCTGCGAACTGCAGGTCCCCTACCTCCCCGTCGGCGACCTCGCGGCCGTCTGCGTCGACGATTCGGGCGCTCGACAGGAGCTGGGGCTTGCCGACCGATCCGATCCGCTCCCAGGCGTCGGCGGGGTCGAGGAGAAAGGCGGTCGGGCCGGTCTCGGTCATTCCCATGCCGTTGCAGATACGGACGCCGAGGCCGCGGTAGCGCTCGACCAGGACGTCGGACAGCGGCGCGCCGCCGCATCCCCAATGGCGGATCCGGTCGAGCCGAGCGGCGGCGAAGCCGGGATGGTCGAGCAGCGCCTGGTAGACGGTCGGGACCGCGAACAAGGCGTCGATCCGTTCCGCCTCGATCAACGCGACGAGCGCTTCGGCGTCGAACGCCTCGAGCAGCAGCACCGTGCCTCCGGCGATGAGGACCGGCAGCGCGTGGAGATTGATGCCGGCAGTATGGAACAGGGGCAGGAAGCTCACGCTCGTGTCGGTCGAGCGCAGGTCGATGCAGGTGCCGATGTTGACGTAATTGGCGAGCGCCATCCGATGAGTGTAGATCACCCCTTTCGGCCGCCCCGTCGTCCCCGACGTGTAGAGCAGGTACCAGGTTGAGCCCTCCGGCCAGCGCCGCCCCGGGCGCGGCGGCGGCGGCGCCGCGACCAGCTCCTCCTCATATTCGCGGTCGAGGCCGATGGAGGGCGGCCGCCCGGCGAGCCGGGCGACCGTCTCGGCATCGCCGCCGCCGAAGAAGAGCAGGGCCGGCTCGGCATCGCACAGCAGGCCGTCCAGCTCGGCCGGCGGCATCCGCCAGTTCAGCGGCACCAGGACCGCGCCGAGCTTGGCGCAGCCGAACAGCAGCTCGAAAAATTCGATCCTGTTGCGGCACAGGATGGCGACCCGATCCCCCTCGCCGACGCCGCGGGCGGCCATCAAGGCCGCCGCTCGCGCGGCGCGCTCGTTGAGCGCGGCGTAGGTGCATGAACGGCCGGTGGCCGGCTCCTCGAGCGCGACCTTGGCCGGCGACAGCTCGGCGCGCTTGGCGATCAGGTCGGGCAGGCCGCCGCTCATCGCTTGCGCAGGCCCTCGGAGACGAGGTCGATGGCGAGGTCGGCGACGTCCGCGGGCGCCATGTCGCGCTTCCAGATGCCATAGCGCATGCCGAGGAAGACGCTCATCCCGATCAGCGCCCAGGCGCGCAGCTCGTCGGGGCCCTCGGAAATCTGGCCGCGGCTCCGAGCGGCGGCGAGGTTGCGGCCATAGCCTTCGACGAAGGTGAGATAATGCTGGCGGTAGACGTCCTCGGCGACGAACTGCGCCTCCTCGATGATCCGGTAGAGTTCCGGATGCTCGCGCACGAAGGCGATGAAGGCGGCGAGGCCGATCCGCTCGGCGGCGAGGCGGTCGGGAGCGCCCGCGACGGCCTCGGCGACATGGGCGCGCACGGCATCGCTCATGTCGCGCACCAGCGCCCGGAACAGCTCCTCCTTGCTCTCGAAATAGGTGTAGAAGGTGCCGAGCGCGACGCCGGCCCTGGCGGTGATCCCGGTGATGGCGGCGTCGTGATAGCCGCGCTCGCCGAACTCCTGAGCCGCCGCCTCGAGCAGCTTGCGCACCGTCCGCCGGCCCCGTTCGGTGCGCGGTGCCTTGTCGGCCGAAACGGCGGCCTGGCCGAGATCGTTCATGGCTTCTCCTTGCCCTGAACTTGAACCGGCTTTCAGGTCAGCGCAAGCCGGAGCGTTCTTCGGCCCCTGGCCCGAGTTAGCCGAAGGGAGGTTTCGTCGAGCCGGATCGGCGGCTGGTCGAAACGGCATTCAGCCGGCGGCCCCGGCCCCGCATCGGCCCGGCCATGAGCCCCCGGTTCCTCGCTTCCCTGGCCGCCCTCGCCTTGCCGCTGGACGCCGCGCCGGCCCAGCCTTCGACCCCCGCCCCTGAAGCGGCGGCCGTGCGGCACTTCGTCGAAGCCGTGACGGTCGAGACGGAAGGCCAGGTGGCGCGCTTTCACGAACCGGTCTGCCCATTGAGCCGCGGGTTGCCGCCCGATTACAACCATGTTGTCGAGGAACGGGTGCGAGCCATCGCTCGAGCGGTCGGCATTCCCGTCGGACGGCCCGCCGGCTGCCTGCCGAACCTGATCGTGCTCGTCGCCGAGGATGGCGAGGCGGTGACCGAGACGCTGCGCGGCGAGCGGCCCGACATTTTCGCCGGCCTCGACAGCGCCGAAATCCGCCGCGCGATAGCCGGGGGCGGGCCGGTGCGCACCTGGCAGAGCAGCGTGACTCGCCGCGCGGAAGGGGCTCCCATCGCCGAGAACCGCGATTCCTACCTCTTCCAGGACGTCCACCTGTTCCACGGCGTGCCGGCGGGCTTGCTCCGCGAGACCACCCGGCGCGACCTGCGCCTGTCGATGATCCTGTTCGACGTCGATGCGATCGACGGCCTCACCCTGATGCAGCTCGCCGACCATGCGGCGATGCGTGGCCTGGCGCCGACAAGAAGTGCCGCCGCGGCGGCCGGCAAGTCGATCCTTGCCCTGTTCGACGAGTCGGCGGCCGGGCGCGACCCGCCCCAAGCCGCGACCGAGTGGGACGGCGCCTATTTGCGGGCCCTCTATCGAGCCGACGCCTCGCTCGACGGCCGCGCGCAACGGAGCAGCCTGGCGCGACTCCTGGAACGGAACCTTCGCCCCACCCGCGGCAGATGACGCTGAGTTGAATATTGACTCAAGTTTCAGTTTAGGGCTATAGGGACCCGCCGAAAGACTCCCTGAGGAGCGAGGGCGGGGGAGAGGGCCTTGAATTTTTTCACCGCATCGGACGGGGCGTCGATCGCCTATCGCGACGAGGGCGAGGGGCGCCCGCTCGTGCTTCTGCATGGGCTGATGGCGCATGGCGACTTCTTCCGCGAACAGGCCGACCTCGCCGAGCGGTTCCGGCTCATCCGGGTCGACCTGCGCGGCCACGGCGCGTCGGGCGGCGCGGGCGAGCGGCCGAGCGTGGAGCAGCTCGCCGCCGACGTTTCGGGTCTCGCCGACGCGCTCGAGCTCGAGGACGCGATCGGGATCGGCTGGTCGATGGGGGCCACCATATTGTGGCATGTGCTGACCGGCCCCGCCGCGGGACGCTTCGCGGGCGCGGTGGTGGTCGACATGACCGCCCGCGTGCTCAACGACGAGGAATGGGCGCTCGGCCTGTCGCCCGAGGCGTGCGAGGCGCGCAGCGCCGCGATTCGCGACGATTTCGCCAACTTCGCGCGCTCCGCCGGGCAGGGGATCTTCGCTCAGCCGGTCGAGAACGGCGCCCGCGCGCTCGCCGAATGGGCGAGCTTCGAGTTCGCCCGCAACGATCCCGACACCATCGCCGCTTTGTGGGCTTCGCTCGTCCGCCAGGACGTGCGCGCCCTGCTCGAGCGGATCGGCCATCCGACCTTGGTCGTCCACGGCGCTCGCAGCCGACTCTACGGCGACGACACCGCCGATCATCTCGTCGCCGCTCTGCCGAGCGCCAGCGCCGTCCGCTTCGACGCCTCGGGCCATGCCCCCCATCTCGAGCAGGCCGAATTGTTCAACGCGACCGTTCGCGAATTCGCCGACCGACTGACTCGCGCCAGCACCAACCCAGCCACCGAAATCTGAGGAGATAGCCATGCCAACCCAATCACGCCTGCTCACCGGCCTGAAGCTCGGAAGCGCCCTCGCCGCCCTCGCCGCCGCGACGCCGCTCTATGCCCAGGACGAGACCTTGCCGCCGACCGGCGATGTCATCACCGAGGCGGAAGCCTCCGCGGCCAACGCGGCGAGCGAGGACGCCGTGATCTACGTGACCGCCCGCCGCCGCGCGGAATCGCTCACCGACGTGCCGCTTTCCATAACCGCCTATTCGGGCGAGCAGCTCGAGCAGCAGGGCGCGCTCGACCTCACCGACATCGGCGACACGACTCCCAACGTCACGCTCGAGGCCTCGCGCGGCACCAATTCGACTCTGACCGCCTTCATCCGCGGCGTCGGCCAGCAGGATCCGGTGGCGGGCTTCGAGGCGGGCGTCGGCATCTATCTCGACGATGTCTATCTGAACCGCCCGCAAGCCGCCTTGCTCGACATCTACAATGTCGAGCGGATCGAGATATTGCGCGGCCCGCAGGGAACTCTCTACGGCCGCAACACGATCGGCGGCGCGATCAAATATGTTACTCGGCGGCTGCCGCGCGACGCCGAGCTGCGCGCGCGCGCCACGGTCGGCACCTACGAGCAGGCCGACCTTGTCGTGAGCGCCAGCACGCCGGTAAGCTCCGACGGCATCGTCCGCGCCGGCGCCTCGGTGGCGCGCCTCACGCGTGACGGCTTCGGCGACAATCTTACGACCGGCCAGGACAATTACAATCGCGACATCTGGGCGGGCCGCGTGTCCGTCGAGGTCAATAACGAGGACAATGTCTTCGTGAGGCTGCAGGGCGACCTCAGCCAGGACGACAGCAACGCTCGCGGCGGTCACCGACTGATCACCAGCCTCGCGACCAACACGCCGGTGCTGGAGGACGAGTTCGACACACGGGCGGGCCTCAACGATCTCGTGCAGGACGTGCGCGCCTGGGGCGTCAGCCTCTATGCCGAGTTCCAGCCGAGCGACAATTGGACGTTGCGGAGCATCAGCGCCTATCGCCGCGACCGCAGCTCGACCCCGATCGACTTCGATGCCCTGCCCGCCGTCGATCTCGACGTGCCGGCGGTCTACCGCAACAACCAGACCAGCCAGGAGCTGCAGGTCCTCTACAATAGCGGCAGTTTCCACGGCTTGCTCGGCGCTTATTATCTCGACGCCAATGCAGTCACGATCTTCGACGTCCGGCTGCCCGGGGGCGTCACGGCGCTCACCTTCGGCGACGTCGATACCGAAACCTACGCTATCTTCGGCGACTTTACCTACGATTTCTCCGACATGTTCAGCGTCTCGATCGGCGGACGCTACACCTGGGATCAGCGGACGTCGGATATCCTGCGCCAGGTCTACGTCCTCGGCGGCTCGCCGTTCTTCGGCGGCGCCGGCATCCTCTTCCGGACCGATTCCGACTTCACCGGCACCGCGGATTTTCAGGAGTTCACGCCGCGTGCCTCGCTCAGCTTCCATCCCGCCGAGGATCAGACGCTCTACGCCAGCTATTCCGCCGGCTTCAAAGGCGGCGGCTTCGACCCTAGAGGCGTCTCCGTCGCCTGCCGCAACCCGCAAGGCGCTGCGTGCAACCCGCAGGAGCTGTTCGAATTCATGTCGTTCGAGCCGGAGACGGTCGACAGCTACGAGCTAGGCTATCGCGCGTCGCTGTTCGACCGGCGCGTCAACCTCGCCCTGGCGCTGTTCCACGCCGACTATCGCGACGTCCAGGTGCCGGGCTCGGTCGGCACGACGATCGGCGGCACTCAGACCTTCATCGGCGTCACCACCAATGCCGGCAAGGCGCGCTTCCAGGGCGTCGAGTTCGAGGGAAATGCCACCGTCGCTCGCAATTTCGGCCGGGAAGGCGACCGGCTGAACCTTGCCTGGTCGCTCGGCTATCTCAACGCCGACTATCAGGAGTTCATCGACGCCCGCGGCATCGACGTGGCCGACCGGCGCGAGATCCAGAACACGCCGGAATGGACGGCGAGTGGAACGCTCAATTATGGCGTTCCGGTGGGCTCCGGCGAACTCAGCTTCATCTCCACCCTGTCCTACCGAAGCGCGAGTCAGCAGTTCGAGCTGCGCACTCCGGGCCTCGATCAGGACGGCTACGCCTTGTGGGACGCCAGCATCGTCTGGCGCTCCGACGACGACCGCTGGTCGATCGGCCTGCACGGCAAGAACCTGACCGACACGCGCTACATCACGGCGGGCTACAACTTCCTCTTCCAGGATCCCGATACCGGCAATTTCGTCGGCAACGGCGTTCCGCCGGGGCCCCCGCTCGGAACTCCGGGCCTCGATCCGACGCTTGGCGCGGAAGGCGTGCTCACCGCTTATTACGGAAATCCGCGGCAGGTCTATCTGACCGTAGGCTTCAACTTCCGGTGACCGCCGGGGCGAGGAGAGGCAGTGGGGAGGGCACGCCCGGCGGGCGGGTCCTCCTCATCCTGCTCCTCGCCTACATCTTCAACTTCATCGACCGGCAGATCATCGGCATCCTCGCCGTGCCGATCAAGGCCGAGCTCCAGCTCAGCGACACCCAGCTCAGCCTGATGGGCGGCATCGCCTTCGCCCTTTTCTACAGCGGCCTGGCGATCCCGATCGCCTGGCTCGCCGACCGCAAGAGCCGGGTCAACATCATCGCCGCGTCGGTGGCTTTGTGGAGCCTGTTCACCGCCGCCTGCGGGCTGGCGCAGAATTTCTGGCACCTGTTCCTGGCCCGGATGGGGGTCGGAATCGGCGAGGCCGGCGGAGTCGCCCCCTCCTATGCGCTCGTCTCCGATTATTTCCCGAAGGCCAAGCGCGCTCGGGCGCTCGCCTTCTTCTCGCTGGGAATCCCGATCGGCTCGGCGCTGGGGGTGTTTTTCGGCGGCTGGATCGCCAGCCACCTCGACTGGCGCTCGGCCTTCCTGATCGTCGGCCTGGCCGGCCTCCCCGCCGCGGCGCTGGTCAAGCTCGGCATCGGCGAGCCGGTCCGCGGCGGCCACGACAGCGCCGACGGCTCGGCGAGCGAGCCGGCCCCGCCCTTCCCCCTCGTCGCGGCGACGCTGGCGAGGACTCCGAGCTTCTGGCTGCTCTCCTTCGGCGCGGCGTCGGGCTCGATCCTCGGCTACGGCCTGATCTTCTGGCTGCCCAGCTTCTTCACCCGCAGCTTCGCCCTCGAGCTCGGCGAAGTGGGCTGGTTCTACGGCTCGATCGTTCTGGTCGGCGGGGTCGCCGGCACCTGGCTCGGCGGCTGGTTCGGCGACCGCACCGGCGCCGACCGCCCCGCAGCCTACGCCCTCATCCCGGCCGTCTGCTTCCTGATCGCCGCACCGGTCTTCGCGGCCGGCCTGTTCGCTCCGTCGCTGGCCGTGGGATGGCTGCTGTTCGCGATCGGGCAGATGCTTGCGCTGGCCTGGCTCGGGCCGGTCATCGCCGCCGTCCAGCACATCGTCCCGCCCAACATGCGCGCCACCGCCTCGGCGAGCTTCCTGTTCGTCAACAACCTGATCGGGATCGGCTTCGGCATCTTCTTCCTGGGCTTCATGTCCGACACGATGAACGACCGCTACGGCGACCAGGCGCTCAAATATTCGATTCTCTACGGGCTCGGCTTCTACCTGCTGAGCTCGGCCATCTACTTCGCCGCGGCGAAGCGGCTTCGACGGGACTGGTATTCCGGCTAGGTCGCGAAAGCGGGATCGAGCCGGTGGGCCTTGCGCAGCAGCGCCGGCCAGGCGAGCGCCCTGGCGGCGACCTTGAGGCCGATCCGGCCCTGCTGGGCGGCCACTTCGGGCGCGCCCTGCGGCGGATTGTTGAGATTGTCGCCGGCCGAAAGAGCGAGGATCTGCGCCAGGCAGGCCCGTTCGAGGAAATAGATCCGGATGAAGGCCTCTCCGACGCTCTCGCCGACGGCGAGCGTGCCGTGATTCCTGAGCAGCATCGCGCATTTGGAGCCGAGATGGGCGACGATCCGCTCGCGCTCCTCGAGATCGACGGCGACCCCCTCATAATCGTGATAGGCGACCTCGTCGCGGATCAGCATCGCGGTCTGGGTCAGCGGCAGCAGGCCGTCGCCGTGGGCGGAGACCGCCTGGCCGTGCGGCGTGTGGAGGTGGATCACCGCCTGGGCGTCCTCGCGCGCCATGTGGATCGCCGAATGGATGGTGAAGCCAGCCGGATTGGTGATGAAGGGAGTGGGCTCGACCGGATTGCCGTCGAGGTCGACCTTGATCAGGCTCGAGGCGGTCACTTCCTCGAACATCAGATTGTAGGGGTTCAGGAGGAAATGATGCTCCGGCCCCGGGATCCGTGCCGACAAATGGGTGAAGATGAGGTCGTCCCAGCCATAATGAGCGATCAGCCGGTAGGCGGCGGCCAGATCGACACGGATCCGCCATTCCTCCTCGCCGACCTTGCCCGCGAGCGAGGGTATCTCGACCGAGGCAAGCGGATCGAGATCCATTCCGCGATTGATGGCGTCGACGCGTCCCATGGCGGCCTCCCGGTGCAAAGCGCATCCCTATAGCGGCGCCCGAGCCGCGCGACCACCGATCGAGCAAGGGCAGCGCCCCGGAAACCCGATTCAAAGCGTGCCGCCGTGAGTTCCTGAGCGCAGCCGGTCGATCAGGGCGCGGTCGACCCGGCGCGCCGGCGGGATGGCATCGGCGATCTTCAGAGCCTCGCCGACGCTTCGTCCCGGCGCGAGCTCCAGAAGGCTGAGCGCCCGCCCCGAATCGATGCGCAGGCGCCGCGACGCCGAGCGGGCCGCTCGCTTGAGGATCGTCCGGGCATGCGCGATCAGCGCGTCGGGGATCGGCGCCTCCGGCTCGCCCAGCAGCCGCGCCGCCGAGGGTCCGAGCTGAGTGAGGGCCGAGGCCGCCTCGCGATCGGTCTGGAACAGCCGAATCAATGCCGGGGCGTTGCGCTCGGCAAGCCCCCACCACAGGGCCGCGCCGGGCGCCGCCCGAAGCTCACGATCGCGGAATCCGCGCATCCGGTCCATGTCGTCGCCGGCGAAGATCGCGCCGATTTCACCCTTCAGCTGATCGCTTCCTTCCGCCGGGCAGGGGACCGTTCCGACGACATGGCCGACAATCTCCCAATCGCCTTCATTCTGCCATCGCTGCCGGATCGGGGAAGGCGGCGCGGAGAAGAGATCGTCAAAGTGGAACAGCGCGACCAGCGCTCCGATCTCCTGATCCGGATTGATCCCCTGCCAGAGATTGCCGATGAAGTTGCGGGTCTTTCCGATCGCATATTGGATCGCCGAAGCCGCCGCGTCCTTGATCGAGTTCTGGTCCTCCTCGGCGATGTCGGGATTGCCGAAGGCGAGCGAGGGAATGACCATGTCGAGGCTCGTCTTGATCGCGCCGAGCAGCGTCTGGTAGCCGGCGACGGCGGCGGCATCGGATGAATTGTCCTCCTCCATGAGCATGGCGGCGACTCCGACGACGCCGCCGACGTCGTCGCCGAACCCAAGCGAGGGATCGACCGGGATCGGCCTCAGCACCGGGTCCCAGGCGCCGAGCTGCTCCGGGATCTCGACCTCCTCCTTGTCGCCGACGCCGGTGCCGCCGAGATTGCCATGGCTGCCGAACCGGGTCGGGACCGTGGCCGTGCCGGCCAGCTTCAGGTCCGGACCGAGCACGACGCCGTCGCCGTCGATCTTGAAGAAGACCGGCCACAGATAGGGCTCGGCCGGACCGAAGCCGTCACCCTCCTCGTGGCACAGGATCCGCTCGAGCTGGATTCTCACCTTCAACGTGTCGCGTGTCATGTCCTGCTCCTCCACCGGTGTACGGGAGCGTCCGCCCCGAGCGGGGCTCGCGCCCGCAAGGATCAGCGGGCGGCGCGATCGGGATGCGCGGCCTGGAACGGCTCCAGCCGGTTCGCCTCCGAATCGGCGGCGACCAGGGTGGGATAATCGTCGAGCGGCACGTCGAAGCGACGGGCGTTGAACATTTGCGGCACCAGGCACAGGTCGGCCAGGCTCGGCGAATCGCCGAACAGGAAACGGCCGGCGCGCGGCGCGGCCATCGCCTCCAACGCGGCGAAACCTTCCGCGACCCAGTGGCGGTACCAGTCGTCGCGCGCGTCCTGATCGAGGCCGAGCGCGGTGAGCCGCTTGAGCACTCGCAGATTGTTGAGCGGGTGAATGTCGCAGGCGACGACGAGCGCCAGCGCCCGGACATGGGCGGCGTCGGCGAGGTCGACGGGGATCAGCCGCGGCTCGGGATGCGACGCTTCGAGCCAGGCGACGATCGCGATGCTTTGCATCAGGCGCACGTCGCCGACCACGAGCGTCGGAACGAAACCTTGCGGATTGAGGTCGCGATAGCCCGCTTTCTGCTCGCCTTCGAGCAGGTTGATCGGGACCGCCTCATAGTCCACGCCCTTGAGGTTGAGGGCGATGCGCACCCGGTAGCAGGCCGAGGAACGGTAATAGTCGTAGAGGACGGGCCTGGTCACGCCCCGGCCATAGCCGACCGGGGGCAGGCGGCGCTAGAAGGTCCGAGGTGAGAGCAGCCGGCGCCGGCCGCCGCTCGGGGCTCTATTCTCCGGAGGGCGGTTGCGGCCGGGGCCGCGCCGGCACGGCCGGCCTGTCCGGCGGGACGTCCTCGGCGGCGACCGCCGGCAAGTAGGCGATCGCGTCGAAGGCTTCGGTCAGCCGGTAAGGCCGGTAGCTTCCCGCCGGCGGCGTATCGGGCGCGTAGAGGCCGCCGATCCAGCGCAGCGGCCTCGGCTCGCGCAGCCACGGCGCCGGCCCGGCGGCGGCTTCGCACGGCCAGGCGGCCAGCCGGGCGCCCGGCCCGGTGCCGGCGACGACGCTTTCGATCGTCTCCTCCTCACCGGCCGGAAGCGCGGCGACGAGCAGCCGGTTCTCCGCATCGCCGGCGCGTTGAGCGACGAAAGCGCCCTCGCCGAACGTCGACGCCACCGCGCGATAGCCGCAGCCGAGCGCTTGCCGAAGCACCGCGCCGGTCGGCCCCCAGCCGGTGGCGGCGGTCGAGACATGGGCATTGTGCGCCCAGTAGATCGCCTTGGGCGGAGACGCCGAGGAGCCGGTCGCGGCGAGCAGGTTGACCGCCATATACCAGTCGCGCGAGCGGGCGGGCGCGACGACGCCGCCGTTGAAGTCGGCGAATTGCAGAAGCTCGCGGGCGGTGGCGACGGCGTCGCTCGTCGCGGCCTCGCCGAAGCGCTGGGCGAGCAACGGCGAGTCGCCCTGCACCCGGGCATAGGCTTCGAGCACCAGCCGCCGCACGGGGGCGCTGACGTCGCTGTTGCCGAACACCCAGGTCTGCTCGTCCGCGGCGGCGAGCTCGGCCGCGGCGGGCGCCCAGGACGCCGCCACCTCGGCACCGTAGGCGCGTTCGAGGAAAGAGGCGAAGCGCTCGCGGGCGGGGCCGCTGTCCTGGGGATCGACTCCGACGATGGCGATCCGGTCCCCGGGATGGGCGAGGTTCCATCGCCTCGCCCAGAGCAGCAGCGAATGCCGGGCGCGGCGGCCGATCCATCCCCATTCGAGCTCTGCGCCGGCCGGCGGCGCCGCCGCCTCGCCCGCGACATAAGCGGCGAGGTCGCGCCACCGGCTGGCGCTGTCCTCGAGGGCGATCAGCCGGAAGCCGTGGCGTTCGACGAGGCGTCTCACCAGGGACAGGCGAAGGTCGTTGAGCTCGCGGCTGCCATGGGTCGCCTCGCCCAGGCCGACGACGAGCGCCTCGCCGGCCAGCGCGTCGAACGGGGCCAACGGCAGGTCGTCGGGTAAAATCCCGGTGACGGGCAGCGGCGCGCTGCGCGGCCGAAGCCAATCGGACGCTTCGGCGCGGGCTCGGCGGCGTTCGGCGGCGAGGCGCTCGGTCGCGGCGCGGTCGCGCAGCTCCGCCACCCTCAACGTGAATCTCCCGCGCGGCTCGTTCGCGGCGATCGGACGGATGAGCAGCCGGTAGTCGCCATCGGCCGCGGCCAGAATGGCGACGGGCTCGTCGCCATTGCGGCCGTTCGGGCTGTCGACGGACTGGAGCAGGGCACCGTCGGGGGCGAAAAGATCGACGACCAGGTCGATGCCCTGCTGGAGCGCGACGATATCGGCCGATTCGCCCCGCCGAAGCCGCAGCGAAGCCTCGTAAACCTCGCCCGGGCCGATCGCCCGCTCGACCGCCGACGCCGGGTCCAGCGGGTTCGGGGCATGCGCGGCGGCAGGTTCGGGGAAGACGGCCAGGAAGGCGGCGGCAAGCAGGGTCAAGGGCGGACGCATCGAGGGCTCCACGAATTAACGGAACCGTTAATATCGCCTCTGAGTTGGCCTGTAAATCGTCGAGGCCCATCGATCCATCCGGTGGAAGCGGCGATTGGCGGCAAGGGCGATGCTGGCCCGCCGCGATGGGCGCTGCTAGGCCGCTGCCGATGCGCAGGCAGCCCGGCCGCCCGAAGGGCCTTCCCGAAGGCGAGATGAAGAAGCGGATCCTGGAGGCCGCGGCCGACGAATTCGCGCGCGTCGGCTTCGAGGGCGCTCGGATCGAGCGCGTCGCGAGCGCCGCCGACTGCAACCGCTCGCTCGTCTATTTCTATTTCGGCGACAAGGCCGGCCTGTTCGAGGCCGTGCTCAACGAGGCGGCCGAGCATCGCGAGCAGCAGATGGCGGCCCAGCCGAGCAGCCTGGCCCAGGGTCTGATCTACTGGTTCGGCCAGAACATGGCCGAGCCGAGGCGCATCAGGCTGATCATGCAGGAAGCGCTCGCGCCGCCCTTGCCGACGGGCCTTCCGCAGCGCCGCAAGCAGTATCTCGAGCGGCAGCTGCGGGTGGTGGAGGCGTTCCAATCGGCCGGACTGCTCCGCGCCGACCTCGACGCCCGTCACCTGCTGACCCTGTTCCTCGCCGTCACCAGCTTCCCGGCCTGCTTTCCCAAGGTGGCGGCGGTATCGCTCGCCGCCGAGGGCGAAGAGCAGATGCTTGAGAAATGGTCTGCCGCCCTGGCCGAGCTCGCCGCCCTGCTGCAGCCGCCCGCTCCGGGCGGTCGCCGCTAGCCGGGCCGTTGCCTGGCCCCCGGCCGCCGATTAGGCCGGGACGAGGAGGCGCGGCCATGACCGGAATATCCTCGAAGATCCATAAGTGGCTGGCGCTGCTGATGGCGCTGCAGATCCTGTTCTGGTTCGTCAGCGGCCTGTTCTTCGCCCTCGTCCCGATCGAGCGGGTGCGAAGCGAACATGCGATCGCCGAACAGAGGCGCGCAGCGGTGCCCTTCGACACCGCAGCGGACGGCCTGCTTCGGCTCGGCTCGGCCGGAGTGACCGGCGACAAGGTCGAGATCCGGACCCTGCTCGACAGGCCGGTCGCCGCGATCTCGAGCCGCGGCGGGCGGCCTGCCTTGTACGACCTCGCATCGGGCCGCCGGCTGTCACCGCTGCCGATGGCGATGGCCGTGCGCATCGCCGAGGCCGATCATCGGGGCGCGGCGCGGGCCGCTCGGGTCGAGAGAATTGCCGCCAATTCGCCCGAATATCGCGGCGCCCTGCCAGCCTGGCGGGTCGATTTCGAGGACGGCGCGAATCGCTCGCTCTACGTCGCCGCCGACAGCGGAGCGGTTGCGGCCCGACGCTCGACGCTGTGGCGGGTCTACGATTTCCTGTGGGGACTGCACATCATGGACTGGCGCGGCCACGAGGATTTCAACTCGCCGCTGCTGGTCGTCGCGACCGCGCTCGGGCTGGTCGTGATCGTTACCGGGATCATCATGTTCCCGAACCGGCTCGGCTATGCCGCCTGGCGGCGCCGGCGACGCAAGGCTAATGCTGGGCGAAGCGCTGGCGCCGGCCGTCCCGACTGAACAGGATGGTGGCGAAGGGCTGCCGGACATTGCCCTGGTCCATGCCGGGCGAGCCGAGCGGCATCCCCGGAACCGCGATCCCGGCGGCTTCCGGCCGCTCGGCGAGCAGCCGGCGGATGTCCGCGGCGGGGACATGGCCCTCGATCGCATAGCCTTCGACGGCGGCGGTGTGGCAGGAGCGCAGGTCGTCGGGGACGCCGAGCCGCCGGGCCGTCGGACTCACGTCCTCGGCCTCGACGACGCGGACCTCGAACCCTTCCGCGCGCAGATATTCGACCCAGTGGGTGCAGCAGCCGCAATAAGGCGACTTCACCACCTCGATAGTCGCCGCCGCCGCCGCCTCGGCGCAGGCGAGCACCGCGAGCGGCGCCAGCGCCGTCGTCAATCGCTTCCGAATCGTCATCCTTGCCTCCGGTGCGGGTTCTCCCCGCTTCTAGTCGATCCTCAACCGCACGAACAGCATCGCCCCGTCCGGATCGCCAGCATACTGCGCCTCGAGTCCGTCGGGGACGAAATTGAAGGCGTAGAGCCCGCCGAGGCCGAGGCGGACGTTCCGACCGAGCCGGAAGTCCCGGACCGCGCCCAGCGACGCCTTGGCGACGTCGAAGGTTGGGCCGTGATGACCGCCCTCGGCCAGCAGCTCGTTGGTCTCGATCCTCTCGGCGCGGGCGAACAGCGTCCACGCCCCCAGGCCGGCGGCGCTCTCGACGAAGAAGGCGTCGAGCTGCTCGTGCTCGGCCGACCGGCGCCCCCATGCCAGGCTGGTCGACCACCAGCCGGTCCGGCCGAGCCGGCGGGTGTAGATCGCGCTCGCCGACCAGCGCGTGGAATTCTCGCCCGGCTCGAGCTGCTCGGGCTCGATCAGCCGAGCCCAGCTGGCTTGCAGCGACAGCTCGCGAACCGGGTTCCAGGAGAGGCGCACGGCCGTCGAATCGAGCGGGCCGGTCTCGATGTCGTAGCGCCGATGGTCCGGCTCGCGGCCGTTGAAGCGCGAGGCTTCGACCTTGACGTTGCCGGCCACCAGCCCGGCCGTCACCACCCCGAACACGATGTGCGTCGAATCGAGCCAATGGTGGGTGATCGGCGCCTCCGGGGAATCCATGATCGACATCCGGTGCATGAAGGCCGGCGGCCCGAAGGCGGGCTCCCCGGGCAGGCCAGCGTAAAGGAACAGGCTGGCCTCGCCGGCGAGGCGGACGCTGTAGCTCGCCGCCAGCTCCATGAACAATTCGTGCGGGTGCTGGCGATCGACCAGCGGCGTCACGCCGTCGGCGGTCTCCCCGGCGGCGAGGTGGAGCGGATAGCCGCGCCGGCCCATCAAAGGATCGGGGCTGAGCATCGCCCGCAGCTGGAGCACGCTGCCGCCGGCAAGGTCGCGCCGGGCCGCGGCCATCGCCATGCCGGAGACGAACCACCTCTCGTCGCCGCGCGGGCCTTGCTGCCAGTCGTAGACTCCGTTCAGCATCAGATGCCCCATCAGCATCCAGTCGCCGGCGGTGACATGGAGGCCACCGTGGATCGAGCTGTCCGGCTGCCAGGCGGTGCCCGAGGCTTCGCGGGAGGAGGGATAAGGGCCGAGCGCGCCAGTCATCGCCATCGGCTGGTGCTCGGCATGAGCGGCGGGCGCGGCGTGCCCTGAATGGTCGACCGGGGCCGGTTCCGGCGTGACCGGCACCGGCGGGAGGGCGGAGTCATCGGCCGGCGGCGACTGGTGAGCGGAGTGATCGGCGGGCGGCGGCTGGTGGACGGAGTGATCGGCCGGCGGCGGAGGCGGCGGCGGCGGAGGCGGCGCGTGCTGGCCATGGCCGCCGTGCTGCGCGGCCGCCGCGGGCATGGCAAGGGTGAGCGCGGTGCAGGCCGCGAGCAGGGCCTTCATCGCGCGCTGCGCTCGAGCAGCTCGATCAGCTCGCCCGCCTTGCGACGCTGCTCGGCGGCATCGCCGCCGGTGATCGCCGCCTCGATACAATGGCCGAGATGGTCCCTGAGCAGCTCGGTCTCGACCCGCGACAGCGCGGCGCGCGCCGCCCGGATCTGGGTCAGCACGTCGATGCAATAGCGGTCCTCCTCGACCATCCGCGCGACGCCGCGAACCTGTCCTTCGATCCGGCTGAGCCGGTTGAGCAATTTCGCCTTGTTCTCACGCTTCATGTTCGGCTCCCGTGTCCCGCCCGTTGACTATACCCTGTGGAGGTATATGTAAAGTACCCTCCTGGGGTATATACGAGGCTTTCCGAGATGCACGAACATTCCCATTCCGCCCCTCTCACTCACTCATCATCGAGCGGGGTCCATGCCCATCGCGGTCATGGCGGCGGGAGCCCGCTCAGGGTCTCGGCGCAAGCCACTCTTCATTGCCTCACCGGCTGCGTCATCGGCGAGGCGGCGGGCCTGGCGATCGGGGTAACGCTCGGCCTAGCCGCCTGGCAGACGATCGTGCTGGCCACCACATTGGCCTATCTCTCCGGCTTCACCTTGGGCGTCCTGCCGGTGATGAAGAGCCGCGGCACCAGCTTCCGGAACGCGCTCAGGATCATCTGGATCGGCGAGGCCGTCTCGATCGGGGTCATGGAACTGGTCATGAACCTGGTCGACTACCAGATGGGCGGCATGGCCGCGCCCTCGGTGCTGTCCTGGATGTTCTGGCGCGGCCTGCTCTTCGCCGTTCCCGCCGGCTTCCTCGCCGCCTGGCCGGTCAATTACTGGCTGGTCAGGCGCGATCTCAAGGCGTGCCACTGAGCCAAAGCGGCGCCGGCAATGCGGCCGTGAGTTCTGAGCGAGCCTCAGCCCTCGCTGCGCCCGCCGGCCTCCGGCCCCTCGTGGCGGCCGGCGTGGGACTCGGCCCTGCCCCCTTCCGGGGCAGGGCCGGGGCTGTCAGCGGTTGAGGCCGTACCAGTCGTTGACCCGGCGGCCATAGTCGCGGCTGAAGCGCGGCTCGTCTTCGCGGCCGAAGCTCGGCGCGCGCTCGAGGTCGCGCTCGCTCATCTCGATCCGATAGCCGCCCTGGCGGGTGTCGTAGCTCAGGATCCGCCACGGCAGCGGGTAGTAACGCTGGCCGAGGCCGAGGAAGCCGCCATAGCTCATCACCGCATATTCGACTTGGCCGGAATATTTATCGACCATGAAATTGTAGATCGTGCCGAGCCGGCCGCCGCCGCGTCCGTAGACCGGCGTGCCTTCGACCTTGTTCGACGCGATCAGCCGCCCGGTCTCGTTGATCGGCAGCCCCTGGTGATAATCGTCATAGCCGAAATATTCCTCGTCGCGGTCGAAGTCGCGGCCGTAGCGGCTCTGCCGGTCGGCCGCCGAGCTCCGGCTGCCTCCGAAGAAGCCGCCGTCCCGGCCGCGATCCTCGTCGCGGCCCCGCCCGAAGAAGCCGCCGCCGCGGCCCCGTTCGCGGCCGCCGTCGCGATCGTACCGCTCGCTCTCGCGACTTCCCTGGCCGAAGCCCTCATATCTTCCCTGGTCGGACATGATGTCCCTCCTCTGGTGAATCGGCGAAGCTGAAGCCGGCGGGCCCGGCGTGGCAGGGCCCGCCTGGTCGCCTCAGGAGCGGGAGCGCCCGCCGCGGCCGCTCTCGGCGCCGCTGCTGCCCGTGCTCGATTCCATCGCCGAGCCGGTGCCGCCGCCGCCGCTGGTGGTGGCGGCGCTCTCCGAGCCGAGCGAGCCGGAACTCTCTCCGGCGACGCCCTGGGTGCGGCTGCCGTCGCCGCTCCGGCCGGTGGCGCCGCCGCCGGAGCCCTGGAGCGTTTCGCCCGAGCTGCTGCCTCCGAACTCGCCGGAGCTGCCGCCCTGGGTCAGCCGGCTGGTGCGCCAGCTGTCGAAATCCTGCTCGAAGCGCTGCTGGCGCTCGCGGCAATAATCGTCATATTCGCGGTCGAACTGCTGGATCTGCTGGTCACGCCAACGGCGATAATTCTCGTCCCAATGGGAGGGACCGCCGCCGCTGCCCCTCTGCCCGCCGAAGCTGCGCTGGCCGAAGCCGCCTTGCTCCTGGCCGAAGCGCGAACCGCCGCCGACCGGGCTGGAGACGTAGGGGCTGCGGCTGCCGGACGAACCGCCGCGTTCGCGCGGGGACCGGCTGTCATAGTCGCGGCCGCCCCAGTCGCGACCTTCGTCGCGCCTGACGTCCATTTCGCGGCGTCGCTCGGCTTCCTCGTCGCCGAACCAGGAGCGCAGCTCGTCCCCGGCGCGGTCGAAGAAGCCGCGATCGTCGTCGCGGCCCTCGCGGCCGCCGCCGCGCTCGCGCCCCTGCTCGCCCGACCAGCGGCCCGAGCCTCGGCTCCAGCGATCGCCGTCGTCGGAAAAGATCGAATCGTCGCGGCCGCGCCAACCATCGCGCCGGCCGTCGTCGCCATAGCGTCCGTCTGCCATGGTATCCTCCTATACTCTACGGGAAGCGGGAAGATTCCCGCCGTGGAGCCAACGGATCGGGGCGAGCGCCGTTCCGCTCGGGACCCCCTCTCGATCAGGCGTTTCCGCCGGGTCGTGTCGGCTTCGTGACGAGCGTCAGGGACCAACGTCGGCGACGTGGCCGGAGCGCGCCGAGCGCGGCCGGGCGGGGAAGCCGAGCGCGGCGGCGACCGCATCGTCCCAGCCATAGACGTCGGGCCGGAAGCGCAGGCGTCCGCCGTCGAGGAAAGCGGTCTGGTAGAGGAGCCGGACCGGAATCTCGCGCGGCAGCGGCACGAACGTCTCCTCCTCGGTGGCGAGGGCGCGATCCCACTCCTCCAGCACCCCCTCCTGCTGGGCGATCAGCCGAGCGAAGCCAAGCGCGTCCTGGACTCGGACGCAACCGTGGCTGCGATGGCGCTCGTCGGTGGCGAACAGCGCCTTGGCGGGGGTGTCGTGAAGGTAGATGGCCTGGTCGTTCTTCATGTCGAACTTGACCAGACCGAGCGAGTTTTCCGGACCGGAATCCTGGATGATCCTGCCGTCGCGCAGAACCATGTTGTTGCGCGCCATATAGCCCGGGCCCTTGGGGAGGATCTCCTCCTCGGCGATCGATTCCGGAACCGTCCAGGTGGGGTTGGCGACCAGCCGGAACATCGGGGAGCCGAGCTCCGGGGTCTCGTTGCCCGGCTGGCCGGTCACCACCCGGCGCCGGTCGGCGACGGCGCTGTCCCGCCAGTAGGTCAGATAGGCGCCGGCGATATTGACGTCGATCCGGGTCGGCGGCGCCTCGCGCGGAAGCCAGCGCCGCCGTTCCATGTTGACCGCGAGCGTCCGCGCGCGGTCGAGCGCGCCGTGGTTGAGCGCGGCGAGCGTGTCGGCGCCGATCACGCCATTGGCTTCGAGGCCATGATCCTCCTGCAGCCCGCGCACCGCCGCCACCAGCTCGGCCGTGTAGCGGGCGGCCGGGGGGGCAGCCGCCTTCTGCTTGGGATCGCCCTGAGAGGGCCGAGCGGGCTGCGCCCCGGCCTGCACATAGCCCTGGGCGCGAAGGGCGGCGGCAATGGCGGGCAGCCGCGCGTCGGATGCTCCGGGCCGGATCGCCGCCCCCGCCGGGATCGGCGCCGCCGCCTGCCCGCCGCCCTGCTGCCTGGCGGCGACATAGGCCTCGGACAGCCGCCGATATTCCTCGTCCTGCGGGGCCAGGCCTTCGAGCCAGCGGGCGACGTCGCCTTGCTCGAGGGCGCCGTTGAGACCGGCGGCGACGTTCGGGTTCGGCCTGGCGACGGTATAGACTTCGGCGAGGCGCTGAGGGTCGGCCCGGCCGCGAGCCAGCGCCTCGGCGTAGGTCAGCGCCGCCAGGGTGAGCGCGGCTTCGCGCTCCGCCGGCGCCTGGGCGCCTTCGGCCTCGCCGAGGAAGAGGCGCGGATCGAGGCCGTGACGCGCCGCCCCGCCGATCGCGGCAATGAGCCCGCGGGCGGTCTCCGCATTCCAGGCGGGCTGCCAGCCGCGGCCTTCGTAGAAGCGAACGAGCCGGGGATCGTCGGCGGCGGCGCGAAGCTCTTCCGGAGTCACTCGGCTGGGCTGGACCGCCGCCACGCCCTCGCCGCCGTCGCCGGCGCCGCCACTGCCGACATTGCCGCAGCCGCCGGTAGCAAGCAGCAGCGCGGCGAACCAAAATCTTCTCACAACTACTCCGAACTCGAGTTACTCGAGCGGCCCAACGCGCGGAGGGGCGCCGGTTTCCCCCGCCGTTTAACCCTTTTTAGCCATTGCCCGTGCATAAGCGCCCCGAAAGGAGCCTGGCGTGACCAAAGGACAGCTGGCAATTCTTCCGACCTCCGACGGCCGCAGGACCGAGCGGCGGGTCGTGAACCTCGCGGCGCGGCTGCGCGACCCGGGCGCGACCGTGTCGGAGATCGAGGTGCTGGATCTGTCGACAGAGGGCTTCAAGGCGCAGGGCGACCTCGCCCTGGAGACCGGGGCCAGCGTCTGGCTGAAGCTTCCGGGACTCGAGGCGCAGAACAGCAAGGTGGTCTGGGTCGAGGAGGGCAAGGCCGGTTTCCAGTTTTCGAGCCCGCTCCACCCGGCGACGCTGGAGCTGGTCGTCTTGGCCGGCCGCAAGCAGGCGCCGAAGGGCCATTTCGGCCCGCGCACCGCTCCCTCCCAGGCGACCCTGGGCCAGGCCGCGCCGCGCGGCTGAGCGCGCGGGGCTCGCGGCTCCGGCCGGAACCGGCGGCGCCCCGAGGCCGTTCGCGCCGAATGGCAGAGCCAGGCGACAACGGAATCGAGACCGCCCCCGAGGGCAGAGGCTGCGGCTTCATATCGCTGATCGCGGTGCTGATCCTGCTGGTCGCCTTCGCCGTGGCGGCCTGGATCAACGCGCCGAGCGCCAGTCCGGAGCCGTCGGCGACAGGCGCCCCGCAGACCGCCCCGCCGTCCTGAAGCCGGCTGTCCTGATGATTTGCCGGGGGACGAGGCGGCGCTCCGACGGAGGTTGGATGGTGCCGCTTGCAGGACTCGAACCTGCGACCCCATCATTACGAATGATGTGCTCTACCAGCTGAGCTAAAGCGGCTTGCCCGGAGAGCGCGGCCCTTATCAGCGGGGCCCGCCGAAGACAAGCGAGGCGCCCCGTTTCGGGCCGAGGGGACGGTGTGGCGATTAACCATATCTCAACCACGCCGGGTGCACTTTGCCGATGACCGCGACTGGCGGGGGCCGAGGACGCCGAGATATGGACAGCTTCCGGGGATTTGAAGACGAGGCGGCGCTCGCGACCGCGCCCGAGGACGAGCCGGCGATCGAACGGCCTCCCGAGATCGGCGCCGACGAGCGGCGGATGCACGTGCGCGCCTATAATTACTGGGTGTCGCTGCTCCACGGCCGGCCCTATCCGGCGATCGCCGACGTCGACCCCCATACGATCGAGGATTTCGGGCCGCACAGCGTGCTGCTCGATTTCTCCGGCAATCCCAAGGATCCGGAAATCGCCTTCCTCGGCCGCGCTCTGCGCGTCGAATGCGCGCTCGACCGCACCATCCGCCGGATCAGCCAGGTGCCCGCCCGCTCGCTGCTCTCCCGCCTCACCGACCATTATATGCAGATCATCGCCAACCGCGCTCCGATCGGGTTCGAAGCGGAGTTCGTCGGTCAGCGCGGCCACAACACGCTCTATCGGGGCATATTGATGCCGCTCTCCTCGAACGGCGAGGCGATCGACTTCATCTACGGCGTCATCAACTGGAAGGAGCTCGCCGACAGCTCGACCGCCGAGGCGCTCGAGGGCGAGGTCGACCGAGCCATCGCCGCCGCGCCCGCGCTCGCCGACTGCCCGATCTGGGCCGACGGCCCCAATGCCGACCTCGGCGAGGCCCTGTCCCACGAGAACGGCGCGGCCGATCATCCCTCGCTCGGCCTGTGGGACGACGAGAGCGAGGAGAGCGAGCCCGCCGGCCCGCCCGCCGACGCCTGCCTGGCCGACCGCTTGTGCGCCGCCCGCGAAAGCGCCCGGCAGGCCCTCGGCTTCGACCAGCGCAGCCGTGCCGCCCTCTACCGGGCCCTCGGCCAGGCGCACGATTTCGCGCTCGCCGCGGACGCCGATCCCGACGATTATGCCGAGCTGCTCGAGGATAGCGGCATCAAGGCCCAGGCGCGCGCGCCGATGACCCCGGTCGTCAAGCTCGTCTTCGGAGCGGGCTACGACCGCACCCGGCTCACCGAATTCGCCGCGGTGTTGTGCTGGGCCCGCCGCGAGCAGCTGCCGGCGGGGAGCCTCGCCGCCTATCTCGAAGCCCATGCCGGCGGCCTCAAGGGCGTCGTCCAGGCCGAGCGGCGCGCGCGCCGACCGCAGCCGGGGCCGGATCCGTGGCAGGCGCTTCGCGACCGGCTCCATGCCGCGCCGCCTCTGGCTCGGGTCGACGTCGCCGTCGACGGCTCGGACGAGTTCGTCCTGCTCCTCGCCCGCCGCGACGGCGACGGGCTCGCCATCGTCGCGCCGGTCAATGACCGCCGGCTGGTCGACGGAGCGATCCGCAAGAGCGCGTGAACGGCCGCTTCGCCGCCCTCCGCCCTTATGCTATGATGGCGCCCTCCCTCGTCGGAGGAGGCCGTGATGCGTTTCCTGCTTCTGCTTCCGCTGCTCCTGGCGGCCCCTGCCGCGCCGGCGCAGACCGACTGGAGCCGCGCGCCGCGCGTCGAGGTGCGGCTTTCGAGCTTCGATTTCGATCCCGGCACCATCCGCCTGCGCGCCGGCCAGCCCGTCGTCCTTCGCCTCGTCAACAGCGGCGGCGGCGGCCATAATTTCTCGGCCCCGCAATTCTTCGCCGCCGCCCGAGTCGAGGGCGGGCCCGTCGAGCAGGGCGAGGTCGAGCTGCGCAGCCGCCAATCGGTCGAGGTGAGGCTGGTCCCGGCGCTCGGCCGCTATCGCCTGCGCTGCACCCATACCTTCCATACGACCCTCGGCATGCGCGGAGAGATCGTCGTGGAATAAGGGGACAGTCACTTTCCGCGCCGCGGCGACTCGCTTATCGCCACCGCGCGTGAAAGTGACTGTCCCCCTCTCACAGCGCCTCCTCGAACAGATTGCGCATCGCCGCCCACGAACGGCGGTCGGCGGTTTCGTCATAGGCGAAGCCGGGCAGGTTCCAGGAGTCGATCTCGCGGTTGGTGAAGCTGTGGCCGACGCCGCCGTAGAGGTGAATTTGCCAGTCGATCCCGGCGGCCTTCATCTCCTCGGCGAAGGCGGTCCGCTGATCGAAGGTGACGACCGGGTCGTCGGCGCCGAGGCAGAGCAGCAGCTTGCCCTTGATCGCCCGATTGTCCTCGGCACTGCCGACGGTGAGGCCGGCGTGGAAGCCGACGACGGCGCGAAGGTCGGCGCCGCCGCGGGCGAGCTCGATCACGGCCGTGCCGCCGAAGCAGAAGCCGATCGCGGCGAGCCGGCCGGAATCGACGTTCGCGTGCTCGGCAAGCACATGCAGCGCCGCGCCCGCCCGACCGCGCAGCGCCGCCACGTCCGAGCGCAGGGCGCGGACTATCGCCTTGGCGAGCTCGAAGTCGAACTCGGCCATGCCGAAAAGGTCCATCGCATAAGCGACATAGCCGAGCCCGGCGAGCCTCGCCGCCCGCTCCTTGACGTGACCGGTGAGGCCGCCGCCCTCGTGGACGACGAGCACTCCCGGCGCCGGCCGCCCGCCCGAGCCGTCGGCGAGGAAGCCGGCGAAGGAGCGGCCTTCGGCCTGGTAGCTCACCGGCTGCAATTCCATCGCTCGAGCCTCGCCTGGTCCGGCCGCAGCCTTGCCGCAGCGGCGGGCCCGGGTCTATAGGCGCGCCGAACCTCCGGGGCCCCTGCCCGCCTTTCCAGTTCCGGGAGCCGACCTTATGCAAGCCGACAATGTCGCGGGACCCCAGGCCGCTTCGGGCGCTGGCGACGCCGCGGCCCGGGACGGCGCCGGGCAGAGCCTGCTCGAAAGCCTCGGCGACGCCCTTTGTCACAGCGCGTTGCCCGGCGAGCTCGAGGATTTCAGCGCCGAGGAATGCCGGGGCGCGGCCGACTTCATCGCCGCCTGCGCCGGCCGCCGGCCGCCGGGCATCGCCCTGGTCCGCCTGGAATCGGTCAGCACCAAGCTCGGCCACCGGCGAATGCGGATCGGAATCGTCAATGACGACATGCCGTTCCTCGTCGATTCCGTCGCCGCGGCCATCGCCGCGCGCGGGCTGATCATCCACCGCCTGCTCCACCCGGTCGTCTGCGTGCGCCGCGACGGCCAGGGCTGCCTGAGCGCGGTCGAGCCGCTTTGCGACGACCCGGCCCGGCGGGAATCGATCATGTATATCGAGGTCGACCGCGCCGACGCCCGCACCCGCTCCGAGCTGGTCACCGAGCTCCACCGGGTGCTCGCCGACGTCCGCGCCGCGGTGGCCGACTGGCGGGCGATGCAGGCGCGGATGCGCGCCGACGCCGACCGTATCGAGGACGAGGAGGGCCGCGCCCTGCTCCGCTGGTTCGCCGACGGCGCCATGACCCTGCTTGGCTTCGAGGTCGAGCGCCCCGGCGAGGAGGCGGGCGAGAAGCTCGGCCTGTTCCGGCTGCCCGGCGAACCGACCGACGAAGGCGGCTGCGAAGGCGCCATCCGCTATTTCGAGCAGGGCGGCGAGGTGCCGCTCATGGCCAAGGCCGACCGCAAGTCGCCGGTGCACCGGCGGGTGCCGCTCGATCTGGTCGCGGTGCCGGTTCGCGAGGGCGGCCGGATCACCGGCGTGGGCGTCCACGTCGGCCTGTGGACCAGCGAGGCGCTTAACGCGCCGGTCGAGGAGGTGCCGGTGCTCCGCCGCCGCCTTCGCGAGCTCGAGCAGAGCTTCGGCTTCGAGCCCGCCGGCCATAGCGGCAAGGCGCTTCGCCATGCGATGACGTCGCTTCCGCACGATCTGCTGATCAACCTCAGCGGCGAGGAGGTCAGGGAGCTGGTGATCACCGCCATGTCCCTCGCCGACCGGCCGAGGCCGACGCTGGCGCTGTTCCGCTCCATGCTGAGGGGACATCTGTTCGCCTTCGTCTGGCTTCCGCGCGACGAGCTGACCACCCGGCGACGGATCGACATCGGCGACATGATCGCCCGCGCCGCCGAGGGGCGGCAGACCAACTGGTCGGTCGACCTCGGCGACGGCGACCTCGCGCTCCTGCGCTACACCTTCACCATCGATGCGGCGCGGCCGACCCCGCCGACCGCGGCCCTGGACCGGCAGCTCGACGAAATGGTCCGCGGCTGGGCGCCCGCGGTCGAGGCGCAGCTGACCGAGCTGGCCGGTGCCAACCGGGCGACCCGGCTCACCCTCACCTATGCGCCCGCTTTCCCGGCCGCCTACCGCGCCCGCTATCCCGCCGACGACGCGGCGCTCGACATCCTTCGCCTCGACGGCCTCGGCGACAGCCGCCGGCGGGCGGTTCGGCTCTACCGCTTGCCGATCGACCCCGAAGGGCAGCTGCGCCTCAAGATCTACCGGCTCGGCGGCCTCGTCGCCCTCTCGGACGTCGTTCCGGTGCTCGAATTTTTCGGCTTCCGGGTGCTCAAGGAGACCCCGACCCGGCTCGAGCATGACGAAGCCAATATCCACGAATTCGTCGTCACCACCGCCGACGGATCGTCCGCCGACCCGATCATGGCGCGCGCGTCAGTCATCGAGGCGGCGACCGCCGCGGTGCTCGAAGGCCGCTCCGAGAACGACGTCTTCAATCAGCTGATCGTCTCCGCCGGCCTCGAGCCGCGCGACGTCGTGCTTCTGCGCGCCTGGTTCCGCTATCTGCGCCAGACCGGCCTGTCTTATTCGATGATGACCGTCGTCGATGCGCTGCGCCGAGCGCCCGAGGTGACCAAGGGCCTGATCGCCCTGTTCGGAGCGATGCACGACCCGGACTTCACGGCGCCGCGCGAGGAAGCGGTCAAGGCCGCGGAGCGGCGGATCGGCCGCGGCCTGGAGGCGGTGGCGGCGATCGACGAGGACCGGATCCTTCGCCTGATGCGCGGAGTCATCGCCGCCATCCTTCGCACCAACGCCTTCGCGCCGTCCGGCGCCGAGGCGCTCGCCTTCAAGCTCGATTCAGGGGCGGTGCCCAATCTTCCGGCGCCGCGCCCGTGGCGCGAAATCTGGGTGTACAGCCCGCGCCTCGAAGGCATCCACCTGCGCGGCGGCCCGATCGCGCGCGGCGGGCTGCGCTGGAGCGACCGGCGCGACGATTTCCGCACCGAGATACTCGGGCTGATGAAGGCGCAGCTGGTCAAGAATGCGGTGATCGTGCCGACCGGGGCCAAGGGCGGCTTCTATCCCAAGCAGCTTCCGTCCGCCTCCGACCGCGACGCCTGGCAGGCGGAGGGGACCGAATCCTATCGAATCTTCATCCGCGCCCTGCTGTCGGTCACCGACAATATCGTCGAAGGCAAGGTCGTCCATCCGCCGCAGGTGACGGTGCGCGACGGCGAGGATCCCTATTTCGTCGTCGCCGCCGACAAGGGCACTGCGACCTTCTCCGACGTCGCCAACGCCATCGCCGTCGCCCAGAATTTCTGGCTCGGCGACGCTTTCGCAAGCGGCGGCAGCTACGGCTACGACCACAAGGCGATGGGGATCACCGCCCGCGGCGCCTGGGTCTCGGTCCAGCGCCACTTCCGCGAGATGGGCGTCGACGTCCAGACCCAGCCGATCAGGGTCGCCGGCGTCGGCGACATGTCCGGCGACGTGTTCGGCAACGGCATGCTGCTGTCCCCGTCGATCAAGCTGGTCGCCGCCTTCGACCATCGCCACATCTTCCTCGACCCCGATCCCGATCCGGCGGCGAGCTGGGCCGAGCGCAAGCGGATGTTCGCGCTGCCGCGATCGACCTGGGCCGACTATGACAAGGCGCTGATCTCGAAAGGCGGCGGAGTCGTTCCGCGCAGCCAGAAATCGATCCCGCTCAGCCCGGAAGTGCAGTCTCTGCTGGCCATCGAGGAGACCGAGGTCGAGCCGGCCGCGCTCATCTCGGCGATCCTCAAGGCGCCTGTCGACCTGCTCTGGTTCGGCGGCATCGGCACCTACGTCAAGGCGCGCAGCGAGAGCCAGGCGGAGGTCGGCGATCCGGGCAACGACGCGATCCGGGTCAACGCCTTCGAGCTTCACGCCAAGGCGATCGGCGAGGGCGCCAACCTCGCCATCACCCAGGCGGGCCGCGTCGAGTTCGCCCAGGCCGGCGGGCGCATCAACACCGACTTCATCGACAATTCGGCCGGCGTCGACTGCTCCGACAACGAAGTGAACATCAAGATCCCGCTCAACCGCGAGATGGCGGAAGGACGGCTCGAATTCGAGGAACGCAACCTGCTGCTCGCCGAGATGACCGACGAGGTCGCCGCGATCGTCCTCGAGGACAACCGCCTGCAGACCCTGGCGCTGTCGATCGCCGAGCGCGGCGGCGCGCGCGCTCTTCCGCAGCTTGTGCGGGTGATCGAGATCCTCGAGGAGAGCGGCCGCCTCAACCGCGCCGTCGAGGGGCTGGAGAGCAACGAGGAGCTGCTTCGCCGCGCCCAGCAGAATCACGGCCTTACCCGTCCCGAACTGGCGGTGCTGCTCTCGACCGCCAAGATGCGGCTGCAGGCGGCGATCGAAACCGCGAAATGGACCGACGATCCGACGCTCGAGCCGCAGCTGCTCGGCGCCTTCCCGCCGCAGCTCCAGGAGCGCCACCGTGCGGCCCTGCTCCAGCACCGGCTGCGGCGCGAGATCATCGCCACCAAGATCGCCAACCGGCTGGTCAACCGGCTCGGCATCGTCGCTCCCTTCGCGCTGACCGAAGAGGAGGGCGCCGCCTTCGGCCAGGCCGCGGCCGCGTTCGTCGCCGCCGAGCGGCTGTTCGGAATGGAGCGGCTGTGGACCAACATCGATTCGGCCGACGTCCCCGAACAGGTGCGACTCGCCTTGTTCGACCAGGCCGCCATTGGCCTCCAGCTCCACATCGCCGACCTGCTGCGCTGCACCTCGCCCGACGTGCGTCCCGGCGAGATCGTCGAACAGCTTCGGCCCGGCCTGGACAAGCTCGTCGCCTCGCTCGACGACCTGCTCAGGCCCGAGCCGCGCGCCGAGGCGAGCGGGCTGAGGGCTCAACTCGAGGAGATGGGCGCGCCGCGCGAGCTGATCGACGGCGTAGTCCGCCTGTTCGAGCTCAACGGCGGCATCGGCCTGGCCGTGCTCGGCCAGAAGCTGGACGTCGACGAGGTCGTGCTGACCCAGGCCTATACCAAGCTCGGCGAGGCGCTCGGCCTCGACTGGGCGCAGACCGCCGCCAACCATTTCCAGGCCGGCGACCAGTGGGAGCGGCTGCTGACGACGGGCCTGGCCCGCGACTTCGAGCAATTGCGGCTCGAATTTCTCGGCCGCCACAGCGGCAGCGACCCCAAGGCGCTCGTCGATCGCTGGGTGACCGACCAGAGCGCTCGCATCGAGCAGTTCCGCCGCACCGTCGACCGCGCCCGCACGGCCTCGGTCACGACCGCGCCGATGCTCGCCCAGATCGCGACCCAGGCGAGGGTGCTGCTAGCCAGATAGCTCCCCGCCCCTGACGGGAGGGGCGCAGGCGCGTTCGAACAGCCACACCCGGATCGCGCTGGCGAGGTTGGCCGGCGCCGGCGATCGCACCCGCTCAGCGTCGATCCTCGCGACCAGGGCGTTCAGCGGCAGCCCTTCCGCCGCGGCCGCCTCGCGAAGCGCCGTCCAGAAGATCGGCTCGAGGCTGATCGAGGTCGCGTGGCCGGCGATCATCACCGAGCGTTTCACCGGGCCGGAGGGGACAGTCACTTTCACGCCCGGCGCGCCCCTGCTCACATCACAGCGCGCGAAAGTGACTGTCCCCAATTCCTGCGCGGGAGCGTGAAAGTGACTGCCCCCATTGCCATCAATACATGTGCTGGCCGCCGTTGATCGACAGCGTCGAGCCCGTCACGAAGCCGGCCTCTTCCGAGCACAGGAAGGCGACGCCGCGCGCGATCTCGTCGGCGCGGCCGAGCCGGCCGACCGGAATCCGGGCGACGATCTTCTCGAGGACGTCGGGCGGAACCGCCGCCACCATCTCGGTGTCGATATAGCCCGGAGCGATCGCGTTGACAGTGATTCCGGCGCGGGCGCCTTCCTGGGCCAGCGCCTTGGTGAAGCCGTGGATTCCCGATTTCGCCGCGGCGTAATTGACCTGGCCATATTGGCCGGCCTGGCCGTTGATCGAGCCGATATTGACGACCCGGCCGAACTTGCGGGCGTTCATGCCGTCCCAGACCGCCTTGGCCATGTTGAAGCAGCCGCCGAGATTGACGTCGATCACCTCGTCCCACATCTGGCGGGTCATCCGCTTCATCGTGCCGTCGCGGGTAATTCCGGCATTGTTGACGAGGACGTCGACCGGCCCCAGCTCGCTTTCCACCTGCTGGACTCCGGCGAGGCAGGCGTCGAGGTCGGAGACGTCCCACTTATAGGATTTGATGCCGGTGCGCTCGCTGAACTCGCGCGCTTTCTCCTCGTTGCCGGCGTAATTGGCGGCGACGTCGAGCCCCGCATCGCGCAACGCGACGCTGATCGCCTCGCCGATGCCGCGGGTCCCGCCGGTGACGATAGCAACGCGTGCCATGATCCTCTCCTTCGTTCTTGCCGTGGGCCGGGCCTTATTGCGGCGGCAGCCAACCTTCAAGCTCGCGCCCAACGAGGCGGCGGAGCATCGCCATCCCCGCTTCGCCGTCGTTGAGGCAGGGAAGGTAGGCGAAGTCGGTGCCGCCGGCGCCGAGGAAGGTGTCGCGGCCTCGTATCGCCAGCTCCTCGAGCGTCTCAAGGCAGTCGGCCGCGAAGCCCGGGGCGACCACGGCGACCTTCGTCACGCCCTGCCCGGGCAGGCCGGCCAGCACCTTGTCCGTCGCCGGCTCGAGCCATTTCGCCCGCCCGAAGCGCGACTGGAAGGCGACGAGGAGCTCGCGCCCCATCGCGGCCGACAGGAGCCGCGCCGTCTTTCGGCAATGGCAATGATAGGGATCGCCGAGCTCTAACGTGCGCTCCGGCATGCCGTGGAAGCTGGCCAGGATCGCCTGCGGCTCGAAAGCGAGCTCGCCCAGCGCGGCCTCGACCGTCGCCTTGAGCGCGCCGATATAGGCCGGATCGTCATGATAAGGCGGCAGCGTCCGCACCGCCGGCTGCCAGCGCAGCCGCCGCAAATGGGCGAAGGCTTCGTCGTTCGCGGTCGCGGTCGTGGCGGCGCAATATTGGGGATAGAGGGGCGCGATCAGGATGCGCTCGCAGCCGGCCGCCTTGAGCGCGTCGATCCTCCCGGCGATGGCCGGCCGGCCGTAGCGCATCGCATGGTCGACGATGACCCCCTCGCCGAACGCTCCGGCCAGCGCCCTGGCCTGGCGCTCGGTGATGGCGGCGAGCGGGGAGCCCTCGCCGGTCCATATCTGCCGGTAGGCGTGGGCGGACTTTTTCGGCCTCCGGGTGAGGACCAGGGCTCGCAGGATCGGCTGCCAGACGAGCTGCGGGATCTCGACGACGCGCGGGTCGGAGAGGAATTCCTTGAGGTAGACCTTCACCGCTCCCGGCTCGGGCGCATTGGGGGTGCCGAGGTTGATCAGCAGGACGCCGATCCTGGGCGGGGCGACGGCGGGGTGATCGGGAGGAGGCTTCACCCGCGGCCGCCGATGACGAGCGGAAGCGCGCGCAGCCGGCGCCCGGTCAGCGAGAAGAGCGCATTGGCCACCGCCGGAGCGGCGGTCGGCACCGCCAGCTCGGTGACTCCGCCGGGCTCCTCCTCGCTCTCCAGCAACTCGACCGTCACTTCGGGCGAGTCGCGCAGGATCGGCAGGCGGTAGGCGCCGATGGTGCGCGCCGACGGCGTGCCGTTGGCGATGTCGAGCGGGTTGCCGGTCGCCGCCGAGATGCCGTGGACGATGCCGCCCTCGATCTGCTGCTTGACGATCTCCGGGTTGACGATTCGCCCGCAATCCACGGCGCAGACCGCTCGAAGCACCCTGATGCGCTGCTCCCGGGTGACCTCGATCTCGACGAGGGTGGCGACGTGGGAGCCGAAGGCGCTGTGCGCCGCGATGCCCATGCCGCTGCCCGGGGCGCCGCCGTCCCAGCCGCCGATCGAGGTCGCGGTGGTGAGCGCTCGGGCGAGCCGCGGATTGCCGCCCAGCATCCGCATCCGGAAGGACAGCGGCTCCATCCCGGCGAGGCGGGCGAGCTCGTCGAGGAAGCATTCGGTGAAGAAGCAGGTGTAGCTGTGGGCCCCGGAGCGCCAGATTCCGGTCTCGATGCCGAGCTCGACCTCGACATGGTCGACGGCGACGTTGGGGATGTCGTAGGGCGGCCGGGCGCCGGCGGTCGCGCCGCCGTCCGGTCGGAAGAAGCTCGTCGAGGTTCGCAGTCGCCGCGCCACCGCCGCCGCGGTCGACGGCGCCGCGATCCGGGCGCTCCAGCTTGCGATCCCGCCGCGCCCGATCCAGGCCGTCATCCGGGCCGCCGCCGGCGCCCGCGGAGTGTCGCGCTGGATCTCCTGGATTCGCGGCCAGGTGAGCTGCACGGGCCGGCCGAGCTGGGCCGCGATCACCGCCGCCTGCTCGATCGCCTCGGTCTCGAGCTTGCGCCCATAGCCGCCGCCGACCAGCGTCGGATAGAGCGCCACCTGAGCCTCGCCGAAGCCGATCGCTCGCGCTGCGGCGGCTCGGGCCAGGCCCGGCGCCTGCGTCGGCGCCCAGATTTCGAGCCGGTCGCCGATCAGCCGGGCGGTCGCGGCGAGGGGCTCGACCGGGGCGTTGGGGGCGAGTCCGGCCGAGTAGCGGGCGGTGACCGGGCTCGCTCCCGGGAAGCCGCCGTCGGGGTCGCCCTCCTCGAAGACCCGCTCGCCCTCGTCGCCGTCGAGCGCCGCCGCCAGGCCCTCGCGCAGGCCCGCGCTGGACGGAAGGCCGGCCGGCACCTCGAAACGCGGCCGGAGCGCGTCGAGCGCCCTCGCCGCGGCCCACCAGTTGGTCGCCGCGACGGCGAGCCAGTCGCCCTGCTCGATCACGCTGAGCGCGCCCGGAACCGCCTCGGCGGCGGCCCGGTCCATCGCCGTCCGGCGGCTTCCGCGAGGAGCGCTTCGCACCGCCGCATAGACCATGTCGGGCAGCCTGACGTCGCCGGCGAAGACCGCCGAGCCGTCGATCTTGGCGGGAAGGTCGAGGCGCGGCAGAGGCTGGCCGACGAGGCGGTCGTCGAGGCCGCCGCGAACCGGCAGATTGTCGGGCAGCGGCTGGCGGGCGGCGGCTTCGGCGAGCTCGGCAAAGGCAATCCGGTCGGCGCCGCGCCACACGAAGCCCGCGCGGGTGTCGAGCTCCTCCCAATCGGCTTCCCAGCGCTCCGCCGCCGCCTTGCTGAGCAGGGCGCGGGCGGCGGCGCCGGCTTCGCGAAGCCGCGGCTCGAACGCCCGCACCGAGGTCGATCCGGCGGTCAGCATCAGCGCCTCGCGGGCCGCATAATGGCCCGCCGCCCAGCGGTCGATGCCGAAGGCGCCGGGGAAGGCGCTGTCGGCCGACGCTTCCTCGGCGAGCAGGAAATTGGCGTAGAGCGGGCTCACCGGGGCGGGCTCGACCGAGACCGTTCGCCAGTCGGCGCCGAGCTCGTCGGCGAGGATCTGGGGCAGGCTGGTATAGACACCCTGCCCGACCTCGGCTTGCGGCACCGCGACGATGACCCGGCCGTCGCGGGCGATCTTGAGGAAGGCGTTGAACAGAGTCTCGCCCTCGGCGGCGCGAAGGTTGGGCGTGTAGCGGCGCGGCCACAAGGTCCAGGCGAGGACCAGGCCGATGCCGGCGCCGCCGCCGATCAGCACCGTCCGGCGGCTGATTCCTCGTCCCTCGCCGTCGCTCGCCATGCTGGGCCTGATAGAGGGGCCCCGAACCGGCGGCTAGAGCGTTGCGGGACCGTCCACTTGATTCCGAGCGCCGGATTCGTCACGGACTCGGGCGAGGAGAAAAAGATGGCGGCACGCCTGTTCCAGCGCTCGAAGAACGCGATGCAGTCGGGCAAGGCGCGCGCCGGCGAGTGGGTGCTCGCCTTCGAATCGAAGCGGCCCAAGCGCCCCGACCCGCTGACCGGCTGGTCGGGCGGCGCCGAGACCCAGGAGCAGGTCAAGCTCACCTTCCCGACCCTCGAGGCGGCGCGCGCCTATGCCGAGCGCCACGGCATCGACTACCATCTGGTCCCGCCCTCCGAGCCGAAGCTCAAGCTCCAGGCCTACGCCGACAATTTCCGCTGACCGCCGTCGAGCCTGTCTCCGTCAACCCAGCGAAAGCCGGAATCTCTCTGCCTTTCTGGCGCCTGGAGCGAATATCCGCATCCGACCCGCGCGGAACCCCAAGCTCAGCGCAGCATCTCGCCGGCGAGCAGAAGGAGCATCTTCACGTCGATCGCACAGCCCTCGGCGCGCTTGGCGGCGACGAAGGCCGCGACCTCGTCGAGCGGCACCCGGTGGACGAGGATGTCCTCGCCGTCGACCCCGCCGCCCTCGCCGGTCCTGGCGAGCCCGTCGGCGCGAAGCAGGGTGAAGCCCTCCGACGACATGCCCGGCGACGCATGGAAGCGGCCGAGCTCGGTCATCCGCTCGGCCCTATAGCCGGTCTCCTCCTCGAGCTCGCGGATCGCGGCCGTCGCCGCCTCCTCGCCTTCCTCCTCGTCGCCGACCAGGCCGGCGGGAAGCTCGAGGCAGCGCCGGCCGAGCGGCACCCGATATTGCTCGACGAGGATGACGTGGCGGCCGGATTCGTGCGTCTCGACGGCGAGGATCACCGCCGCGCTGACTCCGCGCGTGCGCGCGACATATTCCCATTTGCCGCGCCGCTTGGCGACGATGAACCTGCCCTGCCAGGCGATCTCCTCAGGCTCGTCCGCGCCGGGCCTCACAATTCGACCAGCCGGTCCGGCAGCTCGTTGGGATCGTCGAGCGTCTTGGGCAGGATTCGGGCAAGCACCTCGCCGATCCTCTCGACCGCCTGGGCCATGCCCGCGCCGGGGCGGCCGGCCTTGACCTCGTCGATCAGCACCGCCATCGCCTCGCCCCAGATTTCGGGCTCGACCTGGCCGGCGATCGCCTCGTCGGCGACGATCTCGGCGCGATGCTCGAGCAGCGAGAGATAGAGCAGGACGCCGGTTCGGCCCCGGGTCTTCAGCTCGCAGCCGGTGCGGAACAGCTCGATCGCCCGGCGGTGGACCCTTCGAGTCTTGGTCCGCCCGGGAGTCAGCGCCATCCTAAGCGGCATGTAAGCGAGGATCAGCCTGACCAGCAGGAAAGCGAGGGCGAGCAGGGCGAACAAGGCCACCATCAGGGCGCCGCGCGAGAATTCCGCGTTCCAGCCGAGCGCAAGCCCGGCCGCCCAGTCGATCCAGCCCTGGGGGAGCAAGGCGAGCTTGGCCGGCACCACGAGCATGGCGAGGACCGCATAATGGAGCGCGACGTCGTGATAGGCGTCGGAGCGGCCCGCGACGATGGTGACGATCTCGCCGTCGCTGCCGCGTTCGGCCTTGGCCACCGCGGCGGTGACGAGCTCATGGTCCTGGCGGCTCAGGCGCTGCATCACCACCCCCCCGAGGCGCCGCCGCCGCCGAACGAGCCGCCGCCGCCGGAAAAGCCGCCGCCGCCGAAACCGCCGCCGCC